>Ga0189289_10009_pt1 | contig 372450 bp, 349 predicted proteins | sample UW106minimetaG_FD_130313 | JGI IMG/M metagenome (GOLD analysis project Ga0189289, IMG submission 130313) | Marine microbial communities from the Costa Rica Dome - UW106 mini metaG | ecosystem: Environmental > Aquatic > Marine > Oceanic > Photic zone | place: Costa Rica: the Eastern Pacific... | reverse complement strand
GATCAAACCACGGGCCTCATCCCGTTTTTGTCTCGCATCGGCCAAAGTCACCTCAGGGTATTTGCCCAGCGCCAGAAGCTTCTCTTTCCGCAGCCAGCGGTACTTAAAACGCCAAAGTTTCGACCCATTGGGCTTGATCAGCAAGTAGAGCCCGTCAAAGTCGGCTTGCTTGTAGGGCTTTTCTCTGGGCTTTAGAGCCCGAATCCTTGCATCGCTCAAGACCGGCATGGGGGTACCTTCCAGATGTCTCATGACACGTACCCCAGATTGGTACCCCACTTTGGGGTAGATAGTAGAGCACGTGGCAGGACATCACCGGACAAACCCACAGCGAAAAGCCTGCGAATACAGGCTACTGGCGGACCAACTTGGATGCAACTGGATGATGAAGTGGTGCCCGGGGGCGGAATCGAACCACCGACACGAGGATTTTCAATCCACTGCTCTACCCCTGAGCTACCCGGGCCTGGGTGAACGTCTCCGTTCGGGTGGGGGCGTTCTATGCGAGGGGGTGGGGGGTGTCTAGAGGCAAATCGAAAAAAATCCGCCAATTGCCTCATTTTTTTTCCACCCCCTGAACGGCCCTCTAAGCAGCGCCGAAACCGGCCTGCAAAACGGTGGCGGATCGGTCGCAGTATTGGGCAATTTTCTCGCGCAGGGCGGCAAAAGATGACAGGGGGCCTCAGATTTTGCAGTCTCTCGTTTAACGAGTCAGGAGCTGCGCCATGAACGGGACCTTTGCCATCCTTTTTGCCATTGTTGGCCTCACCGATATGAAGATGAACTTCTGCGATACTGGATGTCTGGCGCGTACGCCGGAGCAGGAGCGGTTCACGATTGCGGTCGGCAAAACGGAATTCCAGCGCGAATTCGATGGGGAAGAGGTCTATGTGCGCTACGACATGGACCACAAGATGGGGCCGTTCCAAAATGCCATCGGGCTGTCGGTGACCGATACCGGCGATGCCTGGCTGGGCTTTGGTCAGCTTTGGACCAAAGATTTCGCCCGTGGCCGGGCCTATGTGCAGCTGCATGCGATGCCGGGGATCTATGTGCAGGGTGATGGGCCGGATCTGGGCTTTCCGATTGAATTCCGGTCCGGCGTTGAGGTGGGGTATAACTTTCGCAATGGCGTGCGGATCGGCTTGAGCTACGACCACCGTTCCAACGCGGACATCAAGGCTGTGAACCCCGGTCTGGAAACCGTTCAGCTGCGCGTCAGCATTCCGCTGGATTAAGCGGCGGGGCCGGTGGCGCGCCTGCGCAAACAGTATCACAGCCGCCCCGTGGGGCAGGATCGCTGGATCTGGGATGTGCATCATCTGCTGCGGCAGGCTGCGTCTTTACCCGTTTTGGATGTTGCCGTGGCTGACATCGCGGAGTTGCGGGAAAACTGGTGGTTTCCCAATCCCGATGACCGGCCCACACCTGAGGCGCTGGTGGCGCATATGCGGTTGGTGCAGGCTGCTGATCTGCGCTACCCGATCCTGCTGTGCGCGGAGGGGCGGTTGATGGATGGGATGCACCGGGTATGCAATGCTTTGCTGACAGGGCAGCCGACCCTTCCGGCCCGCCGGTTTGAGGTGACCCCGAAACCTGATTTCATCAATGTGGATATTTCAAAGTTGCCTTATCCGGATGAAGAGGTCTGAGCCGAGGGCTCACCTATCGCCCCCGCGGTTCTTTGGCAGGGTTTCCGTATTGGGAAGCTCTGGCAACCAGGCCTCACGCCGGGTGGTCCAAAGCTCATAACTGGGCGGCCAGCGCGAGGGCTGGTCCAGGGCGCCCAGATGTACCTCCACCTCATCATCGGTGCGGGCGAAGACGGAACTGCCGCAGGTGGGGCAGAAGTGCCTATCCCGAAAGCAGTGGGTCGTGCCGGTGATGGTGACGACCTCGGGGGCAAACACCGCTGCCGCATAGAAAACCGCGCCGTGGTGTTTGCGGCAGTCCATGCAATGGCAGAGACCCACGCGTTTTGGTGCGCCTGTGAGGAACAGGCGAACCGCCTCGCAAAGGCACCCGCCGGTGACTTTGGCCGTGACCTCGGCCTGCGGGTCCTGCTTGCGCGCCGGCGTATGCGTCATCGCTGGGTCTTTCCGATAACCGCGCGCTTATTGATAGCTGTAGCCGTCATGGGTGCCTTCGGTGAGGTATCGATCGCGCATGTCAGCCAGATCGGGTGAGGTCCAGAAGGCCGTGACCGTTGCGGTTGGCGCGGTGGCAAAGGCGGGGTAATTGCTGTCCTGATCCAGCAGACGCTTGAGGCTCTGTTGATGGTACTGATCAGTGAACTCCGCCGATGTCTGCAGCTGGCTGGCCCAGACATGGGTGGCAGGGGTGGAGAGCCAGCGCAGCTCCTCCAGCGCGGTGAGGCGTAGCTGCGGGTCAAACCGCGCCAGATCATTGCGCACAACGGATAGCAGCTGACTGATCAGGGCCCATTTGCGCGGGTCGGGGGGGATGCCGTTGCCCTCACCGGAGTATCGGTAAGGGAAGGATCCGGAGAGGAAGGCCAGCAAGTAAACGTCCTTTTCGCTCTGCGCCGGATCTTGGAAGAGGGTAGGGGCCAATGCCTGATTGACGTCATCCCAGGTGCTTTCAGGCATATCCGACCCGTTGCGGATTGAGCGGATCCAGTCCGGGTCCAGATCTGAACTGTCCTTCAGGGTGCGCAGGAATTGTTCAAGCCATAGCGCGTCATTGTTGTGGGCCATCAGTGACAGGCTTGCCGCCGCCCGCAGCGTGGCGGATTCGGTGGTGGTGACCTTGCTCTTCAAGGACTTAAGCGTGGTTTCATCTTTCAGATCCACGTAGCTTTCGAACTGCTGGAACTCCTTGCCGACCTCATACCAGTTGTTGTCTTTGGCGGCCGCCAGCGCGGCCTCCCACACCAGATTGAGCCCAACAAGGGTTTCGCGCTCTTCCAATTCGGCAACCTCTTTGAGCAGGGTGTCGCGCCGTTCTTCGGCTTTGCTCAGCTGGTCCCGCATGGTTGCCGCATTTGCCAGCCTGATCCTGTCCAGATCCTCAACACTGGAGAGCTGATTGATCACCAATGTCTGGACCCGTTCGGCTGTGCGCATCAGCGTGTCCTCAACAGTGGCGCGGGCTTCGGCCTGGGCTTGGGCAACGGTGGCGCGCGCCTCGGCTATGGCGATTTTGGCATTGGCGGTTTCGATCCGCGCGGCTTCCTGGGCAAGGCGCGCCTCTTCCAACTGCGCCTCAGCGGCGGCGGTCATGACGGCCAGTGCTTTTTGGTGTTTGTCACGTTCTTGCGCGATCTGCTGGCGCACCTCTTTCAGTTCTTCATTGGCGCTGATGTTCAGTTGGATGATGTAGCTGGCGCCGTAAAACAGCGCGGCAATCACGGCCAGGGCAAAGGCAAAAGCGGGAAAGCGCTGAACAAAGTAGAGCGCAACATCCCAGGGGCCTGCGCCCACGGTGTTTTTTGTGTCATCTGTCGGGGCTGTGGCGACAGCGGGGTCGGGTGTTTGTGTCATGAGGGGTGACCTGAAAATGGAGTGGGTAAAATCAATGCCCCCAGCCTACCACAGGTCCGCCATTGCACCTAATCGGGGGCTGTACTGACCCTAACCGCGCAACGAAAAAGCCCCGACCAATGGCCGGGGCTTTCGCAAGATCTTGAGGTCCGGAACCTTAGTTCGGGATCTCGGCGGTGATGCCTTCAACGTAGAAGCTCATGCCGGCCAGACCGTCATCACCGTAGTCGGATGCGGTTTGACCTGCTTCCAGCCAGACCGAACCGTCCTGCTTGTTCAGCGGGCCGGTGAAGGCGTGGTATTCGCCCGATGCCAGCTTGGCTTTCAGTTCCATCGCTTCGGCGGCAACCTCGGCAGGCACTTTGTCGGTGATTTCACCGATGCCAACCATGCCTGCGCCGATGCCATCCCAGGTCGACTTGCTTTCCCAGGAACCGTCCATCACAGCCTGAGTACGGGCGATGTAGTAAGGGGCCCAATCGTCGATGATCGAGGAAACACGCGGGCCGTCTTTATACTCGGCCATGTCCGATGCCTGACCAAAACCGATCACGCCACCGGCTTCCTGAGCGGCGGCCAGCGGTGCGGTGGAGTCGGTGTGCTGCAGGATCACGTCTGCGCCCTGTTCGATCAGCGCCTTGGCAGCGTCGGCTTCTTTCGCCGGATCAAACCAGGTGTAGGCCCAGATGATTTTGAACTCGACGTCCGGGTTCACCTTCTTGGCGTGGATATAGGCCGAGTTGATGCCGCGGATAACTTCCGGGATCGGGAAGGAGGCGATGTAGCCGATCACGTTCGACTCGGTCATTTTGCCGGCGATGTGACCCTGAATGGCGCGACCTTCGTAGAAACGGGCCGAGTAGACCGACACGTTGTCAGCTTGCTTGTAGCCGGTAGCGTGCTCGAACTTCACGTTCGGGAATTTCTTCGCCACGTTGATGGTCTGGTCCATGTAGCCAAACGAGGTGGTGAAGATCAGCTCCGCGCCTTCCAGCGCCATCTGGGTCATCACACGCTCAGCGTCGGGGCCTTCGGGAACCGATTCAACAAATACGGTTTCAACCTTGTCGCCGAAGTGCTCTTCAACAGCCAGACGGCCTTTGTTGTGCTCATAGGTCCAACCACCATCACCGACGGGGCCGACGTAGACAAAACCCACTTTGGTGGTGTCTGCGGCGAAACCGGCCGAGGCAAGGCCCATGGCCAGGGCTGCGCTTGCAAGCAGGGTTCTTCTTTTCATCTTCGCTCTCCTTGTTGAAGTCTCAGTTTGATTTGTGTTTGCCGCCTTTTGCAACGGCGCGCTTCTGGTTGCGAGTCTTTTGCTCGCTGGTTTCTATTTTTTCCAGAGTTTCTTCAATATCTTCGATGTCTCGACTGATAATTGCTGAAGTTATAACCCCTGCCGGTACCGCAAAGATCCCAACCCCCAAGAGCAACAGCCCGGACGTGAAAATGCGGCCCCCCAGCGTAATGGGCACCACATCACCGTAGCCCACGGTGGTCAGTGTCACAACCGACCACCAAAGCGCCGCCGGAACTGAAGAAAACACCTCAGGCTGGGCCTCATGTTCAAAGAGGTAAATCCCGACGGAGCCAACATAGAGCAGCAGCGCCGCGACACAGAAGAACAGCGTCAATTCCTGACGGACCGATCGCAGCGCCAGAACCAGCCGGTCCATCGCGCGGGAATGACCCAGAAGCTTCAGCATCCGCGCCAGCAGCAACAGGCGCAACAGACGCAGCACGCTGGCCCCGCTCATCTCAAGGATGATGAAGGGCAGCCAGGCCAGTAGATCGATAATGCCCCAAAAGGAAAAGACGTAAGACAGACGGTGACGTGCTGCGAAAAAGCGCAGACCGTATTCGATGAAAAAGACAAAGGCGGCGAAGCGTTCAAAAGCGTAAAGCGCCTGATAGGCCGCTGGGGGCAGTTCGGGCACCGTCGCCAGCGCATAGGCAAAGGCTGAGGCCAGAATAAGCCCGTGTAGAAACAGGATCGGTGCGGCCCCCCAACGGGCATCTCGCCCGTTGAGGAGACCGCGAATGCGCAGCTGTTGCGCGGTGCCAGACCCGTGGTCAGTTGCCCGCATGGAAAACCTTACCAAGGGATGCAGGGGCGCCGCTGCGGTCGGCCGACATGATCACCAGCACGATGATGGTGATGACATAGGGTGACATCGCCAGGAACTCGACCGGAATGGCCACACCCGCCGCCTGCAAGTTCAGCTGCAGAACGTTGATGCCACCAAACAGGCAGGCGCCCAGCAGAACACGCCAGGGCTTCCAGCTGGCAAAGACCACCAGCGCCAGCGCAATCCAGCCGATCCCCGCGGTCATGCCCTCGGTCCACTGCGGCACGCGGATCAGGCTGATGTAAGCCCCGCCCATGCCGGCACAGGCACCGCCAAACAGGATCGCGATAACGCGGATCCGCACCACCTTGTAGCCCAGGGCATGGGCGGCATCATGGCTTTCACCGACCGCGCGCAGGATCAGACCGGCGCGGCTGTATTTCAGCATCGCCCAGACACCCAGCGTCAGGAAGAAGGCCAGGTAGACAATAAAGTCCTGGGTAAACAGCACCGGCCCGATGAAGGGGATGTCCGATAGCAGCGGAATATCAAACCGCGGGAAGCTGGGCGGCTTGATGCCCTGATAGCCCTGACCGATCAGCGCCGACAGGCCCAGACCAAAGAGGGTCAGCGCCAGACCCGAGGCCACCTGATTGGCCAGTGCATATTGCGTCAGCAGCGCAAACAGGAGGCTCAGCGCAGCGCCACCAATGGCCGCTGCAACAAGCCCCAAAACAGGGGAGCCGGTGTTGACGGAAATCGCAAAGCCACAGATCGCGCCGGTGATCATCATGCCTTCCACACCAAGGTTCAGCACCCCGGCTTTTTCCACCACCAGTTCGCCAATGGCCGCCAACAGCAGCGGCGTTGCCGCCACAATCAGTGAGGCCAGCAGAAGAACGGGGTTAATCGAAGAAAAATCCATCACGCCACCTCACGCTTTGCCAGACGGATGCGGAAGTTGGTCAGAACGTCCACGGTCAAAAGGAAGAACAACAGCATGCCCTGGAACAGCTGGATCGCAGCCGCAGGCAGGCCCAGTTTGGACTGTGCAATCTCACCGCCGATATAGGTCAGCGCCATCAGCGCACCGGCCAGCAGGATACCAACCGGATGCAACCGGCCCAGGAAGGCGACGATAATGGCGGTAAAGCCATAGCCGACGTTGAAATCAATGCTGACCTGACCCGCCGGGCCCGAGACCTCAAACAGCCCCGCAACACCTGCCAGCGCCCCCGAGGTGCCAAGGCAGATCAGGATCAACCGGCTGGGGTTCACACCGGCAAACTTCGCCGCACGGGGCGCTTCACCAGTCAGTCGGATGTGGAAGCCCAGCATGTGACGGTTCAGCAGCACATAGGCAAAGATCACCGCGATCAGGGCCGCCACCACACCCCAATGCATGCCGGTGCCGGTGATCAGCTCGGCATTATGGGCCGAAGCGTAATCGCGCAGGTTCCGCGAACCGGGGAAGCCCATGCCCTCGGGGTTGCGCAACAAACCCAGCGACATCGACGCCAAGAGCTGCTCAGCCACATAGACCAGCATCAAGGAGACGAGGATCTCATTGGTGCCAAAACGCACCTTCAAAAACGCCGGGATCATCGCCCAGATCCAGCCGCCAAAGGCGCCTGCGATGACCATCAGCGGGAAGATGTAGAAAGCTTCCATCGGGTAGAAGGCCAAGCCAACACCGGCGCCGACGATGGCGCCCATGATATATTGCCCTTCAGCGCCGATGTTCCAGATGCCAGCGCGGAAGCCCAGCGACAGGCCGATCGCGATCAGCACCAGCGGCGCCCCTTTCACCAAAAGCTGCGGCCGGTAGTAAAAGGCAAATTCGGAAAACAGCGGTTCCCAGAAGATGGTTTTGATTGCCACCAGCGGGTCTTTGCCCAGCCAGGCAAACAATGCGCCGCCAACCACCATGGTCAGCACAACCGCCAGCAGCGGCGTCAGATAGGTCCAGGCCTGCGACGGCTGGGGACGTTTCTCCAGCTTGATCACGCCATGCCCTCCTTTTCAATGTTCTTCAAATACTCGATGGGGGGCAGATCAGACATGCGCCACCTCCATCCCATGGGCACCACCCATCATCAGGCCAATCTCATCCACAGTCAGGCCCTTGGCAGGGCGGATATCGGACAGGCGGCCTTCGTTCAGCGCGGCAAAATGGTCTGAGATCTCCATCAACTCATCCAGATCCTGACTGATGCAGATCACCGCAGCGCCGGCCGCTGCCAGATCCAGCAGGGACTGACGGATATCTGCCGCCGCCGCGGCATCCACCCCCCATGTCGGCTGGTTCACCACCAGCACGTCTGGGCGTTGCAGAACCTCACGGCCGATCACAAACTTCTGCAGGTTGCCGCCAGATAGCGACCGGGCGGCGTTGCCGGGGCCGGGGGTGCGGACGTCAAATTTCTCAATAATGGTCTCGGCAAAGCTGCGCGCCTTGCCCCATTTCAGGAAACCCTTGTTTTCCAACCCTTCGCGGACGGATCCGGTTAGGACGGCGTTTTCAATCAGGCTCATATCCGGGGCCGCGGCATGGCCCAGCCGTTCCTCAGGCGCGGTCAGCAGACCCAATTTGCGGCGCGCCACAGGGCCCAGATTGCCGACCTCCTGGCCTTCCAGAACAATCGTGCCGGGGCTGGTTGGCAATTCGCCAGACAGCGCGCCCAACAGCTCATCCTGACCATTGCCGGCCACGCCGCCAATGCCCAAGATCTCGCCCGAGCGCACCTGCATGCTGATGCCCTTCAGCGAGGTGCCAAATTCCGCCGGGGAGGCCACTGTCAGATCGTTAAGCTCCAACAACACTTGCCCGATGTCACCGCCTGCGCGTTCCGGCACATGCAGTTTGGAACCCACCATCATCTCCGCCATGTCGCGGGCGGTGGTGTCGCGTGGAACACAATCCCCCACCACTTCGCCCAGACGCAGGATGGTGGCGTTGTCACAGAGGGCGCGGATCTCTTCCAGTTTGTGGCTGATATAGAGGATCGCGGTGCCTTCGGCGGACAGTTTGCGCAGGGTTTCAAACAGGATGTCGACCTCCTGCGGGGTCAGAACCGAGGTCGGCTCATCCATGATCAACAGTTTCGGATCCTGCAGCAGGCAGCGGATGATTTCGACCCGCTGACGTTCCCCCGCCGAGAGATCACCCACAGTGCGGTAGGGATCCAGCGGCAGGCCATAGGTTTCTGAGACCTCTTTGATCCGGCTGGCCAGATCGCCCATCTTGGGTGGGTTTTCCATGCCAAGGGCGATGTTTTCGGCCACGTTCAGCGCGTCAAACAGCGAAAAGTGCTGGAACACCATGGCCACACCGGCCTGTCGTGCCGCCGAAGGTTTCACCGGCGCATAATCCTGACCGCGCATGGTCATCTGACCACTGTCGGGCTTGACCAGACCGTAGATCATCTTCACCAGCGTCGATTTACCCGCGCCATTTTCCCCCAGCAGGGCGTGGACCTCGCCCTCGCCGATTTCGAACGAAACGTTGTTGTTGGCCACAACGCCCGGATAGGCCTTGGTCAGGCCGTTGAGTGTAAGGAGCGTCCCTGTCACGCGAAGTCTTCCTTTCGTTGGATCGGTTCCGCTTTTGCACTTACTAGCGTCTGGGCCATGCAAACAGCAATGGCCCAAGGCGCAGCGTCAGGCCGGTTGAGACCGGTCTTTTGCGGTTTTTTTGTGCGAAATGCAGGCCTGTGTTGCCGCGTCACAGAACGGAGTGGGGCGGAATAGGGCAGAGAATGCGCGAAACATGCGATCCGTGGCAGGTAGACGTGCCGCTGCAAATGCAGGGCCGCGCCGCGCAGTTCCTCGCTCTCTCCGGTCCGAAGAAAGGGAACAGTCATATGCTAAAACCTGCCGCCTTACCAAGTGTCCATCCCCAGAGGCGCGTCTTCGATGCGGCGTAGAAAACGTGCGGGCGTCCTTGCTTGCTCGATTAGCAGAGCGAGATTCCAACGCGAATTCAAGAAAATTCATCGCTGCACTGCGGCTAAGAATGTTGCTGTGCACAAATTTTGGGCGCAATAATTGTAGTTGTTGGCGCTCACATCCGGGGCTAACGCAGCGACTTTGCCAGGTCTTCCAACTGGTCTGTGGACTGGCCCCAACCCTGATGAAATCCCATGTTTTCATGGGCTTTGTTGCTTTCTTCATCCGCATGCAGCGCGCGGATGATGTAGCGCGTGCCCAGCACTTCGGGGCTGAGCAGCACAACGGTGGTCAAAAAACTGCGTTTTCGGGGGTGAAATCCGGGCGCCAGCGCATCGGTGAAGACCAACATATTGTCGGGTTTGAACACAAGGATGCAACCATCGGTCTCAACCGTCTTGCCTGACGGGGTTCTCATCCTGGCATAAAACGCCCCGCCCGGACGCGGGTCCAGCCGGACCTCTTCCATCTCAACAGGCTTGGGGCAGAACCATTGTTTCAGCAGCTCCGGTTCCGTCCAACAGCGCCAGATCGTCGAGGGCGCGGCCATGATCACGCGGTCAATTTCCAGATCGGTCTTGGGGTCGTAAGGAAGATGCATGCGTCTCCTTTCAGAACAATCGGTTAGCCCCAGAATAACGCAAGAAGCGTGCTGTGGCACCCATTCGCCACTTTTCCCCTCTGGAGGTGTGGCATAGAATGGTCTGCATGACTGACGCGCCTCGATTCATTCACCTGAGAACCCACACCGAATATTCGCTCCTGGAAGGGGCGGTGCGGCTGAAAAAACTGCCCGGGCTCTGCGCCGATATGGGCATGCCGGCCGTTGCGGTGACCGACACCAATTCGCTGTTTGCCGCGTTGGAATTTTCGGTCTCTGCCCAAGGGGCTGGGGTGCAGCCTATCGTTGGATGTCAGGTCGATGTGACCTATGCCAAAGCAGCCCCGGGTGAGGCCCCGATTGCGCCTGCGCCGATTGTTTTGCTGTCGCAGACCGAGGCTGGATATGAAAACCTGATGCGTCTGTCGTCCTGCCTTTATGTAGATAATGGTGGGCAGATCCCGCAGGTCTCAATCGAGGAATTGGAGGAGTTCTCCGAAGGGTTGATCTGCCTGACCGGGGCCGCTGGTGGCCCGCTGGGCCAGTTGTTGCAGCAGGGGTTCCGGGACCGTGCCGAGGCGCTGTTGCGCCAGCTGGCGTCGATCTATCCGCAGCGGCTTTATGTAGAATTGCAGCGCCACCCCGGCGAAGACGGCCTGCCGGCTGAGGAGCGCCTTTGCGAACGTCACTTCGTGGAAATGGCCTATGATATGGGCCTGCCGTTGGTGGCCACCAACGATGTCTACTTCCCGAAAACAGACATGTATGAGGCGCATGATGCGCTGATCTGTATTTCGGAAGGCACCTATGTCGATCAGGCCGAACCGCGCCGTCGCCTGACCCCGCAGCATTATTTCAAATCGCAGGAAGAGATGATCACGCTGTTTGCGGATCTGCCAGAAGCGATTGAAAACACAGTTGAAATCGCCCGGCGTTGCGCCTTTGGCACCTATCGGCGTGATCCGATCCTGCCGAAATTTGCAGATGATGAGGTGGCCGAACTGCGCCGCCAAGCGAACGAAGGGTTGCAGGCGCGTCTGAAGGTGATCCCGCATGCCGCAACCCTCGAGGAATATCAGGAACGTCTGGATTTCGAACTGGGCATCATTGAGGGCATGGGCTTCCCCGGCTACTTCCTGATCGTTGCCGACTTCATCCAATGGGGCAAGGACCATGGCATTCCGGTGGGGCCGGGCCGTGGTTCGGGCGCGGGTTCGCTGGTGGCTTATGCGCTGACCATCACCGATTTGGACCCGCTGCGCTACAGCCTGCTGTTTGAACGTTTTCTTAACCCCGAACGTGTATCCATGCCGGACTTCGATATCGATTTCTGCATGGACCGGCGTGAGGAGGTGATCAAATACGTTCAGGAAAAATACGGCCGTGACAAGGTTGGTCAGATCATCACCTTTGGTGCGCTGCTGTCCAAGGCTGCCGTGCGCGATATCGGCCGGGTGCTGCAAATGCCCTATGGGCAGGTCGATCGCCTGTCCAAGCTGATCCCCGTTGAAGGGGTGAAGCCAATGTCGATTGTCGACAGTCTGAAAGAGGAACCGCGCCTGCGCGAGGAGGCCCGCAACGAAGAGGTTGTGGACCGCCTCTTGAACTACGGCATGCAGGTTGAGGGGCTGCTCAGAAACGCCTCGACCCACGCGGCGGGTGTGGTGATCGGGGATCGCCCTCTGGACCGTCTGGTGCCGCTTTATCAGGATCCGCGCTCGGACATGCCGGCAACCCAGTTCAACATGAAATGGGTGGAACAGGCCGGTCTGGTGAAGTTTGACTTTCTGGGTCTGAAGACCCTGACTGTCATTCAAAACGCGGTGGATCTGATCAAGAAAAACGGCCGCCACCTGCATATCGGCCCGGATGGGACTGAGCTTTATGAACCCAAAGAGGGGGCAGTGGACGATATCGGCCATATCCCTCTGGATGATGAGGCGACCTACAAACTCTACTCCAGCGCCAAAACCGTGGCGGTGTTCCAGGTGGAATCCGGCGGCATGATGAGCGCGCTGCAGCAGATGAAGCCGAACTGTATCGAAGACATCGTTGCGCTTGTGGCGCTTTATCGTCCAGGCCCGATGGAAAACATTCCCACCTATTGCAAGGTGAAGAATGGCCAGCAGGATCTGGAATCGGTGCATCCGCTGATCGACCATATCCTTGAGGAAACCCAGGGCATCATTGTTTACCAGGAACAGGTGATGCAGATCGCCCAGGTCATGGCGGGCTACAGCCTGGGCGGCGCGGACCTGCTGCGCCGGGCGATGGGTAAAAAGATCAAAGAGGCGATGGACGCGGAGCGTCCGAAGTTCGAAAAAGGCGCCGCTGAAAACGGTGTGCCGAAGAAGAAAGCCAGCGAAGTCTTTGACTTGCTGGAGAAATTCGCGAACTACGGCTTCAACAAATCACACGCTGCGGCCTATGCGGTGGTCAGCTATCAGACCGGCTGGCTGAAGGCGAACCACCCGGCGGAATTCATGGCGGGCGTCATGAACTGCGATATCCACCTGACCGACAAGCTGGAAATCTACGCAGAAGAGGTGCGTCGCGGGCTTGAGATCACCATTGTGCCGCCCTGCGTCAACCGCTCACTGCCGACATTCGACGTGGTTGAGGGCGAGTTGATCTACGGTATGGGCGCGCTGAAAAACGTCGGGATCGAAGCGGTGAAGCTGATTTCTGACGCGCGCCTCAACACAGATCAGCGCGACAAACCTTTTGTGACCCTCTTCGATTTTGCCCGTCGCGTGGATCTGAAACGGGTCGGCAAGCGGCCGCTGGAAATGCTGGCGCGCGCCGGGGCCTTTGACAACATCGATCCCAACCGTCGCCGGGTGTTTGACAGCCTCGAAGGTCTGGTCAGCTACTCGGCAGCGATCCACGAACAGCGGGAATCCAATCAGGTGTCGCTCTTTGGTGAAGCGGGGGAGGATCTGCCGGAACCGCGCCTGTCCAAAGTGGCTGACTGGCCCGCCGCGGATCGTCTGACCGAGGAACATAAGGCCGTTGGCTTCTACCTGACCGGTCACCCGCTGGATGACTATCTGCCTGCGTTGAAACGGAAAAAACTGCTGACGCTTGAGGGGCTGAAACTCAAGGCCGAAGCAGAAGGCGCTGCCGTGGCGCGTGTGGGCGTGCTGGTGTCGGGCCTGCAGGAGCGAAAATCCGGCCGCGGCACCCGGTTCTTCCGAATGAATATTTCTGACCCAACCGGGCAGGTCGCGGGCATGGTGATGTTCCCCGAAGACTTTGACAAGGTGCGGGCGGTGTTTGATCAGACCAACCATGTGGTCATGACGCTTGAGGCGCGGTTTAACGAAGGTCAGTTTGACCCGATGGGCCGTTCCGTCATGAACCTGGACAACTTCGTCGCCGATGCGGGCAACATGGGGCTCAGGATCTTTGTCGACGATGCCGTGGCGATCCCCTCGGTCGCCTCGATCCTCGAAGGCGCAAAAGAAAGCGCGCGCGGGGCAGGGCGGGGGCCGGTGCGGTTCTGCCTGATGAACCCGGAGTTGCCGGGTGAGGTGGACATCGACACAGAACAGGAATTCCCGGTGAACCCGCAGATCAAAGGCGCGATCAAATCGATCAATGGCGTGCTGGAAGTCGAAGAAATTTGAGGCCCCGCGCCGCGGACCCCAAAAATCACCTGTGATTCGCAACATTTGATTCGTGCGAATCGCTGGTGTAGGGTTGCGCGGGGATCAAAGGGACGGGGACAGACCAGCCTATGCCGAAGCGCTTTCAGACCTGCCTGCGGGCAACGTCAGCCTCTGTGCTGAGCCTGTCTTTGGCGGCGTGTTTCAGCCCGCTCGACGGGGTTGAGCGGCTCTCTGATATGCCAATCTCCGAAGCGTCGGGCAATGGCGTTGCCGCGCTGCCGGATGCGGCGGAGCTGGAGGGCGAAAACCCGCTGCTGGCGGGGCTGATCGCCCGTGAAAGCGCCGGCGATAGCGCAGAGCCGGCGGCGCCTGAGCCAAAACGCAAACCCCTGTTTGGTTTCTTGAAACCGAAACCGACATCAAAACCGGACGAGGCGCCGGTGACGGATGTGGCGGACGTTGAAACCCCTGTCGAGGCAACCACAGAAGACACCGCAGCAGTAGAGGCCGAGCCGCGTAAGTCATTGTTTGGCTTCCTGAAACGCAAGCCGGTGGAGCAGGAAGCTGTTGAGGTCGCGGCGCTGGAAACACCTGCGGTGGTGACCGATCTGACCGATCCGGCGGCACCGGTTCAGGTCAAAGCGGAAGAGACCTCCGACACTGAAACCAAGGGCGTGTTGTCCTGGCTGCGCCGTCAGAAAGACGCGCCGCTGGAGGACAAGCCGGATCTGGACACCCTGCCAGAGGTGAAAGACGTCAAAGCGGATGAGGCACCTGAGGCGACGGTGCAGACCGCCAGCCTGACGCCGACAGGTCCGGCGACCGAAAAGAACGCACCGGGCCTTTTCAGCCTGTTCCGCAGCAAACCCAAAGACGCGCCTGCGCCCAAAGGCATTGCTTTTGGCACCCGAGTGGGTTTCGGCAGCGCGGCACCCTTGTGTGACTATCCAAAGAAAAAGATCGGCAAGCTGGTCGCGCAATATCCGGAAAAGAAACCGGTCTATTGGCTTTATGACAGCGCCCCCGGATCTGAGGAGGCGCGCGCCTTTTACATCAAAGGTTTCGCGGATGGCTGTCTGCGGCAGGTACGGGCAACGGTGGTGGTGTTCGGTTCGGTCGAGATGCACGAACAGATCCGCTACGGCCTGCCTGCCGATCTGCATCCCTATAGCGATACGGATAAAGCTTACGAAAAGGTTAAGCGCAGCATCTGTAAGGTAGGGGCCAAGAAACCCTGTGGCGATAAGCTGCCTCTGCTGACGCCCAACACCGTGTTCCTCAGCCTTTATAGCACTGAGGTCAGCGCGCAGGATTGGGCCAATCTTTTGCTGCATGACGGCCAGTTGATGGCCAGTGACCGTAAATCCGGCGACAGCTGATCAGCGGGATCAGTAATGCGGCGGCGTTTCCGGGCCGCCATAGATATGGCTGCCACCGTCTGCCTCGCGTTCGGCCTCACGCTGCATCAGTAGGGCCACGCGCCGGGTCAGCAGATCGATTTCCTTGGCCTGCGCGGCCACCACATCTGAGAGATCCTCAACCGTGCGGTTCAGGTGGGCAAGCTGTTCTTCCATTTCCTGCATGGCGGACCTCATCATTGGATGGGCGCGCATAGCATGGCGGGCGGGGATTTGAAATCCCCGCCAGTGCGCGCCTAGCCTTCGATGCCCGGCACATCGCCGGGTTCGGTGCCCGGGGCGAGGGTGAAGCCTTCATCCAACCAGCCGGTGACGCCGCCGATCATTTCCTTCACCGGCAGGCCCAGACGGGCCAGACGCACGGCGGCCTTGTTGGCGCCGTTGCAATGCGGGCCGGCGCAATAGGTGACGAACAGGGTGCCAGCTGGCCATTCCGCCATCTTGCGGGCGGTGATTTTACCATGCGGCAGGTTGATGGCGCCGGGCACATGGCCCGCGGCATAGAGGTCCGGGCTGCGCACATCGAGCAGCACAAAATCCGTGGCGCCTTTGGCGAGCGCCGCGTGCGTGTCCCAGCAATCGGCTTCAAAACTCAGGCGGGCCTCAAAATGGGCCAGCGCGATGTGGGAGGGGGCGGCGGCAACGGCAGCGACGGGGCTTGGCATGATCTGTTTCCTTCTGATCTGTGTGAACCGGGGTGACCCCGCCAAAATGCCCCTTGCGCCGCCAATGTGTGGTGGGCAAAAATGACTACATGCGGTCAATATTTGCCAAAGAGTCCCAATGATGCAGAAATCCCCCCATGTGTGCATCGTGGCCTATGACGGGCTGTGCACCTTTGAGTTTGGCATCGCGGTGGAGCTGTTCAGCCTGCCGCGTCCTGAATTTTCCAGCTGGTATCGGACCGAGGTGATCGCCGCCGACGGCGGGCCGATGCGGGCAACAGGGGGCATTCAGATCGCCACAGATGGGGGGGTGGAACGGCTGGAAACGGCGGACCTGATCCTGTTGCCCGGCTGGCGCGGTGCGGCAGAACCGGTGCCCGCACCGTTGCGCGATGCGCTGCGTGCAGCGCATGCACGCGGCGCCCGGTTGGCGACGATTTGTTCAGGGGTGTTTGTGCTGGCACAGATTGGCCTGCTGTCCGGGCGGCGCGCCACAACCCATTGGCGTTATGCGGATATTCTGGCGGAACGGTTCCCGGATGTCACAGTGGATCCTGATGTTTTGTTTGTGGAGGATGGCACGATCCTGACCTCTGCCGGATCTGCCGCCGGGTTGGATATGGGGCTGCATATCATCCGTCAGGACTACGGCGCGGAACGGGCAAATCAGGTGGCCAAACGCCTGTGCCTGCCAGCGCGGCGGGATGGCGGGCAACGCCAGTTTGTGCCGATGCCGGAACCCATGGCCCGCACCGGTGGGATTGCCCCCTTGCTGGATCAGATAAGGGCCGCGCTGGATGAGGACTGGCCGCTGTCCCGCATGGCCTCTGCGGCGGGCATGTCGCAGCGGACCCTGGCGCGCCGTATGGAGGAGGCAACTGGTGAGACGCCAAAGGCCTGGCTGCGGCGCGCCCGGGTGGCGCGGGCATCGGACCTGCTGGAGCGGAGCGATCTGCGGTTGGATGACATTGGCGTGGCCTGCGGCTTTGGCTCGCCCGAGACGTTCCGCCGTGATTTTCGTCGCATCTCGGGACTGGCGCCTTCGGCCTATCGGGCCCGGTTTTCTGCGGCGGTTGCGCCCGGGGCGTAACAGCACTGTAACACCCCGGCCAAAATAACGCTTTCGCGGCGCAAAGTGGCTGGATTGCCCTTGCAAAGCTTGCCCCTAAGGGCGGCATCCGATAGACGCGAGCGCGATATTAGCCGCAAGGACAAAGCAATGGCCAAGCAGAAGAAAGCCCCCCGCCCCAAGGCCGTCACGCCGAAGGGCTTCCGCGATTATTTCGGCACCGAGGTGACCGAGCGCAGCGAGATGCTGCAGAAGATCGCCGGGGTCTATCATCATTATGGCTTTGACGCGCTGGAATCTGCGGCCGTGGAAACCGTTGAGGCGCTGGGCAAGTTCCTGCCTGACGTGGATCGCCCGAACGAAGGTGTGTTCGCCTGGCAGGAAGCCGACGAGAACGACAAGGGCGATTGGATGGCCCTGCGTTATGACCTGACCGCGCCTTTGGCCCGGGTTTATGCACAGCACCGCAACGACCTGCCGAACCCCTATCGCCGCTACGCAATGGGGCCTGTCTGGCGCAATGAGAAGCCGGGTCCGGGGCGCTATCGCCAGTTCTACCAGTGTGATGCCGATACCGTTGGCACCAACTCGATGGCGGCTGATGCTGAGATCTGCATGATGCTGGCCGACACGCTGGAAGCCGTGGGCATTCCACGTGGCGACTATCTGGTTCGGGTCAACAACCGCAAGGTTCTCAATGGCGTGTTGGAGGCAATGGGCCTTGCCGAAGCGGATCCCAAACGTGACGACGTGCTGCGCACCATCGACAAGTTTGACAAAGTTGGCGCCGAAGGCGTGCGTCAGCTGCTGGGCAAGGGGCGTCTGGATGCCTCCGGCGCCTATATCGATGGTGTTGGTCTGGCCGAAGAACAGGCCGATCCTGTGATCGCCTTCCTGACCTCCAAGGCTGACGATGTGGCCGGCACAATGGAAAACCTGCGTGCCGCCGTGGGTGGCAGCAAGGTTGGCCAGGACGGGATCGCTGAGCTGGAACAGATGGGCGCCCTTTTTGCCGCTGCGGGCTACGGTGATGATCGGATCCTGATTGATCCGTCGATCGTGCGCGGGCTGGGTTATTACACCGGTCCGGTGTTTGAGGCTGAGCTGACCTGTGAAATCTTTGACGAAAAGGGTCGCAAGCGGCAGTTCGGTTCGGTTGCGGGCGGCGGTCGTTACGACGGTCTGGTAAAACGTTTCACCGGCCAGGAAGTACCGGCAGTTGGCCTCTCGATCGGGGTGGACCGGCTGTTGGCAGCGCTGCGTGAAAAGGGCCGCATGGGCGGCGCGCCCACCGGTCCGGTGGTTGTGACCGTAATGGATAAGGCCCGTATGGCCGACTATCAGGCCATGGTGGCTGAGTTGCGTCAGGCCGGTATCCGGGCGGAAGTCTATCTGGGCAATCCCAAGAACTTTGGCAATCAGCTGAAGTATGCGGACAAGCGCCATTCCCCCATCGCGATCATCGAAGGTGGGGATGAAAAGGAAAAAGGCGTGGTGCAGATAAAGGACCTGATCCTTGGCGCCAAAATCGCCGAAAGCGCCACCCTGGAAGAGTGGAAAGAACGCCCCAGCCAGTTTGAAGTGGCCCGCACTGAACTGGTGACCAAGGTGCGTGAGATCCTCGCGTCACAACAGGATGACAGCGATGCCTGACCGGATTGAGATCCGCGCCCGCGCGGCGGCCCTGCGTGCCTCGTTTGAGGCCGCTGGCGCCCAGTTGGTGGAAACGGATATCCTGCAACCGGCTGAGGTCCTGTTGGACCTTTACGGTGAGGATATTCGGGGCCGCGCCTATGTCACCTCGGACGCGCTGCGCGGCGAACAGATGCTGCGCCCGGATTTCACTGTGCCGGTGGTGCAGATGCATATGGCTCATGGGGCTGAACCTGCACGCTACACCTACGCGGGCGAAGTGTTCCGCCGTCAGGAAGATGATCCCGACCGCGCCAATGAATACACGCAGGTCGGCTATGAGGTTTTTGACCGCGAAAACCCGGTTGAGGCGGATGCGGAGGTCTTTGCGATCATCCGTGATGCGCTGGGCAACCAGCCGCTGCGGGCGGCCTGTGGTGACATCGGCCTGCTGCGCGCCGCGATCGAGGGCCTGCAGACCACCGAGCGGCGCAAAGCCGCTCTGCGCCGCCATATCTGGCGCCCGCGCCGGTTCCGCGCATTGCTGGACCGTTATGCTGGCCGGGTAGACGTGCCCGCGGCCCGCGCGGCGCTGTTGGCTGCCGAAGATCCCTTTGCCGCGGCTGGGCCGGACATCGGCCTGCGCTCCCGCCGTGAGGTAGAGGCCCGCATTGCCGCCCTGCGCGAAGATGCAGCGGCCGAAGCGCTGGCCGAACGTGATGTGGCGCTGATTGATGCCATTCTGGGGGTGCGGGAAAACCTGCCCAACGCTTTGGAACAGCTGCGCGATATCGCGGTGGATATGCCGGCGATCAGCGCCTCGGTTGAGCGTCTGGCGCGCCGGATGAAGGCGCTGGAAAAACGTGGCGTTGATGTAGAGGCGCTGGATTTTGAGGCCAGCTATGGCCGCACCTCGATGGAATATTATGACGGTTTTGTCTTTGGCTTCCACGCCGCCAGCCGCCCTGATTTGCCCGCTGTGGTCACCGGGGGGCGCTATGACGCGCTGTGTCGTGTGCTGGGGCAGGGGCGCGATATCCCTGCGGTCGGCGGCGTGATCCGCCCGGACCTGTTGATTGCGCTGGAGGCTGACCAATGAGCGTGAAGCTGGGCGTGCCCTCCAAAGGGCGTTTGATGGAAAAGACCTTTGACTGGTTCGGCGAACGCGGCATTTCCCTGTCGCGCAGCGGCTCGGACCGGGAATATGCCGGCAAGGTTGAAGGCATTGCAGGGGTTGAGCTGGTGCTGCTCTCTGCCGGGGAAATCCCGCGGGAACTGGCAGCTGGGCGGATTCACCTGGGCGTCACCGGTACCGATCTGGTGCGCGAAAAGCTGGGCCAGTGGGAACAGCGGGTGGAACCGCTGGCGGAACTGGGATTTGGTCATGCCGATCTGATCCTGGCTGTGCCCAATGCCTGGGTTGATGTGAACAGTCTGGATGATCTGGATGCGGCGGCTGCGGCCTTCCGCCAGACCCACAAGTTCCGCCTGCGTATTGCCACCAAGTATCACCGACTGGTGCGCGAGTTCCTGCGCGATCACGGTGTGGCGGATTATCAGCTGGTCGACAGTCAAGGCGCCACCGAAGGCACGGTGAAAAATGAAACGGCCGAGGCCGTGGCGGACATCACCTCAACCGGGGACACGCTGCGCGCCAATCACCTGAAGATCCTGTCGGACGCCACCATCCTAAAGTCGCAAGCGACCTTGTTCCGCTCGCGTATGGCTGCAGCAAACGACTCAGAACGTGCCGTGATCAAAGAGATGAGTCGCACGCTGGCCCTCATCTAGGGTTGCTCGTATTGAGTGTCTTCTTGATCTTTGGTTGAAATATTCGTGAATTTGTGGCCGTCCTGCCGCAACTTTTTGTTATGCGTGCCTTCCCTGGTTGCCGTCAGGGCAGGGGAGGCGCACCATGCGCGCACTAAAAGCAATATATAACGCGAGTATTTATCATGAAGTATGCCTTCCCCCTGGCAGCCGCAGCGCTGCTGGCACTACCTTCAATGGCCGCCGCAGAAATCAGCGGTGCCGCAACCGTTGGTCTCGGCCGGTCGACAGTCGACGGTGCATCCGAAGAGATCAACGAGTATTCCCTGGACTTCGACTTCAACTATGCCGGAACCGGTAACCTGTCCTTTGGCGCGAGCGGTGGCTTCCGCCGGCTGGATGTCGGTGGCGGTGATGAGATCGACATAACCCGGATCAATCTTGAAGGAATCTACAGCCTGAACAATGGCTTCAGCGTCGGTGCCTATCTGGCCCGTGTGGGGTTGGGTGTTGGTGGCTCTGATGAGGATATCAATGCCTATGGCCTTCTGTTTGGTTTTGGGGGTAGCGAGTTCGAAGGAGAACTGGCCCTCGGTCAAGTTGAGATTGATGGCCAAGACGCTAATGAAGTGAGTTTCTTCGGCCGCTATAATTTATCGCAGCAGACCCAGCTTTTGGGTGAGGTGGGCTTCATGCGTGAAGACGGCGCTGGCTTCAACCTCTATGGTTTGGGCGTGAACCACGCAATCAATGATCAATTCGGCGTCTATGGGGCTCTGCGTCGGGCTGAAACGACCGATGGTGGCGGTTTCGAGGCGACCGAGTTCAGCATTGGTGTGGACTATCGTCTGGACGCGATTTCCAGCGTTGGTGCATTGCTGTCGCTGGAACTGGCCCGTAACAACTTTGACACTGGTGTTGGCGGAGATCTGAACGTGAATACGGTGCGCCTTGGTGTGACCTTGCCACTGGGTGGCAACGGCAGCAAAGCTCTGCCGCTTAACTCTGGCGCCAGCAGTCTCATGGGCAATACCCGAAGCACGCTCCAGCGGGTCTATTCGTCTGGTAGCTTGTTCTTCTGATATCGGCCAATACCTAACAGCCCGCCCGGCTCCCACTGGGGGCCGGTTTTTTTTGGGGGGGTAGCTTGCCAAACACCGTAGCACCTTAGTTCTACCTGTGACGCGTCTAACACAGGTGCTGTAGTCCAGGGCTGCATATATTGCGGATGCTTCGCTCTCAGGTTAATCAACGAACGCAATTAACTGTGGGAATATCAAATGAAAAAGTACAGGCTTGTCGCGCTTGCTGTCACCGTTGCCGTGCCGGGTACGGCCTTGGCAGAAGTATCCGGGTCGATTGACTTCTCCTATTCGGTCTTTGATTCGAATGTATACGGGGATAGTTTCACCTCACCTTCATTAAAGGCTGATCTCTCCTATGGTGGTGAAAGCGGCCTCTTGCTTGACCTTTCGGCTGGCACCAAGCGCTATATGCTTGATGGTATCGATCTGGATGTGAATGAAGCCAACATTGATTTGGGTTATGCTTTTGGCAACGGTTTCAACGCCGGTATCTTTGCTGAGAGCTTTTCCTTTGGCGTCGATGTAGCCTCGCGCGGTGTGTTTGCTGGCTACGATGCGGGCAATTTCGCAGGTGAGGCCTACTTTGGCACGATGGAGTCGCCCTTTGGCGAAGACTTCAATCAGTTTGGTTTCCGTGGCACCTATTCGCTGGGCGGCAACACTGATTTCGCGGCCGAGGTTGCGCGCACGACTTTCGACGACTTTGATGAAGACGTTGATTATCTCGGCCTGTCGGTCAGCCATAAGCTTAACGACACCTTTGGCGTTTTCGGTTCGGTTCAGCGCCTCAGCGGCGCCTTTGATGAGGACCTGACCGCTGTAAGCCTTGGCGGTTCCTACACCCTGAGCAACGGCATGAGCATCGCTTTGGAAGTGGCCCGTTTTAAACAGGACGTGTTCGAAGTGGATACCGCAACTCTTGGGTTCTCGATCCCGCTGGGTGGCAAGTCTAATTCTGTTTCCCCGGCAGATGGCGTGGCTGCTGATGTTGCCGGCGGCTCGCGCGGTGCTTACAGCAAGGTACTCAAAGATTATTCGTTCCTGTTGGACTTAGGAGAGGGCTAATTCACCAGGCCCTTCTTCAACAATGAAACCGGCTCCCTCGGGGCCGGTTTTTTCGTGTCTTCGGTGTCGAACGGTTTGCGAAGACGCCTATCGGCCTACAGCACTCCGATCTCTGCCAAGGCGGCGGACAGTTCGCTGGGGAGCGTATTATCGCTGCTGCGCTGGGCGGACATGTCGGGGGGGCTGTCTTCGGGTTTTAGGTAGCGCCAGCCCTGGAAGGGGCGGCGTGGGGCAGGGGCGGTGCGGAAGAGCTCGGGGTCCAGAACGATGGCACAGCGGCGGATCCCGTCCTGGCCGGTCACCTCATCCAGCCGCACAATGCGCTGGCGGGCCTGAATCACACCTTTGATGACCCAATAAATCGACCCGCCTGCCAGGATCTCTTTTTCCCGCTTCGGCCACATCCGTGTGACATGCCGCGGCAATCCGTCAGGGGTTTGAACCTGCGGGATTTTTTGCCATTCAGCCAGCCCGTCAACACTCTCTGTGCCGACGCTGAGCTTGATGAGATTTGTGAAGTTATACATGACTTACCCCCAACAGCTTGTGGAAGATAACCCGGTCAAACGCCAGATCAAGTGTTTTTGCTCATAAAATCCCGTTGACCGCAATGGGGCTGCACACTAGTTTTAGAGGCCCCTGTCACGCGTGATCTTTGTGCCGGGGTCTGGGGACATTTCCGATTACAATGCGCAGTTGCGCCATACTCGTACAGACAGGACAGCAGCCTATGACTCGTTTCGCCGCGCCCATTTCCGAGCAGATTTGGGATATGAAATACCGTCTTAAAGAACAGGACGGCACCCCGATTGACCGGAGCGTGGAAGACAGCTGGCGGCGCATCGCGCGCGCATTGGCGCAGGCGGAAAAGAAACCTGAGATCTGGGAAGACAAGTTCTACAGCGCGCTGGAAGATTTCAAATATCTGCCCGCAGGCCGCATCACCGCTGGTGCTGGCACCGGCCGCAGCGTGACCCTGTTCAACTGTTTTGTCATGGGCACCATCCCTGACAGCATGTCCGGCATTTTCGACATGCTGAAAGAGGCCGCGCTGACCATGCAGCAGGGCGGTGGTATCGGCTATGACTTCTCGACCATCCGTCCCAAAGGCGCCCCTGTGGCGGGCGTTGCTGCTGACGCCTCTGGCCCGCTGTCTTTCATGGATGTCTGGGACGCCATGTGCCGCACCATCATGTCGGCGGGCTCGCGCCGCGGCGCGATGATGGCCACCATGCGCTGTGACCACCCGGATGTTGAGGATTTCATCACCGCCAAATCTGACAGCGCCCGGCTGCGCATGTTCAACCTGTCAGTACTGGTCACCGATGACTTCATGGAAGCTGTGAAGGCCGACGGCCCGTGGGAGCTGAAATACGGCGGCAAGGTCTATCACACCGTTCAGGCGCGTGATCTGTGGAACAAGATCATGCAGTCGACCTATGATTTTGCAGAACCGGGCGTGATCTTCATCGACCGGATTAACAAGGCCAACAACCTCAGCTACGTGGAAACCATCGCAGCGACCAACCCCTGTGGCGAACAGCCGCTGCCGCCCTATGGTGCCTGCCTTCTGGGGTCGATCAACCTGGCGCGTCTGGTGGCCAACCCGTTTGAAAAGGACGCGGCGCTGGATCTGGAAGAGATGACCTCACTGGTGGCCACTGCCGTGCGAATGATGGACAACGTTGTGGACGTCTCGCAATTTCCGCTGCACGAACAGGCCCAAGAAGCGCAGAACAAGCGCCGCATTGGTCTGGGCGTCACCGGTCTGGCCGACGCGCTCTTGATGGTTGGTCTGGAATACGGCACCGATGAAGCCGCCGCCCAATGTGAGGAATGGCTGCGCCAGATCGCGCGTGCCTCCTATCTGGCCTCGGTGGAACTGGCCAAGGAAAAGGGTGCCTTCCCACTGTATGACAAGGATAAATTCCTTGCCTCCGGCACCATGCAGATGATGGATGAGGATGTGCGTGACGCGATTGCCGAACATGGCATTCGCAACGCGCTGCTGACCTCCATCGCGCCCACGGGCACCATCTCGCTCTACGCGGGCAATGTATCCTCGGGGATCGAGCCGGTCTTTGCCTATAGCTACACCCGCAAGGTGTTGCAGAAAGACGGCTCGCGCACCGAAGAGGAAGTGGTGGATTACGCGGTGAAAATGTACCGCGACAAGTTTGGCGAAGATGCCGAACTGCCCAGCCATTTCACCAACGCCCAGACGCTGGCCCCGTTGGCCCACGTCAAAATGCAGGCGGCGGCGCAAAAATGGGTCGACAGCTCCATCTCCAAGACCATCAACTGCCCCGAAGACATCAGCTTTGAGCAGTTCAAAGAGGTCTATATGGAGGCCTATGAGACCGGCTGTAAGGGCTGCACCACCTATCGCCCCAATGACATCACCGGTTCGGTTCTGTCGGTCAGCGAAAGCGAAGAGAAAACGCCTGAGGTCGATGCCGGCGCGGATGTCATATACATGGCTGAGCCGCTGGACCGTCCCGAGGCGCTGGAAGGTCATACCTACAAGCTGAAGTGGCCGGATTCGGAACATGCGATCTACTTGACCATCAATGATGTGATCATCGGCGGCCATCGCCGTCCGTTTGAGGTCTTCATCAACTCCAAGAACATGGAGCACTACGCCTGGACGCTGGCGCTGACCCGGATGATCTCGGCCGTGTTCCGTCGCGGCGGCGATGTCAGCTTTGTAGTGGAAGAGTTGAAGGCGGTCTTTGATCCCCGTGGCGGCGCCTGGATGCAGGGCAAATACATCCCCTCGATCCTGGCCGCGATTGGTGGCGTGATCGAGGAACACCTGATCCGCATCAACTTCATCGAAGGCGAAGGCATGGGGCTGAAAACGGACCCTCAGGCCGAAGTTATGGCCGTAGGCGAAGCGCCCCGTGGCAAAGCCTGCCCCAGCTGCGGTCAGTTTGATCTGCAAATGGTCGAAGGCTGTATGACCTGCATGAGCTGCGGTCACTCCAAGTGTGGGTGAGGCGACGTGTGAGCGTGTCCTTGTGAAAGCTCACATCAGTTTGCAATTTGACCAGCTTAAATTGCAACTCTGACCATGAAAAGTTTGCCACCGCTCTTTAGGGGCGGTGGCAGCGTATGACCCTCTCGATGCGCTCTACGGTAAGTGTTTGCTTTTATGGCGACGTTGTTTGGCCGCTTCTGATAGAAAATCCCATTTTTGACCTTCGGCACATCGCCCTATGATGCCAATCACCCAGGCGTCGATTGGTGCATTTAGCCGGTCACTTTAACCGCAGCGCCCCTTCCCAGGCGCCGATGAACCGGTCTCGCATCAGCCGGTCCAGATTGGCCAGCAGCGTGACGCCAAAGCGGATCGGGCGCAGCGGCCCGCTGGAGGCTGCATCATAGCTGCTGAGCGGTGGAAAATCCGTCTCACGCTCCAGCATCGCCTGACCATTGGGGCCCAGCAGATAGTCAATGAAGCTGCCACCCAGATCGGGGTTTTCGGCATTGACCGGGATCAGCGCAGAGCGCAGCGCCACATGGGTGAAATCCTGCATCCTGAGGATCTGGGCGTCATCCTCTTCCTGCAGGCGCGACCGCGCGTAGCTTTCCAGCACATTATAGGCCAGCAGCAAGTCCCCATCGCGGATGTCATCGATCATCTGACTGGAACAACAATATAGCTGCGGATCCAGCGATCCCATGACCTCGGCCAGCCGCCAGTACGCTTCGGAGCTGTTGGCGTCCTGCGTGCCCAGCAGATAACCAGTGCCGACGGTGCGAATGTCATAGGTGCCCACCTTGCCGCTGAAACGGTCGGGGTTTTCCCGCATAAGCGCAATCAGCTCCTGCCGGGTCTGCGGCAGGGCGAGGCCGTCAAAACCGCTTTCTGAGATGACGGCGACGATGGGTTCTGCGGTGAAACCAAAAACCTCATGCCGCCAGCGCGACCAGGCTGGTGCGGCGCGGCTGATGCGGGATTGATAGGGCTGGCTCAGCCCGTCATTGGCCAGTTTCATCTGCAGATCCATCGCAAAGGAAATCGCCAGATCAAAGGGTTCTTCCTGCGCGGTCACGGCCTTGTACAGTTCACGCGATGACACTTGGGTGTAGTCCACCGTCACCGTTGGGTTCAGCCGCTGATAGTCCTTGATCAGCGGCTCAAACGTGGCCAGATCGGTGATCGACAGCAGCTTCAACACCTCCATCTCCAGCGCGCTTTCAAAGCGCACGTGATCTTCCACCTCAAAGGCGCGGGCGGGCAGGGCAGGTAGCCACAACACCAGCAGCAACAGGGTTAGGGGAAGTTTGGAAAACACAAGTTTGCGCATGCGCCACCCTCCTTGTTGTTCTTGAGGCTCAACTGGCCACCGTGCGAACGCGCCACCTCATTCACGATTGCCAACCCCATGCCTGTGCCAACGATGCCTGCAGTGTCACTGCCGCGCTGGAACCGGTCCAGCAGCTTTTGCGGGTCGCCTTGCCCTAAGCCCCGGCCCTGATCGCGGACGGTCAGGCAATGCTGATCGCCGTCACTGCTGAGATGCAGCGAAATCGTGGTGTCGGGGGGCGAGTATTTGATCGCATTGTCGATCAGGTTGCGCAGCGAAATCTCAATCATCAGCACATCGCCCTGAATGTCGAAACCGTCGCCTTCGGTCTGCAACTGGATGTCTATGTCTTTCAGATCCGCCGTCGGGTAGAGCGCATCATAGGCCTCCTGAACCTTGGCGCGCAGGTCGACCCGTTCCAGCGGCGTCGAGTCCGAGCGCTGGGTGACCGTTGCATAGGCCAGCAGCTGACTGGCCGATCGGGCGCTTTCCTCAACCGAAAACAGGATCTTGCGCAGCACCTTGCGGGTGGCGTCATCGGGGCTATTGCGCAATGCGATTTCGGTTTCGGTCTGCACCGTCGACAGCGGGGTGCGGATGTGATGCGCGGCCTCTGCGATGAAGGTTTCGGTGCGGCGCAGCGAATGGCGCAGACGGCGGATGAATTCATTAAGGGCCGAGGTCAGCGGCGTTAGTTCCACCGGGGTTGGGTGTTTCAGCGGGCGCAGATCATTGGGACCACGTCGCGCCACCGCCTCGGTCACCCGGTGCAGCGGGCGCAGGGCAGAACTGGTGGCTAGAACGCCAAGGACGGCAAAGCCCAGGAAAATCCCGGCACTGATCAGGATCGCCCAGGCGGCAAAGCGATCCGCCACCTCCCCTTGGGCATATTGCGTTTGTGCCACAAGGATCGACACTGCTTGTTGTTCACTGCCCACCGGGGCCGAGGTGTTCAGCACCACCGCGCGCAGGTCAAAGCCACGGTAGCTGGCGGCAAAGGCAAAGGGTTCGCGCAGCCGTGATGTTTCCTCGGGCGGCAGGAAATCCTCATATCCGGTGATTGACACGCCATTGAGGCGCACGTTGTAAAAGATCCGGTCCTGACTGGGGGTTTCCAGAATGGCGAAGGCCGAATGTGGCAGCTTCACAATCACCTCCTCCCCGGAGGAGCTGATCTGTTCGCCAATGGCATTGGCCGCGGCCCGCAGCAGGTTGTCCTGCGTTGCTTCAGCGGTTTGAAAGGCCACAAAGCGGATCGCCAGAAACAGGCAGAGCGAGGCCAGCGCCCCCAGCGCCAGATGTGACAGCACCATGCGCCGGTGAATGGATCCGGCCGAGGGGGCGGCATAGGGCTTGCGCACCATCAGCCACGCTCCGACAGGCGATAGCCCAGGCCGCGCACGGTTTCGATCTGGGCGCCGGAGCCTTCGATCTTCTTGCGCAGGCGGGCGACGTAGACCTCAATCACATTGTCCGAGATTTCTTCAGAACTGGTAAACAGCCGATCCCCGATCTGCACCTTGGAAAAGATCCGGTCGGGGCCGGAAAAGAAGATCTCCAGCAGGCGCATTTCGCGGTTGCGCAGCTCACGCGCCTCATTGCCGAAGCGCAATTCGGCGCGCAGCGTGTCAAATTCCAGATCGGCAAAGCGCTGAACATTGTGTGACGATCCCCCGCGACGGCGCAGCACCGCGCGGCAGCGCGCCTCCAACTCAGAGAAGTTTACCGGCTTTGAGATGTAGTCATCCGCGCCTGCATCCAGCACCTCAACCCGGCTGGACACATCCGATTGCGCGGTCACCGCGATGACAGGTACATCGTTCCCTTGGGCCCGACACTGCGCCAAAAATCGCCGTCCGTCGCCGTCTGGCAGGGTTAAATCCAGTAAAACAATATCGTAGCTGGAGTAATCCAGGTATTCCCAGGCATCCGCTAAAGATCCAGCCGTATCAATGGCATGGCCGTCCATCCCAAGGCGGGTGCTGACCGCTTCGGCCAGGTTTTCGTTATCTTCCACAAGGAGAAAACGCATCAATTTTCCTCTGCGACAGGTCGGTGACAGGTTCACACCCTAAGCTGGGCGACGTCAGATTTGCGGGCGGAGGAGAAGCTGCCCGGATTCTGTCTGAAATGAAATCTATGTGCAATGCACATTGGGAGGAAAAATTATGAATCGCAAATTTGCGTCCCTCGCAGGCGCCGTTGTGGTGAGCTTTGGCGTCACCGGTGCGGCATCGGCTGCTGAGTGTATCGCCCCGGCAAACCCGGGCGGTGGCTGGGACTTCACCTGCCGTCAGATCGGCAAGATCATGCATGACATCGGTGCCGTTGATAAGCCTGTTCAGGTGACCAACATGGCCGGTGGCGGCGGTGGTCTGGCGTTCACCCACGTTGTGACTGAACGTTCGGACGACGCTGACCTGATCGTTGCGGCCTCTTCGGCAACCTCGACCCGTTTGGCCCAGAACGCCTATGCCGGCATGACCGCGGATCAGGTTCGTTTCGTGGGTGCCATCGGTGCGGATCCGGGTGTTGTGGTTGTGGCTGCAGACAGCCCCTACCAGTCGCTGAACGATCTGGTTGACGCCATCAAAGCAAACCCGGGCCAGCTGGCCTTTGCCGGTGGTTCGGCTGTGGGCGGCTTTGACCACCTGAAACCGCTGATGATCCTGCAGCGCGCAGGCATCGAAGATGTGAAAGCCGTGAAATACATCGGTGTTGACGGTGGTGCAGACGCTATCACCCAGACCGTTGGTGGCTTCACCCAGGCGATGTCGGGCGACATGTCGGAAATCGTTGGCTTCCTGAAATCGGGCGACGTTCGTGCCCTGGCCGTTCTGACCGAAGAGCGTGTACCGGGTTTTGAAGACATCCCGACCGCCAAAGAGCAGGGCATCGATGTTGTTGCTGTGAACTGGCGTGGTCTCTACGTTCCCAAGGACGTAAGCGACGACACCTTCAACATGTGGGCCGACCGCCTGCAGAAGGTTGCTGACAGCGCTGAGTGGCAGGAAGCCATGGCCGCAAACGGTCTGGCCCCCTTCACCAAAGTTGGCGGTGACTTCCAGTCTTACGTTGACGGCGTGGTTGCGGAAATCCGCACCCTGTCGAAAGAAATTGGGGTGATTCAGTAATGATCTCTGACCGTATCTTCGGAGCGGTCGTCACTCTGGTGGCGCTGGCGTATATCGCCAGTGCCACGCAGATCCAGACGAGCTTCCTCTCGGATCCGGTGGGTCCTAAAACCTTCCCGATGTTGATTGGAGCTGTTGCGGCGATCTGCGGCATCATCGTGGTCCTGCGCCCCGATGAAGACCCGGAATGGCCGCAGCTGCAAACGCTCGGCGCGCTTGTTTTCTCGGTAATCGTGCTTGTGTGTTACGCCTACGCGCTGAAGCCTCTTGGCTTCCTGCTGCCCACTGCTGTGACGGCTGCCATCCTCAGCTATCAGATCAGCCCCCGCCCTGTGCCCGCCGCTCTTGCCGGCACCGGATTGTCGCTGGGACTGTTCGCTATCTTCAAATTTGCGCTGGGGCTGAGCCTCTTCGCACTGCCCGCCGCATTCCACGGCTAGGGAGACCCCCACATGGACCTGTTTGCTAATCTCGCGATCGGCTTCGGCATCGCGCTCAGTCCGTTCACCCTGATGTTGGCGGTGTTTGGCTGTTTCATTGGCACCATCATCGGCGCATTGCCGGGGCTTGGCCCGTCCAACGGCGTTGCCATCCTGATCCCACTCACCTTCTCGATGGGGCTTGATGCCACCTCGGCGCTGGTGCTGATGACGGCTGTTTACTACGGCGCCATGTATGGTGGCCGGATCTCATCCATCCTTTTGAACATTCCCGGCGATGAACCGGCGCTGATGACCACCCTTGATGGCTACCCAATGGCCAAACAGGGCCGGGCAGGGGACGCGCTGGTGATTTCGGGTGTGGCCTCCTTCACCGGGGCGTTCCTGTCGACCATCGGCCTGATGCTGCTGGCACCGCTGCTGGCCCGCGTGGCCTTCCAGTTTGGTCCGGCGGAATACTTTGCCCTCTATATGCTGGCCTTCGCCACTCTGGGCGGCATTGCATCGAACAACCAGGCCAAGGCGGCGATTGCCTCCTGTATCGGTCTGGCCATTGCGATGATCGGTGTGGACAACAACTCGGGCCTGCCGCGTCTAACCTTCGGCAACCTGCACCTCTTTGACGGCATCGACTTCCTGGTTGCCATCGTGGGCCTGTTCGCCATCGCCGAAGTGTTCTTCTTCATCGAAAGCCACGGCAAGAACACCTCAATCGGTGTGAAGCTTGATAAGGTACGGATCCCGTTCAAAGACATCATCTCCACCGGCTGGACCCAGCTGCGTGGCTCGCTGATCGGCTTTGTTGCAGGTGTTCTGCCCGGTGCAGGTGCCTCGCTCGGCTCCTTCCTGGCCTATATGGGTGAAAAATCCATTGCCGGCGAAGAAGGCAAGTTCGGCACCGGTGTACCGCGCGGTGTGGCCGCCCCTGAAGCGGGCAACAACGCGGCTGCAGGTGGTGCGCTGGTGCCCATGCTGACGCTGGGTGTTCCGGGTTCGGGCACCACGGCGGTTCTGCTGGCGCTGTTGATGACGCTGAACATCACCCCCGGTCCGACCCTGTTCACCGAACGTCCCGAAGTGGTCTGGGGCCTCATCGCCTCGCTTCTGATTGCCAACTTCGTGCTGCTTCTGATGAACGTGCCGATGGTGAAGGTCTTCGTGAAGGTGCTGTCCGTGCCGCCATGGATCCTGCTGCCGGGTGTGACCATGATCAGCTTCGTTGGTATCTTCTCGCTCTCGGGCAGCTATTTCGATCTGCTGCTGATGGTGGCCTTCGGTGTCCTCGGCTGGGTTCTGCGCAAGCTGGACGTGCCGACCGTGCCGATCATCCTTGGCATCCTGCTGGGTGGTCACATGGAAGACGCGCTGCGCCGTGCCATGGTTCTGTCGGATGGCAATATCACTTACCTCTGGTCGTCGCCCATTGCGATCGGTCTGTGGGTTGTGGCAATTGCTGGCTTCGTTGCGCCGATGTTCCTGCGCGGCGTTCTGAAGAAACCTCAACGCGTATCGGACTAAGACCATGACCAAAGTTCTCGTGCCCGCTGGTGTTCTGGGCCTTGGGTTTGACCCCGAGGCGCTGGAGCGGGGCCTCAGCGAACATCCGGACATCATCTGCATTGATGGTGGCTCCACGGACAGCGGGCCCTTCTACCTGGGCACGGGAACTTCAAAATACTCCCGCGCGGCCAACAAGGCCGAGTGGAAACAGCTGATGCAGGCGCGCGCCAAGGCAGGCGTGCCGCTGGTCATCGGTTCCGCAGGCACCTGCGGCAGCGACAGCACGGTTGAGTGGATGTATCAGATCACCACTGAACTGGCGGCCGAATTGGGCCAGTCGCTGAAAATTGCCCGCCTGTATTCCAGCCAGCCGGCGGAGCGGGTGGTTGAGGCTTTGGACAAGGATCGCATCACCCCCCTCGATCCTGCACCAGAGATTTCCGCCGAAACTCTGGCGCAATGTTCCAATATCGTGGCACTGGCCGGCGCCGAGCAAATCGGCGCCGCGCTGGCCACTGGCGCAGATATCGTGATTGCCGGTCGCACCACCGACACCGCCACTGTCGCCGCCTTGCCGCTGATCAATGGCGATCATGCAGGCGGTGCCTGGCATGGCGCAAAGATCGCAGAATGTGGGGCGCTTTGTTCCACCATGCCAACCTCGGGCGTGATTATGGTGGAGTTTGACAAGACTGGCTTCACCGTGACCCCGATGGCCGAAGGCGCACGTTGTACGCCGCATTCGGTTTCGGCCCATATGCTTTATGAAAATTCGGACCCTTTCCAGCTCTATGAACCGGGTGGGCATCTGGACGTGACTGCGGCGCAATACACCGCGCTCAATGACCGTCAGGTGCGGGTGGAGGGCGGCACATGGGTGCCGTCTGACCGCTTCACCGTGAAACTGGAAGGCGCGCGGATGGCGGGCTATCAGGCCACCATCATGGCGATGCTACGGGCCGAGCATTACGTGAAAAACGCCCGGGAATGGGCGGCCAGCCTCGAAGCTTTTGTGCGCAACCTGATTGCCACCCGGATGGAGCTTAACGCAGAGGACTATGACCTTGAGTTCCGCCTGATTGGCGTGAACTCGGTCTTTGGCGATCTGGAACCGAAAGAAGGCAACCCGGTTGAGGTTGGCGTGATGGGCATCATCACCGCTGACAGCCCGGAAACCTGTTCTGAGATCGGCAAACTGATCAACCCCTTCCTGCTGCACCATCCGCTGACCAAGGAAGAAGAGCTGCCCAGCTTTGCCTTCCCGTATTCCCCGGCGCAGTCGGATCGCGGCGCGCTTTATGAATTCTGTCTCAACCATGTGATGGAACTGGATGATCCCATGGCGGCCTTCCGCCTTGATGTGACGGAGGTCTGAGATGGCAAAGCTGCATGATTTCGGGGCCAAGGCACGGTCCAAAAACGCCGGTCCGTTCTGGGTCACCATTGATGTGTTCTGCAACAGCGCCACCGCATTTGAGGCCCTGTGCCCGCGCATTCAGAACACGGTAGTCGCTGATCTGTTCAAGGTGGATCCCAGCAGCCTGAAGCGGTTTGAAATCGCCTCGCTCAATGTGATCAAGATCTCGGTCCCGCGCCCCACGGTGCAGGGATCACGCTTTGACCGCGATATGCACGGCGCGCAGGCGGCGGTTCTGCTGAATGAGCTGGACCTGCCCGCGTGAGTGCCTTTCCAATTGATTTGATCTCGGACACGGCCACGCGTCCGAGCGCTGGCATGCTGGCGGCCATGGCGGGCGCTGAAACCGGTGACGAACAACGCGGCGAAGATCCGACAACCCTGGCGCTCTGCGCTGAGGTGGCGCGGATGCTGGGGATGGAGGATGCGATTTTCCTGCCCTCCGGCACCATGTGCAATCAGATTGCCTTTCTGGTGCATTGCCGCCCGGGCGATGAAATTCTGGCCGCTGCCAACTCGCATATCTTCCGCTCCGAAGGGGCGGGGGCTGCGGCACTGGCCGGGGCGCAGATCGCCACGATTGAAACCGAAAGCGGCATCTTCACGGCCGAGGATGTGGCCCACCGCCTGCGCGCACCGCGCGACCGCTCACCGGTGTCACGGCTGATTTCTGTGGAGCAGACCACCAACTTTGGTGGCGGCGCGATCTGGCCGCTGCAGGTGCTGGCGGATCTGCGCGATCTGGCGCAGGCCGAGGGGCTGGTGCTGCATATGGACGGGGCGCGCTTGATGAATGCCGCAGTGGGCGCGGATGTGCCGGCGGCGGATTTCTGTCAGGGGTTTCACAGCGCCTGGATTGATCTTTCCAAAGGATTGGGATGCCCGGTGGGCGCCGTTCTGGCAGGATCACACGACTTCATCCGTCGGGCCTGGGTGTGGAAACACCGGCTGGGCGGCGCCATGCGGCAATCAGGTGTGCTGGCGGCGGCGGGGCTTTATGCCCTGGCGCATAACCTGCCGCGTCTGGGCGAGGATCATGAAAAGGCTCGCCGGTTCACCGATCTGCTGCGCGGCACGCCGGGGCTGGGGCTCAGCGCCACACCGCCGGAAACCAACATCGCCTTCGTCGATGTCTCCGCCACGGGTCAGAGCACCGAACAGATCGCCATGACACTTGCCCGCCACGGCATCCGCCTGAACAGTGAGGGGCGCGACCGGTTCCGCGTGGTGACCCATCTGGATGTCAGCATGGCTGAAGTGGAAGAGGCCGCCTTCGCTCTAATCGCCGCGGTCGAGCGGTAGGGCTGAGCTTAAAGATCGCTGGCAAAAGCTGCCATTTGGCTGGCGCCCGTCGGGTGCCCACCCAGATTGCGGTCGACCAGCAGGGCAAGGATCAGCGCCAGGATCGCCACCAGAAACATCGCCTTTTGCGCCAAGGCACTGTGCTGCGCCGCCGTGCCTTCCCCGAGGGAGACAAACTCCCACGGGTGGGCGGCATCTGCGGCATCCGCAACATGCTGGCGGTGTTCACTGGTCTCGACCAGCCGGGTGATGGCGCCCAAATGCAGGATGCCGGCAAAGATCGACAGTGCCAGCGCGGTATAAAGCACCACCAGCGCCGTGGTGACCAACGGGTGACCGCCATTGTGCAGGATCGCCCGGGTCAGGGCCGACACCCCGACCAGCTTGGCACTGCACAGCAGGATCAACAGTTTGGAGATCTCAAGGGAGACGTCAAATCGTTTGGTCATAATCGCTCATTGGGTCGAAAAGGGAAATCGCGTTCGTCCTGAATATGCAACGGCAATGCCAATCCCGCTGCACCCATTGGTTTTTCTGCTGGTCACCTTGGCTACCAAGGGTCTGAGTGGTGCATTTGATGGCCGGTTTTCGCCCCGTCACCGGGGGGAAATCGGGGGAAATTTCGGGGTTCGGGGATCGTGCTTTCAGATCAAAGCGGCTAACGTCGCGCCATGAGCCAGCCCGTTCGTTTCCGCCCGCATCATTTCCTCTGCGCCATTGGCTATGAGGGCAAGGGCTATTCGGGCGAGTTTACCGAGAATATGACCGCCATCGTGCTGGACCAGCTGCGCGCCCCGGGGGGCGAGGCGACACCGATGAAGGTCGTGGGCTATGCTGATGACATCTGCGGCCCCTGTCCCAAGCGGCGCGGGCGGGCTTGCGTGAACCAACAGGGCATTTCCCGCCTCGACCGGGCCCATGCCATGGCGCTGAAATTTGACCCGCATGAAGAACTGACCTGGGGTGAGGCACTGGAGCGGATCCGCCAGAACGTCATGCCGGGGGATCTGTCAAAGCTCTGCGAAGGTTGCCAATGGCTGGAACTGGGCCTGTGTGAGGAGGCGCTGTCCCGCCTGCATGAGGGGTAGGGAGGGCTGTTTTTCTCAAATCGGTTCAAATAGCGTATCCACATCTTTTGTAGTTCACAATCCAACCTTTCGGGAGAACGCGGATGTTTTTGCGCCGTTTATCATGATCGGAAATTTCAGAACTCACTAACCCCGCTTCTTCAAGTTTAGCTACTTGGCCCCTCATGTTTTGAGACGTATTGAAATTGAAATCTTCAAATGAAGACGGGCTAACGACACCTCCTCGAGCTGTAATGTCGTCAAAGAGTGTCCAAGCTCGTGGCGGTATTTGAACTTGCTCTGCATACTCGTCAGCTTTTTCAGCTAGCCATATTTCAAAAAGTTCATGTAGCTCATTCGAAACTGGGACATATTTGTCTTCTTCGAAAATCCATGCGGAAAAGTCCCCGGCAAACTTAAGAGAGTCACGTAAGTTTTCATTGAGAACAGAGAAGATGTGCACAAATGAGTCTGCCCCGACGGGAGGAGTAGCCGTTCCATTTTTTTTGAAGGTGTCAACACGAGCTTGAATTAGCTTCGGTATTTCAGATTTGGGTAATGGTTTGACCTCTAGTGGATCTGAAAGCCGACCTTGCAGCCTTGAAGTGCTTGCAACGCTTTTTACGATTCCCCGTGCCCCACAAACAACCCATCTAACTCCGTGAATTGAAAACAGATCATCACGTAGCGCTTCTAGGTGTTCCTGAGCTTTCTTCGAAGTGTTTAAGATTTCCAGATTGTCGAGAACACAAATGATTCCACCTTGATCGGTGAAAGCTGCTTTGAGTAGACGCTCGACAATATCGAAAAATCCATGAAAATCAAAGCTAGTAGAAGTATTTGGGGATTTTCCCATACTTGCGCCATAGCCCATAACTTGCCCTCCCAGCTCTGTGAAGAGTGGATTCTCGAGCCAATCGCGTAATGGTCGAAGTGCAAACTGCAAATCAAGGCGTTTTGCCAATTGTTTCTCGTTGTCGATAAAGTATGAAGCTATTTTGGCATAAACTTTTCTTTTAAACTCGAAGGCGCTGTCTTCCCTGGTGAACTGTAGAGGTTTCGGAAGTAATACTAGTGAAGACTTACCCTTTTTTTGTGTATCCTTTTCAAGTTGGTGGGCTGCAACCAAGATTAAACTTGTTTTTCCAACACCATTTGGCCCCTCAACAGTCACTACGCTGTTGAAATTTGATATTCTATTTTTAATTATGCGTAGCTCTTTCTTTCGGCCAACGAGAAGTACCTCACCTTCATCGTTTCCATGGATTGGTTGGGTGTCGTATAAGTTTGTTCTAAATCCAAATTCATTCCACATGGTCATTGCTCAATTTAACCTCACTCAAACATCCAGCTCCTCCACAAACCGCGCGTTTTCTTGGATGTATTGGAAGCGCAGCTCGGGTTTTTTGCCCATCAGGCGTTCCACCAGATCGCCGGTCTCACCCGGTTCGTCCTCATCAATCGTCACCCGGATCAAGGTGCGTGAGGCCGGGTCCATCGTGGTTTCTTTCAGGTCTTTGGCGTCCATCTCCCCCAGACCCTTGAAGCGGCTGACGTCGATCTTGCCTTTGCCGCCCAGACCTTTTTCCAGCCATCCGTCCCGCTCGGCCTCATCGACGCAATAGACGCGTTTGGCGCCCTGGGTCAGGCGGAACAGCGGCGGACAGGCCAGGTAGAGGTGCCCGGCGTCAATCATCGGCCGCATCTGGGTGAAGAAGAAGGTCATCAAAAGCGCCGCAATATGGGCGCCGTCGACATCCGCATCGGTCATGATGATGATCTTGTCATAGCGCAGATCATCGACGTTGAATTTGGTGCCCAGACCCACACCCAGCGCCTGGGTCAGGTCGTTGATCTCCTGGTTCGATCCCAGTTTGGACGACGCCGCGCCCAGCACGTTCAGGATCTTGCCACGCAGCGGCAGCAGCGCCTGGTTTTTCCGGTTGCGCGCCATCTTGGCTGAGCCACCGGCCGAGTCGCCCTCCACGATGAACAGCTCAGTGCCTTCACGGTTGGTGGCGGAACAATCGGTCAGCTTGCCAGGCAGGCGCAGCCGTTTGGTGGCCGATTTACGCTGGGTTTCCTTTTCCTGACGGCGGCGCAGACGCTCTTCGGCCCGCAGCACCAGGAAATCAAGGATCGCACCGGCGGATTTGTTGTCTGCGGCCAGCCAGTTGTCAAAGTGGTCGCGCACGGCGTTTTCCACCAGACGCTGCGCCTCAACGGTGGCCAGACGGTCCTTGGTCTGGCCGACGAACTCCGGCTCACGGATGAAACAGCTGACCAGCGCGCAGCCGCCGGTGATCAGGTCATCCCGGGTGATTTGCGCGGCCTTCTTGTTATTGACCAACTCGCCATAGGCTTTGATGCCTTTCAGCACCGCCGCCCAGAAGCCGGCGACATGGGTGCCGCCCTCAGGGGTGGGCACGGTGTTACAGTAGGACTGGATGAAGCCATCGCGCGACGGCGTCCAGTTGATCGCCCATTCCACCTTGCCCGGCACGTTGAAGCGTTCCTGAAAATCGACCACCCCGGCAAAGGGCTGATCGGCATAGGTCGAGGCCGAGGCCATGGTTTCTTTCAGGTAATCCGACAGGCCGCCGGGGAAGTGGAACGTGGCCTCCGTCGGGGTTTCCCCATCATCGATATGGGTCTTCCAGCGGATTTCGACGCCTGAAAACAGATAGGCCTTGGAACGGATCGATTTGAACAGGCGCGCCGGTTTGAACCGGTGCTTGCCAAAGATTTCCTCATCGGCGTGGAAGGTCACCGTGGTGCCGCGCCGGTTGGGGGCCGCACCGATTTTCTCGACCCCGCCCAAGGGTTTGCCGCGCGAAAACCGCTGTTCAAACAGTTCCTTGTTGCGTGCGACCTGCACCACCATCGAATCTGACAGCGCGTTCACAACCGAGGCGCCAACCCCATGCAGACCGCCCGAGGTCTGATAGGCCTTACCGGAAAACTTGCCGCCCGCGTGCAGGGTACACAGGATCACCTCAAGTGCGGATTTGTCAGGGAACTTCGGGTGCGGATCTATCGGGATGCCGCGGCCGTTGTCGCGCACGGTCAGCGAGTAGTCTGCGTTCAGCTCCACCTCGATCCGGTTGGCGTGACCGGCCACCGCTTCGTCCATCGAGTTGTCGAGGATTTCCGCCACCATATGGTGCAGTGCCCGTTCATCGGTGCCGCCGATATACATGCCGGGGCGTTTGCGGACGGGTTCCAGCCCCTCCAGCACCTCAATCGAGGAGGCGTTATAGTCGTCTTGCTGTCCGGAGAGGAGGTCGTTGGCCATAGTCTGGGCTGCTTTCTGGCTGCTCGTCTTGTGCTTCTTTGGGGCTGCATTATGGCAGCAGTTGTTGAGGGGGGAAAGTGCTGTCTGCGGGCACTGGCGTCAAGATGGCTTGGCTGTCTCTCGCGGTGGGCGGGCAAGAGAATGTGACAGATCGGTGACGCATTTTGACGTGCATCAAGGCCCTCGGCTGCCACTCGGGATACACTTGCCGCAACAGTCAAACACAGGAGAGGCCGATGACCGCAGTGAATGCGCCCGATACCGTTGTGACACCTGAGCAGAAAGAGACGATCCAAAGCAACGGCGCGCTGCAAAGCGGGCCGGAGGCTTTGAAAACGCCAACCCCGTCCACCGAAGAGGTGCGGCGCGCCTTTGAAAGCGGGGAGTACCCCTACAAAAAGAAAATGAGCCGCACCGCCTATGAGGCCGAAAAGGCGAAATTGCAGGCGGAGTTGCTCAAGGTGCAGCTTTGGGCGCAGGAGACCGGGCAGAAGTTCGTGCTGCTGTTTGAGGGCCGCGATGCGGCGGGCAAGGGCGGGACCATCAAACGGTTCACCGAACACCTGAACCCGCGTCAGGCACGTGTGGTTGCGCTCAACAAACCCAGCGATGAGGAACGCGGCCAGTGGTATTTCCAGCGCTACATTGATCACCTGCCCACGGATGGTGAAATGGTTCTGTATGACCGCAGCTGGTACAACCGGGCCGGGGTGGAACGGGTCATGGGCTTCTGCGAACCGGGCGAGTATCTGGAGTTCATGCGCCAGGCCCCGGATCTGGAACGGATGTTGGTCCGCTCGGGCATTCAGCTTTACAAATACTGGTTCTCGGTCACCCAGGACGAACAGCTGCGCCGGTTCAAATCGCGGGAAACCGATCCGCTGAAACAGTAGAAGCTGTCGCCGATCGACAAGGCATCGCTGGACAAATGGGATGACTACACTGAGGCGAAGGAGGCGATGTTCTTCTACACCGATACCGCCGATGCCCCCTGGACGGTGATCAAGTCAAACCAGAAGAAACGGGCACGGCTGAACTGTATGAAACACTTCCTTGCCTCGCTGGACTATCCGGGCAAGGACCACGCCGTCGTCGGCACGCCGGACCCGCTGATCGTGTCCACCGCCAGCCACGTGATTTCCAGCGCCGATCATATCCTCGGCACCGCGCTGCACCCCGATAGCCGCCGGGGCTGAGGGTTGCCCGTCTGAGACAGAAAAAAGGCGCGTCCCAGTGGGGCGCGCCATTTCATTTTTCTGAACCCGGCGGGGGCCTAAACAGAAACCTTGTCTTCCAGCAGACCCGCCAGGCGTTTGACGTCCAGGGGTTTGGGCAGAACGGCGGTGGCGCCGACGTCTTCGAAGCGTTTGATGTCATCGCCCACCACAGCCGCTGTCAGGCCGATGATCGGGATGTCGATGCCTTCGGCCTGCAGGGCGCGGACCAGTTCATCGCCGGGCATTTCCGGCATGAAGAGGTCGGTGATCAGCAGATCCGGTGGGTTGTCGCGCACCATCTCCAGCGCTTCGCGGCCGTTTTCTGCCAGCTCAATCTCACCAAAGATCCGGCCCAGCTGTTTAGAGGTCACCTGAGCCACCAGCGCGTTGTCTTCGGCCAGAAGTACACGCAGTTCACCCAGTTTCTTGTTCTCAATCGCTTTGCTGGCCGGCATCTGTGATTGCATATCCTGTTTGCTGGCGGGTTTGTCCGACAGGTTCAGACGATAGCCTGCGCCGCCCTCTGGCGCATCAAAATACTGCAGCGAGCCCCCCAGCAGCTCCACCGCCTGTTTCGCGATATAAAGCCCAAGACCAGACCCTTCGGCCTGATTGCGCGCATCAGCGGAGCCGCGTTCGAACGGCTGGAACAGGCGCTCAATCTCGGTCTGCGGAATGCCCACACCATCGTCAGTCACCGACCAGAAGGCGGTGCCGGGGGTGGGGCTTTGCGGCAGGCCGGGCATATCGGGCTGATAGCAGATCCGGATTTCCGACCCTTCGGAGTGGATGATCGCATTGCGCACCAGATTGCCGAGGATCTGTTTCAACCGGTTGCTGTCACCCATCATCGGGCGGATCGAATCCGGGCCCAGATCCAGGCTGATGCGGATCGATTTGCCTTTGGCCAGCAGCTGATAGGTGTTGCGCACCCGTTCGGCGACATCAGCAGGCACATAGGGCTTGATCGACAGCGGCTGGTTCTTTTCGGGGTTCACCGCCTGACGCATGTCATCCAGCACGCTCAGCAGCTGGGTCGAGGCCTCGCGCATCTGGGTGACAACCTCTTGGCTGTCATGGCCATTTTCCATCTCATCGATCAGCATCGACAGAACCGAGGCCGGGGTGCGGATTTCATGGCTGACGATGGAGAACAACTGCTTCTGCTTGTCCTGACGCAGCGACAGTTCGTTCAGCGCGTTGGTCAGGGCGCGTTCCTGCAGGTGCTCTTCGGTGACTTCAACCATCAGACCATAGACCACCCGTTCATTGCGCACGGTGGTTTCGGCCCAAAGGTGCAGGCGCATGACGCGGTTGTCACCGGTGTCCAGCATATCGGCAAGACGCAGCAGCAGGGTGATTGAGGCGTGGCTGTCACTCTCAATCGCGTGGCGCAGCAGGTACTGTTCGTCGGCGCGGAAGCGGCCGATCAGGTCATCCAGATGGGCCTCAGCGGGCAGGCCGACCAGCCGTTGGCCAGCCGGGTCCAGACGCATGGTGTCGCGCGGTACGTTCACGGTGAACAGGCCGACACCGGCAAAGCCACGTACGGTGGACAGACGCCGGATCGAGGCGACGCGCTGTTCGCGTTCATGGCGGCCACGGCCGCGCAGGGCAAGGATCAGCACCACCAGAACCAGCAGCCCCAGCGAATAGTTTCTGAGCATCGCTTCGCGCGGGTCAGTCAACACGGTATCAGTGAGGAAATGCCCGGTGAGCCCTGCATAGAGTGACACGCCAAGGATTGCCACGATCGGCGCGGCGCTGACGGGCAGAGACACCGCCAACAAGGCGGCCAGAACAGCCACATCCAGCATCGGATAGCCGCCAAAGCCCATGCCCTGCAGGATCATCAGCGCCGGGAACAGCACCACAAACGGCAGGGAGAAGCGCAGCTCCTCCAGCCGTGGGGTCTGTTGGATCGCAATCAGGAAGCCCGAGGTCACAACAGCGCCCCGCACCATGCGGGTCATTGCGAAGTCAAAATAGGTCTGATCAAAACCAAGCGCGGTCAGTTCCACCGCCGGCAGGGTCGAGACGAACAGGCTGATCAGGTTGACCATGACCAGGCCGGACAGCATGAAAACCGCAAAGGTCACAGCGGCAATCAGCAGATCAGCCTCAAAGGGCTGCATGTTCTGCGTGGTGCGCCGGTAGAGGGTGCGCACAACAAAGCCGATGCCAAAGCCCGTCATCACGTTGATGACCAGCAGGAAGAAGACCAACCGGAAGGAAACGCCCGGTTGCATGGCCCAGGGTGTATGGTCCCCAAACGGCAGCACAAAGGGCACAAAGAACATCACCACCAGCGCCGCCAGCGGCACCCAGAGCAATGCGCGAGGGTAAATCAGCACACCGATGATCAGTGTGAACAGCGATACATGTGGGCTGAGGCCAATGGCCAGTGAGTTCGCGCCGTGGGTCGCGGCGCCATAGGTCATGAAGACGGTCCAGGCCAGCACGGCGCCGATGAAGATCAGGCTGTTGCGCAGGGGATAGTTGCGCAGGGCCTCAGTGATGTGCTGAACGCGCGAAACTTCGAAATCCCGGAAAACGAATCCCTGGTCGGCTCCTGCCTTGTCAGAAACAGGGGCCTCTTCCTCTACGACGAGGCGTCTGAGGGTGTCGTGGCGTCGCATGTTAACTTCATCTACCGCTGGTTGACCAAATGACGGATTCGTTACTTCTCACAAACTGATTAAAATTGGAAATCGATACACTTTCACTTGTCTTATATTCACGGTCTTTCGGCGGAAAATTAAAGCCCGATTTGGGCAAACCAATCCCAAAGTATGTATGCTTTGGCCGAAAGAGATTGTCTTCGATGGAGCCGCGGAAATTGCAGGGTTTGCGGTAGGTCGCGTGAATGGCTGCGCAGCGGCCGTTAAGGCCAAATGCGCCACTATGCGTTGTGGAAAAATAGATCTTAAGCACCCATTGTAGCGATATCAGCCCCAAAAATATACCTATCCCTACGGGATTGTGATGGTCACTGAAGGTGACGCAAGGTCAAGTAGTCGGCATCCGCCCGCCTGCGTCGATGATGAACACTCACTTCAGGGCCAGCAACCATTCCTGCAGCGGCATCAGTTTGGCAAATCCCCCTTGCAGGGTTTTGCGCAGATCTTTTGTGCCGCCATCAACTTCGCGCCAAAAGGTTAAAGTTTTGTGCTTCAGCAGTTCGCCCTGCGGATGATCGGTGGGGAAGGGGGCGGGCACACGTTTCAGATCGGGGTCAGAAAAGCGGGTGCCCTCGGCGGAGGCCGCTGCCATGGCACGCATCAGGTCCTTGCCTTTGGGGCTGGCCACCCGTTTGCGAAAGGCCACCAGCTTGGCCTTGTCCATGCCCATACAGCCGCCACCAAGTACGATCCGGTCCAGCTCAACCCCGAAATAGAAGGCGCTGCGATCCAGACCGCTGCCGGATCCGCCATCAATATCCCAGAGCATATGCAGATGCGTCTTATAGGGCGTCTTGTCCTTGGAGAATCGAATGTCGCGCTGGGGCCGAAACAGTTTCGGACTGACACGGTGGCCGGTCATACGCTCCAAATCCGCGGCCACCACATCCAACAGGGCCAGTGCCGGGGCTTTCAGCTCACTATCGTAACGATCCTTATTGTCCAGAAACCAATCGCGGGTGTTGTTGGCATCCAGCTCACTTAAGAAAGCACGCGCCTCAGGGATCAGAGTGTCAAAAACTTGCGGGGCTGGCATCGCGGTCTCCTCACTGGCTGAAGCCCGACAGTAGCCAAGCCCATGCCGTAAGGGAAAGCCTCAGCGCGACGGATCGGCGGCAAGTTGCGGATTATTCCGCCTGTTTTTTAGGCATGTGCAGTGGCGCAGGGTCACCTGTGAGGCGAAGATAGGGGATTGCCACGCTCTGCGCGCGGGTCTACGGCTGGGTCATGACGACAGATTTGACAGCAAAACAACACTTGAAAAACATCGCCACTTTGGGCCTGCCGCTGATCGGCAGCCATGTGGCGCAATTCTCGATCAACATGACCGACACGCTGATGCTCGGCTGGTATGACGTCGAGGTGCTGGCCGCGCAGGTGATTGCGGGCACGGCGTTTTTTGTGCTGTTCATCCTTGGATCGGGCTTTGCCGGCGCGGTCATGCCCATGGTCGCCGAGGCAGAGGCCGCGGGTGAGGGCACCCAGGTGCGCCGGGTGACCCGGATGGCGATCTGGGCGTCGCTGTTTTACTGCATCTTCGCCGTGCCAGTGATGCTGTTTTCGGAACCGATCCTTCTTCTGGCGGGCCAAACGCCCGAGGTGGCGCGGCTGGCCGAGGACTACCTCTGGATCAATGGCTGGTCGATTTTGCCTGCGCTGATGGTGATGGTGTTCAAATCTTACCTCTCGGCGCTGGAACGGGCCGGTGTGGTGCTCTGGGTGACGCTGGCGGCCGTGGCGATCAACATCGTGGTCAACTATGCGCTGATCTTCGGCAACTGGGGCTTCCCCGAAATGGGCATCCGCGGCGCGGCGGTGGCGTCGCTGATCGTGAACATCGCTTCTATGGCGCTTCTCGGGGCCTACCTGCATTTCGTGACCCCTGAACATGAGATTTTTGCCCGCTTCTGGCGCCCGGACTGGGAGGCATTTCGCGCCGTGACCCGTCTGGGCTGGCCGATGGGGCTGACCAGCCTGGCCGAGGTGGGGCTCTTCGCCGCCGCCTCGCTGATGATGGGCTGGTTGGGCACGCTGCCTCTGGCGGCCCATGGTATTGCGCTGCAGATCACGGCGGTGACCTTCATGGTGCATCTGGGGCTCAGCAATGCCGCCACCGTGCGGGCCGGCCGTGCGGTGGGCCGGCGCAGCATGGGCGATCTGCGGCTGGGCGCGAAGCTGATCATCACCCTGTCGGCGGTCTTTGCCGCGTTGACGCTGGTGGCCTTTCTGGTCTTCCCCGAACCGCTGCTGGGCCTGTTCCTGTCGCCTGATGATCCGCAGCGTGACATCGTGATCGCGCTGGGGGTGCCGCTGCTGGCGGCTGCCGGGCTGTTCCAGTTTGCGGATGCCGCACAGGCGCTGGCGCTGGGGGTGCTGCGGGGCGTGCAGGACACCCGGGTGCCAATGATCATGGCGGCGATTTCCTATTGGGTGATTGGCGTGCCGATCAGCTACGGCATGGGCTTTGTGCTGGGCTGGGAAGGAGTTGGCGTCTGGGCCGGCCTGGCGGTTGGTCTGGCCTGCGCCGGTGTGCTGCTGATGGCGCGGTTCTGGGGCCCTGTGATGGTACAGACCCAGGCGCGGATCGACCGGCAGACCGCCGCCAAGGCAGAGACCAGCTAACCCGCCGTAGAAAACCCGCAGACAACCCGAAATCAAAAAAGGCGCCTTTCTGGGCGCCTTTTCTTTTACATCGGATCAGGGGGCAGGTCGGGTTCAGCCCTTGCCACCTTCCGCTTTGGCGGCCGCTTTCATCAAACGATCCGCCTTCTTACGCACCAGAACAGACCGCAGGTCGTGCATGGTCAGCAACAGCTGATCGGTCACCGCCTCCAGCTGTTCTTCTGAGGCGCGGCTTTGCGCCCAGTGGGTGGTCAGGTTCAGATGGTCGATGGCGCGGAAAATGTCATCGATGTCCCGTTCGGCCAGCACGGCGCGGCGGTCATCCATCCAATGGCGGATGGCCAGCAGATCCGCCTCAGACAGTTTGCGGTCACCGTGGGGCTTGATCTCACCATTGCGGATGTTGACGTTGGCAATCTGGTCCAACTCAATCCGGCGCTGGCGGTTTTCCGTATCCACGCGGAAGACAAAGGCCCCATTGTCCCGCACCCGGAAGTAATATTCTGGCAGGTCGACGGACATGGGGGGCCTCTTTCAATGTTCCATAAATACTCAATACACCCCGCCCCACGTGGGCGCGAAACGGGGAAGATGCTTAGCTGAGCTTGGCGCAGAACGCCTGAATGCGACTGCAGGCCTCGGTCAGCAAGGCGTCTGAGGTAGCGTAGCTGACGCGGAAATTGGGCGAAAGCCCGAAAGCAGCGCCAAAGACCACGGCAACACCGGTGTCATTCAGCAGTTCGGTGGCAAACACCTCATCCGAGGTGATCTCGACCCCACCCGGTGTTGTCTTGCCAATGATCCCGGCAATCGAGGGGTAGACGTAAAACGCCCCATCCGGCACCGGGCAGGTAATGCCGTCAATGGCGCTCAGCATATCAACCACCAGGTTGCGGCGGCGCACAAACATCTCATTGTTGGGCGCCAGGAACTCCTGGGTGCCGTTCAGCGCGGCCACGGCGGCCTTCTGGCTGACGGAACAGGGGTTTGAGGTCGATTGCGACTGCACCTTGCGGATCGCAGCAATCAGCGGCTCTGGACCGGCAGCATAGCCAATGCGCCAGCCGGTCATGGCATAGGCCTTGGACACACCGTTGACTGTCAGGGTGCGGTCATAAAGCTGCGGCTCAATCTCCGCCGGGGTGCAGAACTCAAAATCATCATAGGCCAGATGTTCATACATATCGTCGCTGAGGATCCACACATGCGGATGGCGCAGCAACACATCTGTCAGCGCTTTCAGCTCCTCGCGGCTGTAGCCTGCACCGGTTGGGTTTGAGGGTGAGTTGAACAGGAACCACTTGGTGTTGCCGGTGATCGAAGCCTCAAGCTGCTCCGGCGTGATCTTGAAGTCGTTTTCCAGCTGCGCCTCAATGAACACCGGCGTGCCCCCCGCCAGCAGCACCATATCGGGATAGCTGACCCAATAGGGGGCCGGGATGATCACCTCATCCTCGGGGTTCAGCGTGGCCATCAGCGCATTGTACAGCACCTGCTTGCCGCCGGTGCCAACGGTGACCTGCTTGGGGGTATACTCCAGCCCGTTGTCACGTTTGAACTTGGCACAGATCGCTTCTTTTAGATCCGGAATGCCATCCACCGCCGTATACCGGGTGTGGCCCTCATTGATTGCAGCGATCCCGGCGGCGCGGATATGTTCGGGCGTGTCGAAGTCCGGCTCCCCTGCGGAGAGGCCGATCACATCGCGGCCCTGCGCCTTCAGTTCTGCGGCCAGATTGCTGACGGCGATGGTGGGCGACGGTTTTACGCGGGCAAGTGTCTCGGACAGGAAAGACATCGGGTGACCTCAATGCGGTAGTAGGGTGGTTGTTATTTAACAGGATCATGTCTTAGGTTGAGGCGCAGTGCCGATCAAGAACCTTCGGCAGAAAGGATATTTATGCAGGATAAGCAGGATCAGAAAGACACAGCCGGGTTAGATGACCTGCTGCCCGAAATGGCGGATGCCCCTGCCGAGGAACAGGACTTTGACTGGTACGGCCCGGATATGGCGACCTTTGGCGATCGTCTGGCGGCAGCGCGGGAACAGGCCGGTATGGAACAGCGCCAGCTGGCCAAACGCCTGGGCGTCAAGCTGAAGACCCTGCAGGGCTGGGAATATGACCTGTCCGAGCCGCGCGCCAACAAGCTGAATATGATTGCCGGTCTTTTGAATGTCTCGATCCGCTGGCTGTTGACGGGCGAAGGGGAGGGCGTTACCGAACCCGCAGACCCCAGCGGCATGGATCCGGACATCTCTGATCTGCTGACGGAACTGCGGGATCTCAAGATGCAGATGACCGCATCGGCGGATCGGCTGGGGCGATTGGAAAAGCAGCTGCGGCTGAAATTGAAAGGCTCCTGAGGGATATGGCTGAGACCCGCGAAAACCGTCTGAAACGTTTGCAGATGCGCTCCATGCGGCGCGGGATCAAGGAAATGGACATCATCCTGATGCGCTATGCCGCCGCCCGGCTGGAGGCGATGGATGACGCCGCCCTTGATGCCTATGACGCGCTGCTCAGCGAAAACGATCAGGACCTGTACCAGTGGGTCTCAGGCCAGCAGGACGCCCCCGAAGATCTGCGCGACCAAATCGCCGACATCCGCGCCGTGGCCACCGGCGCCTGAAGCGCCGACAGGGCTGGTTCAGCGAGTTTAAATCGCATTTTAGTCATATAGGGTTTTGACTTAACCTAATATTGGGACTTTTTGCGCAGTCTCTCTTTCGATTTAGATCGGATGGAGACGGTGATGAGCCTTCACGACCCTTTAAAAACTGGTGATCACGCCGCCTTTATGAGCAGCTATTTGGATGCATTGGCGCTGGTTGAACGGCTGCATCGGTTGCTGCTGGATGTGATCAAAGATGAATTTGAACGCATTGGCGTGCTGGAAATCAACGCAGTGCAGGCGCTGTTGCTGTTTAATATTGGCGATCATGAGGTCACCGCTGGGGAGTTGAAAACCCGCGGATATTATCAGGGCAGCAACGTCAGCTATAACCTGAAAAAACTGGTGGAGATGGGCTATATGCACCATCAGCGCTGTGCGATTGATCGCCGTTCGGTCCGGGTGCGCCTGACCCCGAAGGGGCGCAATATCCGTGATGTGGTGGCGGCGCTGTTTTCCCGCCATGCCGAGGGGCTGCAATCCAAAGGGGTGCTGGGCCCCGACGGCATTGTTGAGATCACCAATTCGCTGCGTCGGGTGGAACGTTATTGGACGGATCAGATCCGCTACATCTACTGACCAGCGATACGCAGGCTGGCCTTTGGGCCAAGGACCAGTTCCATCCCATACAGTTCACGGATCAGCTTGCGGGTCATGGCCGCCTGATAGTTTTCAAACCCCAACGCCATCTCCGCAAAGGCATCTGGCCCATGTAGCACATTGGCCTGAAAATAGCTGACCAACCCCTCAGGGTCGGTTGGATGGCGGCTGGAGGACTTTGCGCCGGGCTGTGCATTTGGATCGGGGATAACCAATGCATTGACCGTAATGCCCTGCAAGAGCGGATTACGCCGCACCGATTGGGGCAGGGGGCCGGTGTTGGCAACCCCGTCGCCGGACAGATCCAGAACCCGCCGGGTGCAATCACGCTGCTGCAAGGCCTCGGCCCCCATCAGCGCTGCCGCCCCCAATGCGGTTGAGGGATCGCCGCCCACCCGCGCTGCGCCGCGCAGCACCTCTGCCGCGGCGGCGATGTCAGCCTCGGTGCGTAGCGCCCGCCAGTTCAGAACCACATGCTGGTCACGCGGGCCGGACCATTCAAACACCATCACCTCCACATGGCCGCCGGGCTGCCCCAGCAGGGCGGTGATCACATCGGGATGTTGCAAAGCGCCCGCAACACCCTGCATTTGCAGGCGATATTCCTGCGCATCAACGGAGCCTGAGACATCCAAACCCAAGGCCAGCGCCTGCCGGCAGGCCGCCTGTGCCGCAGAAGAGACAGTGCCAATTGCTGCTGCCAGCAGCATCGCATACAGGGTGCCCCAGCCGAATTTCCCGCGTCTCACTCGGTGACCTCACCCATCATCAATGGTCGCAGCTCCCGCTCCAACTTGCGTCGCATTGCGCTTTCGTAATCTTCAAACCCTTCGGCGATTTCTAGGAAAGCACCGGGTCCGCGCAGAACATCGCTTTGATAATGCGCGACAACCTTGTCATCTTCATGATCGCGTTTTGACAGGATCGCCAGCCCATTGACCACGATGTCACCAAAACCAAAGGCGCGATAGGCGTGTTGGGGGCCAAACCCTTCGTTATTTTCGCCGTCACCGGCCACATCAATGGTCGAAAACAGGCAGCGCGGGCCGCGGTCCAGCATCTTCCAGCCATAGCTGACAGCATGGCCAAGCGCGGTGGGAAACTCATCCGTGGAGCGTTGCGAATAGGCAATCGATTCAGCCGCGCCCAGCAGTTTGGAAGGGCTGTCGATCAGCGTCCAGTCCAGCAGGATTTTCTGATTGGTGCGCCCGCTCCATTCAAAAGCGGACAGGGCAACCGGTTGGGGTGTCACAAAAAACGCCTGTTGCACCTCAGGGGCCAGCAGCGCCGCGGCCAGCCCCTGACGTTGCAATGTGTCCTCCCGCGGGTCCACGGAAGAGGAGACATCAATCGCCAAAACAAGGGCCAGCCGACAGTCCAGCGCCGCCGCCGGTGCGGCGGTCAACATCATGATCACTGTCAGAAAACGGCCCATCCGGCTCACCAGTGGCCGGTGTTGCCCATGCTGGCCCAGGGTTCAGCTGGTTCCAGCGCCTCACCTTCCTGCAACAGCTCCACCGAGACGTTGTCAGGCGAGCGCACAAAGGCCATACGGCCATCGCGTGGCGGGCGGTTGATGGTGACGCCATTGTCCATAAGATGTTGGCACATCTCATAAATATTGCCGACCTCATAGGCCAGATGGCCAAAGTGGCGGCTGTCATCTGGCAGGGCGTCATCGCCATCCCAGTTGTAGGTCAGCTCAACCGGGCAGTCTTCTTGGCCTTCGGGGGCCATGAAGATCAGGCTGAACCGGCCCGCTTCGCTGTCATGACGGCGGGTTTCTTTCAGACCCAGCAGCTCATAAAAGGCCTGGCTTTTTTCCAGATCCTTCACCCGAACCATGGTGTGTAGATATTTCAAATGCATAAGCGCTCCCTCAGTTACGGGCGCGGCAAAGGCTCAGAAGGCCGATTTGATCCCGAATGACACGGTGGTTTCGCGGGTATCATATCGGCTGACGTTTGAATCCGTTTTGCGCGCCTGTACTCTGAGAGATGGTACAAATCCCCCATAGTCAAGCGCTTGCAGGGTAAATTCCACCTGACCGAAGAGGGTTTCATCCTCACGCCCCCCGGGCACAGGCAGGCCGACGGTGAAATCCGCATAGTGCTGCCAGCTTGCCCCAAGCGACAGCGTCGGGTGGATCATTGCGGTGGCCTTGCTCTTGCGCGGGGACCAGTTGATTTGCCCGTCCACGCGGTTGCGCGTGGCATTGGCATTGTCGCTGTCTTCGGTTTTCAGGCTCAGGCTGACCTGCCAGTCACCGGTGGTGTCACTGCGATGTGACAGCCGGGTGCTCAGCGTCAGTCCGCGAATATCGGCAAGCCCGCTGTCATGGCGGATATGTTCCAGCTGACCGGTAAGCCCCAGCAGGGAGGCGTCGCCGACCGGTAGGCGGCGGCTGAGATGCAAACGTTTGCTTTGCTGATATTTTTCACCGCCGGACCAGCTTTGACCAAGGGCGGCGCCAAAGGCCCAGCCACCGTTTTGGGCTTTGCGCTGTTGGTTCAGGCCCAGCTCAAGATAATTGAAGGCCAGATCGCTGTTGCTGACATCCGGGGCGATCTCACGCGCCTCGTCCGACAGGTGGACGCGCTGCCCAAAGGCGCGGAAGCTCATCCGGGTGGCTTGTGATTTTGACTGCGACAGGCGGTAGCTGACACTGGCATCGGCGCTGGCCCGCAGGCCCGAGAGCGCCTGGGCGGAGCCACTGAGGTAGCCCACCACGGGCACGCCATCGATCAGTGAATAGGGGCTGTCTGCCCCGTTGTTGAGGTTGCTGCTGGGCGCAAAGGACAGGCTGAGGCCAAACTGCCAGGGGGAGAGCTGGCGCAGGATGCGGTAGTCTTTCTCAATCCGGGGTCGCATCCGGGGATCGGGCACATGCAACAGTGACCGGCGCAGCCAGACCTGGGCCGCAGTGGGGCTGTTATCCTCCACAGCCAGACGTGCAGCCAGCTGGGCGGCGTGGAACTTATCCGTTTCACCCCCGGCATGGCGGAAGGCCAGCCGTGCAGAGCGGCGGCCCTTGCCGGGTTGGCGCATCTGCTGAAAGGCCCGGGCCAGCGTGAAATGCGCCATGCCGTCATCGGGGTCACGTTGCAACAGACCTTGGGCAATCTGCGCTGCCGTTGCGGGATCGCCTTGTTGCAGCGCCTGCAAGGCAAGGGCCCGCGACGCATCCGCGGACAGGCGCAGGTCTTCGGCCACCGCCGCAAAAGGCAGGGCCACCAGACAGGATCCGGCGATCAGTCGCCGGAGGAACTGGGATATCGACTTAGAGGCCGGCACAGACCGGATCATCACCCGAGGCGCCGCAGCGGGTCAGTACAAAGACACCGTATTCCGCTTCGCCGGTGATTGTCCCGGCGGGGCCGTCAAATTCTTCAAGGTAGACCGTACCGGCAACCGAGGTTGCCTGGTTGCCGCCAAAGATACCGCCGAAGCTGCCGATCTGCGCATCCGGCACACCTTCATATTCGGCGATGCCGACAAAGGTGCCGTCATTACTCAACGCGCCTTCGGTCAACACGATGTCCGGCAGCGGCCCGATGCCCGGAACGTCATCCACCAGCGTCCTGTTGAAGATTTCCGCATCCACCGCGCCATTGGCAAAGTCGGCGTTCAGCAGGATGGTGCCGGTGATCCGGTCAGACTGGCTGGGCGGTGTAGCGCTGGCGGGGATGCCGGATTGATCCAGCAGCTGATCGCCATTGCTGTCCAGGTTGGTCACGCCGGCATAGGTGCCGTAATACTGCGCTTCGCCACCGCTGGTTTCGGTATAGGGCGAATAGACGTCCAGCCCCTGACGGCCATAGAAGGAGCCGCCGTAATAACGGTTGTCATTGCCGCCATCCATCACGGCGCCCGCGATCACGTGGTTGTCGTTGCTTTCGGCAAAGACAGCGGTGTAGTGGCGATCTGCTGGGGTGGTCTGCAGCATATAGACCTCATACCCCGGAACCGACGCATCAAGATCGGCGCGGCGCACATAGGTCACATTGGTCTGGTTGCCGTGGATCGAGTTCAGCGACAGCACCAGTTCACCCGTGAGCGGATCATAGTTCACCGCCTGCAGGTTGCCGGCAACTGTGGCATCTGCGGTGTTCGGGGTCATGCCGAAATCGGTGTTGGTTCCGCCCGGGTCTTCGCCGCATGCGACAACCAAGAGCGGCGCCAGAAGGGCGCTTGCGTAACGGATCATCTGCCTCAATCCTCGAATAATGCGGCTCTTTTGGCCGGTTAGCTTTCAGAATCCGAGGCCAGAGGCCAAAAGTCAACGATTGATGCGCCTCTTGCGGGAAAAAAGCGGCAATCTGTTGCAGTAAGGGAAAAGCTGAAAATGCAAGCCCATATTGCAGTTTTTTATCACATCAACGCTAGATATAGTGGCTCGCGACTCGCCTTAGCAGCAATTTGGAGGACCAGATGCCGATCACCCCGGAACAGCAGGCCGAAATCGATGCGCTCCGCGCCAGCCCGCGTCAAACCCTGCGCGCCGTCTCCGAGGGGATGGAAGAGCATCTGTACAAAGCCTATCCCGTGCTGGATCACGGTTTCGTTCGTGTGATTGACTATATGGGCGATGACGCGGCGATCTGTCAGGCGGCGCGGGTGTCTTATGGCAAAGGCACCAAATCCGTGCAGAACGATGAAGGGCTGATCCGCTACCTGATGCGGCACTGGCACTCGACCCCGTTTGAGATGTGTGAGCTGAAGCTGCACGTCAAACTGCCGGTCTTTGTGGCCCGTCAGTGGATCCGTCACCGGACCGCCAATGTGAACGAATATTCGGCCCGCTATTCGATCCTGGACCGTGAGTTCTACATCCCGCAGCCCGAACAGCTGGCGGCGCAATCCGTCATCAACAACCAAGGCCGGGGGGAAGCGCTGACCGGGGCTGAGGCCGAGCGGGTGCTGGAAATCCTGAAGGGCGACGCCGCCCGCTCCTATGACCACTATGAAGAGATGATCTCGGATGAGGGCAAACAGGGGCTGGCGCGTGAACTGGCGCGGATGAACCTGCCTGCGAACATCTATACCCAGTGGTACTGGAAGGTGGATCTGCACAACCTGCTGCACTTCCTGCGTCTGCGGGCGGACAGCCACGCGCAGTATGAAATCCGCGTCTATGCAGATGAGATTTGCAAGCTGGTCGCCGATTGGGTGCCCTTTGCCTTCAAAGCGTTTGAGGACTACCGCATGGGCGGCGCAGCGCTGAGCGCCGGGGCGCTGGACTGCGTGCGCCGGATGCTGAAAGGCGAAGAGGTCACCAAAGAAAACTGCGGCATGAGCGCCCGTGAATGGCGTGAGCTGGAAGAGGTGCTGGAGGGGTAAACCGTCAGGCCCTCCCGATCCGTTTCCGGTAGGGAAATATGATCGATTGAAATGGCAGGCTGTTTGCTCAGTCTGCCGTTAAAGATCCGGAGTTTCCCTGCCCCCCGGAATTGCCCTGTGGCCAAATCTCTGATTTGGCTGCGCCCGACCCGCCCCACAGGGCGGGCGCATTCTGCGCCACCCTTCGTGTCGGGCGCTAAGATTGCCGAAAATTCAGCGGATCATAACCCGCCATCGACCCCACGCTTGCATTGCCGCGGGGCTTTGCCATCGCGGCTGAAGGCCTCAACCCCGCAGGTGGTGCAACGGTAGCGGGTGAAGCTGGCGTTTTTTGCCCCCTCAGACACCCAGGCGCAGTTGCGGCGGCCCAACTTGGGGAAACCTGACAATCGGGGGGCTGTGGTGCGGGGGCGGGCGCGTTGCACCGGTTTGCGATCCGCGCCGACAATGGTCAGTTTCGGCCCCGACCCCGTGCCAGATCCCCGGCCGGTCAGTTTGCGAAACATATTCCAAATCATGCGGTTAGCTCTCTCTTTCCTGGCTGACGTGCCTGATTAATGTTTGCATTCCGACCCTGATTTTCAAGCGCTCCTGACCCTGCGGCACCTTTTTGCCGAGCTGCAGCGCAGAAATTGGCACGGGACTTGTCCCAGATCAAAACGACCATAGGTGAATCACCATAGGCTCTTATCAAAACAAGAAGGAGGCTCTGATGCATATTCAGATCAACACAGACCACAACATCCAAGGTGACGAACGGCTGGCCGAAGTCTGCGAACAGCTGGTCAGCGCGACCCTGGCGCCGATTGCGTCCCGTCTGACCCGGGTGGAGGTTCATGTGAAGGATATGCGCGGCCCCAAAGGCGGCGAAGACATCCGCGCCACGGTTGAGGCACGCCCCGAAGGCATGCGCCCCTATGCGGTGCACCATGACGGCACCGACATTTCCCAAGCGGTCAAAGCGGCCAGCAAAAAACTGCGCCAGCGGCTGGAAGGTGAGTTCGGCAAACTGTCCGCACACTGACACCCACGCCTAGATCGCGCTGAGGCCCACCGCTCCACCGGTGGGCCTTTTCTTTTGCCGTTTCGGCTGTTGGGTTGCGCACCCCCTGCAGCGGTTTCGGAAATCCACACGCCGTTTTTATGTTTGGTGCTCCTGGCTGTCGTCGGTTAAGCTGTCGTTATTCAAGATTAATATCTCATCAATGATCTGCGCGGGGAGGATCCCCGCAGGGCTTCTTTGGGGGACGCCATGAAACAGAAAACAATTGTTCAACTGATTGCCGCCGCGCTGCTGTGCGCCCCTGCCGCCGCGCAGGCCGAACCGCGGGTTTTTCCCTATAGCGGGGTCGCCAATTTCTGCCCCAGCGGCGAACAGCCGGTGACCATCAACGGAGTGATCTGCTGCGGGGTGCCGAACCAATCCACCAGCTATCAGGCCATGATGCGCCATGGCAGTGGCAAAGCACGCAAAATGACCGGCAGCAAATCCATGACCACCGGTGCGGTGTGCCCGGAAGGTCAGAAAGGCTGCTTTACCAACTAGGGAAGTGCGGGGGTGACGGTTGCCCGTCACCCAGATCGCTTAAACCAGCGCGAGGCTGCCCGCCATCTGGCGGCCGTCCCGGCCATCGATCAGCTCAAAGCTGACCTTCTGTTCATCAGCCAGGCCGGTCAGACCGGATCGTTCGACTGCTGAAATATGTACAAAAATGTCTTTGCCGCCATCATCCGGTGCGATGAAGCCGTAACCTTTGGTGGTGTTAAACCATTTCACGGTGCCTGTTGGCATGTTCCGTGTCTCCTTCTTTCCGTTCCTTCCCCGGAAAACGCGGGGTCCATTAGCGCCGACGGGACGGGATTCCTAATCAATGACGTCTTCAAATAACTAAGCGGGAACCAATGATCCGCGGCCATGGCTAAGATGATTGCACCGCTTTTTGAAAAATCAAGCAAAACAAGGATGAATAGCGCGCATTGACGGGTTATTGCTGATTTTGAACTGCTACAGAGGGTCACTATGCGAATTTACGGACTGAAAAATTGCGATACATGCCGCAAGGCGGCCAAAGCGCTGCCCGGGGCGGAGCTGGTGGATATCCGCGCTCAACCAATGGGAGAGGAGATTCGCGCCAAAGCCTATGAGGCCTTTGGGGATGCTTTGTTGAACACCCGCTCGACCACGTGGCGTGGGTTGAGTGAGGCGGAGCGCGCGGTCGCCCCGCTTGAGCTGTTGACGGCCCATCCGGCGCTGATGAAACGGCCGTTGATTGTGACCGACAGCGATGAGATGCATCTGGGCTGGACCAAGGCCGTGCAGGCCGCACTGGGCGTGGCGTAACCGGTATCGCAGCCTTCAAGGGGGAGAGGGCGGTCACCTCTCCCCCTCGGCTTGCCTCTTGCCATCGCGGTGGCGATCGCCCATGTGAAGACCAGCAAAGGAGACAGCTAAATGCGCAATGCAGCTCTGGTTTTGGGGATTATCGCCGGTCTGATCGGCATGGTCGTTGGGTTTTTCAGCTTCGGCTATACCGAGTTCATGACCTGGTTGGGCGAGGCCGATGTTCTGGAAGAACAGCTTGAAAACCCAGGGCTAATTCGCGCGATGAGCTTCTTTGCGCCGCTATTGGCGCTGACCGGGGGCGCGATGGCAAAAGCCCGCGCGCTGTGGGGCGGCGGGCTGATGTTGATTTCCGCGGCGGGCATGTATCACGCCTTTGGCTTTAACGCCTTTACCATGTTCCCGATTGGATTTGCGGGCATGGGCGGTCTGCTGGCTATTGCGGCTGGGAAGCCGGACGCGCCGAAAGCACATTTCTAAGGGTCAGGATCCGGTCCAGCGACAGCGGTCCGGCCCCCTTGATGACCAGCGTCAGCAGCAGGAGCATCCAGAAACCGCGCTGATCCAGGATCACGCCATCGGGCAGGCGGTCAAACCAGGCGCCCAGCGTCTCAATATGCTGGATGCCGCCATGGCCGTAAAGATCGGTCAGAGACTGCACGGCGACAAAGCCGATCATGCCCAGGCTGGCCAGTCGGGTGAACAGGCCCAGCACAATCAATGCGGGCAGAATGAACTCGGCATAGGTGCCGGCCATCACCACCAGCCAGTGGAAGATCCCGAACTGCGAACTGTCATATCCCACCGCTTCAAAGGCTTTGGGGAAGATCTGCGCATAGGCCCCGGTTGAGGGCGAAAACAATCCAACAAACCCATCGCCCAGCTTGGTCTTGGCCGAGGCCCAGAAATAGCCCAGCAGGCTGGCGGCAAAGAGGAAACGGGCGAATGTCGGCAGCAGCCAATCGGCCCGGTCCAGCCCATCGGCGATGCGGAAATAGCGGTTCAGAAGGGCGGTCATGTTCTCTCCTCCACGTGAATGTCAGTCAGGGCCTGAGTGGCCAAAAGGGTGCCAAGCAGCTGACCCAGGTCAGCGGCGGGATGCAATGTGCTGGCCTCAGCAAGTGTTTTGCCGGCCATCAGCGCCCCACAGAGATCACCCTGATCGGCCGGCAGCGGCGTCAGGATCGGATCAAATTCGGGCCGGGTGACCAGGGTGGGCTGGGCTTGGGCCGGCGGGTTTTCACCGCTTTCACCCAAGGCTTTGGCGCGGATGGCGTGGATCGGCCAGGGGGTCAGCACCAGCTGTGTCGCCGCCGCAAAGGTTAGCCGCGCATTGTTCAGCGCCTCGGGCGGCAGGCTGGCCAGCCGGGCGGGATCCAAGGCAGGCGTATCCTCCGCGTGGTAGCTTTGCCGCATGGCATATTCCAGCCGCGCCACATCGCGCAGATAGGCCAGTTTGGCCAGCGCGGGAATGGCCGAAATATAGCGCGGGAAGCCCCCGCCATAGAGCATCATCAAAGGCGAGGATGGCGGATTGGCCCGTAGGTAACCCGTTGCAATCGTGTTAAAGTTCTGTTCACCCAGCAGGCGTGCCGTGGCGGGAAAACCGGTTTCCAGCGCTTCGCGCAGCGAGACGGTGACATTGTTGCGATAGACGTCGAACCGTTTGCCCGCCGGGCGACCCCCGGCATCTGACAGCCCGTTGGGGCGGTCGGCGGTCGGGTCCAGCAGGGCGGCGTTGAAGGCGGTTTGGCTCATGCGGTCACCTTGCTGTCCAACTGGGCCAGCGCGGTTTCCGCACGCCGCGCCTCTGCCGCCAGCAGCGGCCATTCGGGCACATCGGTGTCCCATTCAATCAGCGTCGGCAGCGGGCCGGAGCGGGCCAGCGTGTAATCCAACAGCGTCCAAACCGGATCGGCCACTTCACGGCCGTGGCTGTCGATCAGCAGCGGCGCGCCGTGATCATCTTCGTCCTCATCATGGCCACCCAGATGGATTTCACCAACCTTATCAAGGGGGAAGGCATCAATATAGGCGCGTGGGTCATAGTTCAGATTGGTGGCAGAGACGAAAATGTTGTTCACATCCAGCAGCAGCCCGCAGCCGGTGCGCTTGCTGACCTCAGCCAGAAAGGCAGGCTCCTCATAGGTCGATTCATCAAACGCCAGATAGGAGGAGGGGTTTTCCAGCAGCATCCGGCGGCCAATCACATCCTGCAGCTGGTCGATATGGGCGCAAACGCGGTTCAGCGTCGCCTCGGTATAGGGCAGGGGCAACAGGTCGTTCAGAAAAGCGCTTTCGTGGGTGGACCAGGCCAGATGTTCGGAGAAGCTGGCAGGGTTCAGCCAGTCACAGAGGTGTTTCAGCCGCGCCAGATGGCCAGGATCCAGATCGCCCTCACCACCGATCGACAGGCCGACGCCATGCACCGAGATGGGGAATCGTTCCGCCAGGTATTTCAGCTGCGCGATGGGGCGCCCGCCTGCGCCCATGTAGTTTTCCGCATGGATTTCCAACCAGCCCACAGGCGCAGGATCTGCCAGCAAGTCACTGTAATGCTGTGGCTTATAGCCGACGCCGGGCAGGGCAGGGAGGTGGTTGGACTGATCAAACATGCAAATGCTCCGCGAGAGATTGGGCGCAAATTAGCGGCCTAAAAGCCAAGTGCTGGTCCCGCCGGACAACAGGACGGAACCAGCTTACCATAGATACTCTTAAAAAATGCCCCGCCCATTCTGGGGATAGCTTGGGCGGGGAAAACAGGGGGCGGTGCAGGCCCCCTGCTTCGGCAGAGGGATACTGCCTATGCCTTATGCCGGCAGGTCGCGGTCCAGCTCTTCCAGCGAACCTTTGCGGGCTTTGCCGTCTGCCATTGCGGGCAGTTCGATGTCCATGCAGGTGCCTGCGTCAACCAGGGTCCAGGCGTTGCCCTGGTAGTCAACGATCGAGGTGCCGGCGCAGGTGGTGCCGGGGCCAGCGGCACAGTCGTTCTTACCGGCCAGCGAAACGCCGTAGCACTTCTCTTTTTCCATCGCGTGGGCCACGGTGGAGGTGGTTGCGGTCAGGGCTGCTGCAACTGCGCCAGCGACGGCCAGGGTCTTGATGGTGGTATCGGACATTTCTCTCTTCCCTTTCGGTTTTAATTTCAGGTCAGCCTTCATCGGCGACAGGGAAAAGGTAACCGTGCGGCGGTCTGACACGCCACTCACGAGCCTGTGCATCACGGGTGCGTGTGCGAGCGTGAAGATTTTGGCCGAAAAAGCCGGGATTTTTTCAATAAAAACGGCCCGCAACGGGGTTTCCGTCACGGGCCGCAAGATTCCAGCGCTGGAATGTTACAGAAGATCGGGCGGAGTCGCCTCTTTCGTCAGCTGTGTAACAATCTCGTCCAAGGTCTGGACCTTGGTCTGTTTTTCACCCAACCGGCGGGTCGAAACGGTGCGCTCTTCAACCTCTTTCATGCCGCAGGCCAGAATGACCGGCACTTTGCCCAGGCTGTGTTCACGGACCTTATAGTTGATCTTCTCGTTGCGCAGATCAGCCTCGGCGCGGATGCCGGCCGCGCGCAGCTTTTCGACAACTTCCAGACAGTAGTCATCACAATCCGAAACGATCGCCGCCACAACCACCTGACGCGGGGCCAGCCAGAACGGCAGCTTGCCGGCGTGTTCTTCGATCAGAATGCCGATGAACCGTTCAAAGGAGCCCAGGCAGGCACGGTGCAGCATGACCGGGCGGTGTTTGTCCCCATCCGCACCGATGAAGCTGGCCTCCAGCCGTTCGGGCAGGTTGGCATCCACCTGTAGCGTGCCACACTGCCAATTCCGGCCGATGGCGTCGGTCAGGGTGAACTCCAGCTTGGGACCGTAGAAGGCACCTTCGCCCTCCAGAACCTCAAAGTCATAACCCGCAGCCTTACAGGCATCACCCAGCGCCTGTTCCATATTGTCCCAGGTTTCATCGCTGCCGATCCGCTTTTCAGGACGGGTCGACAGTTTGATGGTCCAGTTGTGGAAGCCGAGGTCGGCATAGACCTTGGACAGGAAGGCGATGAACTTGGCCGTTTCCGCGGTGATCTGATCCTCAGCGCAGAAGATGTGACCATCGTCCTGGGTAAAGCCGCGCACCCGCATGATACCATGCAGCGCCCCCGAGGGTTCATAACGCGCACAGGAGCCGAACTCGGCCATGCGCAGCGGCAGGTCGCGGTAGGACTTCAGGCCCTGATTGAACACCTGAACATGGCAGGGACAGTTCATCGGCTTCAGCGCGTTCACAGCCTTTTCGCGGGCGTGATCTTCGTCCACCTCAACGATGAACATGTTTTCCTGATACTTGTCCCAGTGGCCGGATTTTTCCCACAGCTTGCGGTCCACCACCTGCGGGGTGTTCACCTCCACATAGCCGTCCTTGTCCTGCATGCGGCGCATGTAGTCCTGCAGCGTCGTGTAGATGCGCCAGCCGTTCGGGTGCCAGAAGACCTGACCGGGCGCCTCTTCCTGCATGTGGAACAGACCCATTTCTTTGCCCAGCTTGCGGTGGTCGCGTTTGGCGGCCTCTTCCAACATGGTCATATGGGCCTTCAGATCCTTGCGGTTCTTGAAGGCCACGCCATAGATCCGCTGCAGCATCGGGCGGTCGCTGTCGCCCAGCCAGTAGGCGCCGGCCACATGGGTCAGCTTGAAACCATCCGCGGGCACCTGACCGGTGTTCTGCAGGTGCGGGCCACGGCACAGATCCTGCCAATCGCCGTGCCAGTACATCCGCAGGTCTTCACCTTCGGGGATGCGGTCGATCAGCTCAACTTTGAAGGGCTCATTGTTGTCTGTGTAATGCTGGATCGCGCGGGCACGGTCCCAGACCTCGGTTTTCACCGCATCACGGGCGTTAATGATGTCCTTCATCCGCGCCTCAATCGCGCCGAGGTCTTCGGGCGTGAACGGCTCTTCACGGTCAAAGTCATAGAACCAGCCGTGATCGCGAACCGGGCCGATGGTCACTTTCACATCGGGCCAGATTTCCTGCACGGCGCGGGCCATGATATGGGCCAGATCGTGGCGGATCAGTTCCAGCGCCTGCTCATCATCCTGCAGGGTGTGGATGGCGATTTGCGCATCATCGTTGATCGGCCACTGCAGGTCCCAATGGGCGCCGTTCACAGTGGCTGAGATGGCCTTTTTGCCAAGCGATTTGGAGATATCGGCAGCGACCTCGGCGGCGGTTACGCCTGCCTCGTAGGAACGTGCATTGCCATCGGGAAAAGTAAGGGAGACTTGAGCCATTCTTTTGGCCTCCTCGTCAGTTTGGCGCCCACGGAACGCCCGGTTGCGGGTTATGGTGTGCGCCTCTTTTGCGGCGGGGCCGGGGGTAAGTCAAGCGGCGGAAACCACCTGATGCAGAAAAGCCCCACCAATGGCGGGGCCTTTCGGGATGGTGCAGGTTTTCAGGCAGATGCCCGGGATTGCCAGTCAGGTTGCGCGTTTCGCGCTGCGGTCTTTAGGCCGCGCTGACCTGTGCGGGGGCGCTATGGGCAAACTCCCAGTAAAGCTGCCGCGCCCGCAGTGTGACAGGACCAATGCCCAGATCGCGATCCTCCAGTTTGGAGACTGGCATCACCTTGGCGATGTTGCCGGTGGCAAAGATCTCATCCGCCTGGCGGAAATCGTCCAGCGTCAGGGTGGTTTCCACCACCTCATAGCCATCGGCGCGCAGCAGGCCGATCACCCGTTGCCGGGTCAAGCCGTTCAGGAAACATCCCGTCGGCACCGGGGTGAAGACCACGCCGTCACGGATCAGAAACACATTGGTCGAAGCCGTTTCCGCCACATTGCCATCCACATCCAGCGACAGCGCGTTGGAATAGCCATGTTTGCGGGCGTAGGCCATGATGCGGGCATTGTTTGCATAAAGCGACCCGGCCTTGGCCTCGGTCAGGGCCATGTCCTGGCGAGGGCGGCGATAGGGCGCTACGGTCAGACTGAAGCCTTCGATCGACGGCATCGCCATTTCCTCAATGCAGATCGCAAAGGCGGTGCTTTCGGGATCCAGATCAATCACGCCAGCGCCGCTTTCGGTCGACCACATCATCGGGCGAATATAAAGCTCCGCCTCCTTGGGGAAGGCTTTCACCCGGTCACGTACCAGAGCTGCAATCTCCTCCCCGCTGGTGGTGGGGATCATGCCCAATGCTTCGGCTGAACGGGTCAGCCGGGCGCAATGCAGATCCAGATCGGGCATCACCCCTTCAAAGGCGCGCGCGCCATCAAACACCTGGCTGCCCAGCCAGGCCACATGATCTGCGGCGCGAATAATTGCGGTATTGCCGTCCTGCCAGGATCCTTCAAACCAAGTGTAAACCTTACCTTTGCCGACTGCCATGGGCTCTCCTCTCGTCAGGCTGGTTGGGGGCCGCGCGGGCAGGAATGCCGTGGGGGTCACATTATCGCGCAGCGGTTAAATTAAGTTTAACAGGTTTGCGCAAAATTCTTTTTCAACTTTTGTTGTGATGTGCAAAAATGTTGATATTTATTTTGCTGTTGGCGAAAATTGCAAAAGAAAGTTTGGTTGATCATGTCCAATATGCCGGAGGTTGATCTGCGGATCCTGCGTGAATTGATCCGTGACGGGCGTCAATCCAATGCACAATTGGCCGAGGCTGTAGGCCTCTCCGCCTCGCAATGCTGGCAGCGGGTGAAGAAGCTGGAAACCGGTGGGGTCATTCAGGGCTACGGCGCGCGCATAGATCATGAAGCGCTGGGCGCGCCCGAAACGGTGTTGATCGAACTTGCCCTGGACCGCAACGAAGGGTTTGAAGTGGCCGCGGTCTGCAGTCAGCTTGCCCGCTTCCCCGAAGTGTTGGAGGTGCGCATGACCAGTGGTGAGTTTGACATCTTCGTCAAAGTGGTGGTCAGCGGCACCCGTGGCTATGAGGCCTTTCTGCGGGAACGCCTTTATAAGATCAGCGGCATCCGTCAGAGCCGCTCCTCCTTCTCGCTGCGCAGCTACAAAAATGAGGTTTCGACGGTTCCGTTTTGATGGGTGTTAAGAGGTGTTGAGTGGGATGTTGCACAATGCAGCACCGTTGCCTCACGTCGCCCCGCGCTAGTCCTATGAAGGAGCCAGCTTGAGCGGATCTGAAAAGAACGCACCGTTGCGCACGGCCTGCTTAGTACATCGTTGGGTCAATGGCGCAGAAACCGCTTCCCATAGGGGGCGATCAGACTATCTTGGCTGCCAAAGACTTGGAGACCACTATGCAAATTCTCGAAACCGAACAGGGCCGCAAGATCGCCTATCACCACACCCCCGGCACTGGCCCGACAGTGGTGTTCTGTTCGGGACTGAAGTCCGACATGGAAGGCACAAAAGCCGCCCATCTGGAGGCCTGGGCCGAAGCCCGAGGTCAGGCCTTTCTACGGTTTGACTATTCAGGTCACGGCGCAAGTTCAGGGCGGTTTCAGGACGGCGCCATCGGGGATTGGCACGAGGACACATTGGCCGTGATCGATCAGCTGATCGACGGGCCGATTGTGGTGGTGGGCAGTTCGATGGGCGGTTGGCAGGCTCTCCTGCTGGCGCGCGCCCGGCCGGAACGGCTGGCAGGTATGGTCACAATCGCCGCGGCGCCGGATTTCACTGAGGACGGCTATTGGGCCAGTTTCACGGATGAGCAGAAAGCGATGTTGGAAAGCCAAGGCTTTGTCACCCTGCCGTCCGACTACGATGAGGACTACATCATTTCGAAACGGTTGATCGAAGAAGGTCGTGATCGGCTGGTGCTACGCGCGCCGCTTGAATTGCCGTTCCCAGTGCGATTCCTGCAAGGCACGGACGACAGTGCCGTTTCCACCGAAACTGCGATCAAACTGTTGGACCACGCCAGTGGCGACGACATGCGCCTCACGCTTGTCAAAGGGGCGGACCACCGGTTTTCGACGCCAGAATGCCTGACGCTGATTGAGACCTCGGTCGCAGACGTGTTGAACGGCGGCCAGTGAAACGCGGCGCAAAATATCTGATCGGGGCCGCCGCAGTTGTGGCGGCTCTATGGGTGTTTGGACCTTACGAGTCGCTCTCACCGGAGCGCGCATTTGATGCCAGCGTTTTGGATAACGGTGTTGATACCTATTTGGAGGCGAGCGAAGCCCAGGTTGACGGGATCCGTCCCGGCGCAGGAAAACGGGTGATCTGGGCTGCTGCGCCAGAGCAGCAGACGCCTTGGGCCATTGTCTACGTGCATGGGTTTTCGGCCTCCGCTGTGGAGGTTCAGCCAATTCCCGAAACGCTAGCGCAGGCGCTTGGCGCAAATCTCTACTACACCCGGTTGCGTGGTCATGGCCGCGATGGTGCAGCGCTGGGCGCGGCACGGGCGGATCAGTGGATCTATGACATACAAGAAGCGATGGCCATCGGGCGTCGCATTGGGTCAAAGGTTCTCCTCCTTTCCACATCGACCGGGGGCAGCTTGGCAACCTTGATTGCGGCTGATCCGGTGCATTCTCACTCTTTGGCGGCTGCGGCGTTTATCTCACCAAACTTCGGCGTGAATAACGCCGCCGCTCCTCTTTTAACTTGGCCAGCCGCGCGCCATTGGTTGCCGGTCTTGGCCGGGCACGAGCGCGGGTTTACACCCCGAAATGACGCGCATGCAGCGGATTGGACGACACAGTATCCCACCACTGCAGTCTTCCCGATGGCTGCGGTGACCCGCGCGGCCTGGCAGGTGGATCACGCGGATATCGCAACGCCGGCGTTGTTTATATTCCACCCGGATGACCAGGTGGTTCGGGCGGATCGCACCGCAGAAGTTACCGCCCGTTGGGGCGGTCCCGTGTCAGTTTTTCATCCCAAACCCGGCCCGCAGGACGATCCGGATCGTCATGTGATTGCCGGTGACATCATGAGCCCCGATGCAACGCCCGCGGTCACAGACGCCCTGATCAACTGGGCGCTGACCTTGAATTGAACCTATCGCCGAATCATTAATGTTCCCTTAATGTTCTTTGTGTATTTTGAATTGGAGGATGTTGTGGAACAGCGAATTTCTTTGGTCACACTCGGCTGTCAGAACGTTGAAACACAAACGGAATTTTATGAAAAGCTCGGCTGGCGCCGGGTGCAAACACAGGAGGGTATAGTTGCTTTTGATCTGTTGTCGCAGGTGCTTGGTCTTTATCCTTTAGCCGCGCTGGCAGAAGATTTGGGCGTAAATGAGGGGCAACTACATCCTGCGCACGTTGGCCCGAATGACCCGCGCTATGGCGCGATCACGTTGGGCTACAATACACGCGACCGGGCAGAGGTAGATCACGTGATCGCGGCGGCGAAGACAGCGGGCGCGAGAATAGTAAAAGAACCGGCTGAGGTGTTTTGGGGCGGATATCACGGGTATTTTGCTGATCCTGAGGGCCACCTATGGGAGGTTGCGCATAACCCCTTCTCAGCACTGTCTCCAGAAGGCGCGTTCTGTTGGAACGGGCATCAGAATGGATGATGGTGCAACTAAGGCTCCCGAGGCCCGACAGGTGTCATTCACCCGGAAGAGGCAAGGTGTAACGCGTGGCACTTATTGCGCCATTGACAGCAGCAAGGTGTCGGCGCAGGCTAAGTGTGCGTGACGAGATGTGCATGCGTAACACTTGGGAAAGATGATGAAAATCTTGGTTTCTTATGACGCTTGAACCGATCGTTTTCCTGCCGGGTATGATGTGCGATGCACGCATTTTTGAACCTCAGATCACGACCCTGGGACGTGAGCGTGCAGTCACTGTTGCGCCTATTACTGTTGGCGACAGTATTGAGACGATTGCGCAGGGTTTGTTGGCGCAACTGCCGGAAAAGTTTGCGCTGGTCGGGCTGTCCATGGGCGGCATCGTCGCGATGGAGATTTTGCGGCGCGCGCCGGATCGGGTCAGCCGTATTGCTCTGCTGGATACGAACCCGCTGGCGGAAACACCGCAGTCCGCAACGATCTATGAACCCTGGATCATCGCCGCGCGCTCGGGTCGGTTGGACGATGTGTTGCGTGAAATGATGCGGCCTGAGTTTTTGGCGCAGGGGCCTGACCGGATGACGGTGCTCAACCGGTTTTATGCGATGGCCGCTGATCAAGGCGCTGAGGTGTTTATTCGCCAGTCGCGCGCCCTGCAGCGGCGGCGTGATCTGCAATCCGCGCTGCGGCGCTGTAAATGTCCGGCTTTGGTCATGTGCGGGGCTGAGGATGGCTTGACCCCGGTGAAACGGCACCAGTTTATGGCAGAGTTGATCCCCTATGCGGAGTTGCGCATCATCGAAAGGGCAGGGCACCTGCCAACCTGGGAGCAACCTGAACAGGTGACCGATGCGCTGCGCAGCTGGATGGGACAACCCTTTGTTCTGACGGCGTAAAAGGGCCGTGTGACAAACCAATACGCCGGAAGGGAACGCTTTGGCTGACGATCCGAAAACCTGGCGGGACAGATTCGAAGCGTTTCGCCATTGGGTGCGTATGAACGTTCCCCCCGGGGTGCGCCTGATCCTGGGGCTGTTTTTGATGGCCTGCGGGGTGGTTGGGTTTTTACCGGTTGTTGGCTTTTGGATGCTGCCACTGGGGGTGGCGATTGCCATGTTGGATATTCAACCGGTCTGGTCCTGGCTGCGCCAAAAGGTCTGGGATGACAAAGAGTAACATGCAAAAGGCCAGCGCAGACTGGTCTTGATGCAATTCGGTTAAACCTAGGCCTTGAGGCGTTACTTGGCTGCCTTGTGCGCGGGCGCCTTGCCTGATTTTTGCGCAGCTGCCTTTTTCTTTTTCGCACCGCCACCCGGTTTTGGGCCGGCATTTGCATCAATAAACTCCAGCACCAGCGGTCGGATGTTGTTCCGCCAGCTCTTGCCGGCAAAGATTCCGTAGTGACCTGCACCAGGTTCCACATGGCTGGCTTTTTTCTCATCCGGCAGACCGGTGCATAGATCCAGCGCCGCAACACATTGGCCGGGCGCGGAGATATCGTCATTTGCCCCTTCAACGGTTTTCACCGCCACCGTTGTGATCTTGCCGATGTCGACGTGTTTGCCTTCGATGGTGAATTCGTTTTTGGCGATTTCGCAGTTTTTGAAGATCCGCTCGACCGTCGAGAGGTAGAACTCTGCCGTCATATCCATCACCGCCAGGTATTCATCGTAGAAGCGGTTGTGGGCGTCATGGTCTGAGGCTTCGCCCTTCATAACGCGTTGAATCTGATCGGAAAATGCTTTGGAGTGCCGCTCGCCGTTCATCGACATGAACGAGGCCAGCTGCAGCAGGCCGGGGTAGACCATGCGGCCCACACCTTTGTACTTGAAGCCCACGCGCTGGATCATCGTTTCCTCCAGCTGGCCCATGGTGACGCGGTTGCCGAAATCTGTCACATCGGTCGGGGTGGCGTCCGGGTCAATCGGGCCGCCGATCAGGGTCAGTGAGCGCGGCTGTGCCTCGGGTTCCTCACCGGCCAGATAGGCGGTGGCGGCCAGCGTCAGCGGTGCTGGCTGGCAGACTGCGATCACATGGGTGTCTGGGCCCAAATGGCGCATATAATCAACAAGATAGAGGGTATAATCCTCAATATCGAACTTACCGGCCGAAACCGGGATATCACGCGCATTGTGCCAATCGGTGATATAGACCTCACAGTCAGGCAGCAGGGAGATCACGGTGGAGCGCAGCAACGTGGCGTAGTGGCCGGACATCGGCGCGACCAGCAGAACTTTGCGCGGTTTGGTGTCCCGGCCCATGACCTGAAAATGGATCAGATCGCCAAAATCGCCCTCAACTACGGTCTCAATATTGACCAGATGGTCCTTGCCGTCATCACAGGTGAACGAATGGATGCCCCAGTCGGGCTTGGTCACCATGCGCTGAAATGTCCTCTCGGTGACTTCGCCCCAAGCTGCCATCCATTGGAGGGCGGGATTTGGCACCATGGCAAAAACCGGATAAGATGCGAGGGACAAGGCGGAGGCACCAAGCCATTGGTTCGTATTACGGAAAGTTTCCATAAGATCGTACGTGGCCATGTAGCGCATGCGCGTCTCCTTAGCTGGTCCGGTGCGGGTTTCCCCGATGCCTGTGGTCGTTATCCCAACCCTGCGGATGTTTATAACAACGACACATTTTCAGCGAACATTAAATGCTGCATAGCAGCGAAGTTAAGGGGGATTCGTTAATATGACAACAAAAGAGGGGCTGCAGGGCGAAAATTTGGAGCGTCTGGAGGCCAATTTGGCCAAGGTTGAGGACCTCTCGCACCGGTTTGTGAGTGCCCTGTCCAAGAGAAATCCGGCCAACGCACAGCTGAGCGGCCCGGATCAGGATGTCTTTGTCAAAGCGGCAACGCAGTATTGGTCGGGCATGTTGCAGGACCCGGCGAAACTGTTCGAAAACCAGCTGGAGTTTTGGGGCAATTCGGTCAAACACTACCTTGAGGCCAGCCAAGCCCTGGCCAAAGGCAAGCTGGAAGCGCCCGAAGATACCACCCCGACCGATCGCCGTTTTGCCAATCCCCTTTGGCAGACGCACCCCTATTTTAACTATGTAAAACAGCAATATATGCTGAATGCGGAGGCAATCCGCACCGCCGTCGAAAACGTCGATGGTCTGACCGCCACGGATCGGGCGCGGCTGGATTACTTTGCGCAGCAGATCGTTGACATGATGTCGCCGACCAACTTCCTCGGCACCAACCCCGATGCGCTGGAACGCGCTGTGGAGACCGAAGGCGAAAGCCTGGTGAAGGGGCTGGAAAACCTTGTGGCGGATCTGGAAGCCAATGAAGGTGAGATGCTGGTGCGGCTGGCTGATGACAGCGCCTTTGAGCTGGGGCGAAATGTCGCCACGGCCGAAGGATCGGTGGTTTATCGCAACCAGATCATGGAACTGATCCAATATGCCCCGACCACCGATCAGGTGCATGCAACGCCGCTGGTGATCTTCCCGCCCTGGATCAACAAGTTCTACGTGCTTGATCTGAAGGAACAAAACAGCCTGATCCGCTGGATCACCGATCAGGGTTACACGCTGTTTGTGGTCAGCTGGTTCAATCCCCGTCCCGAGGACAAAGACGTGGGGATGGAGGATTATATTGAGCAGGGCTATCTGGAAGCGTTTCGCGTCGTGAAAGAGATCACTGGCGAAAAGCAGGTGAATGCCGTGGGCTATTGTATCGCCGGGACCACGCTGCATCTGACGCTGGCGTTGCTGAAGAAACGCGGTGACACCTCGGTCAAATCGGCCACCTTCTTCACCGCGCTGACGGATTTTGACGATCAGGGGGAGTTCACGCCCTTCCTGCAGGATGACTTCGTTGACGGGATCGAGCTGGAAGTGGAGGCGCAGGGCATCTTGCGCAGCTTCATCATGGGGCGCACCATGAGTTTCCTGCGCTCCAACGATCTGATCTACGGCCCCGCCATCAAAAGCTACATGATGGGCGAGGCGCCACCGGCCTTTGATCTGCTTTATTGGAACGGTGATGGGTCGAACCTGCCGGGCAAGATGGTGATGCAATATCTGCGGTCGCTGTGTCAGCGAAACGATTTTGTCACCCGCGGTTATAAGATCCTGGGCGAAACGCTACATGTGCGTGATGTTGAGGTGCCGCTGATGTCGATCACCTGCGAAACCGATCACATTGCCCGCTGGAAGGACTGCTATCGCGGGTTCCAGCAGACGGGTTCAAAAAACAAAAGCTTCATCGTCAGCCAATCGGGCCATATCGCAGGGATCGTGAACCCGCCCAGCAAGAAGAAGTACGGCCACTATACCAACACTGACCTCAGCAAGGATGCAGACGATTGGATGGCCGAGGCCAAGTTCCATCAAGGCAGCTGGTGGCCCCGCTGGGAGGCTTGGCTGAAGAAGCGGTCAGGCAAGATGGTTCCGGCCCGGATCCCCGGTGATTCGGGATATGACGCGATGGAGCCTGCCCCGGGAACCTATGTTGCCGTTAAGGCAAGTATCTGATTTCAAATCTCAAAAAGGGATTTTCTGCACCGCAGCAAAAATACTTGATTTGCTGCGGTGCAGCATGCATATTGTTTGCAAGTGCAGAGAAACCCTGATGCCCTGCGGGGCGAGGCAAAGGATTTGAATTATGACCAAAGCGCAAGATTTTACCGCGATCATGAAAGACATGATGGGTGCCTTCCCAGTGGACACCAAAGCCGTTGAAGATGCCTTCAAAACCCAGGCGTCGCTGAACGAAAAGCTGACCAGCGCCGCGTTGGCCGCTGCCGAGAAATCCTCGGAGCTGTCCTCGAAATGGACCAAAGACACCCTGTCCAAACTGGGTGATGTTGCCAAAGTCAAAGAAGAGCCGGCCGATTACGCCAAAGCTCTGGGTGACTTTGCCTCGGCTCAGGCAGAAACCGCTGCGGAAAACATGGCTGCTTTCGCTGAGATTGCGAAAAAACTGCAGACCGAAACTGTTGAGCTGATGATGGCTGCCGGCAAAGACATGAGCGAAGAGGCCTCGGCCGCGGTTCAAAAAGCCGCCAAAGACGCCACTGCCGCTGCCAAAAAGGCAGCCGCCAAATAATCTGTCCTCCCAAAGACAGACTTTGACACATCGCTCCTCCCTCCCAGATGTGTCCAGAGCGGGCTAACGAAGCCCGCTCTTTCTTTTTTTTCTGCGCTCGCATAGAGTTTTTTGCAGTGCTGCATTTTGGGGAGGAAACAAGTGGCAGAAGATAACAAGCCGCTCTTGATCAAGCGCTACGCCAGTCGTCGTCTGTACAACACAGAGACCAGCGACTACGTAACATTGGAAGATATCGCGGGTTTCATCCGTGATGGCCGTGAGGTTCAGATCGTGGATCTGAAATCCGGCGACGATCTGACCCGTCAGTATCTGCTTCAAATCATTGCAGAACATGAAAGCCGCGGGGAAAATATCCTGCCGGTGAATGTGCTGACTGATCTGGTGCGCACCTATACCAGTCAGGCGGAATCCATGGTGCCGCAGTTCCTGCAGGCCTCATTTGAGATGCTGCGCGACGGTCAGTCCAAGATGATGGAAAACATGACCAAGGCCAGCCCGATGGCCAATATGCCCGGCTTTGAAATGTTGCAGGCGCAGCAAGAGGCCTTCATGAAGGCCATGACCCAGGGTCTGGGCCAGGGGCTTGCCGGCGGCTGGAGCGGCGGCACGGCGGAAAAACCCGCAGCGAAGGCCGAGGAGGCCGAAGATCTGGACGCCATCAAAGAGCAGCTTGCCGACCTGCAGGACAAGCTGAGCAAACTGGGCAAGTAAGATGGTCGACAGCCCCGGCCGCATCACGCTTTGGGGCGTTGAGGTCTTTGTGGCCACCGCCGAAGAGGGATCGATCTCAGCCGCTGCCCGGCGGCTGGGGGCCAGCCCCTCGGCGGTCAGCCAGCAACTCACCAATCTGGAAGGCGCGCTTGGCACCACGCTGCTCTTGCGCAACACACGGCCGCTGGCACTGACGCCGGCGGGCGACCTGTTTCGCCGCCGCGCCAGCACCATCCTGAATGAGGCGGCGATTGCCCGCTCAGAATTGGCGATGTCGGATATGGCGGTGCTGACCCGGTTCCGTCTTGGCATGATTGAGGATTTTGAGGCCGATGTGACCCCGCGGTTGCTGACCCATCTGGCGGATGAGCTGCAGCAGTGTCAGTTCCAGCTGGAAACCGGGGCCAGCCATACTCTTTATGATCAGCTGGAAGCGCGGGCACTGGATGTGATCGTCGCCGCCGAAATGGGGCAGGAGGCGGACTGGATGGAGGTGCATCCGCTGATCAGCGACGGTTTTGTGGTGGCAGCCGGCAAAGGCATGTTTGACCCGGATGCCGATCTGTTGCCGCAGCTGCAGGCCAAACCGCTGGTGCATTACACCACCCGCCATCACATGGGCCGTATCCTGTCAGCGCATCTGGCGCGGCAGAACCTGACCCTGGCACACCGCTTTGAACTGGACAGCTATCACGCCATTCTGGCGCTGGTAGCGCAGGGCATGGGCTGGACCATCCTGACCCCGCTGGCGCTGATGCGCGCGCGCCGGTTTGCCGCTCAACTGGATGTGTTTGAGCTGCCGTTCCAGCCGCTGTCCCGGCGGATTTCCCTATTGGCGCGGCGCGGCAGCCTGCAGGACATGCCGGAACAGGCCGCCGCCGTGCTGAAACCGATCCTGCAACGCCAGGTGATCGATCCGGCCTGCACAGCCTATCCGTTTATGAAAGATGTGGTGAAACTGCTCTGACCCTCCGCGTGATGGCTGGCGGGCAGATTGAGTATTTCAGGAACATTGAAAGCGCTTTCATCGTTTTCAAAAATACTCTCGCCGAAGGCAACGGCCCCATTGGGGCCGTCTAAACCGGTGTGGGATCAGGTGCCGAAGGCCCGGCTGTTGCCGCGCACGTCTTGGGCCGCCTTGATCAGCGCCTCTGCGATCACATCGACCTCTGGCAGGGTCAGGCGCGCGGGCAGGCGCACATCGCAGGCCCGCATCAGCATGGCGCGGGTTTTCGGCAGGCTGGGGGCCTGCCCCAAAAACTCCCAGTTCCAGAAGGCGCGGGCATTGTCGGTCGACAGGCCAAAGACCTGCACCTTCACGCCGCGTTTGTTGGAGGCATACTGAAAGGCGCGCACTTCAGCCTCTTCCATGCCGACCAGATTGAACTGGATCGAATCGGGCGCGCGCTCTTCTGGCGCCAGTTTGTCCGGCACGGTGATCCAAGGCGACAGTTCCAGCTGCGCAGCCAAATGATCGTGGTTGCGGCGGCCGTCCTGGACGCGGCGGATCAATTCAGGGATCTGTGCGCGCACCACCGCGGCTGACAGGTTGCCAAGGCGCAGGTTGTAAAGCGGCAGTTTGTTCTGCCAACGGTCAAAGGCAGCTTTCAGCTCGGCCTCATCTTCGGGGGTGCGGGCCAGGTGGGCCTTCCAATTGTGTTCATAGGCGCCGGACATGATGGTGGCCTGGGCCAGCAGGTCAGCATCATCGGTGATCAGGATGCCGCCTTCGCCCGAATTCAGCAGCTTATAGCTCTGGAACGAGAAACAGCCGATTTGCCCCAGCGTGCCGATGTTCTTGCCGTGCCATTTGGTGCCCAGCGAATGCGCTGCGTCTTCGATCACCGGTTTGCCACGTTCGGCGCAGAGCGCCATGATCGCATCCATATCCGAGGTATGGCCGCGCATATGGGAAATCATCACCGCATCAATGCTGTCATCCAGCTTGGCGGCAAAATCTTCCATATCAATGCGGTAGTTGTCGCCCACCTCAGACAGCACCGGCACACAGTCGGCATGCACGATGGCCGAAGGCACGGCGGCAAAGGTAAAGGCCGGGATCAGCACGCGGGCGCCAGATTTCAGCCCCAGCGCCTTCAGCGACAGGAACAGCGCCGCTGAGCAGGAGGAGACCGCCAAGGCGTATTTTGCCCCCAGCGCCTCAGCAAAGTCGCGTTCCAGCAGCGATACCGGGGCGTCCTGACCAGAGGTGTAGCGGAACAGATCGCCGGAGTTCAGCAGACGTTCAATTTCAGCGCGGGCGCTTTCGGGGATCGGCTCGGCGTCATAGACGTTTGGCGGCAGTGTCATCAGTTCTTCGGCTTTCCTGAAATGTCTCTTCGGAAAATCTAAAACAATATTCTATGAATGCAAAATGAAATTGTGACGACAGTTCGTGTTTTCAATCGATTGCAGTGGTTTGGCGCGTAGGGACAACGCGCAGGGAACAAAAGGAAAAACCCCGGCGCGGGCCGGGGCTTTCAGTTGTTAATTTCGGTGGGCTCAGGCGTGGCGCTCAGACATTGAGCAGCAGGTGCTCCCGCTCCCATGGGGAAATCACCTGCAGGAACTCTTCGTATTCGGTGCGTTTCACGATGGTGTAGACGCGGGCAAATTCCGGATGCAGCACCTCATGCAGGGCGGTGTTTTCCTCAAACAGGTTCAGCGCCTCACCCATCACGCGGGGCAGATCGGTCTCATCCTCATAAGCGTCCCCCTTAAAGGCGCTGCTGGGGCGTTTCTGCTCCATCAGCCCCAGATAGCCACAGGCCAGTGAGGCGGCGATGCCCAGATAGGGGTTGCAGTCCATGCCGGCGATGCGGTTTTCGACCCGCCGGGCCTCAGGTCCCGAGATCGGGATGCGGATGCCGGTGGTGCGGTTATCCCGCGCCCAGGAGAGGTTGATCGGTGCTGCATGATCGCGCACGTAGCGCCGGTAGGAGTTCACATAGGGCGCCAGCACCGCGATGGCGGAGGGCAGGTGGTTCTGCAGCCCGGCGATGAAGTGGAAGAAGGCATCGGTTTCCCCGCCCTGCGGTCCAGAAAACAGGTTCTGCCCGGTTTCACGATCCACCACCGAATGGTGGATATGCATGGCGCTGCCCGGCTCATCCGCGATGGGTTTGGCCATGAAGGTGGCAAAACAGTCATGGCGCAGCGCCGCTTCGCGGATCAGCCGTTTGAAGTAGAAGACCTCATCCGCCAGTTTCACCGGATCGCCGTGCAGCAGGTTGATTTCCAGCTGACCGGCGCCGCCTTCCTGGGTGATGCCGTCAATTTCAAAACCCTGCGCCTCGGCAAAATCGTAGATGTCATCGATCACCGGACCAAATTCATCCACCGCCGTCATGGAATAGGCCTGACGCGCCGCCGCAGGACGGCCCGAACGGCCCATCATCGGCTCAATCGATTTGGCCGGGTCGGTGTTCTTGGCGACCAGAAAAAACTCCATCTCAGGGGCCACAACGGGCTCCCACCCCTGCGCGCGGTAAAGCTCCACCACCCGTTTCAGCACGTTGCGCGGCGAATAGGGCACGGCCTCACCCTTGCGGTCATAGGCGTCATGGATCACCTGCAGCGTCCAGTCCGCGGTCCAGGGCGCGGCCGTAGCGGTGCTCATGTCCGGGCGCAGCAGCATATCGCGTTCGATGAAGCCTTCCTCGCCAGCGGCTTCGCCCCAGTCGCCGGTGATGGTCTGATAAAAGATCGAGTCGGGCAGGAAGAAACTGTCCTGCTTTGCGAATTTCTTCGCTGGAACCGCCTTGCCGCGGGCAATGCCGGGCAGGTCGGAGATCACACATTCGACCTCATCCAGCCGGTTGCCTTCAAGGTAGCTGCGGGCGGCTTCGGGCAGGCTGTCTTTCCAGTCGCTCATGCAGGATCCCCTTTGATGTCTTCGCCACGGAAAAACTTGGCCATCATCACCGCAAACTCATGATCGTCGACTTTTGCGTCGATATTGCCGGCCACCTCTTTGATCATCTCATCGGGCAGCACGCCGGGGGCGCGGTAGCGGATCAGACCGTCGATCATTTTGGCGGTGAACTCAGGATGCGGCTGGATGGTCAGCACCTGCTTGCCGATCACCAGACCGGCGTTGGCGCAGAAGTCCGAGCTGGCAAAAACCTCAGCCCCTTCGGGCGGGGTGATCACCTGATCCTGATGCCAGGCGTTCAGTGTCATCTCACGGCCCTGCACGTCATAGGTGGTGGGTCCGGCGGACCAGCCTTCGGAAAACTTCTCCACCTTGCCACCTAGGGCCTGGGCAATGATCTGGTGGCCAAAGCAGACGCCGATCAGCGGTTTGCCGGCATCGCGGATGTCGCGGATCAGGGCCTCCAGCGGGGGGATCCAATCGTGGTCTTCATAGACCCCGTGTTTTGAACCGGTGATCAGCCAGCCGTCGGCCTCATCCACCGAGGCGGGGAAAACGCCGTCAACGACGTAGTAGTCGACGTAATCAAACCCGTTGCCCTCCAACAGTTTGGCAAACATCGTGGCGTAATCGCCCAGTTCACCTTTGACTTCGTCGGGCGCGTGGCCGGTTTGCAGGATGCCGATCTTCATGGAACACCAAATTTGTTACTGTTCTAAGGGTAGGGGGGCGCTGTTCTGGGAACAAGTCCCCCGGAAGGATGGGCCGCAGGTTGCGCGGCCAAATAAGCCAAAAAGCGCCTGAGGGTATGCTCAGACCGCCTCCAGATAGGTGTCGCGCCGCTCTTCCGCGCTCATCTCCGTCATTTCGCGCAGCTCCTGGCGTTTGGTCATGACCAGATTGCGGATCAGTTCCGCCGGGAAAATCCGCGCAACCGGCGCGCTGGCCTCAAAGACGTCGATGGCCTGCTGCCAACCGTCAATCATCTGTGGCAGCTCCTGATCGTAGGAGTTGCCCTTGATCGGGGCGGGCGGCTCTACCGCGTCTTCGATACCGTTGAGGGCAGCGCCCAGAATGGCGGTCAGCATCAGATAGGGGTTCACATCGCCGCCCGCGACACGATGTTCGATCCGGCGCGCCTTGGGCGGGCCTGACGGCACCCGGATGGCTGCAGTGCGGTTTTCATGGGCCCAGCAGATTGAGGTCGGCGCATGGGCCCCCGGCACCATCCGTTCGTAAGAATTCCAATGCGGTGCAAAGATCAGCGTGCTGTCGTGCATCGCCGCCATGCAGCCGGCAATCGCATGGCGCAGCTGGTCACTGCCGGTGGCGCTGCCATCGTCAAAGATGTTGTTGCCGTCCTGATCCAACACCGAAAAATGGGTGTGCAGCCCGGTGCCGGCCTCATCAGGGTAGGGTTTCGCCATGAAGGTGGCGGCAAAGCCGTGGCTGCGGGCCAGCGATTTGACCAGCATCTTGAACAGCCAGGCATCATCTGCCGCCTTCATCGCATCGCCATGCATCAGGTTAATTTCAAACTGGCCAACGCCGCCTTCGGAAATCGCGGCATCGGCGGGGATGTCCATCAGATCGCAGGCGTCATAGAGATCGCTGAAGAAACTATCAAAAGCGTCCAGTTTGGCCAGCGACAGGATATCGGGGCGGGCCCGTTTCTTGCCCGAGGTGGGCAGGGGCGGGATGTTCAGATCGCGCCCTTTGTCATCGACCAGAAAAAACTCCATCTCCACCGCAGCAACCGGCGACAGGCCTTTGGCGGCGTAGCGATCCAGCACCCGCTGCAGCGCCTGGCGGGGGTCGCCCTCAAAGGGGGTGCCATCCTCATGGAACATCCAGACCGGCACCAGCGCCGCGGCGTTTTCCAGCCAGGGCATCGGCAATGGGCCGCGGTTCGTCATTTTCAGGAACCCGTCCTGATCACCGCTTTCAAACACCAGCGGGGAGTCTTCGATGTCAGCGCCCCATATATCAAGGTTCAGAACCGAATAGGGGAAGCGCGCGGCGCCTTCGGCAACCTTACCTGCAAACTTCACCGGGATCCGTTTGCCACGCGGCACGCCGTTCAGGTCAGCCGCCGCCAGTCGGATCGAGCGGATTTCAGGGTGGGTGGAGAGCCAGTCTTTCATCGTCACCATCGCTTGCCTTCGAAGGGATGGCGCCGCGGTGCGGGGCTGTGGCGGCCCGCCGCGCTGTGGTCCATGCCCTTGGTCCCAATCAGTGATCAAACCAAACGCCAGTTATGGACCCCAGTGTAGCAATGTGCCCCCTCTTTGGAAGGGGGCACGGGGATCAGAATAATTTGATCAAATCTTGTCTACTACCGGATCAGATTAGGACGCAAGCGAATTTTGCGACGGTTGGCCTGCGGCAGGTGCCGGTTCAGGTATTTGTTTGCCAGACCAAAGATGCCCACAATCACCAGCGTTAGCAGGATGAAATAGCAGGCAAGGATTGGGTAAGGCACAAATGGGTTGAACGTCTTGTCTGCCAGATATTTCGCATAGTACAGCGCGTCCCCCTGCTGTCGCCATGTCGGGAAACCGGACAGGAACACCAGCGTGGTGGCATGAAACAGGAAGATCGCCTCGTTGGTGTAGCTGGGCCACGCAAGGCGCAACATAGTCGGGAAGGTGATCTTGCGGTACTTCTTCCAGCCCGAAAACCCATAGGCATCCGCCGCTTCCATGTCGCCTTTGGGGATCGCCCGTAGCGCGCCATAGAAGATTTCGCCGGCATAGGCCGAGGTGTTGAGGAACAACACGATCAGTGCCCCAAGCCATGCGGCCGAAAGCGGGTCAAAGATTGGCGACCAGCTTTTGAGTTGCAGGAAGAAGAAATAGGCAAAGAAGAACTGAATAAACAGCGGTGAGCCACGGAAGATCAGGATGAACCAGCGGGCCGAGAGGTTCAGCACGCGGTTGCCCGAGTTTTTGGACAGCGCTAAGGCGTTGGCAAAGAAGAAGCCAAAGATCACCGCGACCACCCCAAAATAGACGTTCCAAATCAGACCTGAACCAATCAGGGTGAACTGGTCACACAGGGTGATATCCGCCATTGGCAGGCGTCGTTCGCCATAGCCGATCGAGCGGAATGCGTAGTCCTGAACAGTTTGCCAACAGCTCATGCCGCTTTCCTTTGCGCTTCGCCGCCGACAGTCGCCTGACCGTGGGACAGTTTCTTGGTGATCCGCTCCAGAACAACTTCGGAGACTTTGGTGAAGGCGAGGTAGAAGATCAGTAGGCCAAGGAAGTACCACATCCGCCAGTCGCCATGGGGATAATCGGTGAAACGGGCTTGCTTGCTGGCCCCCAGTTCACGGGCCCAATAGACCATGTCCTCAACCCCCAGCAGGAACAGCAGCGGACTGGCCTTGATCAGGATCATCCACAGGTTCGACAGGCCGGGCAGCGCATAGAGCCACATCTGCGGGACCAGAATGCGCCAGAAGGCCTGCCGATGGGTCATGCCATAGGCTTCGGCGGTTTCCATCTGTGCCCGCGGCACAGCGTTCATCGCACCGAAGATAACGTTGGCGGCAAAGGCGCCAAACACGATTGCAAAGGTCAGCACAGCTAGACTGAAGCCGTAGATTTCATGAATCCACTGCGGTGAGGAATTCAAAGGCATCTTGGCAATGTCACAGACCACAAAGTCGGTGCCACGGCGGATCGGCTCATCCCAGTCGGGGCAGCGCACAGAATGCAGCAGGTATTCAATGCCCTGATCCAGAGCAATGACGAAAAACAGGAAAAAGGCGATATCGGGCACACCGCGCACGATGGCGATATAACCTTTGCCCAGCCAGCTCAGCGGGGCGAAGCGGGCCCGGGCGGCCATGGCTCCGAAGAAGCCAAAGCTCAGCGAAACCGGGGCGGTGACGGCCAGCAGCAACAGGACCGTGCCAAAGGACACGTAAAAGCCCATGTGCTTGCCTGTGGTCAGGTAGCAGCTCAACCACTGGAGGCCTTCCAGGGTGGCGGGATCAGCGCAATAGGAAAAAATGGTGGGCCTCTTTCACTGGCGCGGATCATCGCGATCCGTGGCGAAGAAGAAGAGAGCGGGGCCGGGGCCCGCGCTCTCAAGATTTTTAAGAAACGGAGGGCTTAGAACTTGCCCTCGATCTCCCACTTGTCCAGCAGGGCGTTCAGCGAACCGTCTGCTTTCATCGAAGCGATGGCCGCGTCGAACTTGCCGCGCAGGTCGGCGTCCGACTTGCGGAAGGCCATGCCGATGCCGCCGCCCAGGTAAACGTCACCGATGAACACCAGGCCACCTTCGGCGACGATCGGGTTCAGGTAGTCTTTGTCCGACAGTACGGCGTCAACTTCGCCCGACTTTACCGCAGCAACGGTTTCGTCCGGGGTGGGGAATTCAACCAGGGTCGCGCCGGTGGTGGCAACGTGGCCCGACTGAATGGTCGAGGACTGAGCAGCCACGATGGCCGAGTTCACGTCCACACCTTCGGCCAATGCAGCATAGGCCGACGGCGACGGCTGGGTGTAGCCCTGGGTGAAGTCTACAACTTCTTTACGCTCGTCGGTGATCGACATGCCGGCGATGATGGCGTCGTAGTTGCCCGAGGTCAGGTTGGGGATGATCGAATCCCAGTCGTTGGTGACCCACTCACAGGTCAGCTCGGCGCGTTTGCACAGCTCATCGCCCAGCTCACGCTCAAAACCGTCGACTTCACCAGCGTCGTTCAGGAAGTTGTACGGAGGGTAGGCGCCCTCGGTGCCCAGACGTACGGTTTCTGCGGCGGCTACGCCTGCGGTCAGCGCCAAAACGGCGGTGCTCAGGATCAGGTTCTTCATGGATCTCTCCCGTTGGTTGGTTTGTGTTATCGTTTTTTCTGGATCGTACACCGCCTGCGTTAGGCGTGGACGGTGGCCGATAGAAACTGTTTCAGACGTTCGCTCTTGGGGCTACCAAAAACCGCTTCGGCGCTGCCCTGTTCTTCGATCAAACCCTGATGCAAGAAGACGACATGGCTGGAAATGTCCGACGCCATCTTCATGTCATGGGTCACGATCAGCATGGTGCGCCCTTCCGCGGCCAGGTCTTTGATCACCTTGATCACTTCCTGTTCCAGCTCAGGGTCCAGGGCCGATGTCGGTTCATCAAACAGCAGCGCCTCAGGCTCCATGCAGAGCGCGCGCGCGATCGCGGCCCGCTGCTGCTGACCACCGGACAGCTGCGCCGGGTAAACGTCACATTTGTCGCCAATGCCCACCTTTTCCAGGTAGCGCCGCGCCGAGGCTTCGACCTCATCGCGGTCCCGGCCCAGAACGGTCACCGGGGCTTCCATCACGTTTTGCAGGATGGTCATATGGGCCCAGAGGTTAAACTGCTGGAACACCATCGACAGGTTGGTGCGGATGCGCAGCACCTGTTTGGGATCGCCCGGATGACGATGTGCGCCGTCGCCTTTCCAGGTGACCGGCTCCCCCTTGAACAGGATGTCGCCCTGCTGGCTGTCTTCCAGCAGGTTGGCGCAGCGCAGGATGGTCGACTTGCCCGAGCCCGAAGACCCGATGAGCGACACCACATCGCCACGACGCGCAGTGATATCGACGCCCTTGATCACTTCAAGGTCGCCATAGGCCTTATGCAGACCACGAATTTCGATAACTGGATCCTGTTCGGACAAGGGTGCCCCTGACTTTTATCCCCGTTTAGGCCAGACAATAGGGACCAAATTCTTGGTCAGTGCAACTTGCAAAACGGCAGTTTTTACAAGGAATCGCACAATCTGACCCAATGTCAGTCGCAAAATGGCGGCGAAAAGGCAATATCTAGCGGCGGATTTGATCAAGTTGACAGCCGCCTTTCGCAACAGGCCGCCGACCGGGGCAATCAGCCGTTGCTGACTCGCTGGCGGGCCAGGTTGCTGTCGCGGTCATTCACCCCCAGAAGGTTTGCAACCATGCGCAGCAATGCATCCTCATGATCATCGCGGGCGCCATCCGCCAGAACCACCGACCACAGCGCCTCAATCACCCCAAGGCGATCCTCATAAGCCACCGCATCCTTGATCGCGCGGGTAAAGCGTACTGTGTCCGGCGCCTCGGCCTCCAGCGCTTCGGCTTCGGCGCGCAGGGCCGCGCTGGCAGCGCCGTCCAGATCAAACCGTGCGGCCAAGATCCGATCAATGCGGGCTTTTTCCTCGGGGGCATAGTCATTGTCGGCACGCGCCACCCGAACCAAAAGCGCAGCAAGCGCCAGACGGGCATCAAATTCAGACAGCGGGGCGGGGCTCGGCTGGGTCAGCCGTTTCAGGAAATCTGCAAACATATGGGGGATATAATCACGCCGGGCGGCTGGGTCCAATGCTTGCGCCAAATATGGCGGTGATCGGCCTATACGTGTTCCAGCGCCTGTGAACGCGCCAGCACGCTGTCGGCATCGGTTAGCCCCAGGGCGGATTGCACGCGGGTCAGACGCTGCCGGCTGCTTTGGTCGCCGCCGCCTTCTTTCAGCGATTGCTCCCAGAGCGCTTCAAGCGCCTGCAGGCGGTCATCGAAATCGACGCCCTGTCGAATCATCTCGGTAAAGATCTCGGTGTCGGGCGCGCGCTGCTCCAGCGCCTCACAGGTCGCCCGCATCGCGGCGGCGTCCCGTGCACTCAGCCCGTAGAGCTGCAACAGCAGCCGTTCGATCCGGTCCAATTCTTGATTGAGGGCTTCTAGCTGGGCCGTTGCATCTGCCACATCGGCGCGGGTGACACGAACCAGCAGCGCCCCGAGCGCATGCGCTGCGTCGGGATCATCACAGCATGCCTCGGTCAGCGTCGCTGTGGTCTTCCGGGCCTCTTGGCCCAGAAGGGCGGTGAACAGACTGCGGAACATGGGTTGATTTAGCCATGCCCGCGCAGTTGTCGCAAAGATTTCTTAACGCATTGCTGCGCTGAGGGGACGTTTGATCGCCTCTGGGTTGCTTTGATCCGCGCCCAAACAGCCTTTATTCGGCGTCATAGCCCTGAACGATCACCAAATCCCCGGTTGAGACCGGATCGCGCAGCGCCTTGGCCGCCTGATACTCAGGCGATTCGTAGCAGGCTTTGGCGGTGTCATAGTCCTTGAACTCGATCACCACGGTGCGGGATTTGCTGGCGCCTTCCATCTGTTCCTGTGCGCCACCGCGGACGACGAACTTGGCCCCGTATTTGGCAAAGGGCGCGGCATTGGCGGCGCGATATTTCTCATAGGCCTGCGGATCCCGGACATCGACATGGGCCACCCAATAGGCTTTGGTCATCTGTTCTCTCCCTTAAGATGTTGTGGCGACCCTGCGGTCTGCAGCGGGGGAGGTCAAGATGGGCAAAGCACGGGGGTCAGCCCAGCAGATCCAGCCCGTCAAATCGAATGTTGTCCAATGCGATGCCCTGCGGATCACGGTTGAGGATCAGGATCCCGGCAATGTCTGGCGCGGCAGCATTGCGGCGGAAACCATAGCTGTCCTCGGCCAGGGGCTGCACCTCCAACGCGGCAATCTCAGTCCCGTCGCGGCGCAGAAACACCACCCGGGCCATCCCGGCCTCACCCCCGCGGATGTCCAGACCAATCGCGCTTTGGTCCCGGTCAAATACGATGGCCACAGCTCCCTCGCCGATGGCATCGACGTTCGGAAACCCTTGCGGGCCATAGCCCTGCAGGACCGAGGTTTGGGTCAACCGCATCACGCCAAGGGACTGCCCGGTCTGCCCGGCCAGAACGCTCAACGGCGCCAGGGCGCGCCCCTCAATGCGGTCAAAACCACCCTCAGACAGCAGCAGCTGGCCGGCAAACCGCTCGCCAAATTGGGCGCCGGGCTGATCCAGCACGCCCTCCACCTCGCGCCCAACCCCTGGCGAGGACGGCAGATCATCAAAGGTGATCACCCGGCCAAAGCTCAGCTCTGCCTGCGGCACCTGACAGACCGGCGCAGCGCAAGCCATCGCCTGGCTGGCAAAGCAGATCACAAGAAGGGCAGGGAGCAGATGTCGCATGCCAGATAGGGTAGGGCGGTCTGGCCTTTCTGGCAAATTTGCCGCCAAATCACTGACACACATAGAAAAAGGCGCCCCCGAAGGGACGCCCTTTGACAGAATGTTTACCGATCAGACCAGACGCGAGGTTTCCACCGCAGCCCGAACGAAGTCCTTGAACAGCGGATGCGGATCAAAGGGTTTCGACTTCAGTTCCGGGTGGAACTGCACGCCGATGAACCACGGGTGATCCTTCCATTCGACGATTTCAGGCAGGCGGCCATCCGGCGACATGCCCGAGAATTGCAGGCCGCAGGCCTCCAGCTGTTCACGGTATTTGATGTCCACCTCATAGCGGTGGCGGTGGCGCTCCTCGATGGCGGTGCCGCCATAGACCTGCGCCACTTTCGACCCTTCGGCCAGCGTCGCGTTATAGGCACCCAGGCGCATGGTGCCGCCTTTGTCATCGGTTTCTTTGCGGCGCACGGTAGCGTTGCCCTGAACCCATTCTTTCAGGTGGTAGACCACAGGCTCAAACCGCTTTTCGCCGGCTTCATGATCAAATTCTTCCGACCCAGCACTGGTGATGCCGGCCGCGTTGCGCGCCGCCTCAATGACCGCCATCTGCATGCCAAGGCAGATGCCAAGGTAGGGCACCTTGCGTTCACGGGCGAATTGGGCCGCTTTGATCTTGCCTTCGGTGCCGCGTTCTCCAAAGCCGCCGGGCACCAGAATGGCGTGGAACCCTTCCAGATGGGGGGCGGCGTCTTCGTTGTCAAAGACCTCCGAGTCGACCCATTCCACAGTGACCTTCACCCGGTTGGCCATGCCGCCGTGGGTCAGCGCCTCTTTCACCGATTTATAGGCGTCTTCCAGCTGGACGTATTTGCCGACGATGGCAATTTTCACTTCGCCGTCGGTGTTGTGGGTGCGGTCCACAACGTCGTCCCACTTGGACAGGTCCGGGCGCGGGGCCGGTGCGATGCCAAAGGCATCCAGCACGGCCTGATCCAGACCTTCGCGGTGATAGGCTAGCGGCGCTTCATAGATCGATTTCAGATCGTATGCGGCGACAACCGATTCCTTGCGGACGTTGCAGAACAGCGCGATTTTCTCACGCTCTTTTTCCGGGATCGGCTGTTCCGAACGGCAAACCAGAATATCCGGCGCGATGCCGATGGACTGCAATTCCTTAACGCTGTGCTGCGTCGGTTTGGTTTTCAACTCACCCGAGGCCGCCAGATAGGGCAGCAGGGTCAGATGCATAAAAATGCACTGGCCACGCGGTTTGTCATGGGTGAACTGGCGGATCGCTTCAAAGAAGGGCAGGCCTTCGATGTCGCCCACCGTGCCGCCAATCTCACACAGCATGAAATCAACCTCATCTTCGCCGATCGAGATGAAGTCTTTGATCTCATTGGTCACATGCGGCACCACCTGAATGGTTTTGCCCAGGTAATCGCCGCGGCGCTCACGTTCCAGCACGTTGGAATAGATCCGGCCCGAGCTGACCGAGTCGGTCATCCGCGCAGGTACGCCGGTGAACCGTTCGTAGTGACCCAGATCCAGGTCGGTCTCCGCACCGTCGTCGGTGATGAAGACCTCGCCATGTTCAAACGGGCTCATCGTGCCCGGGTCCACATTCAGGTAGGGGTCCAGCTTGCGCAGGCGAACTGAATAGCCGCGCGCCTGCAGCAATGATCCCAGCGCCGCCGACGCCAGACCTTTGCCCAGTGAGGACACAACACCACCGGTAATAAAGATGAAACGAGCCATGTTTTGGCAACTCCCGTGCAGTCCGTTCGGCGATTTCACACGCCACAAGCTAAGCCCATACGGTTGCGCACAACCGTAGCATCACGGGACTCAAGCCATACTGGATTCGCGAAGAATTAGCAAGAAGACCGCAAGATGCTGTTGCGGTCTTTTGCAGAAAGTCAGGGTTTGGTTCAGTCGGCGCGCGGCACCAGCGGTGCGCTGTCGCCAGCCGACGGCGGCAGCAATTCGCTGCCCGCGGGCGCTTCGGTTGCCGGGGCATCGCTGGCTGCGCTGCCTGCGCCGACGCGATCCAGAACCGAGCTGTCCGAAGATTTATCTGCTGCAATGATGGTCAGCGAGATCGAGGTGATGATGAAGCCAATCGCCAGGATCCAGGTCACTTTGCCCAGGGCCGTAGCCGCTGCGCGGCCACTGACGGCACCACCGCCACCACCGCCCATGCCGAGCCCACCACCTTCAGACCGTTGCATCAGCACCACGCCAATTAGGGCGAGTGCGAGGAGAAGGTGGATGATGAGAACGACGTTTTCCATGAGGCAGCCTTCGGATTTGTTCGATGCGGCTACTTAAGGTCTCTCGCGGGGTGGTGCAACCCCGAAGGGGCTTCGGGCGCTGCAAATCTGCGTTCCTTTCCGTTCCGTGCTCTGAGGTGTTGCCGAACAGGCGCAATGCGCCGGTGAAGAGTCGTCGGATCGGGTCTGCCGAGCGAAGGGTGATGAACCACTTTCGGAGTCGACTGCGCGACAGGCTAGGTCATGTGCGGGATGTTATAATTGCCTAGGGCAGGCGTCGTGGATCCTGTGTGTTATAAAACGGGTTAGATCCCGGGATAGCTGGCCACAAAGGTGGGCCGCTCGGGTGTCAAAATACCCAGTTTATCTGCCAGTACCGAGACCGTCGTGTCCTTAGACAGCCGATATGTCTCCCGTTTAAATCGCCGATTTCGACCCTGCCGCGCACCGTCACCTTGTTGAGAAACCAAGTGCAATCAACGTCAGGCTATTTACTCGTCCACATCATCCATATCGGATTGGCCGCTCAGGGTGCGGCGCACATGGCTCCAGCTCAGTCCGATGCCAAGCACCAGTGACAACGCGATGAGTGCCAACCAAGTGTAGCTGTCCCCATCCGTGAGGCTCAGAATGCCGTAATCATAAAGCACCCAGACAAGGGCGCTGAATATGGCCAGAATCAACACCATCCCAAGCCCGCCGATCGACCGCAATGTGGCGCGCAGATAGATGATGTAGCCCACCGACAGCAAAAGCCCCAGCAAGACGGCCATTGGCATCTGATCCGAGAAATTCTGCCAGACCCAGCTGCTGTAGTTCCACTGCGTCGGGTTAAACGTTGCTGTCAGCAGCACGAAGGCCAGCAGCCATCTGATCAGAAACCCCATGCGTGTCACACTCCTCTGTCACATCGGTGGTGACAGCTGAGCCTATTCCCGCAGGTCTGTCTAGGCATCTTTGTGATGTATTGTCGGGTGTTGTGTCTCCAAGCCTCCTCCTAGTTCGTCCTTAGGGAATCGCGTGTTGGTCGTATTGTTGCGTTGAATGATTAATAAAAAGTGGACAGCGCCAGCGCTCTGGCCCAGCATGTCGGCATGCCACATGATCATCACGACCATCCCCATGCGTTGCTGCCGCCGGAACCGGCGCTGCGCGTTAAAGCTTTGGAAACGATTCTCTGCGACAAAGGGCTTATCGACCCCGCCGCGTTAGAGGAGATTATCGACACCTATCAAAACAAAATTGGCCCACAAAACGGTGCCCGCGTGGTTGCGAAGGCCTGGATGGATCCGGATTTCAAACAGGCGCTGCTTAAGGACGCCACCGAAGTGGTGCGCGATCTGGGATACTATGGCCGTCAGGGCGAACATATGGTCGTGGTAGAAAACACCGTAGAGCAACACAATATGGTCGTCTGTACCCTTTGCAGTTGTTATCCGTGGCCACTGCTGGGTATTCCGCCCGGATGGTACAAATCCGATGCCTATCGGGCCCGCGCTGTTCGCGAACCGCGCAAGGTTTTGGCTGAGTTCGGGGTTACCCTGCCGCCTGACACCTCGGTCCGGGTCTGGGATTCCACGGCAGAGGTGCGCTACCTCGTGTTGCCCATGCGCCCAGGAGGGACCGAAGGGTGGACTGAGGATCAGCTCGTTTCCCTCGTCAGCCGCGACAGCATGATCGGCACCGGTCTTGCGCTTACTGCCTCGTCAGTCGCCGAGGATGGTGAGACGTCAAATCAGTCGGTGGAAGGCGCCGCAGAATGAGCCGGGTGCACGACATGGGCGGGCGTTTTGGCGATGGCGCGGTCATCCCTGAACCGCAGGATGCACCTGTTTTTGCAACGGAATGGCATGCCCGCGTGCTGGCTGTGACCCTGGCCTGTGGCAGCCTCGGCCAGTGGAATATCGACACCTCTCGCCATGCACGTGAACGCCTGTCGCCAAAGGATTACAGCCGCTTCAGCTACTATGAGAAATGGATTTCGGCGCTTGCTGACTTGCTGGTCGAGACCGGTGTTCTGACCCTAGAGGATCTGGAGCAGGCCGCTGAGAGGGCAAAGGATCAGACCGGGGTTTCAGAGCAAAAAAGGCAGGGCCATCCGCTGTCCTCCCGTCGGCTGCAACCCGAGCAGGTTGCCGCGGTGCTGGCGAAAGGTGGTCCGGCGGACCGGCCAGAGGGGCCTGCCGCGTGGTTCCAACCGGGGCAGAAGGTACGCACGCGGCCTTTGAGGAGCAGCGCCTTGGTCAACGGCGGCCACACCAGATTGCCCAATTATGCCGCCGGAGCAGTGGGTCATATTGAGCGTTACCATGGCAACCATGTGCTGCCTGACAGTGCCGCCCATGGGTTGGGGGAGGCGCCGGAGCCACTTTACGCCGTGCGCTTTGCCGCGTCGGAACTGTGGGCGCATCCGGAGCATCCGGGTGATCAGGTGGTTCTGGATCTGTGGCAAAGCTACCTTTTACCGGAGGAAGAAGCATGAGCAGCTGTCTGGATTTGCCGCAGGCCGATACCCCAGAAGGGGAAGGGCTTTTCGCCGCGCCGGACCCTGTTTTTGAACAACCCTGGCATGCCCAGGTCTTTGCCTTGACGGTCGGTCTGAACGTGGCCGGGCATTTCAGTTGGACCGATTGGGTCGAACGCTTCTCGACCACCTTGAAGGAACATGGTCATGATCGGGCGCTTAACGGGGGAGAGGATTATTTTGCCGCCTGGCTGGAAACGCTTGAGAGCTTTCTGGCGGAAATCGGCGCAGCCTCCTCAGCGCAGGTGGAACACACGCGGGCCCGGTGGGAAGAGGCCTATTTGACCACGCCACATGGGGCGCCGGTGAAGCTGGCGCAATAATCTCACCTCAGGATGTGACGGGGGTGCGCCAGAATTTTCATCCCGCAGACGACACGGTGCCAGAACGCCATTAAGTGCAGACAAAAGGCATCAATGCTGCGCGTACCACGGGTTGAGGTTGGATTTCCTCCCGCTCAGCCATGTTTTCGGTTCCCTCACACCGCCGGTATCGCTATACGGACGCCGGTTTGACTGAATTTGCAAACCGATCCAGACATCACAAGAGGACCAGCAATGGCAAATGTCGTCGTCGTCGGCGCCCAATGGGGCGATGAGGGTAAAGGCAAGATCGTGGATTGGCTGTCGGAACGTGCCGACGTCATCGCCCGTTTTCAGGGCGGCCATAACGCGGGCCACACGTTGGTCATCGATGGCAAGGTCTACAAGCTGCATGCGCTGCCTTCGGGTGTGGTGCGGGGCGGCAAGCTTTCGGTCATCGGCAACGGCGTGGTGCTGGATCCGTGGCATCTGATCAATGAGATCGCAACCGTGCGCGAACAGGGGGTTGAGATCAGCCCTGAGACGCTGATGATCGCCGAAAACACCCCGCTGATCCTGCCGTTCCACGGTGAATTGGACCGCGCGCGGGAAGAGGCGGCCTCGAAAGGGACCAAGATCGGCACCACCGGCCGCGGCATTGGCCCGGCTTACGAAGATAAGGTCGGTCGCCGCGCAATCCGTGTGGCAGATCTGGCCGATCCGGCCACGCTGGAGGCCCGGGTGGATCGGGCGCTGCAGCACCATGATCCGCTGCGCAAAGGTCTGGGCGTGGAGCCGATTGACCGCGAAGCGCTGATTGCAAAACTGACAGACATCGCCAAGGAAATCCTGCCCTATGCGGCGCCGGTCTGGAAGGTGCTGAACGAAAAGCGCAAAGCCGGCAAACGGATCCTGTTTGAAGGCGCGCAGGGCGCCCTGCTGGACATTGATTTTGGCACTTACCCCTTTGTGACCTCGTCAAACGTGATTGCCGGTCAGGCGGCGACCGGTGTGGGCATCGGCCCCGGTTCGATCGACTACGTGCTGGGCATCGTGAAGGCCTACACCACCCGCGTTGGTGAAGGTCCGTTCCCGACCGAACTGCTGAAAGAGGACGGCACCCCGGATGCGGATGGCGAACGTCTGGGCACCCGCGGCCATGAGTTTGGCACCACCACCGGCCGTCAGCGCCGCTGCGGTTGGTTTGACGCGGCTCTGGTGCGTCAGACCTGCGCCACCTCGGGCATCAAAGGCATCTGCCTGACCAAGCTGGACGTGCTGGACGGGTTTGAGACGCTGAAAATCTGCGTTGGCTATGATCTCGACGGTGAGCGTCTGGATTATCTGCCGACCGCCGCCGATCAGCAGGCCCGCTGCACCCCAATCTATGAGGAAATGGACGGCTGGTCCGAGACCACCGAAGGCGCGCGCAGCTGGAACGATCTGCCGGCCAACGCGGTGAAATACGTCAAACGGGTGGAAGAGCTGATCGAATGCCCGGTGGCGCTGCTGTCGACCTCGCCCGAGCGGGAAGACACAATTCTGGTCACCGACCCCTTCGCGGACTAAGTACCCCTCATGGCTCTGAGTTACAAAGCACGTCGCCGACTGTCCCTGCTGGTTCTGCTGGTGGGGCTGCCGGCCTATATCGTGGCGGCAGTGAGCATCGTCAGCCTGTTTGACCGTCCGTCCATTCTGGTCGAACTGATGGTCTACATCGGCCTCGGGGTCATTTGGGCTGTGCCGCTGAAGAAAGTGTTCAAAGGCATCGGCCAGGCCGATCCCAACGCACCTGATGATGGGGCGGATCACTCCTAAGTGTCGCACAGATCAGCGTATTTCAGCCGGGCCGGATTTGGCCCGGTTTTCTTATTTCGCGCTGTCGTGTAAGCTTTGGGTAGATAGGATATTTGGCCTTTGCCGTTTAGGGAGAGCGATTGCTTGTCATTTCTAATTTTGACTGCTATCCGGTCGCTGTAGACTGCCTTAGATAGTAAGTGGCGTTTAGATTGTCTGAGATGCAATATATGACCCCTGCAGCTGCGGAAGCGGCTGTGCCAGCTCAGCCCTTGATTGTTGTCGGTGCGTTGACGCGTCGCCGTCCCGATCTGTTTTCGCGCCTGTTGGCCAGTCTTGAGCGGATGGACATCCCACAGGGTGTTCGCGTTGCGTTTTGTTTTGCGGAAAATGATGCGGGTCTGACGATTGGTGGAATGGTCGAGGATTTTGCGGAAAAGCGCGGGTTGCCTGCGACCGCTGTTCTTGAAACCCGCCCTGGTATCCCATTTGGGCGGAACGCAGTGCTGGACGCAGCGCTGGGGCAGGGGGCTGATCATCTGGCCTTCGTCGATGATGACGAAGAAGTCGCGACCGACTGGCTGGTGAAGCTTTACGATTACCATTTGGAAACTGGCGCGGATCTGACCGGTGGCCCTGATTTTCCGATTGAGCCAACCGAGCCGCTGACTGCTGCGCAGCGCATGTGTTTCAACGGCCTGAGCGCGCGTTGCCAGCGCATGGCAGAAAGCAATCAGCGGTTGGAGTTACAAGGGCACGGGCACAAGGCGCCGACTGTTGTCACCAGCAACTGGTTGGCGAAGCTGGAGTTCCTGCGGGAAACAGGCCTGCGGTTTGATGAGGGTTTGGGGCTTTCTGGCGGGTCCGACACGGCGTTTTTTCGGGCCTTGCGGCAGGCCGGCGGGCAAACCGCCTGGACGGCCGAGGCGAAGGTCTACGAACACATCCCCTTGTCACGCCTCAGCGCCGGCTATCAGTTCCGGCGTGGGCGGGATCAGTCGATCTCGTCTTTTCGCATTCGCTATGGCGACAAGCGCGGCCCTAAACTGATCGCGAAGTCCGCGTTTTTTGTGCTGGCCAAAACTATCCTTGGCACGCTGCGCCTGATTGCTGCACTGTTTAACGGCGGGAGCAGTTATGTGCTGGCGCTGCGGGCGTTTGGCTTTGCTTATGGTCGGATCCTGGCGCTACTGGGGCATCACAGCCGGCACTATAAGACCACGCACGGCGGCTGATATTCAGCCGCTTGAGCGCTGGCGTGGCGAAATTTCAAAACTGATCGTGAAAGTGGCATCCCGTAGGGGAATCGAACCCCTCTTTCCAGGTTGAAAACCTGGCGTCCTAACCGATAGACGAACGGGACAAACCGTTTGGTGAGGCGGGTTTTAGGCGGATTGCCACGGCGCCGCAAGTCCAAAAGCAGGGAAAAATCCAGCTAATTCTATTGAGTGCACGCAACAGCGTTGCCTGAAAAATCAGAGCATTTGCTGTCACAACATTTCAGAAGAAATGGCATCCCGTAGGGGAATCGAACCCCTCTTTCCAGGTTGAAAACCTGGCGTCCTAACCGATAGACGAACGGGACAAGCCGCTTGGTGAGGCAGGTTTTAGGCAAACAGCCCGATAGGCGCAAGTGGAAAACGGCAAAATCTGAGAAGTATTTTTGTTTGTAATTATGATTGGTAATAAATGTTTTGTTTCAGTGGTTTGTCTGGATATTTTCTGGTTGTTTTGAAGGGGTGGCGTCACGCAGGACTTGGTGTGGCGGTCCAAATACTGGTGGTGGCGCGTGCCGCGAGGTCTGAGTAGCCTTCTTGCTCCTCGGCGTAGGTCTGGGCGGTGGCAGCGACCATTTGGCGTGCGGTTGTGATCCACTGGAAGGCCAGGCCAAGCACCAAAACAATAGGCCAGTGCCACACCGGCGTGTTGCGCAGGGCCACGGTGAAGAACCGCTGCAGAAATTTCACGGTTGTTTCAAACAGCGCCACAAAGGACCGCCAGATCCGTTTGCCACGACCAGCACCGTTGATGAACAGGCCAAAGTCTTTGTCTCGGCCCAGAATGAGCGCCCGTTTGAACATGTCACCAACGGTGTCATATTGTTTGTGATCCGCCCGGGCCCCCGGCAGTTTCACCAGTTTTACCTGACGTTCTGCCAATCGTTTGGTCCAGACCCCACCATGCCCGCGTGAGGCATCCAGCCGGGGCAGGGGCACATCCAGCAACACGCTGCGTTTGGCGGCAAAGTTGTTGGCGAAGAACCTGTTTTTGGCTTTGCGATGCAGTCGGTCGCGTGGGTCCTCACTGGGGAAAAACCAGGCGTAGGTGCAGACCTCCTCAATCAGGTTGGCGGGTGCCAGGGCTTGAGTGTAGCCTGATGACACCGATGCGCCCTCGACCTCAATCGCGGTGATGTGCTGTTCCAGCCAGTCCGGAACATAGGCACAATCGCTGTCAGCATAGATCAGCAGATCCGCCTCAGTGAAGTAAGGCGCCAATCCCTTTTTATCATAATAGCCTGTGCCCGGCGCGCAGAGCAGTTTGATCTCCACCCGCTCAACAGGGCCTGACTCTGACAGGGTCAGGTCCTCTTCAATGTCATCTTTTGGAACATCTTCATCGAAAATGATCATCAGTTCCATTTTGCGGTTCTGGCTTTCGCCAAACGCCTCCAATTTTTGGATCAGAGCCCCAAGGAAATGCCGGGCCTCCTCTCGCTCCAGCCCCTCAGCGTTTTCCCACTCCAGTACACAACAAATCGTATTCATCTATATCTCACTTTTTTCAGTCAACTACATTTGGATAAAAGAGCTTGGTGGTTGCAAATGTAGCAAATGCAACCCAAAGTCGGATTAGCCTGCCTATACTTTCAGGTAGGTTCTCTAAGATACTGAAAATGCGTGAGCTTTGAAACGCCAAAAACGCGGCCCGAGGCCACGATTTTTTTTGTTTCACGAAAGTTTTGGTGAAAATGGCATCCCGTAGGGGAATCGAACCCCTCTTTCCAGGTTGAAAACCTGGCGTCCTAACCGATAGACGAACGGGACAAGCCGTTTGGTGAGGCGGTTTTTAGGCAAACTGCGCGTGGGGCGCAAGCGGAAAATGACACCGTTGTGACGATTTTTATCGCCTAGCCCAAAGCCTCTGCCGGGCTTGCATCTTCCAGCCGCAGCTGGACCTGTTGACGCCCGCCCCAGCTGTTTATTTCCAGCCGTCCGGCCAGATGGAACCGGGCGCCGCCGTGGTTTGACAGGCGTTCGCCTAGCGGGGTGTCGAAGGCGCCAAAGCAGATAGCATCGATCCGTGCGCCCAGCCCGTCGGTGAAGGAGATTTTTAGGTGGCTTTCGCCTACCCGTTTGGCGAATCGAATCTCCACATCCGGGAACACATAGCGGGGCGCGGCGGCGGAAGCGCCGAAGGGGCCCGCCTTTTCGATCTGTTCGATCAACTCGATGGTGGCTGCACCGGGCATCAGCACGCCGTCCAGTTTCAGATCGGCAGGGCCGGCGTCCCCGGCGCCCTGTTTCGCGAGCAATTCGCACAGCCGTTTCATTGCCGGTTCCAGCTTGTCACGTTCCACCGTCAGGCCCGCTGCCATCTTGTGGCCGCCGCCTTTGACCAGCAGCCCCTCACTGGCCAGCCGCTGGATTGAGGCGCCAAGATCAACACCGCTGACCGAACGGCCGGAGCCTTTGCCGATATCACCGTCAAAGCCGATGACAATGGCGGGGCGGTTGGTGGCCTCTTTCAAGCGGCTGGCGACGATGCCAACGACGCCCGGGTGCCAACCTTCGCCAGCGGCCCAGACCAGCGGCAGATCCAGCCCACGGTCCTCGGCCTGTTCCAATGCGGCGGCGCGCACGGCGTTTTCGATGTCACGGCGTTCGGTGTTCAGCTCATCCAGCCGCTCAGCCATGGCGCGCGCCTCAGCCGCGTTGTCGGTGGACAGCAGCCGCGCGCCCAGATCCGCCTTGCCGATGCGGCCACCGGCATTCACCCGCGGCCCCAGCATGAAGCCCAAAGCGTAGGAGTTTGGCGCCTGTTCCATCCGGCTGACATCAGACAGCGCCACGATGCCGGGGCGATCGCGGCGCGCCATGACCTTCAGCCCCTGACGCACCAGCGCCCGGTTCACCCCGATCAGCGGCGCCACATCCGCCACGGTTCCCAGCGCCACCAAATCCAGCATCGCCATCAGATCCGGGCCTTTGGCGCCTTCGGCCCGCATCTGGCGGTTGGCCTCAACCAGCATCAGGAAAACAACGCCCGCCGCGCACAGATGTGCCAGCGCGCCATCCTCATCCTGACGGTTCGGGTTCACCACGGCCACGGCATCAGGCAGGGTCTCACCACCCAGGTGGTGATCCAGCACCACCACATCCGCCGCTTTGGCCGCCGCAATCGGTTCATGGCTGAGGGTGCCGCAATCGACACAGACAATCAGGTCATGATCCGCCGCCAGCGACGCCATGGCAGCTTCATTAGGGCCATAACCTTCATCAATGCGGTCTGGAACATAGAGCGTGGCCTGACGCCCCATCTGGCGCAGCCAGTCGACCAGCAGCGCGGCGGAGGTGCCGCCATCCACGTCGTAATCGGCAAAGATTGCAATGCGTTGGCGCTGTTTGACGGCCAACAGGAACCGCGCGGCGGCGGCTTCCATATCTTTCAGCTTCTGCGGATCCGGCAGCAAGTCGCGCAGCTGTGGTTCCAGAAAGGCCTGTGCCTCATGCGCAGGAACGCCGCGCCGCGCCAGGGTCTGGCAAACGGCCATCGGTAGGCCGGTCTGCTGGCGCATGAACTCGGCCTGACGCTCCACCTCGATCCCGGGACCAATCCAGCGCCGCCCGTTGAGCGAGGCTTCTACACCTAGAAATGCACGGGTCTCAGCGCTCACCAGTGGCCTTTCAATGTTCTAAAAATACTCATCTGCGACGCCCCCACGACGGTCGCGCCGCAAGTGGTCAGATCACACCGCTTCAATCCGCAGCGCAACCGGTGCCTCGGTCACAACATCGGTCTGTTCGATGCCGGCAAGGGCTGCATCCAGATTGGCGCGGGTGGTTTTATGGGTGACGATCAGCACCGGCGCGCTGTCATCTTCATGACCGTATTGGCGCATCCGGTCGATCGACACGCCGGCTTCGCCCAGCACAGCGGCCACTTTGGCCATGGCACCCGGTTTGTCCTTCAGCCCCAGACGCAGGTAGTAGGGTGCGGGCAGGGCGGATTGGGCGCGGGGGGCGCTTTTCAGGCTGTCGGCTTTCTGACCGAAGACCGGGTAACGGATGCCGCGGGCGATGTCGCAGACATCTCCCATCACCGCGCTGGCGGTGGGGCCTTCGCCGGCACCGGCGCCGCGCAGCACAACCTGACCCACGTCAGAGCCTTCGACCACAACCATATTGGTGCCGCCTTCCAGCTGACCCAGTGGGCTTTGTGCCGGCACCAGACAGGGCGACATGCGCTGTTCCAGACCGCGGCCGCTCATCTGGGCGACGCCCAGCAGTTTGATGCGGTAGCCCATGTCGGCCGCCTGACGGATGTCTTCGATGGTGACGCGCTGGATGCCTTCCAGCTCAACCCCGTCGAAATCCACCTGGGTGCCAAAAGCCAGTGACGACAGGATGGCCAGCTTGTGACCGGCGTCGATGCCGCCCACGTCCAGGTTCGGATCCGCTTCCAGATAGCCCAGTTTGTCGGCCTCTTCGAATAGGGCGTTGTAGCCCTGACCGGTGGCTTCCATCCGGGTCAGAATGTAGTTGCAGGTGCCGTTCATCACGCCCATCACGCGGGTGATTTCATTGGCGGCCAGACCTTCGGTCAGCGATTTGATGATCGGGATGCCACCGGCGACGGCCGCTTCATAGCGAATGACCGACCCTGAGGCCTCGGCCAGTTCGGCCAGCGCCTGACCGTGATGGGCCAGGAGCGCCTTGTTGGCGGTGACCACATCTTTACCGGCTTTCAGCGCCGCCTCGATGGAGGCTTTGGCCGGGCCATCTTCGCCGCCCATCAGTTCCACATAAACGTCGACGTCGTCACGGGTGGCCAGTTTGACCGGATCATCTTCCCAGCCGTAGTGGTCCAGGTTCACACCGCGATCTTTGCCGCGCGAACGGGCCGAAACGGCCGAGATCGTCACCTCGCGACCAGTTCGCATAGTCAGTAGGGCAGCCTGTTGACGGACAATTTTCACAACGCCGACACCTACGGTGCCGAGCCCTGCAATACCAAGGCGCAAGGGTTGGCTCATCTGGCCCTCCTGAACTGACAGATCTTCGTCTTGGCGATGTATCGGGCTTTGCGTCGCTGTGCAACGCGGCAAATGCCGATCAGCCCCTATGGGGCAGGGGGGATCGGCCGGGATGTTGCAATTTAGCCGCCATTTTGGGCAACCAGTGCCCGGGCCCGTGCGCGCAGGGCCTTGGCCCGGTTGCTCAGCGCTTCGGCGCTGTCTTCATCTGTGCGGGCTTCGCTATGTTCGGCCAGTGCGGTCTCAATCGGGACCAGCGACGGGTAGGGGGCCAATCGCGCCGCTGCGGTCGAATGGTCCTGCAGTTCAATCGGGCTACAGGCCACAGCTGTCAGCGACAGGGCAAGGGCGCAAAGAGGCAGGCGAAGAAACATGGCAGACCAAATGTGACTTAAGGGCAGCGGCAACAGACGCCCCCGTCTTGCCTGTCAGATAGGCCCTTGGCAAGGGGCTTGCCCGGATCGTGTCGTTAAAACCGCCTGATCGGCAGAGGGTTGCCGTTTCGCTCTTTGATTTGAACATCTGTTCAGTTACCGTGACGCCCATGGCAAGAACCGCAGGCTCCCACTCTGATATCACCGGCCCCCGCGTCCTGGATGCGGCGCTGCGGCTGTTTTCGCAACATGGGTTTGCGGCGGTCTCCATGCGCCAGATTGCCCGCGACGTTGGGGTGCAGGCCGGCGCGCTTTATAACTACACGCCCGATAAACAGGCGCTGTTGTTCAACCTGATGCGCCGGCACATGGAGGACCTACTGGACCAGCGGGCCAACCGCGACACCTCGGCCAGTCCCTTGGAACGGTTGGAGGATTTCGCCCGTTTCCACATCCGCTATCACCTGAAGCGTCCCGATGAGGTGTTCATCGCCTATATGGAGCTGCGCAACCTGACGCCTGAAAACTTTGAGGCGATCGAAGAACTGCGCCGCCGCTATGAGGCTGAATTGGAAGAGATCCTGCGCGATGGCGTGGCCGAAGGTGTGTTTGCCCCGGCTGATATCCGCATCGCCACCATGGCTGTGATTGCGATGCTGACCGGGGTCACCACCTGGTACCGCCCCGCCGGCCGCCTGTCGGTGGATGAGGTGGAAGGGCTGTATTGGGAAATGGTGCGCAAATCGGTGTCGGTCTGACGGTCAGGGCGCCCAAATGGGGCGCCCCGTTTTGTTGATCTGAGTGTGGTTAAGCGGCCTTTAGCAGATCGACTTCCGTTTTCTCCTCGGCCATTGGCTGCTCTAACTGGATCGCCTCTGGCGCTTTGGCCTCTTCCACCGTTGGGTTCTCACAACGCTCCGCTTCTTCCTTGCTCAGCTGGAAGGCTTCAATCCCACCGGTCAGCGATTGCGCCTGCGCCGCCAGCTGTTCCGACGTGGCAGACATGTCTTTGGACGCGGTGTTGTTGGTCTGGATGCTGTGATCCAGCCGCGCAATGGCATCGGTGATCTGCTGCATCCCGCTGGACAGCTCAGTGTTGGATGCCGCCATATTGCCGACCAGTTGCGCGGTGGCTTCAATCTCGGGCACCAGATCCGACAGTTTCAACCGGGCCTCTTCGGCAGTGCTGACCGTGCCTTGCGTTAAGGCGCCGATGTCCTCAGCCGCCTCCTGCGCCCGTTCGGCCAATTTGCGCACCTCCGCCGCCACAACCGAAAAACCGCGCCCATGTTCGCCTGCACGCGCGGCCTCCACCGCAGCGTTCAGGGCCAAGAGGTCGGTTTGACGGGCGATTTCCTGAATGATCTGGATCTTGTCGACAATGGTGGTCAGCGAGGACATTGCCGCCGCCACCGTTTCACCACCAGCCCGGGCGTTTTCGGCGGCGTGTTGGGCGGTCTCCTTGGTTTCCTCGGCACTTAGCGCGGTGTGGCTGACGTTTGCACTCATCTCCGTCACCGAGGTTGCAACCTCTTCTGCCGCCGTGGCCTGTTCCTTCGCCGCCGTCTGAATCGCGGCGGAGGTCGTGGCCATGCGATCCGCACCGCTGGCCACATGGGCCGCGCCGGTGCGCACATCCCCGACAATGCCGCGCAGATCGACCACCATGGTGTTCAAATTGTCCAGCAGCGCGCCAATTTCGTTCTTCATCCCATGATCGGCGGTTTCGGTCAGATCGCCACTGGCCACGCGCTGGCTGAGGGCTCCGGCCTGTTGCAGCCCGCGCGACAAGGTCGCCACAATATGCCATGCCGCCAGCAGGCTGATCACCAGCGCGGCGGTCATCATCACGATGATCTCATTCCGGGTCTGCGCATAGGCCGTTTCAGACTGCGCCAGCTCCTCATACATCTTGCGGGTTTCCAACTCAGCCACTTGGGTGATCAGGGCCGCCATCGGGATCTGGTAGGTTTTTTTGCCCTCGGCCAGACGTTTGGACGCCTTGCCTTTGGAGCCGAACAACAGATCCTGAAGGATCTTTTTGTTCACCTTTTCAATGCCTTCCTTCAGGATCAGATAGTCGTCCAAATAGGCGGCCGTATCGGCGGAGGAGCTGGCCTGCGCGGCGGCGATCAATTCTTCTTTGCGCTGCCCGAGTTCCTTCAGCGTGGCGCGCAGCGCTGATCGCTCTTCTTTGGTGCCAACAAGGATGTAGGTGCTGATTTCGGACTGGATGGTTTCCTGGATCTTTGCGACCTCTTCGATCAGGTGCAGGGTTTCGAAATTGATGCGAACGATCTCTTCGCCGCGGGTTTTGATCTGTTTCAGCTCATGCAGGCTGGTCACGCCGGTGGCGGTGAACAGGCACACTAAGAGCGCAAATGCGGCAATCAACTGGGCTTTCAGGGAAATGGTCATTCTGGGGCCTCTGACTCATGAACATATGCGCTTGACCGGTTGGGTCCGCGCAGGGCACTTGATGCAGCCCGCGACGACCTGTGTCGCCAGCTGCTCTTCTTACAACGGTTGAGGGAGAGGCCGATATACCGCTATGAAGTGTGAAATTTTTGCAACGGATTTGTGACAGTGGCGCGCGTTTCGCCCCGCCTTTTCAGACGCTTACCCAGATCAGCGGCAGTTGTCCGCAGGCCCCAGGGGTTGCAGGAACCGGCTGGCGGCGTAATGGATTTCTGGGCCTGAGCTGGTGGGCACCACAACCTGACTCCACCCCGAGCCAAGTGTTGCAATGACCCGGATACAGCTGTTGCCCTGCTGGGTGCCCAGGGAGGGGTGGTTCACCCCCGGGCCGGTGCGGATGTTCAGTCGATCCGCCGTGATGAAATGGGTCACCGGGGTCAGCGACAGCGTGGCAGGGACAGCGGTTGAGCTGCGCGACGGCGCGCTGGGCGAACGGTCAAAAACGCCAATGTGGTCCAGAATAAAATAGCCGATCACTGCAAAAATGCCAAAGCCGATCAGCCGCACAGCCCAGAGGATCAGATCCTCAATCCAGGCAAAGAAACCTTTCCGCCTTGTGCCGGAATGGCCCGCATTTGGGCTGGTTGTCTGTGGCGCAGATGGAGGGGTGGTCTCATACCGGCTTTTGCCGGTGTGGGCGTCCCGGCCGGCCGCAACTGATCCCATGATGAAAGACCCCGGGTTGCTGAAACGGCGGGGCGAATGGACGTTGCCGTTGGCGCCATCCATGATCGCCATCGTGCGTTCGGCATCGGCGCGGCGGCGCGCCTCCTCGGCACGTTGGCGGGCCTGATGATCCGCGTAGCGGCGCGCGGCCTCCTGTTCGCGGCGGCGGCGCTCTTCCTCGGCCTGCATGCGGCGGCGTTCGGCCTCTTGCTCCGGTGTGCCCCAGCCTGTCACGTTTTACTCTCCGGTCTTCTGTTCCGCCTTTCGGTCGGATCTTTGTCTGCTCAAACAGCACGTTAGGAGGGCAATGGCGACTTGGCAAGCGGCGCAGAAGGGGCAGGGCGCGGGTGGCAAGCAATGGCGCATTCCGCGAAGGGACTCGCATCTGCAGGCAGACAAGGCTATGAGCGCTGCCAGACCAAAGAGGACCGCAGGGAGACCGGGCATGGCGCAGCAAGATCAAAACGAAGTTCTGGCGACGGTGACCGTTTCCGCCACCCGCCGCTGGTTGGCGCTGAGCATGCTGGGGGGGCTGGGCGTGTTGCTGATCTATTTCGCCTTCGCCACGCCGCCTGCCAACTTTGCGCTGCAGGCCTTTGTGATCGTGCTGGGCGGTCTGTCGCTGGCGCTGATGATGAAAATGCATGCTGGCACCAGCGGGCAGATTGATCTGACCCGCGCTGGGCTGCGTGACAGTGACGGTACCCTCATCGCACCGATTGAGGCCATTCTGGCGGTGGAACGGGGCGCGTTTGCTTTCAAACCTTCCAACGGTTTTCTGGTGCGGTTGGATCTGAACGCAACTGAAGAAGATCTGCCGCGCGTCTGGCGGCCGGGCCTGTGGTGGCGTCTGGGCCGCCGCATAGGCGTTGGCGGGGTGACCCCAGGCAATCAGACCAAGATCATGGCGGAACTTTTGCAGGCCCTCATAGTTGAACGCGGCTAATGCTGCCCAATAAATGCAAAGCAAACGCAAAGCGCCCCGCCAATTGGACGGGGCGTTTTTGTATCAAATCAGCCTAGGCCAACTGAGGCGGGATTAGTTTTCCCAAACCAGCTGCGGCGCGAAACGTGGGCTGGTGAACACCAGATTGTACAGAACATCCTCACTTAGTCCGACGTTGAAGGCGGGCTTATAGGTGCTCCAGGTTTCGACCAGAATAACACGCTCATTGTCCGGCAGGTTCGGCAGGCGGTCACGCATGGCGTTTACGGTGGCCTCGGTCAGGGGCGGGCGATTGCCACGGCCTTCGGACCAGTCCAGCGTATAGGCGTCATCTTCTTCATCCCACATCGCAACCGAAACCCGCACCGCCGGATCCGACTCTTGCTTGGACAGGAAGACGAACAGCGACTGGAGCGAGTTGATATAGGCATCATTCACCGCCGCGGTTTCCCGGCTGAGCATATCGCCAATCGTGTAGGCCGCTTTGAGGTTGATCGAGCTTTGGCGGAACGCATCGTAATAGACAAAGCTGGCCAGAAACGCCCAGAGCAGGAAGGGCAGGATCAGCACCGCCTCGACGGCGACGGACCCGCTGCCGTCTTTGGCAAACTGCCGGGCAAAGCGGCGCAGGCGGTGGGGCAGGACACTCAGAACACTCATTAACGCGGCTCCTGTACGAAGGCGGATTTGGCGATCAGCGAATAATCTCCGGCACCGTCTTTGGCCAATGCATCGCCTAGACCGGTGGTCGGGAACAAGGGCTGCACCTTCACGCAGACACGCACCAGCATCATTTCGTTTTCCTGGCCATGCACAAACTCACGCACCGGGTCCACTTCCTGACTGCGATCGGTGCAGTCGGCATCGGTGGGCGGCGAGGTCCAGTTGCGCGGATCCAGCTGGATCATCTCAATCCGCAGGTTCTCTTCGCAATCAATCAGCAGCGGGGCACGGTCACATATGCTGGCCTTCAGCTCATCGTGCTGTGGCGCTGTGCCAGTGCCCAGGCGGATGTCACGCACCGTCAGATCCAGCGCCCGCTCCAGAATGGTTTCACGGATCGTCAGGGTGCCCAATTCAAAGGTTGAGCCCATGATCAGCATGAAGATCGGGAACACGACGACAAATTCCACTGTCGCGTTGCCGTCTTCCCGCCCGGCAAAGCGCCGCAGCCCAGAAGTTAAGCCAGAGAACGGGGCCCGTAACAGCCGGGCCAGGGAACGCACAGGTGTCATTGTACCAGTCTCAGTTTACGGATGGAGGCAGCGATCGAGGCAAAGGCGTCATCGATGGCCAGGCCGTCCACGTCGAAGTGGTGGCTGTCCGAGCTGGCGCAGGCGCGCAGCACGTTCTGACCGCGATCCGGGGCCTCAAAGCCGACGGTGAAAATCACGATACCTTGGTCTTTGGCGGCGGTGCAGATGGCATCGGTCCGCGCGTCTTTGGTGTTGCTGCCGGCGGAGTCTGTGACATCATCGTACCAGTTGTAGTAGCGATAGCTGTCGAAGCCCATGTTGTTGTTCATGTTCCAGTTCACCGACAGTCGGTTCCACAGTTCGGGATAGGTCAGCTGCACGGCCGTGCCGGATTCATTTTCATCCCAGCAGGTCCAGCGCCAGCGGCCATTGCGACGGCGCCATTCGCATTCCTCATAGGTGCCATTGCCATAGGCGTGGTCTTCCCAGGTCTGGGTATGCGGCCACCAGAAGTTGCTGCCCTGTTGCACCGAATAGCGGCCCCCGCTCACACTGCGCGAGGAGTTGTACCAGACCGGTGACAGGCCTTCACGGAAGCCATCGTTCAGGAAATACTGCGTGGTGTTTTCGCCATCGGTCATCAGCACCACAACCTTCAGCGTCGTGCGCTCATTGTAGGCGTGCGGGCGGCCTTCGAAGTCACCACTGACGGACCCTTCGCTGATCATCTGGCTCAGCACAGGCTGGGTGCCGGGATCCAACAGTGCCGCGCCCCATTTCATGCCCACGTCGATCGAGGTGGCGCCAAGCGCTTCCAGATCGTCGATATAGTCATGCAGCGCGTTCTGATCGTTGGAAAACGGCAGGATCTGCGTATCTGGGTTGGTGCTACAGACCGTCAGATAGGGGTTTTCATAGTTGTACCACGGGTCGAAATGGCCCGACCGCTGGAGCGGGTCTGTGGGCAGGATTTCGGTGGTGTTGAAATCGCTGTCGCCAAAATCCACACAATGCGAATAGCTGTGTTCATTGGTGACGTTGTATTTGCTCAGCAGGTTCTGGCCAACGCCAACCTGGGTGGCATAGGGCACAACCGAGATATAGACGTTGCCTTCCTGGGCCGAAGCCAGAACCGTATCCACAAAGGATTTCGCCGCAGGACGCAGGCGCGTCAGGCGCTGGTTCGACCCCATCGAGCCCGAAACATCCAGCACCAGTGAGATTTCGATGCCATCAATCCGTTCTTCCGCCTGGCCCGAGGCGGGGGCGGACATGGTGTCGATGTCAAACAGCTTGAGGAAATAGGTGTCGAGTTCCGAGGTCGCCTTGGCCGAAACCGACCGGTAGCCGATGCCTTCGTCCACGGTGACGCTTTGCAGGTAGGCGCCGACGCCCGCCTTGTCGAAATAGTCCCGCACCACCTCTTCGGCGGGCTGGGTCTGGTCAAGGTCGGCCGCGGCCAGAACGGCACGGTCCAGCGTGTTCTGCAGCGCCATCCGGTCACGCTCAAAGCGCATCAGGTCGATGCCAACACCGCCCACCATCAGCATGCAGATAAACATGAAGATTGAGAAAATGACCACCGCGCCGCTTTCGTCGCGACCAAAACGGTGCAGACCCCGCCGCAGGGCGGTCGGGCCTTGCATCACGCGTGATGCCATATGCAGCCTTTTCGAACGTGTCATGTTCATAACCTCTGTCAAATCAACGCCGAGTCCCTCACATCAAATAAACGCCGACGAGCAGAGCCGTCTTAGGGTCCACTTATGGCTAGGGGGCGTTCTTAAGTTGGGTTTCGCGGTCAATCGGGGCGAAAACAAGGCATGCCCAAGGAATTGCTGGGGTTTGGTTCCGGGCTTTGCGGCAATAACGTTTCATTAACCTTAATTGTTTCGCAACTGTCCCCAATCGCCACCGGCAATTAAAACTGATTTTGACCTCTGTCGTAGGGATTCGCGGCCCTCTCCCCGCCTTTTGAGAGGGTAGGGACGGGCGATTTGCGGCTTCAGGCCAAGCCGATGCGATGTTTTCAGGCGTTTCTGCGCTGCCTGCCACAGCCCCACGCGCGGGGCTTGCGTCAGGGGGCAGGGGCTGGCATCAAGAGTGCCTCACCTTTCAGATGATCCGAACAGAGAGCTGCCCGATGTTCCGTACCCTTCTGCCTGCCACCTTTGCCGCTTGCCTTGTGGTGGCCACGCCAGCCTTGAGCGAAACCGAAGAAGAGCGCGGGACGCGCTGTGAGGCACAGGCCGGGATCGTGGCCGAAGCGGTGGATCTGCGTCTGGACAAAAAACGTGAGCGTCGGACGCGTAAGCTGCTGCTGAAAAACGAAGAGTTGAAAGCCGGCTTTTATGCCGAGGATGAGGCGCTGCTGGAACAGCATGTCGACCTCTTGGTGAACTGGGTCTATCAGCTGCCCGAAGCGCAGCTGGGCGAAGATGCCTCCACCGCGTTTCAGATCGCCTGCAATCAGTTCCAAAGCTGAGCCGTCCCTCCGTTTGTTCTTCGCGCGCGGGCTTTGCCACCGGCGCGCTTCAGCGCTATAGTTTCCCTTATGAGCCTGCCTCCCGGATTTCTTGACGAATTGCGTAATCGCACCTCCATCTCACAGGTGGTGGGGCGCAAGGTCATGTGGGATATGCGCAAGTCCAATCAGGGCAAGGGCGATATGTGGGCACCGTGCCCGTTCCATCAGGAAAAATCCGCCTCATTCCACGTCGATGACCGCAAGGGCTACTACTATTGCTTTGGCTGTCACGCCAAAGGCGACGCCATCAGCTTTGTGCGCGAAACCGAAAACGTTGAGTTCATGGAGGCGGTGGAGATCCTCGCGCGGGAGGCTGGCATGACCATGCCGCAGCGCGATCCGCAGGCACAGAAAAAGGCCGATAAGCGTAGCCAGCTGGCTGAGGTCATGGAGATGGCGGTGCAGTTCTTCCGGCTGCAGCTGAGCCGTGGTGTCGCGGATGATGCACGCGCCTACCTGCAGCGGCGTGGCTTGGGGCCGGAAACGCAGGCCCGGTTTGAGATTGGCTTTGCGCCTGAAGGCTGGCAGCACCTGTGGGATCACCTGCGCGGCAAAGGCGTGGACGAAGAGCTGATCCTTGGCGCCGGTCTGGCCAAGCCTTCCAACAAGGGCAAGAAGCCCTATGACACCTTCCGCAATCGCATCATGTTCCCGATCCGGGATCCGCGCGGGCGCTGCATCGCCTTTGGCGGCCGGGCGATGGACCCTAATGACAATGCCAAATACCTCAACAGCCCGGAAACCGCGCTGTTTGATAAGGGACGCAACCTCTATCACCATGGCCCCGCCCGTGAGGCTGCCGGCAAAGGCCAGCCGCTGATTGTTGCCGAAGGTTATATGGACGTGATCGCCTTGGCCGAGGGTGGCTTTGGCGCCTCGGTGGCGCCTCTGGGCACCGCGATCACTGAAAACCAGCTGCAGCTGTTGTGGCGCATCGCGCCGGAACCGATCATTGCCCTGGATGGTGATACGGCAGGTCTGCGTGCGGCCATGCGGGTCATTGATCTGGCGCTGCCCCTTTTGGAGGCGGGCAAATCGCTGCGGTTTGCCCTGATGCCCGAAGGCAAAGACCCCGACGATCTGATCCGCCAGGAAGGCCCGCAAAAACTGCAAGAGATCCTGGATGGCGCTATGCCGATGGTGGATCTGCTGTGGCAGCGTGAAACCGAAGGCAAGGTGTTTGACAGTCCCGAACGTAAGGCGGCGCTGGACAAATCCCTGCGCGAAAAGATCAAGCTGATCCGCGATCCCTCAATCCGGGAACACTACGGGCTGGCGATCAAGGACATGCGCTGGGACCTGTTTGGCCAGTCGCGCCGTGGCGGCGGTCAAGGCGGCCGAGGCGGGCAGGGCGGTGGCTTCCGCGAAGCCGGCGGCGGGTTCCAACGTGGGTTTCAGGGCGGCTACAACGGTTTTCGCAAAGGTGGCTTTGCCCCAACGCCGATGGCCAGCACCAAATCCTCGATGCTGGTGGCCGCTGGGGAGGGCGCTGATGATCACCTGCGCGAAGCGGTGATCCTGGCCAGCCTGATCCGCACACCTGAGTTGCTGCCGGAATTTGACAGCCAGGTTGAGCGCATGCATTGCGCCGATGCCGAACGCGCCCATATCCGCGATCTGCTGCTGGAGATGTGCGATCGCGGTGAGCTGGGCGACGTTGAGGGCCGGATTTTTGAAGCGCTGGGCCCCTATGCCCTTGAAAGCCTCTTTGCGCTGCCCCATGTGGCGATAGCGCCCGCGGTGCGCCGTGCCGGTGATCTGGAAACCGTGCGTATGTCGGTGGCCGAGGAACTGGCGAAACTGCAGGCCACACGGGGCCTGGACGCTGAGATCGAGGAGGCCGCAGAGGAGCTGGGCGCAAGCGACGATGATACGCTGACCCGCCGTCTGCATCAGGCCACCGAAACCCGAAACCGCGCCCTGCGCAGTGAACAAGAAGACCGCGCCCATTATGACGTCGGAGAGAACGGCGCCCGAATCAATCGGGATGAACGTGACGCTTTTGATGCCATTTTGGGGAAGATCAATTTCTCCAGACGCTGATATCGGGCGATTTGGTGAAGAAAACAGAAAGAATTCCGGGTAAACGGGTTTCCGAATCATGGAATCGCGTTATTGATTCGCTCTGAACGAATCATGCCACGCCCGGATCCGTCCGCCTGCAGGAGAGTTACATGGCTGCCAAAGACACCGAAGACCGCAAGCCCGACGATCAGGACGCCGAGGTATCCCTGGACATGAGCCAGGCTGCCGTAAAGCGGATGATCGCCGAAGCGCGGGAACGGGGCTATATCACCTATGACCAGCTGAACCAGGTTCTGCCCCCCGATCAGGTGTCCTCGGAACAGATCGAAGACGTGATGTCGATGCTCTCGGAAATGGGCATCAACATCATCGAAGACGAAGAAGCCGAAGAAGAAGAACAGAAAAACACCGCCGTTGTGGATGTTTCCTCCAACAAGGGCGAAGTGGCGCTGTCTTCGGGCACCACCGAAAAGCTGGATCGCACTGACGATCCGGTGCGCATGTACCTGCGCGAGATGGGCTCGGTCGAACTGCTGAGCCGAGAGGGCGAAATCGCGATTGCGAAACGCATCGAGGCCGGCCGCAACACGATGATCCTGGGTCTGTGCGAAAGCCCGCTGACCTTCCAGGCGATCACCATCTGGCGTGACGAACTTCTGTCCGAAGATATTCTGCTGCGCGATGTGATTGATCTGGAAACCACCTTTGGCAACCAGATGGGTGAGGACGGCGAAGACGACGAAGAAGGCATCGTTGGCGCCGCCAACGTCGCCGCTGCCCCTTCTGCGCAACCGGCGCAGAAAGAGGAAAAGCAGGAATACGATGCGGACGGCAACCCGATCCGCAATGATGACGACGATGATGATGAGGATGAACAGGCCAACATGTCGCTGGCCGCGATGGAGGCCGCGCTGAAGCAGCGTGTGCTCGACACCCTCAACAACATCGCTGAAGACTTCGAAATCCTGTCGGAAATGCAGGACGCCCGGATCTCGGCCACGCTGAACGAAGACGGCAGTTTCTCGGAAGAAGATGAAGCGCGCTATCAAAAACTGCGCTCCGAGATTGTCGAACTGGTGAACGGCCTGCATCTGCACAACAACCGGATCGAGGCGCTGATCGACCAGCTTTACGGCATCAACCGCCGGATCATGTCGATCGACAGCTCGATGGTGAAACTGGCTGACCAGGCCCGCATCAACCGTCGTGAGTTCATTGAGGCCTACCGTGGCTCGGAACTGGATCCGACCTGGCTGGACCGTATGGCTGAAAAACCCGGCCGTGGCTGGCAGATGTTCATCGAACGCTCCACCGAGAAGGTCGAAGGTCTGCGCAACGACATGGCTCAGGTGGGTCAATACGTTGGTCTGGACATCCCTGAATTCCGCCGCATCGTGGCGCAGGTTCAAAAGGGTGAAAAAGAGGCCCGTCAGGCCAAGAAAGAGATGGTTGAGGCTAACCTTCGCCTCGTGATCTCAATCGCGAAGAAATACACCAACCGTGGCCTGCAGTTCCTGGATCTTATTCAGGAAGGTAACATCGGTCTGATGAAGGCGGTGGATAAGTTCGAATACCGCCGCGGCTACAAATTCTCGACCTATGCGACCTGGTGGATCCGTCAGGCGATCACCCGCTCGATTGCGGATCAGGCACGCACCATCCGTATCCCGGTGCATATGATCGAAACGATCAATAAACTGGTGCGGACCGGCCGTCAGATGCTGCATGAGATCGGCCGTGAGCCGACGCCGGAAGAACTGGCCGAAAAGCTGCAGATGCCGCTGGAAAAGGTCCGCAAGGTGATGAAAATCGCCAAGGAGCCGATTTCTCTGGAAACCCCGATTGGCGACGAAGAAGACAGCCAGCTGGGCGATTTCATCGAAGACAAAAACGCCGTGCTGCCGCTGGATTCGGCCATTCAGGAAAACCTGAAAGAGACCACCACGCGCGTTCTGGCCTCACTCACCCCGCGTGAGGAACGTGTGCTGCGGATGCGCTTTGGCATCGGCATGAACACCGACCACACGCTGGAAGAGGTGGGCCAGCAGTTCAGCGTGACCCGCGAACGGATCCGTCAGATCGAAGCAAAAGCCCTGCGCAAGCTGAAGCACCCCAGCCGCTCCCGCAAACTGCGCAGCTTCCTCGATCAGTAAGCGCTCCAGGTGATGTGAATAACAAAACGCCCCCGATTTCGGGGGCGTTTTTTGTTGGTTCGATCGTGGGGCAAAGGCGCCTTCGCTGTGTTACTCAGTTTGCGAACAGGTCACGCCACGGTTTGGAACGATATCCCGATCCAACAGCTGATCATAACAGATCTGATAAGTCTCCGTGCAGGAGACGCCACCGGAGTTTGTCCCTGTGACACGGCGCCCCTGTTGCTTGCTGCCGTTGAGGGTGACCTCATAGTCGATTGCCGACGGGCCCCCCGCATTCCAACACTGGATCACCAGATCAAGCGGTTTGCCCCGCTGGATCTTGCGGTTGATTTTGCGCCAGACCTCCGCCGATGCGGCATCACCGCTATTGCGAGCGTCGAGGTACGCATTACGCGCGATGGCGTATAGATCGTATTGCAGCGGTGGATTAAACCCGGATGCTGTGCCGCGGTCCGTGCCAATCGTCTGACCTTCGAAGATGACGTTAAACCCGTCATCTGCGCTCTTTAGCGAGACGACCATTGGCATGGTGGCGCGCCCCGGGGCGTCGGGCCGTTGCCGGTTGGTCTTCTCCAGCTGGTCCAGAATTTCCTCCAGAATGCCTTTGGCGGGCACCTCATCTGTGTATTTCCGCATCAGATGCGTGTCGATTTGTTTGATCGCCTCTCGCGTTGATGAGGCCTCGTTGGAAATGTTGCGATTGATCTCCTCCAATGTGTCAAACAGATCGGAAACGATGCCGCGTATCGCGTAGTCATCAAGGGCATAGGCTTGGCCGGGCAGGCAGAGGATACAGGACAAAAGCACGGGTCTTAGACGTGGGAAGGGCATGAATACCTCCTTCGGGTTTGAAAATGGACTTGGGTCAAATGCCAAAACCTTACCACAGTTGGCGCATTGTGTCTTGGTCCGGCCCCGTGCCGTTGTAGGGCCTGCCTTCGCCTGAGGCGCGCTGCGACACCGTGACATCCTGATGGTGCTTCCTGTTTCTCGTGAGGGCGCTAAAGTTGTGGGGCGAGGCTGAATTGGCAGGAGGCCGCAGCGATGCATCAAGACAGGGCTATCGATCAAACCCAGGCGTGGCAGTCGGATCTGGATCACGCGCCTTATGTGATGGTCTATGACGGCGAATGTGTGCTCTGCGATGGGTTTTTTCATTTCGTGCTGAAGCGGGACCGCAAGCAGCAGGTGCGGTTTGTCATTGGCCAGTCGCCTTTGGGGCAGGCCCTGTTCAAAAGCGTCGGGCTGCCGCATGAAAACTTCACCACCATTTTGGTGTTCCGCGACGGTAAAGCGTTCACCAAGGTTGATGCGCTGGCCGAGCTGGTCTCCGGCTTTGGCGGGGTGTGGCGTGTGGCGCGACTGATCCGTCTGGTGCCGCATGTTCTGAAGGATCCGCTCTATAATCTGATCGCGCGCAACCGCTACCGGCTGTTTGGCCGCTTTGACCAATGTGTGGTGCCGGATGACGCGCTGAAGGCGCGGTTTCTTGAAGGCGGGTTTGGCTGATGGATCCCTTTGGGCAGGCGATTGACGCTTTGGGCCTGCCGGTGGCAGAGCCGGTGCGCCGGTTTCACGCTGTGCATGCAGAGGCCCGCTATCAGGGTGAGGCTGCGGTGGAACGCGGGCAGGGGCGGGTTGTCCGCTTGCTGCTGGGCCTTGGGCGGTTCCCGCCGTCCAGTCAGGCCGTGCCGCTTTCTTTGCAGATCCGCAATGATGCCCGCGGGGCGGAATGGATCCGGCTGTTTGGTGGGCATGAAACCCGGTCCTCCCTGCGGTATGATCCGGCCCGCAAACTGGTGCTGGAACGGCTGGGGCCCTTTACCATCGGCATGGCCTTGACGGCTGAGGCCGGGCGGCTGCATGTGGCGGTGCGGCACCTTTGGGTCGCGGGGCTGCCGTTGCCGCGGATCCTGCTGCCGATCAGCGACAGTGTGGAATACGGCGATGCGGCGGGGCGGTTCTGTTTTGATATCTCAGCGCGGCTCTGGGGGCTGGGGCGGTTGATCCGCTACCATGGCTGGGTCAGCGTGCCTGTGACTAAGGCTGAGTCAGAGCTTCAGACCGCACCTCAGGACGCACCGCATGACCCGGTGCAAACACATTTGCGCGACTGATCTTCACCAAAGCGCGCGCGGCTCTTGTCGTTTTTCCAAGACACCCAATCTATAGCGGCAGGAAAGGAGGTGAGCCATGAAAGCGCTCGTCTTGTTACTGCTGATCCCAACCTCCCTGTTTGCGCATACTGGTTATGAGTTGACGTTGGATCACGTGACCACCCTCCCTCTGCCGCAAATGGTGCTGTCGCAGCCCAGCCCTGACATTTGGGTTGGCTCTGACAGTGGCACCGTCCAGCTGGCCGCCCCCTGCATAACCTCCGCCGAGGCTCAGGAGGCGATGGTGCAGCTGGCCGCCACCTGTGTGGAGCGTTAAGCGCCCAGACGCCAGTGCAACGGGAGATGAATGCGCCCTGACCAGACGGTCAGGGCGCTTTTCTTTGTCTCACACAATGGTGCGGTTGGATTAACCCAGCAGCAGGATGTCCGATCCCCCGGCGCTGCGGCGCAGGGCGTGCAGATCGGCCAGATCCGGGTCATTGGCCCAGGCCAGCGCCGCGTCACGATCCGGGAACGACAGCAGCGCGGCCGTGTCAGGCGCCGCAGGGCTGCCATGCAATGTGGTGAAGTCTTTGCTGGCCGCTTCGACCTTGCCACCGTGGCGGGCCAGCGCTTCGCCTGCCTTTTCACGGTAGGCGTTTAGGGCATCAGGGTTGGTCACGGTCAGTTGCGCGTAGGCGTAGATCATTTCTCTCTCCATCAAATGTGTGAACCCTATGTGGCATCTGTCATGGCACGCGAAAACGCGCGACTTTGCATTCATTCCATGCGATAGTGCATGGTATGCAGCGAGTGGATGACCCCGATTGGGGCGATTTGAAAACCGTGCTGGCGCTGGTGCGCCATGGCAGTCTGGCGGCGGCGGGGCAGGCGCTGGGGGTGAATTACACCACCGTGGCACGGCGCATTGCACGGGTGGAGCAGGCGCTGGATCAGACCCTGTTTGAACGTCTGGCAGATGGCTACCATCCTACCGAGGCGGCGCAGCTGATTGGCGAACATGCGGCCAGGATGGAGGCGGAGGCCGACGCGATGCTGCGCCAGCTTTCCGGCCAGGACAGCCGGTTGCGCGGGCCGCTGGTGATCACCGCACCGCAGCTGTTGATCGCCCATGTTCTGGCGCCGGTTCTGCAGGACTTTGCCAAGGCTTATCCCGATATTGACCTGCATCTGCGGGCCTCAAACGACCTGTTGGATCTCAACCGGCGTGAGGCTGATCTGGCGATCCGCATCAGCCGCGCCCCGGGGGACAGCCTGATGGGGCGGCGGCTGACGGCGCAGAAATCGGCCGCCTTTGCCGCGGCGAGCTATGTGGAGGCAATGGCCAAGGCGCCCGAGGCCCCGATTGACTGGCTGGTCTATGAGGCGATGGCAGAGCTGCCCGCAGCGGTGAGGGCGCAGTCACCACAATCGCGGATCGCCATGGTCTTTGATGACATGGTGGCGATGGCGGGCGCGGCGCAGGCGGGCCTGGGGGTGGTGCGCATGCCGTTGTTTCTGGGCCGTGCGCTGGGGCTGCAGCCGCTGGGCCTGATGCCAGCGCAGCCCTACGCCGATATCTGGGTGGTGGCCCATGCGGATCTGTGGCCCTCGGCCAAGGTGACGGCGTTCCGCCAGATGCTGGTGCCATTCTTTAAGGCGCGGGCGGCGCGTTTTACCTGAGTGCAGGCGCGCCCTCTTGCACCTGATGGGGTCAAGCGCCACACTGTATCAAACCCAAATATGATGGATCGACCCATGTCCCTATTTTCCAAACTCTTCGGTGGTGGTGCCAGCAAATCAGAGCCGAAAGGCGCTGAGCCCGAAGACCACGCAGGCTTCCTGATCTATGTGGAGCCGATCCGCGAGGGCGGCAGCTACCGGATCGGTGCCCGCATCGAAAAGGTCATAGATGGGGAGTTGAAGTCCCACATGATGATCCGCGCCGATACCGTCGGCTCACAGGATGAAGCCGCCCAGATCAGCCTGCAAAAGGCCAAGAGTTTTATCGACCAGATGGGCGATGGGGTGTTTGGCTAAGACCAGACAGCTGTTAGGCTAGGGCATGGATCCAATTGCCCTTGCCTTCTACGCCGCGATTTGCGGGTTGCTCAGCCTCTTTGCGCCGTCGCTTGGTGGCATGGTGCCCCGCATGCTGATCGGCGCGGTGGTGGGTATCTTGGCGGCCAGCCTGTTACCTTTCGTGAAAACCCTGATCGGAGGCTGAGCCACATGAGTCAGCTGGCGCAGACGCAGTTCAACCTCTCGACCCGCGGGCAGGGGCTGTATGAGTTTACCCGTGATGTGGCGGCCTGGGTGCAGGATCAGGGCATGCAGGCGGGGCTGCTGACGCTGTTTGTGCGCCACACCTCCTGTTCATTGCTGATTCAGGAAAACGCCGATCCTGAGGTGCAGGTGGATCTGCGCAACTTCTTCGCCCGTCTGGTGCCGCCCACCACGGATCCCAGCATGGCCTATCTGACCCACACCTATGAGGGGCCGGATGACATGCCGGCCCACATCAAATCCGCGATGATGCCGGTCAGCCTGTCGGTGCCGCTGGTGGCCGGGCAATTGGCGCTGGGGACCTGGCAGGGGATCTACCTGTTTGAACATCGTGACGCCCCGCATCAGCGCCAGGTGGTGGCGCATCTGGCGGGGCAGTAAGCGCGATTTCCGGCATGGGGCGGGAGTGTAACGCAGATCACGCCAGTGGCCCGTGCGGGCACGTTTCTGTGAACCCTCTTGTTTGAAGGGCCCCGGGGCTTTGATGATGGGGCAGACCGCAGCCAACACACCCGGAGGATCCGCCATGAAAACCCAACGCCTGACCTTCACCGGCCATGACGGCAGCACCCTTGCTGCCCGATTGGATCTGCCCGAGGGCGAGATCACTTCGACCGCACTATTTGCGCATTGCTTTACCTGTTCCAAGGATATTCCGGCCGCCAAACGCATTGCCCAGCATCTGGCGCAGCGGGGCATGGCGGTGTTGCGGTTTGATTTCACCGGGCTAGGTCATTCTGAGGGCGAATTTGCCAACACCAATTTCACCACCAATGTGGCGGATCTGGTTCTGGCCGCCCAAGCGTTGGAGGAACGGTTCGCCGCGCCGCAGCTGCTGGTCGGCCATTCCCTCGGTGGTGCTGCGGTTTTGAAAGCGGCGGGTCAGATCCCTTCTGCCCGCGCGGCGGCCACCATTGGCGCGCCCTTTGATCCGGCGCATGTTGCACATAACTTTGGCGCCAAGGTCAAAGAGATTGAGGAAGAGGGCGGTGCGCAGGTTGAACTGGCCGGCCGCCCCTTCACCATCTGCAAACACTTCCTCGAAGATATCGCCGCGCAGGAGATGGCGCCGGCAATTGCCAGCCTGCACAAGGCGCTGTTGGTGCTGCATGCGCCTTTGGACGATGTGGTGGGGATTGAAAACGCGGCGGAGATCTTTACAGCGGCGAAACATCCCAAGAGCTTTGTTACCCTGGATGACGCCGATCATCTGGTGACCCGGATCAAAGATGCGGAATATGCGGCGGATACCATCCTGGCCTGGGCGGCGCGCTATGTGGATCTGGCGGCGGAACCTGTGACCAAGTCCGCCCCTGATGGTGCGGTGCATGTGTCTGAGGCGGACGCCATGGGTTTCCTGCAGGACGTGAACATTGCGGGCCGTCACACCTATCTGGCGGATGAACCGGCCGCGGTCGGGGGCAGCGATCTGGGGCCAACCCCCTATCAGTATCTGTCGGCGGGGCTGGGGGCCTGTACCACCATGACCATCCGCATGTATGCCCGCCGCAAAGGCTACCCGCTGGAGCATGTGGCGGTGGATGTCTACCATGACAAACGCCATCTGGAGGCAATGGAGGGCCAAGCGCCCACCAAACGCGATGTGTTCCGCCGGGACATCCATGTGCGCGGTGATCTGAGTGACAGCCAGCGCGCCGATATCCTGCGTATTGCGGACAAGTGTCCGGTGCATAAAACCCTGCATGCCAGCGCAGAAATTGAAACAACCCTGCTGGACTGAGGCTTTTGCAACAATCAGTTGCGGTGATGATTTACCCCTACCCAAATCCTAGAGGGCGACCTATAGTAGATGTGGATAACTGGGGACTTATCCCCAGACTTGCGCAGTGTAGCGAAAGAGGGGACCTTTCATGCGTTGTCCGTTTTGCGGAAATATCGACACCCAAGTGAAGGATTCACGCCCCGCCGAAGATCACGTCTCGATCCGTCGGCGGCGCTTTTGCCCGGCCTGTGGTGGCCGTTTCACCACCTATGAACGGGTGCAGCTGCGCGACCTTGTGGTGATCAAATCCAATGGCCGCCGCGAAGACTTCGACCGCGATAAATTGGAACGCTCGATCCGCATTTCGATGCAGAAACGCCCGGTGGAACCTGATCGCATTGATCAGATGATCTCGGGCATTGTGCGGCGTCTGGAAAGCATGGGTGAGACGGATATCCCCTCCAAGACCATCGGTGAGATCGTGATGGAGGCGCTGGCCCGCATCGACACCGTGGCCTATGTGCGCTTCGCCTCGGTTTACAAGAACTTCCAGGCGGCGGACGACTTTGATAAATTCGTCTCCGAGCTGCGCCCGGATTACCCGAGCGAAGACTGACCCTTAACCCCAAACCGGGATTTTAGGCGATGGATCATCGTTACATGGCGCTGGCCCTGTCACTGGGGCGGCGCGGCCAGGGCAATACCTGGCCAAACCCCGCTGTGGGCTGCGTTATCGTCAAAGAGGGCCGCACCGTCGGCCGCGGCTGGACGCAACCCTCGGGCCGGCCCCATGCTGAGGTAGTGGCACTGGCGCAGGCCGGCGCTGCCGCGCGCGGCGCCACCGCCTATGTCACGCTGGAACCCTGTTCGCATCACGGCAAAACCCCGCCCTGTGCTGAGGCGCTGATCGCGGCTGGCGTCGCCCGTGTGGTGGCCGCCGTCACTGACAGCGATCCGCGCGTTTCAGGGCAGGGGTTTCAGATGCTGCGCGATGCCGGGATTGAGGTCACCACCGGTGTGCTGGCCGATGAGGCCGCGCGGGATCTTTCGGGCTTTTTCCAGCGGGTGGAAACCGGGCGCCCTGCGCTGACGCTAAAGCTGGCCAATTCCTTTGACGGGCGCATTGCCACCGCCACCGGCGAAAGCCAGTGGATCACCGGGCCCGAGGCGCGCCGTTATGTCCATGGCTTACGGGCCACTCATGATGCGGTGATGGTCGGCGGCGGCACTGCGCGGGCCGATGATCCCAGCCTGACCGTGCGGGACATGGGGGTGGAACGTCAGCCGGTGCGGGTGGTGCTGTCACGCCGCCTTGATCTGCCGCTGATGGGCAATCTGGCCCGCACCGCGCGTGAGGTGCCGGTGTGGATCTGCCATGGCCCGGATCTGGATCCGCTGTTGGAGCGCAGCTGGCGCGATCTGGGGGCGGAGCTAATCGCCTGCCCATTGTCGCAGGGGCAGATTGATCCTGCGGCGGCTCTGCAGGCCTTGGGGCAGCGCGGGCTGACCCGGGTGTTCTGCGAAGGCGGCGGCGCGTTGGCGGCTGCCCTGTTGGCGCAGGATCTGGTGGATGATCTGATCGGGTTTACCGCCGGGTTGGCAATTGGCGCTGAAGGCCTGCCGGGGATTGGCGCCATGGGGCTGGAACGCCTGTCAGAGGCGCCGCGCTATCAACTGGTTGAGACCCGGCCGATCGGGGCCGATGTGCTGCACCGCTGGCGGCGCGGTTAACCTAATATTGAGACGAGGCTGCGCCGCGGCTGTTCAGCCGCGACGCCAGAGGTGTGCGTAAGACGACAGCAGCCCCTGCAGTTTCGCCAGCAGGCGCAGGCTGGGTGGCGCGGGGGAGATGCCCGCAGCCAGACGTTCCACAATCAACTCCACCGGGCAGGGCTGGCCGTTGACCGGATCCAGATAGCGCGGATAGTCGATCAGCGTGGCATGGATCAGGCCCTCAAGCGGGACCAGCGTGCCACGGCGGGCGGGCACGTCGCCACGATCGACAGTCAGGCCCCAGCCGGCGTAGAAGGGCGCGCCCAGACAGGTGACCTTGACGCCGCGCAACAGTGCCTCAAACCCCAGGAGGGAGGTCATCGTCCAAACCTCCTGCACCTCTTGCAGCAGGGGGGCCGGGTCACCCTGTTCGATCACCGCATCGGCAAACTTCAACGCCTGTTCCTGTGTCAGGGCGCCGGGGCGCAGGCCGGCCTCCACATCCGGGTGGGGTTTATAGAGGATCACGGCGTCTGGGTTCGCGGCGCGGGTGGCCTGCAGCAGGGTGAGGTTGGTCTTGATCATCCCTGTACCCAGCCGGATCGAGGCATCATCCTCCACCTGACCCGGCACCAGAATGCGATGGCCTTCGGGCAGCTGCTGCACCGGGTGGCCCACGTTGTATTTGCTGAGCCCCGCCTTGGTCAGGTTGCGGCGCAGCTGGTCCGCGCGGGCGCGCTGATCCTCACGCAGCTGGCTGCGGCTGCGGATCATATCCTCCAGATCGCTGGGCTGGTTCGGATCGTAGTAGATCCCCTGTCGGTCGCTGACTAGCGACAGGGGGGGCACCAGCTCCGCCCCCAGACCGCGGGAGCGCAGGAAGCCATCCTCAATCCGCACAAGGCCCGCAGGGGGCGCAGGCAGCGCCTCCGCCGCGCGGGCCCAGATCATCTGGCGGCGGCGGGCCGGGGCATCGGTGGGCTTGGCTGAAAACCGGACCGGTCGGACGGATCCGAAGAAGCGATTGAGCGGCCGGCGTTTCCACAGCCGCATGCCAGCGGCCTGCCAGCCATGCTGATCCTCGGCATAGGCGCGGGCGCGGGCGGCCAGAATATCAATCACATCTTCCAAGGCGCAGAGCCGGTCGCGATACGGGTCATACCAGATCGGGTAGAGCATCATCACCCCGGCAAAGAGCTGCGCGCGGGTCAGCTGACGGCGGCGGCGCGGCAGCGGGGAAACATCATCGGTCAGCCCCCAACCGGCATAGAAGGGTTGGCCAAACACCTTGGGACGGTGACCGGCCATGATCGCCTCAAACCCCAGTCCGGAGGTGACGGTGTAAACACCGATCGCGCCCTCCAGCAGGGCATGCGGACTGGCGGCGCCATCATATAGGGTGACACCGTCGGGCAATGTGGCGGGATCATAGTGGCCATCGCGGTGACCGCCGCGGGTTTCGGGATGGGCTTTGATCACGATGCGCGCGCCGGGGTGGTCCTCCTGCGCCTGCATCAGCATTTCGGCAAAACTATGGGCCGAGGCACGCCCCAGCTTGATCGCGGCATCTCCGCGCGTCTGGTCGATCAGCAGCACATAGCCGGGATCGGGCAGGGGGGCGTCTGGATCAAAGGCGGCGTATTTTGACAGCTGCGCCTCTTGAATGCGGGCCATACAGTCCCGCGCCCGGGCCAGCAGGCCGCCGTCATCCAGCGGCTGCAGGTTCAGGATCGCCTCAAGGTCGCTGGGCTGGGTGATGTCAAAATGCATCCCGCGTTTGCAGACCACCAGCCCCAGGGGCGGCTCACCGCTGCGGCCGGGGTGCAGGGACCGCAGAAAGGCATCTTCGACGCGGATCAGGCTTGCCCCGGTTCTTTCCGCCATGGCCTCACCGCGTTTGGCGTAGGGCGAATGCCCCCAAACGGCGATCAGATCGTCCTGACCCGGTTTGCCCAGCCGCAGATCATACCCGGCAAGCTGCAGGATGCGACGGGTCTGTTTTTGCCGCCAGAAGCCTGCGTTGAAATAGGAAACCCGCCGAGGCTGGGCCTCGGCGGGGCTATGACGCATCCAATCGGACGGCCGCATTAACTGCCGCCGAGCGTGGACAGCGAGTTGGCGGTGGTGAGCGAACCGGTCAGCGAGGAAATCGTTTTGTCCCACTGGGTGAACGGCGCTTCGGTCACGTAAAGCGTGTCTTCGTCGCGCACGGCAAAGTCACGCGCCAGGAACAGGCCGTTGGGTTGGGTCAGGTCCAGCACATAGACCAGACGCTGCGCCCCTTCCAGGTCATTGCGGCCCAGAACGGCGTTAGCAATCTCAGCCGGTTCGTTGCGCAGGATGAAGACGCCGGTGGGATCTGCCGCTGTGGCCAGCAGGCCGCCGACCTGTGCGATAGCTTCGATGGCAGAAACGGTCTGGCTTTCAAAACCGATGCGCGACTGGGTGCCGGTGGCGCCAAGCGCGGTGAAGCTGCGGGTGTCGCCCTCAACCAGGATACGGTCGCCGCCACGCAGGGCGATGTCCAGTTCCGGGTTTTCATAAAGGTCCTGGAACCAGATGTTGCCGCGTTCGTTGCCGCGGATCACGGTGATCTGGGCAATCTCGGGATCGATGGTCACGCCGCCCGCACGGGCCAGCATGGTCGACAGGGTCCGGGTTGGCCGTTCAATGGCAAAGACGCCCTGCCCGCCAACGGCCCCGACCAGTGATACGGTTGAGCCGTCACCAGCGACACGGCGCACCTCGACCTGAGGTTCCGGGGTCTGATCTTCGATCTTGCGGGTGATGATGTTGCGGATCTGTTCAGGCGTGTTGCCCGCAGCGCGGATGCGGCCCGCGTAGGGCACAAAGATGAAGCCTGCGCCATCAACCTGAATTTCGGTCAGGATCGAGTTTGCCCCGGTGCGGGTGTACAGCCCGACATCGACGTTTTCCCAGATTGTTAGGCTCAGCGTGTCGCCCGGGCGCACGATGTCAGAGCCCAGCTGGCCAGCCTTCAGGAACTTTTCGGGGAAGCCAAGGGCAGGGGTTACGGCGGTTGCGCGGGTCACCCGGTCATTGACGTTTACGATATAGGCGTCGCCCTCTCGCAGGACGGAGCCTGCAAAGATCTCTTTCTTGGTGGGGCCAACGCGCGGCAGGCCACAGGACGCAACCAGCGCCACAGCAGCCAAAAGGGCGACGGACTTCGCCCGGCGGGAGCTAAAGAATTTCACTGCTCGGTCTCCTCGACCTGTATTATCTGCCTCAAGTCTTTCGTCCAACCTATCGGAATCGGACATAAAAATCCAGCGCTAGACCTTGTGTCGGTCAGGTCACCAGACGCAACTGTTGCCTCGGGGCCGCGGTGCCGCTGGCCAAGGCGTCATAGGGATCTTCGGCAGATAGCATCATATCCACCACATGGCGCAGCAGCTGACGGCGGCCGCGTGCCGAATAAAAGCCGCCCGGCAACTGGCTGGTTTCCAACAGGAACCGGCGGTAATCGCGATAGGCGGGCAGGTCCGGGCGCCGGGCGCTGGCAAAGAACTGCGCCACCGGCTGATCCGATACAAATTCGGGTTTGGCATAAACCGCATCGCCGTAGACTTTCAGCGGGATACCACGCCACAGCACCTGCTGACCGGCGGTCGAGTTGACGGTGACGGCGCTGCGCGCCTCATTCAACAGCCGGGCCAGTTTGCCGCCACGGACAAAATGCACCCGTCCTTCCACACCGGTTTCACGCGCCAGTCGGGTGATTTCCCGTTTCAGGGGCACCCGGCCGTTTTCCAAAGGGTGCGCTTTGATCACCAGATGATGATGCCCCGGCGCCCCTTTGGCAAAGCCGGTAATCGTACGCTCCAGAAACTCGGTCATGGTGGTGAAGGGGGAATGCATCTGGAAGGAACTGTCATGTTCCAGCTGCAACAGCGCAATATGGTAAGGGAAGCCGCCGTTGCGGATACGGAAGGTGGCCAAGCTCCGCTCAAGGATCTGCACCGGCGTCAGCATCAGCCGGTTGAAGTAGAGGTAGAATTCACGGCTGACAGGCAGATCGCGATGGCGGCGGAAGTTGCGGTAATCACCGTTCCGGAACATCACAAACCAATGGTAGAGCGCGCCGTAGAACACGTGCTGGCGCATATCCCCCCAATGGGCGGGCGGCAGGTGGCTGTCCATATCGCTTTGGGCCAAGGCGTCGCGCATTTCCTCAACGCTGAGGTCCATCAGACGGGAATGTCCGTTGGATCCACCCCGTTCATAGGTGACCCAGAAGGGGCGCAGATAGCCCTCTTCAAACACATGTACCGTCAGCCCCGCAGCCTTGGCGCGTTTCACCGCTTCGGCGTGGATCGGACGGGTGTCGCCATAAAGCACAATGTCGGTGACGCCCTTTTCCGCGACCAGCGTTCCAAACTGCTCAGGCCAGTCCTCAGCAGCGCCGCGATAGGGGATGTAGCTGGCCTGATCGAACCAAAAGGCCCGGTCGCCTGCGTTAAAGCCAACTCGCCAAACCTGCGCACCGGCCCGCCGCAGCATCTTGCCCAGCTGGTGGAAAAAGGGCCCATGCGGCCCCTGCAGGCAAAGAAACACCCGGTTCTTGTGATCGCTATGGTTCACGGGGCGACTCATGGCGCGGATTTAATCCTCATTGGCTCAATAGGTTAACGGTTGTGTCCTATCCTAGCGCAGGGTTTCGGCAAAATTAAGGCACGAGATTGCACCGGCCCTTTGCACATTGGACGCAAGGGGGGGGCACAAGGGGCGCGCGCACCTTGTTCTTCTGTTCTTCAACGGCTAGGTCTGGGGGTGGTTTTAGAAGGAGCCCCTCATGTTTACCGGCATTGTGACCGATCTAGGTGAAATCATCGAGCTGGAGCAGCGCGGCGATCTGCGCGCCCGGATCAAGACCTCATATGACCTTTCGACGGTCGATATGGGGGCGTCGATCGCCAGTGATGGTGTCTGCCTGACCGTGGTGGCCAAGGGTGACGACTGGTACGATGTGGAAATCTCGGGCGAGACGGTGTCAAAGACCAACCTCGGCAATTGGGCGGTGGGCCGGAAGGTCAATCTGGAACGCGCGCTTAAGGTTGGCGATGAACTGGGTGGCCATATCGTCAGCGGCCATGTCGATGGCGTGGCGCAGTTGATTGAGATGCATGACGAGGGCGACAGCACCCGCATGGTGTTTGAAGCCCCGGAAGAGCTGGCCAAATTCATCGCGCCCAAAGGCTCAGTCACGCTGAACGGCACCTCACTGACCGTGAACGAGGTTTCTGGCTGCACCTTCGGCATCAACGTGATCCCGCACACCAAAGAGGTGACGATCTGGGGCCAGGCCAAAGTGGGAGACCGCATCAACCTGGAAATTGACACGCTGGCGCGTTACGTCGCCCGGCTGCGCGATTTCGCCTGATCTGGACGCTGAACCGGTCCCTTGCCGGTCAGCGGCAGGAGGGGGAACGCCCCCTCCCGCAGCAAACTCAGGATGCCAAATCCGGGCCTTCGAATTTAAATATTCAAAAGTGATGTTGCGTTTCTTCTGCGCTGGGGTATCTTCGGGACCTCGCGAAGGACCTGCGAAGGAGGAACCCACATGGCCCTGATCACCCCCAGTCGACGTGACATCCTGAAACTTGCCGCCGTCGCCCCGGCCATGGCATTGCCAGCCGCGGCCAAGGCACAGCTGGGGGCCCCAAGCGATGAAAATCCGGGCTATTTCCGCTTCACCCTGGGGGAGGCACGGCTGACGATCCTGTCGGATGGCTATTTCTCAGCCCCCACCAGTGGCGTCGGTGTTAATGCGGACCCGGCCGATGTGCAGGCGTTCCTGACGCGGCATTTCCTGGATCCTCAGGCAGGTTATTCCCACACCAACCACCTGCTGATCGAAAGCGGTGAGGCCGTGGTGCTGGTCGATGTCGGCTCCGGCCACCGGTTCTTTGACACGGCGGGGCGGCTTCTGGCGAATATGGAGGCCGCGGGCATCGATCCGGCCGACATTACTCATGTGGTGATCACCCATGCCCACCCCGATCACATCTGGGGCATCCGCGATGATTTTGATGAGGCGCTGTTTCCGGACGCCGAATACATCATGGGGACCGCAGAACACGCCTATTGGATGCAGGATGATCTGGTCAATCTTGTGGGTCCGACCGACCAGCAGTTTGTGCTGGGGGCGGTGAACTCGATCAATTGTGACGGCGTGGAGTGGACATTGGCCGAAGACGGCCATGAGGTGGTGCCGGGTGTGCGACTGATCGCAACACCGGGGCACACCGCCGGCCATATGTCCGTGATGTTGGACAGCGACGGCAAGCAGCTGATCGCGCTGGGCGATTCGATGAGCCATTCCTGGCTGAGCTTCCGCCGGCCGGACTGGTACAATGGCTTTGACGCAGATGGCGATCAGACCGTGGCCACCCGCAAACGGCTTTTGGATATGTGCAGCGCGGATCGCATTGCGGTTCTGGGGTATCATTTCCCCTTCCCGGGCGTGGGCCATGTGCTGCGCGAGGGGGATCAATTCAGCTTCGTGCCGGCACTCTGGCAGTTTTAAGCTGTCTCAGCGGGCTCTGCGGCGTCGCACAGGAGGTGTGAAACGCCGCGTCCCCTCTGGCATTTAAGGGGGCGCTGCGCTATCTGGCAGGAAACCGTGACCCGAGGGGAAGCCTATGCCCGAAAGCTCTGCCTTTGAAACACCTGGTCCTGTAGAGGCCCAGCTGCGTGATGCCATCAGCCCGATTGAAGAGATCATCGAGGCCGCCCGTCAGGGCAAAATGTACATCCTCGTCGATCATGAAGATCGCGAAAATGAGGGTGATCTGATCATCCCGGCGGAATTTGCCGATGCTGCGGCGATCAACTTCATGGCCACCCATGGCCGCGGGCTGATCTGTCTGCCGATGACAGCAGATCGCATCGATTTCCTCGGCCTGCCGATGATGGCGGTCAACAACTCCTCTCGTCATGAAACGGCTTTCACTGTCTCGATCGAAGCGCGTGAAGGGGTCTCCACCGGGATTTCTGCCGCGGACCGGGCGCTGACCATCGCGACCGCGATCAATGAACAGAACACCATGGCCCATATCGCAACGCCCGGGCATGTCTTCCCGCTGCGCGCCAAACGTGGCGGTGTGCTGGTGCGTGCCGGCCATACCGAAGCCTCAGTTGATATTTCGCGTCTGGCCGGGTGCCACCCCTCGGCGGTGATCTGTGAGATCATGAAAGAAGACGGCACCATGGCCCGTCTGCCCGATCTGGTGGAGTTCGCCAAAGAACATGACATGAAGATCGGCACCATCAGTGACCTGATCAAATATCGTTCCAAGAATGACAACCTCGTGGTGGAAACCAGCCGCGAAACCGTTCAATCCGAATTTGGCGGTGACTGGGAAATGCGGATCTTCACCGATCAGATCCACGGTGTGGAACATGTGGTGATGATCAAGGGCGATGTCACCGATGGCGCGCCGGTTCTGACCCGGACCCATGCGCTGCATGAGGCGACCGATATTCTGGGCCTTGGCCCGAAACCCGCTGATGAGCTGCCCCGCGCGATGAAACTGATCGCCGAAGAGGGCCGCGGTGTGGTCTGCCTGTTCCGCCAGCCTCGTCACGCGCTCTACGCGCAGGAGGAAGAGGGCGTGAAGACGATCAAACAGATCGGCCTTGGCGCGCAGATGCTGTCCAAGATGGGCCTGTCTGAGCTGATCCTGCTGACCGACAGCCCGCGCACCAAATATGTGGGCCTTGATGCCTATGACATTGAAATCGTCGGCACCCGCCCGATCCTTGGCGACGCCTGAAGGAGGTCTGAGACATGGCTGGACATGAACAACACTATATTCTGCCGCGCCCCGAGTTTGACAACCCGGTGAAATTGGCAATCGTGATGTCGCCCTATTACAAAGACATCGCAGACAATATGCTGAAAGGCGCCGTGGCCGAGATCGAAGCCGTCGGCGGCACCTATGAGGTGGTCGAAGTGCCCGGTGCGCTGGAAATCCCCACTGCCATCGGCATTGCCGAACGGATGAGCAACTTTGACGGCTATGTGGCGCTGGGCTGCGTGATCCGCGGCGAAACCACCCATTACGAAACGGTCTGCAATGACTCCAGTCGCGCCATTCAGCTGCTGGGCCTGCAGGGGCTATGCATTGGCAATGGCATCCTGACCGTAGAAAACCGTCGTCAGGCTGAGGTGCGCGCAGATCCGGCGGATCAGAACAAAGGCGGTGGTGCAGCGGCTGCGGCCTTGCACCTGATCGCTTTGGCCCGTAAATGGGGCGATCAGCGCAAAGGCGTGGGATTCGTTCCCGCCGATGAAATCCAGCTGGCAGGCAAGGCGTAACCGTAAAAACGCCTGCTGTGTCACGGCATCTTTAGGACTGCGAACCGCATGAGCACCGGCCAAGAAGAAGAGCGTAAACCGCTTTCGAACAACCAGAAGCGCAAGATGAAATCTGCGTCGCGGCTTTATGCCGTGCAGGCGCTGTATCAGATGGAGGTCAGCGATCAAATCGTTGATCAGGTCATCCTGGAGTTTCTGGACCACCGCTTCGGTGCGGTTGTTGAAGATGTGGAGTGGCTGGAAGGCGACACCGCATTGTTCAAACAGCTGGTGAAAGAGGCGGTGAACTGGCAGGCCAAGGTGGACCAGATGACCGACCGCGCGCTGGTTGCGAAATGGCCGCTGGGCCGCATCGACTCGACCCTGCGGGCGCTGTTCCGCGCCGCTGGCGCTGAGCTGACCCAGTCCGAGACCCCGCCAAAGGTGGTGATCACGGAATATGTTGACGTGGCGCGCGCCTTCTTCCCGGAAGGCAAAGAGCCCAAGTTCGTCAACGCCGTGCTGGATCACATGGCCCGCGAAGCCAAGCCAGAGGCGTTCTGAACGCGAACGCAACGCGCTTTGGATGCATTTACGAATAGAACCCGCGGCATTTCGTCAGAAAGGGCCGCGGGTTTTCATATTGGGCTTGAACATTCTGGCCTGAGGCATACCCTTCTCCTTAGGCCTTAACGGAGTCGCTGCCATGCCCAAACTCGTCCGCCTTTACATCACCAACGTTCTGATCGGCTTTGCCATTGCTGCTGCCTTTGTCGCGATGCTGCTGTGGTTCAACCTTGGCAACCTCTGGTCGCTGGTTTCAAATTCGGATGTCGGGCTGCTGGCGGTGTTCCTCCTGTGGTTCTCAAACGGCATCGTCTTTGCCGGGGTGCAGTTCGGGATCGCTGTGATGCGCTTGAAAGAGGATGAGCCGAAAACTGGTCGGGGTCGTCCGATCCGCGTCGACTATTCGCAGCCCGTGCGCGTGCGTCAGGAAGCGACATCCAAGCGGACGCAACTGCGTTAAATCGGTCTAGATAGCAGATGAAAAGGCGCCCCGGGGGCGCCTTTTGTGTTTTCGGGGTTTTGCTTGGTGTCACGCCGGGGCAGGGGCGGTGGCCAGATCGTGCAGATTGCCCATGAAGCCATGCCAGCCCTTATCAAGGGCCAGAACCAGACCGTAGCCCTCCTGTGAATTTGGCAGCTCTGAATGTTCCAGTGTCAGCCGGGTGCCGCCGGGGGCCTCCTCCAGCCACCATTCCACCGTTGACATTTTGCCCTGCATCGGGCCGACGGTGAAGGACCACTTCATATAGTCGACCGGCTTCATCACCTCGACGGTGCCCCAGCACATGCGGTCGCCATCTTTCTGGCTGGTCAGCAGGTAATCCTCCCCTTCACTCAGGTCAGATTGGGCCGGGTGGAACCATTGGGTCAGCAGGTCGGTCTTGGTCAGGAAATCCCAGACACGCGGTTTGTCCGCGGCCAGAAAGACGGATTTGCGAATGGTGGTGTCAGTCATCTTCAGTCTCCTTTGGGGTCAAATGGGGGTCTTCAATCTCTTCGATGGCGGCTTTCAACGCGTCCAGACGCTGATCCCAGAACTGGTCAAACCAGCTGAGCCAATCCACCACGGGGCGCAGCCCCTCGGCGTTCAGCCGGTTCAGCCGCTCACGGCCCCGCTTGCGGGTGGTGATCAGCCCGCCTTCGTCCAGCACGTTAAGGTGTTTTTTCACCGCGGCGCGGGTCATGTCGAAATGCTGCGCCACATCTGCGACGCTCATCTCCTGCGCGCCAAGCAGGCGCAGAATGTCCCGGCGGCTGGGATCAGACAGGGCACGGAAACTGGGCTGTAGGTCAAAGGGCATGGTGGGCCTCAAGTGATACTATTTGGTATCTCTTATGTTGTGATACCTTTTGGTATCCTGTCAACCCCTGCCCAAAACACGAACACCCCCGCCAAAGCGGGGCTGGTTTTGTGGATATTTTACAGCGGCTTACAGCTCGGGTCGCGCACCGGCCCAGGGCCAGCCGCCCGAAAACTCCAGGATCGCGCCGGTCATGAACCGCGTCTTGGCAGAGGCGAGGAAGTGAATCACCTCGCCGATCTCAGACGGATCGCCCAGACGGCCAGCCGGCACATTCTGGCGCACATAGGTGCGGCCCTGTTCGGTCTGCTCATAGATCGCTTTGGGGTAATAGGCCTCAGAATAGAGGAAGTTCGGCGCCACCGCATTGACGGTGATCTGATCCGCCGCCAGATCCCGCGCCAGTGATTTCAGCAGCGCATTCACCCCGGCCCGCGCCGCATCGGCAAAGCCACCGCCAGACAGCGGCAGGTTGGTGCGGTTTGAGGTCACCATGACGATATTGCCACCGCCCTGTGCCTTCAGCTGCGGCAGCGCCGCTTGGATCAGTTGAAAGGGCGCTGTGATCAAAGTGTCGAGGTTGGCTGACAACTCGGACGCGGGGGCGTCATGGGGCATATGGGGCGGGGCCGGGTAGTGATCATTGCTGACCAGCGCATCGATCCGTCCGGCGGCGGCCACCACCGTCTGGATCAACTGCGCGGGGTCGCTCTCTGACAGCAGATGCAGATCCGCACGCCCAGCGGCATAGGTTTCAGCCACCGCGGGATCGGCAAAGCTGGCATCCTGCGCCCAGACCTGAAATCCGCCCTGCAACAGGCCAAGAACCGCACCGGGACCGGCGAAACCGGCGGCATTGCTGACAAGCGCGATGGGCTGGGACATTATGGGGCCTCCTCTTTCCGACGCTCAGGATGGCGCAAGACGGGGCAAAGGGAAATTCCGCATTTCTACGCAATGGAGCCCGCTTTCATAGCAGACAAAAAGGGGGAAGGGCGGCGGGCCCGCAGCGACCGTTTGGTTATCTCATTCCCGAGGACCTGTATGTACAGGTGGGCGCCAGGTAACTAGACCAGGATCTAGACAGAGCCAGCTCCCTCGGAATTGCTTAAGGCCACCGGAATGCAACCGTGTATCGAGAAGAGCAGCACCCGCCGAGGCCTTAGATAGGGTGCGGGGGCGGGGGCGGCAAGTCTCTCTTTTGAGAGAATTGAGGCGCCAGTATCCGGCGCCCCAGAAATTCACGTGATCGCGAGGATCAGAGGCCTTCGAATTCGCACAGAACGGTGACGTCCATGCCCATGGCTTCCAGCTTCTTGCGGCCACCCAACTCGGGCAGATCGATGACAAAGGCGCAGCTCAGGATTTTGCCGCCCAGACGCTCGATCAGCTTGATCCCCGCCTCAGCGGTGCCACCGGTGGCCAGCAGGTCATCCACCAGCAAAATGGTTTCACCGGGCTCAATCGCGTCCTCGTGCAGCTCGACAATCGCTTCGCCATATTCCAGCGTGTAGGCCTCGGAAATGGTTTTGCCGGGCAGCTTGCCCTTTTTGCGCACAGGCACAAACCCGGTGCCCAGCTGGTGCGCAATCGCGCCGCCCAGGATAAAACCCCGCGCCTCAAGACCCACCACCTTGTCGATGCGCTGACCGGCATAGGGGTGCAGCATCTGGTCCACCGCCATGCGGAACCCGCGCGGATCGGCGAACAGAGTGGTCACATCGCGGAACATGATCCCTTCGTGTGGGAAGTCGACGATGGTGCGAATGTAGTCTTTGACGGTTTTGTCCTTGGGCGCCACAGCGGGACCTTTCATAGCAATCTGTTACCTGCGGTGTTTGGCAAGGCTGCGGCGTTCATGCAAGCTTTGATGCGTAAACGGGTGGGGTTTAGCCCGCCACACGGCGCATCAGCGCCTCCAGCGGGCCCCGTTTGGCCACATGTTGCCACAGGCTGGCGTAGATCAGGCACAGCGCACAGAACCCCAGTGCATAGGCAAAGATCTGACCGGGGCTGAGCACACCTGAGAGCAGCCCAAGCCCCTCGAGCAGCCCCATGCCAAGGAGGATATGCGCAAGGTACAGCGTCAGGCTCTGCCGGCCGGCCAGCGCCATGGCGCGACTGGGGGCAAACCGCATCAGCATCGGCCCGGCCCAAAGACACAGTGCCACCATCAGTGCCGCACTGCCGCTGGCCGACAGGATGTAAAACGGGGTTGGCGGGATAGGGGAGGTGCCAAAAAGCGGCATCAGCTCACCGCTGGTGATCAGCGTGGCCGGGATCATCCCGGCGACCATCGCCACCGCCCCCCACACCGCCAGCCGCGCCTGAACCCGCGCAGACGCCAGATCCAGCCGTGCCAGCGCCATGCCGATAAACAGGAAGCTCAGCCAGGGCAGCACCGGGTGCCAGCCGTTGTAAAAGGTGTGGCGCAGATAGCCGCTGACCGTCCAGAACCCGGTGTAACTCAGCGTGTCCCAGTCCCAGCCCTGATCGTAATTGCCAAAGATCAGCGTGCCCAGGGCCAGCAGGGTAATCGCAACAGCCGCACCCCAGAGCACACGGGTGGAGGCCCCGAGGAAGGGCAGGGCGCAGAAGAAATAGGTACCGTAATAATGCAGGATGTCCGCCTCAAAGATGGTGAGGTTGAGGAGCCCCAGCGCCATCAGAAACAAGGCCCGTCGGAAAATCAGTGGCGCCGTGGCCCGCGCCAAGCCCAGCCCGATGCCCGCCAGCACCACAAACAGCGCCGCCGCGCGCCCCTCCAGCGCATTTGTCAGCAGGGAAGGCAGATCGCCCCCCGCGCTCACCTCAGCCGCGATGCGAAAATTCACCAGAACCATGCCCAGGAAGGCAAGGAAACGCGCAATATCAAGGCCATCAAGCCGCATGAGATCAATCCGCTTTAACCAAAATCTGTCAAAGACTTGGACATGGTGGGCGCAAAATAAAAGGCCGCCCCGAAGGAGGCGGCCATGAGTGGCGAAAACGTGCCAGTTCCGGCTCAGCCCAGAACGCGGCCTGCGACGGCGTCGAGTTTCGCCACCAGCGCCGGATCGCGTTTTTCCGGGGCTGTGAGGATGGCAAACTCCAGCGCTTTGTCACAGCCATGCGGGCAGTCGTCCCGTTCCGCACCCAAGAGGGCGGGCAGGCGTTTGACCAGATCACGGCCCTTGTCGGCATTACCGACCAGCGTTTTGATGATCTCGGTCACATCGACCTCACCATGGTCGGGGTGCCAGCTGTCATAATCGGTGATCATCGCGACGGAGGCGTAGCACAGCTCGGCCTCGCGGGCGAGTTTCGCTTCGGGCATATTGGTCATACCGATCACATCACAGCCCCAGCTTTCGCGGTACATTTTGGATTCCGCCAGGGTGGAAAATTGCGGTCCCTCCATCGCCAGATAGGTGCCGCCCTTATGGACCTTGATACCGGCATCCGTTGCGGCGGTGAAGCAGGCCTCGGACAGGCGCGGGCAGGTGGGATGGGCGACGCTGACATGGGCCACACAGCCGGTGCCGAAAAAGCTCTTTTCGCGTGCGAAAGTGCGGTCAATGAACTGATCCACAATGACAAAATCGCCCGGCGCCATTTCATCGCGGAAGGAGCCGCAGGCCGAAACCGAAATCACATCGGTGACGCCCAGGCGTTTCAGCGCGTCGATATTGGCGCGGTAGGGCACCGTGGTTGGCGAATGCACATGACCGCGCCCGTGCCGCGGCAGGAACGCCATTTTCACCCCGTCATAGACCCCGGTCAGGATCTGATCCGAAGGCGCGCCCCAGGGTGTTTCAACCGTTACCCATTCGGCGTTTTCCAGCCCGTCGATTTCATAGATGCCCGATCCGCCGATCACGCCGATATATGTGTCCATGGTATTTGGTCCTGTCTGAAACTCTGTTGCGGGGGAAAGGTTTAGCGGTCATCCGGGCGCGTCAGCGCAAAGAGGTCGCGCACCACCGAATAGTCGCGATAGCCAAGCCGGGCCAGCGGCTGGTAGCGGGTGATGTCAAAGGTGCCATCGACCAGGCAGTCATCCTGTAGCCGCACGCCGGTAACCTCACCAAAAACAGCGGTGTTGGAGGCACCGGGCAGCTCTACGATCTGGGTCAGCTTGCATTCCAGCACGGCGGGGGCGGCTGTGACATAGGCGCAGTTGATGCTGTCACATTCGCCTTTGTCCAAACCGGCATGGGCAAATTCATCTGTTGCGGCCGGCAAGGCAGCAGAACTGGCATTCATCGCATCGCGCAGCGCGTAGGACACAACGTTGCAGGCAAAAACGCCGGTGGCGCGGATGTTGGCAACGGTGTCTTTGCTGTTGTCCTGATCCGCCTTGGCGCCGGTGGAGGCAAACATCACCTGCGGTGGCTCATAGGCAACCGCGTTGAAGAAGGAATAGGGCGCCAGATTGTCGATCCCATCTGCTGACCGGGTGGAAATCCAGCCGATCGGGCGCGGTGTGACAATGGCGTTGAACGGGTTGTGGGGCAGGCCGTGGCCATCTTGGGGGCGGTAGAACATGGGACCTCAAAGGTGCGCCCGGTGGCGGCGCATATGGTTTCGCGTTTGTATCAGACCTAACCACATGCTAGGGCCATTTCCAGTTCAATATGTGCAGCTTAAAGGATCAGGGCGGCCGTGTTCCACTTTGACGTAGAAACCAAAGACGACTGGTGGGAAGTCGAGGCGCTTTATGATCTGTGCTTTGCCCCGGGGCGCACGGCGCTGTCGTCTTATCGTCTGCGCGAAGACGTGGATCCGGTGGCCGATCTGTCGATTGTGGCGCGTGATGGCGATGGCATTCTGGCGGGCGCAATTCGCTACTGGCCGGTGCACATCGGGGCCGATGTGGCGTTGCTCTTGGGCCCGGTTGCGGTGCACCCGACCCATCAGGGCGAAGGCCTTGGCGGGGCGTTGATCCATGACAGCATGTCCCGCGCCGCACGCCTGGGCTGGCACCGGGTGATGCTGGTGGGCGATGAACCCTATTACCGTCGGTTTGGATTTCAGCGGTTGTCCAATGTGGTGATGCCGCCGCCCACCAACCCCGACCGGGTGCTGGGGCATGGGCTGGCCGATGGGATCTGGGACGGCGTGCAGGGTGATGTCACCCGTTATGAGGGCTGACGGCTGAGCCTACCCCCCCCCTTGATCCGGCCTGACTTGAAACCGGGCAACAGCGCTCCCACCTGACATGTCAGGGGCCTATTTGTGCCCTGTTGGAGGGATATTCAAATCATGTTGATCGAAGACGCACCGCCTGTGACTTTGGATCTGGACGCGGAAATGGCCGCGCTGGCTGAGCGTTATCGCAAGGCCTCCGGCCCCGGCATTCAGGTGTTGAACCTGTTGGGCTCCTCAGCTGAGGGGCTGTTGGACCGGCTGCCGGAAATCGTGCGGGACCGGCTGGATGAAGGCACTGAAAAGGCCCTGTTTCTGACCATGAAAGCGGCCCATCGCTCGCGCGGTTGGGTGGCGGATCAGCCCGGGTGGCTGAACACCACCGTGACCACAGCCATGGGCGCGGCCGGCGGTTTTGGCGGCTTGCCCACCGCGATGGCGGAACTGCCGGTGACCACAGCCGTGCTGCTGCGCGCCATTCAAGGCGTGGCGGTGGAACATGGCTTTGATGCGGCCGCGGAAAACGTGCAGTTCGACTGTGTGCAGGTCTTTGCCTCGGCCGGGCCATTGGCCCATGACGATGGGGCGGATATGGCGTTTCTGGCGACCCGCATGGCGCTGCGTGGCGCCTCAATGCAGGCCTTGGTGGCCAAGGTTGCCCCCCGTCTGGCGCAGGTGCTGGGGCAGAAATTGGCGGCTCAAACCGTGCCGGTGCTGGGCGCCGTGGCCGGGGCGGCGACCAACTATGCCTACACCAGCTATTATCAAGACATTGCCCATGTGCATTTCCGCCTGCGCCGACTGGCGATTGAGACGGACACCAAGCCTGAAGTTCTGGTTGAGGATCTGCGCCGCCGCGTCGCGCCACCGATCAGCCATCTGTAAGGCGGAGACGCACGGTTGATACAGCGGTGCGCCCCTGCCGGGGCGCGCTGTTTTTTTAGCCGCCTCCGGCGGGAGTGTTTGGGGAACGATGAAAGCGGATCAGCTGTTGCTGCGCAGGTAGTTCATCACGGCCGGGCGCACGGATTGATCGCCGCGCAGCTTGCCCTCTTCGATGACCCGGCGCAGCCCGTCGAGATCTACTGATCGCAGGATGTTTTTCACCGGTCCGATGGAGGCCGGGCGCATCGACAGGGCGCGCAGCCCCATGGCGGCAAGGCAGATCGCCTCGACGGGGCGGCCGGCATCTTCGCCACAGAAGGAGAGTGCGGTGCCCGAGGCCTCGCAGCGTTTCACAATGCCTTCGAGGAAGGTGAGGAAGCTGACGTTGAGCGAGTCATAGCGTTTGCGCACCCGTTCATTTTCCCGGTCTGCAGCAAAGAAGAACTGTTTCAGGTCGTTGCCGCCGATGGAGAGGAAATCGACCTCCTCGTAGAATTTGTCCGGGGCAAAGGCCAGTGAGGGCGTTTCCAGCATGGCGCCAATCTCAACCTTTTCCGGCAGCACATGGCCCAGGATCCGTTCCCGTTCCATCACCTTTTCCATCTCGGCGCGGGCCTGACGGTATTCTTCGTACTGCGCCACAAAGGGGAACATGATGGTCAAGGGGCGCCCGGCGGCCGCGCGGATCAGCGCCTGCAGCTGCATCCGCATCACGCCGCGCTTGTCCAGACCCACCCGAATGGCGCGCCAGCCCAGGGCCGGGTTCGGCTCATCATTGGGCTTCATATAGGGCAGCACTTTGTCGGACCCGATGTCGAGGGTGCGAAAGACCACACGTTTGCCATGTGCCGCATCCAAGACGCGGGCATAAAGCGCCGACAATTCGGACCGTTTGGGCATCTGGTTGCGCACGAGGAACTGCAATTCGGTGCGGAACAGGCCGACGCCTTCGGCGCCGGAGCCTTCAAGCGAGGGCAGATCCGCCATCAGGCCGGCGTTCATCTGCAGCGAAATGGTTTTGCCGCATTTGGTGGTGGCCGGTTTTTCCCGGATCGAGGCGTAGCGTTCCTGCGCCTTGGCCTGCATCGCGATCTTATCGCGGAAAGCGGTGACGACGGTGTCATCGGGGCGCAGGTGCACGATACCCTGATCGCCATCCACCATGATGTGGTTGCCGTTGAGGGCATCGGTGGTGATGCCACCGGCATGGACCACCAGCGGAATGGCAAGGGCGCGGGCCACAATGGCGGCGTGGGAGCCGACGGAGCCCTCTTCCAGCACAATCCCCTTCAGCGAACGGCCATAATCCAGCAATTCGGCCGGGCCGATGTTGCGGGCGATCAGGATCGGGTCGCTGGGCATATCAGCGCCGGTGTTCTGACCCTGACCGGTCAGGATCCTGAGCAGGCGGTTTGACAGGTCATCAAGGTCATGCAGCCGTTCGCGCAGGTAGGCATCGGTGGCCATGTTCATCCGTGCGCGCGCTTGCGATTGTTCTTTCTCCACCGCGGCTTCGGCGGAAAGGCCGCGGCTGATGTCTTCCTCCATCCGGCGCATCCAGCCCTTGGAGTTGGCAAACATCCGGTAGGCTTCCAGCACCTGCACCTGCTCGGCGTCACCGCCTGAGGCGCCGGCCAGCATCTGATCAACGCTGACGCGCAGCTCATCCACCGCTTCGCGCAGGCGGACCAGTTCGGCATGGGGATCTTCGGCAATCGGGTTGGTGACCACGACGCGCGGCTCATGCAGCCAGACATGGCCTTCGGCGGCGCCTTCCTGTGCGGTGGTGGCGCGGATCAGGGCCGGGTTCTGGTGCGGCGCGGCCAAGGCGGCGCCTTCCCCGACAAAGGCGCCCAGCTCGGTCATTTCGGCCAGCACCATGGCGACCACTTCCAGCGCATAGACCTCATCGGCGGAATATTCGCGGGCGTCTTTGGACTGAACCACCAGAACACCCTGTTTTTCGCCAAGCCGCTGCACCGGCACGCCCAGAAAGGAGGAATAGATCTCCTCGCCGGTTTCCGGCATATAGCGGAACCCCTTGGCCGAGGGCGCATCGGCCGTGTTGATCACCCGGCCATAGCGGGCAACGCGGCCCACCAGACCTTCGCCCAGTTTCATCCGGGTCTGGTGCACCGCTTCGGCGTTCAGACCTTCGGTGGCGCACAGTTCCAGCGTTTCGGAATCGCGGAAGAGGTAGATCGAGCAGACCTCAGAGCCGGTAGAATCGGCGATCAGATGGGTGATCTTATCCAGCCGCGCCTGACCGGCACTGTCTTCGGCCATCGCATCGCGCAGCCGTTGCAGCAATTTGCGGCTTTCTGTTTCCGTCGCATCACTCATCTGCGGCGGTCCTCCTCACTGTCACCACGGTGGTTAGACCACATGTTGGCGGAGAACAAAACGACTATCGCATAACGGGCGTTCTATTCTGTTTGATAATCGCAAGATTGCCAGGGAATTAAGCGTGGGCTTGATATGGTCATTGGCGTGTTGGTCCAATCCAAGTGACTGGAAAATATGCGGCTTCTACGGTGTTAAGTTGGTAGAGTTTTAGTGTCATGGTTGCCGCTGAATTTCTACGGGAGGGTGCGGATGTTTGCTGCAAAACAACTGCGATCAGTGGCTTTGGGGTTGGTTCTGGGGGCAGCGCCGCTCATGGGGGCGCCTGTCCAAGCGCAGGCTGTTGCGGATCAGACTGAGTTGATCTTTTGGGAAACGGTGCGCAATACGCAGGATCGTGCGATGCTGCAGCTGTATCTTGATCGCTATCCTGACGGCGTTTTTGCACCTTTGGCGGATTTGATGATCATGCAACTGCAACAGGGCGGGGCGCAAATGCAGGCTATACCAGCGCCAGCCAAGCCTGCCGCAGAAGCTTCGCCAGCGTCCCAGGTATCGACGGCTCAGGCTTCGGCCATGCGTCAGTGTGAGGAACGTGCCTATCACCCATGGGATCAGTTTGCTCCGGAGAATACTGGTAAACCTGTTGCGCAGGAGGTGGAGGATCTGGATGAGCTGTTGGCCACCTGCCGTACCGCAGCGGAAACGGGGGATGCCGAGGCGCAGTTCCATCTTTATCGCGTCTCCATCGCTGTGGCAGGTCGCGCACAGCATGACCTGTCTGACGAAGGCTGGGGGGCATTGGAAAGCGCCGCTTCGCAAGGTCATGAAACGGCGCAGATTTGGTTGGCGCGCCATTTGTTGCGCAAACTCTATGGCGATCGTCGTGACATCTCGCGCGGGATCACAACCCTGGAGGAAATGGTTGCCAACCGAAGCGCCATCGGGGCGCTTGAGCTTGGAAACTATCACGGGGCACGATCCTCGTTTTACGCCGGGCGTGACGGTGCATATGACTATGAGCAGGCCGTAACCTACCTGTTGAAAGCGGAAGAGTTTGGGGATCAAACCCAAGCGGCATACTTCCTCGGGGGTATTTATGGGGATAGGGTTTGGTCAGGGTTTAACGTTCAGGCCGCTGCGGAGGCCTATGACCGGGCGGTTGCCACGGGGCATAATCTGACCTGGGCGCATGGGCAAAAAGGTTTGCTGCTGGCAACCGAAGGGCTGAGAGATGCGCGTGACTGGCCACCGCAGGATATCGTCGCGTTTTTCCATGGTGGACGGATGATGGAAGGGCTGGCCGCCCTGCGGCAGGCCAGCAAACTGGAGATGGCTGAGAAGCCGGGCTATTGGACCAACAAGTATTTTAACGCGTTTCAGGACGCCTTTGCCTTCGCAGCAGACCTTTCCCGCAGCCGATATGAAAACAACTACCTCTCCTGGCGTGCGTCTGATGAAAGTGACGGTTTGAACAAGGTGTTGTCGGAGTTCGGGCTATTCCTGAGAGATGAAATGGAAGAGCTAAACGCTGCTCAGCCTGGTCTCTATTTTGGGTTGGGGCATGATGAGCTGAGCGCGTGGGTTGAGAGGTTCAAGGTCTTGCAGGATGATCAGTTACGGATGTTTGCCGAGCTGAATGAAGTGAAGGGGTGGGGGGTAACCTTCGAAGCGGCCACTGACTGTGTCACACAGCTGAATGATGAGGTTTGGAGCAGTTACAATACAGTTAAATTGGAATTTCTGAACAACTGCTACGCTCCGGTGAATTTTCTGGTGGGCGTGGAATTTGACAAAAATACCGCAGGTGCACGGGAGTTCACCAAACAAGGTCGCATCGAACCAGACGAGACCCGCACGTTCACTTTCGTTGCGGAGTCTGACGGTGGTAATGGCGTGCGCCTCAGCAGGATCGGCTGTTACGACAAACAGGGGGGACCAACGCTTTACGCGGATGGGGAAACCTATGGATGCGATTGGGCCTTTAAGCTGGATGAAATGGATCTGGTCGAAGATTATGATGCTCGCCGCGATAGTCTCGTGGACCATGTGGCCGCTCTGCTGTCCGGTGTGGTCAGCGATTAAAACAACACGTTGTTGAGCGCAAAATTGAAAAACCCGCCAATGTGGCGGGTTTTGAAACTTCGTTAGGGTGTGAGACCTAATCGCTCAGGCGGAGGTCTTATTCTTTTTCAAGTTCAAAGGCGTCATGCAGCGACTGCACGGCCAGTTCCAGATATTTGCGGTCGATCAGAACCGAGATCTTGATCTCGGAGGTGGCGATCACCTTGATGTTGATGCCTTCGTCCGACAGGGTTTTGAACATGGTCGCCGCCACACCCGACTGCGAGCGCATGCCGATGCCCACGGCGGAAATTTTGCAGACGTCGGTGTCAGCCACCAGATCGCGGAAGTTGATTTCACCGCTGTCATGGGCCTCTTGCAGGGCTTTGGTGGCCCGCATCACCTGATCGGTGGGGCAGGAGAAGGTCATATCGGTGCGACCTTCATCGGCGATGTTCTGAATGATCATATCGACGTTCACGCCGGCCTCGGACAGCGGGCCAAAGATCGCCGCGGCGATGCCGGGACGGTCAGCGACGGAGATCAGGGTCATCTTCGCCTCATCACGGGAATAGGCGATGCCGGATACGGGACGGTTTTCCATGGTTTCCTCCTCGTCGCAGACCAAAGTGCCTGCCTCGTCAGATGGTTCTTCGAAAGAGCTGAGCACGCGCAGTTTCACCTTGTAGCGCATTGCCAGTTCAACAGATCGGGTTTGCAGGACCTTGGCGCCCAGCGAGGCGAGCTCCAGCATCTCCTCAAAGGAGATCTTGTCGAGCTTGCGGGCTTTGGGGCTGATCCGCGGGTCGGTGGTATAGACGCCATCCACATCGGTGTAGATGTCGCAGCGTTCGGCATCAAACGCGGCTGCAAAGGCCACAGCCGTGGTGTCAGACCCCCCGCGGCCCAGCGTGGTGATGCGGCCTTCGGGGCTGACACCCTGGAACCCTGCAACAACCGCCACTTTCATGCCTTCGCCGAATTTCTCAGTGATGTTTTCCGGCGGGATCTCTTCGATCCGGGCAGCCGAATGGGCATCGGTGGTTTTCACCGGCACCTGCCAGCCCTGCCAGCTGCGCGCCGGAACGCCCATTTCCTGCAGGGTCAGCGCCATCAGGCCCGCGGTGACGTTTTCACCGGAGGAGACAACAGCGTCATATTCGCGCGCATCATAAAGCGGCGAGGTTTCATTTACCCAACCGACCAACTCATTGGTCTTACCGGACATGGCTGAGACGATGACGATGACGTCATAGCCTTTGGCAACTTCCAGGCCGACACGTTTGGCGGCGCGTTTGATCCGGTCGAGCGTGGCGACGGAAGTGCCGCCGAATTTCATCACGAGAACGGGCATGGTCTGTCCTAAGCGTCTTTGATCGAGGCGGGTTTAGAGAAAGGGGGGCAGGGGCGCAAGGGCGCAATGCTCTCCCGCGACGTGGTGTTGCGGGGAAGGAATGGGATTTGAGTATTTTTGAAACAGTGAAGGGCGGGGCGCGCAAGATCTGCAATCGCCCCTTGTTGAGCGGATGGCGGATCCGGCTCAGAAGGCGTGATCGCGCCCGTCCCAGGTTTTGAAACAGCCAGTGCTGTCGAGGCTGAGGTCGGCAAACCGGTCCAGCAGCCCGCTGGCGCTTTCCGCCACCGTGATATCAGCGGCATCGCCGCCCATGTCGGTTTTCACCCAGCCCGGGTGGTAGATGCCCACTGCGATGCCCAACCCATTGAGGTCAGTGGCCAGGTTGCGGCCCAGGTTCAGCGCCGCCGCTTTGGACGCGCGGTAGGCATAGGAGCCGCCCGGCGCTTTGGTGTCCGAGGCCATTTGTGAGGAGATGATGGCGATCTTGCCCTGATCGGCCATCTGCAGGTTGGGCAGCAGGGTTTGGATGGTCTGAAACACCCCGGTGACATTGGCGGCAAAACTTTGCGCCCAGGTCTCTGCATCATAGCCATCGGCCAGCGAGTGATGTTTGTCGAGATACACACCGGCGTTGCAGATCAGCAGATCCACCGCTTTGCCGTCCATCGCGGCGCCCAGAGCGGCAAAATCGGCCGGCTTGGTGACATCCAGGTTGTGGAACCCTTCGCGGCCGCGGGCGGTGCCCAGGACTTCGTGGCCTGCATCGCGGTAGGATTGGTACATGGCGTGGCCGATGCTACGGTTGGCGCCAGTGATGACGATCTGCATGAGGGCCCCCTTTAGAATGACCACAGGGCGTATCAGAACCTGGGTCGGGCGGATTGATTTGAAACTGTTGCGGCTCAGTTGGCCTTGCGTCCCGGCCGGAACGGCAGCGGCACAACCGGCACGCCATCGTCAATCAGCTGTTTCGCCTCGTCAAGCTTTGCTTCGCCGTGAATGGCACGTTCTGGTGCATCGCCCACATGCATGGCGCGGGCCTCATCGACGAAGCTGTCGCCGACATATTCCGAATTGGCCTCAACCTGCTTTTTCAGCTCGGCCAGGGCGCGCTCCTGCTCATTGGCGGGGGTGCTGAGGGAGGGGGTGGGGGCCGCGGCGGGCTGCGGGGCCGCTGGGCCCGCCTGGGTCGCGGGCGCTGGTGCCTGATCTGCCGAGGCTTTGGCGGCCCGTGCGGCGGCTTCTTTTTTGGCGGCCTCCACCTTGCGACCGGACTGCACCCGGGGCGCCATGATGGCTTTGGTCACCTCCGTGCTGCCGCAATGGCTGCAGCTGACCAGTCCGCGCGACTGCAACTTGTCAAAGGCCTCGGCCGATTGAAACCAGCTGTCAAACCGGTGATCGTTGCTGCATTTCAACGCGTATTGAATCATAACGAGCTTCCAAACTGGCCAGACAGGGCCGAAACAGACCAAAGGGCAGAGCACCCGGCAGTCCCTAACCTTTGACCTTGATATAGGGCGCAGAGGCGAAGGGACGCAGATACATATCTGAAATTACCCAGCAATCAATGGAAGAGAGGAAAATTCTACCTCACGTGCCTAAGGTTTGCAGCGGATATGTTTCAGGTCGCATCACAGAAACCTTGCAAGGATCATACCGGAAGTGGGGGCATTTTAGGCGGCGAATGGTGCGAAGACGGCGAGTGCTTTGCGCATCTACGCGCAATCAAGGTGTTGTTGAAAATATCGACATTCTGCTTTGCGAGCGCTATCAATTTCACCGTCAAGGGGATGCAGAGTGCTGACAGATCACCTTTTTTTGTTTTCCTGTCAGTGTGCTCCATATCCTAACCCAGAGGTCTGATCGTAAAACACAGGCCCTTTAGGCATCATGTTGCATGCCCTGGCGCCAACAAAATTCTCGCGGGGAGAACACGAATGAAACTCGTTACTGTTTCTGCACTGGCCTTGATGATGGCCACTGCCGCTTCAGCGGAAACCTTCCGCTGGGCGGGCACCACCGACCCTCAGACAATGGATCCGCACGCTGTGAACTCGGCTCCGGTTCTGGGGTTCCTGAACAACGTCTACGAAGGTCTGGTCCGCCGTGGCAAAGACATGGCGATTGAGCCTGCGCTGGCCACCAGCTGGGAACCGATCGGCGACGGCGAAGGCTGGCGCTTCAACCTGCGTCAGGGTGTGACCTTCCACGATGGCTCGACTTTTGATGCCGAAGATGTGGTCTTCAGCTACGAACGTGCCTCGGATGAAGGCTCGGACACCCGCAGCTGGTTTGCCCCTGTTGCAGACGTCAAAATGGTAGATGCCTACACCGTGGACGTGATGACCAAAGCGCCGAACCCGATTTTCCCGGATTCGATTGCCAACTGGATGATCATGGACAAGGGCTGGGCCGAAGCCAACAGCGCCGCCCGTCCTGATAAGGAAGCCGGCAACTACGCCACGCTGAACGCCAATGGCACCGGCGCCTTCAAACTCAGCGCCCGTCAGCCCGGCCTGACCACCACGCTGGTGCCGTTCGACGGCTGGTGGGATGAGGCAGAGCACAACATCACCGAAGCCACCTTCACCCCGATCGACAACCCGGCCACCGCTGTTGCGGCGCTGCTGTCGGGTGACGTTGACATGATCAACCCGGTGCCGATCCAGGATGCGGCGCGCGTGGATCAGCGTGACGGCGTGAAAGTTATCCGCGGCATCGAAGCGCGTGTGATCATGCTGGGCTTTGGTCATGAGGCGGATCTGCTGAAATACGGCGAAAACGCAGGTGAAAAGAACCCGTTCCAGGACGTGCGTGTGCGTGAAGCGGTGGCCAAGGCGGTCAACGTTGATGCGATCCGCCAGACCATCATGCGCGGTTCCGCCGAAGCGGCCAGCCAGCTGGTCAGCCCGGCCATGCGCGGCTACTCCGCCGCCAACGCCGCCCGCACCGCCTATGATCCCGAGGGCGCCAAGGCCCTGCTGGCCGAAGCCGGCTACGCTGATGGCTTCTCCTTCGGTCTGAAATGCCCCAACAACCGTTACCTGAACGACGAAGCGGTCTGTCAGGCTGTGACCGGTATGCTGGCACAGGTCGGTATCACGGCGCAGCTGGATGCGATGCCGGTGTCGAACTACTGGCCGGAACTGCGGGCTGACAACTACGACATGTACCTCCTCGGTTGGAGCCCGGGCACCTTTGACCATGAGCACCCCGTGCGCTTCCTGGTGACCACCCCGAACTCGGAAAAGAAACTGGGCTCGTGGAACTTCGGTGCCTTCTCCAACGCCCGTGTGGATGAGCTGCTGCCGATGATCCAGTCTGAGATCGACGACACCAAGCGTCAGGCGATGATCGATGAGACCGTTGCGATCTATCAGGGTGAACATGCCTATGTGCCGCTCTACGTGCAGCCGCTGGTCTGGGGCACCCAGGACAACATCGAACTGACACAGCGCCCGGACAACTTCTTCATCCTGCGCTGGGTGACCGTAAACTAAGGGTCCACGAACCAAGTTTCGTTGGGTTGACTGCCTGACCCCTGAAAGCCCCTGCCGTTTTGGTGGGGGCTTTTGTTTTGTGGAACATCTTATTGGGTAAATTGAGAAATCCTTGATATTACTGGGTCAACCGGTAGGTTGCCGGTTGTTATTTGAGTTTCGGGGGACGCTCATGAAGAATTTTGGTCAACAGGTGATTGCGGCATTGCGGCAGAAGGGGGCGGAGGCCGCGCTGATCTGCACGGAGCAGGGGGATCAGTCAGGAGAACAGTCCGGGGATCAGTTTGCAGACCAGTTGCTGCGCCTCAGCCGACAGATGATCGCCGCAGGGGCGGCAGAGGGCAGCCGTGTTGCCCTGATTGCACCCCAACCCGAAGAGGCGGTGCGTGGGTTTCTGGCCGCATTGCACAGCCACACAGCCGCACCGCTGAATCCTGATTACACCACTGATGAGTTTCTGTTCTACTTGCAGGATCTGCGCCCCAGCCTTGTGCTGCTGGGGCAGGGCGCCAGCGCTGCCGCGGAGGCTGCGGTGGCCCAAATGGGGCTGAACACCCTGCGCTTTGCGGATCTGGCAGGGGCCGAATTGGCAGCGGAGCATGCGCCCGCCGCGCCAGATGATGTTGCGATGATCCTGCACACATCCGGCACCACGGCACGGCCAAAGATGGTGGCGCTGACCCAGGCCAATCTGGCAGCCTCCTGCGCCAATATCGCCGCCTCATTGTCTTTGGACGCCACGGATCGATCGCTCTGCGCGATGCCGCTCTTTCACATCCATGGTCTGATGGCCAGCCTCTGTGCCCCGCTCTTGGCGGGGGGATCGGTGGTGCTGACCGGCAAGTTTAACCCCGTCAGTTTCACCGATGCGCTTAGCCGTTTTCAGCCCACATGGTATTCGGCGGTGCCCACAATCCATTTGGCGCTGATCAACCATCTTGAGGGCATCGGCCAGTTCCCTGACCACAGCCTGCGACTGATCCGTTCTTCCTCGGCCTCATTGCCGCCTTCGGTGATTGCGCGTTTGGAAACGGCTTTCGGCGCGCCGCTGATCGAAGCCTACGGCATGACCGAGGCCAGCCACCAGATCGCCGCGAACCCGCTGCCACCTGCACAGCGCAAACCGGGCACGGTCGGCCCGGCCAGCGGCACAGAAATTGACGTGGTTGATGATGCGGGCACCCCGCTGGCGGCGGGTGTGACCGGACATGTTGTGATCCGCGGCGCCGGGGTGACGCCGGGTTATATCGACCACCCTGAGGCCAATGCCGAAGGGTTCCGCGGCGGCTCCTTCTGGACCGGCGACCTCGGGTTTCTGGATCCTGAGGGCTATCTGACGCTGACCGGGCGCAGCAAGGAACAGATCAATCGCGGCGGGCAGAAAATCTCCCCCCGAGAGGTGGATGAGGCGCTAATGGACATCGAGGGCATTGCTGATGCGGTCGCCTTTGCCATGCCGCATGACAGCCTCGGCGAAGATCTGGTGGCCGCTGTGATCCTGCAGCCGGGCCAAGCTCTCTCCGCTCAAGACATTCGCCTGCGCCTGTTTGAACGGCTGGCCGATTACAAGGTGCCCAGCCAGATCGCGGTGGTGGATCACATCCCTGTTGGCGCCACCGGCAAACGCCAACGCCTGCAAATGTGGTCCGCGCTGAAAGGCGCCTTTGCCGTCGCACCGCAGCCGCCCCGCGACGCTTTGGAGTTTATCCTGTGTGAGTTCACCGCCGAGGCGCTGGGCCTTGAAGAGATCGGGCGCGATGACAACTTCTTCAATCTCGGTGGAAACTCGATCATCGGGTTGCAGTTGTCGATTACGCTTGGCGGGCTTTTGGGCTGCCACGTTGTGCCCTCAGCCCTGTTCCGCTTCCCCACGGTTGAGGCCTTGGCGGATCATCTGCGCCCGCAAATGTCACAGGATAATCTGGACCGGCTGGAAGCCGCAGTGCAAGACAGCGCTGAGGACGCCTAGATGACCGACTTGGGCCCACCAAAGAAAGCGCGTGGCCGATTGCGCGCCGGGCTGCGCGACCGGTTGAAGCCACGCCTTGATGAGGCAGACGAGGCCACCGCCGCCCGCGATCTGCAGATGATCAGCGGCCATCAGGCGCTGGCGCAGGGGCTGAAGGCACGCGGCATCACCCATGTCTATTCGCTACCCGGCAACCCGGTCTATGCCACCATTGCCGCCTTTGCCGACGCTGGGCTGGTCACCGTGGGCTGCCGCACCCAGAACGGTGCCATGAATGCAGCGCTGGCCCATAACTACCGGGCAGGGCGGTTGGCGGCTGTGGCGCTCTGCTCGCCCGCGCCGGGGCTGACAAATTCGCTGACCGGGCTCAACGATGCCTATGCCAACCAATGGCCGCTGGTACTCATCGCGGGCGGCGCCGAGGAAAGCAGCTGGAATTTTCAACTGTCGGACGCCGCGCGAATGGCGGCCCCCTTTGCCAAGGCGGTTTATGCGGTGAAAGACCGCACTCAGCTGAGCGCAGATCTGGACGCTGCCATCGCGCAGGCGGGCACCGGCCCCTGCGGTCCGGTCTGCCTTGAGGTGGCGCCGGCAGCTCTCAATGGGCGCGCCTCGGATGTGCTTGCGGCCAGCACGGACACCGCCACGACCACGCGGCCCGCGCTGCAGGACATTCCCGCCGCGGACCGGCCCGTGATCCTATTGGGGGAGGGTCTGCGCTGGACCGCCGGTGATATCGCCCCCTTGCGCGCCGCTTTGGAGGCCACCGGCTTGCCCGTCCTCGCCAGCCCGATGGCGCGGGGGATCTTGCCAGATGATCATCCGCAAAACGTCTTTGCCGCCGGCCCCGATGTGCTGACCGCCTGTGATCAGATCCTGCTCTGCGGGGCGCAGGCGGATTGGCGATTTGCAGGGATCCCGGCGGCCTTGGCCCGGCTGGACCCAGTGGAAATCCCCGCTGAGGGCGCCAGTTTGATCGCGCAACTGCAGGCGCTGCCGCGCCGCGCCCAACATCAAACCTGGATGCAGGCGATGCAGCCGCGTCAGGCTCAGATCATGGCGCAGATTGCCACCCGGGCCAAACAGCCAAATGACGCCGCAAAGATCATTGAGCTGAGCGCCGCACTTGACAGGTCACTGAAAACGCTGTGCCCCGATGGGGTGGTTAGCGTGATTGAGGGCGGGCTGGCGCTGTCCTGGGGGCATTTGGTCTGGTCCACCCAGCAACCGTTCACCCGGCTGACCCCGGGCCAGAACGGCACCATGGGCGTGGGCATCCCTCAGGGGTTGGGCGCGGCCTTGGCCGATCCCGATCAAACTGTGGCGGCCTTGGTGGGTGACGTCGGCTTTGCCTTTGCTGCCGCCGAGCTGGAAACCGCCCTGCGCAACAAGGCCCATTTGATCGTGGTCATCGCCGACAACAGCGCCATCAGCGGCCGGGCGTTTCAGGACCGTTGGATGGCCCCAGACAGCCACGACACGCTGCGCTACAGCCCTTCGGTGAACTATGCCGATATCGCGCGCGGCTGGGGCGTACCCGCACAGCAGATCACCGGTGCAGCCGCCTTGCATGATGCCTTGGCCACGGCCGTGAGCGCGCAGAAAACGCAAGCCGGACCACAGGTTATCTCCGTCACCCTTTCGCCAGATGGGGCAGGGCCCGCATCCGGACCGGGCTAAATCCCAAACCGCTTAACCAGATTGTAAGACTATCGTGTTTTTATGACCCAGACATCGGTTCCATCGTCAGCTCGTCGATCCCGGCTACGCCAGCAACTCGCCGCTCAAACATCGGCGGTGCCGGCATCGACTACACCTGTAACAGGCCCAAACAACGCGCCTTTTGTCGGGCGTGTTCCGGCGCAACCTCTGCAGCAGCAAATGTGGGCGTTGCAGGAACTGGCCCCAGACAGCGGCGCGGCGCTGGTGTCGCGGGCCTGGCGCATCAGCGGGCAGCTCAACGTTGCGCAGCTCCGTCAGGCCGCGCAGCAGCTTGTCACGGCACATGACGCGCTGCGGTCGTGTTTGGTTCTGGCGGATGGGTGCCTGCAGGTTGAGGTCGCTGCCAGTGCCCTGGTCGATTTCGAAACGCGGGACCTGCGCCAGAAACCGGCCGATCTGGACGCGCAAATCGCTGAGTGTCGCCGCTTGGCGTTTGCACCTGAGGCCTCCAGCCTGATGCGGTTGCGGCTGTATCAGATCGGGGCGCAGGACTGGGTGTTGCTGTTGGTGCACCACCACGCCGTGCTGGACGGCTGGTCGGTCACCCGATTGCTGGAAGATCTGCGCCGGGCCTACGGCGCCCCCAATGCTGCGCTCACCCCGCCTAGCTACGGTTGGGGGGGCTATCTGTCTGATCTGTCTGCGGCGGATCTATCCGAAGCGGCAGCCCCGCAGCCGGGCGAACTGGAGCCGTTGCAGCTGCCATATGATTACGAGCGGCGCGGCACTGACCTGTCGGGACAGGCCCTGTGGCTGCACCTCAGTGCGGCGGAACGGCAGGGTATCGAAGCCCTGGCCGCCGATTTGCACGTGGGCGCTGCCGCAGTGCTGATGGCCGCATGGCGTCTGACGCTGGCCCGTATTTCGGGACAGGCGGAGTTTGCCCTTGGCACCGTCCTGTTTGGCCGCAACGCACCAGAGGTGCAGTCGCTCCTAGGGGGCTTTGTGCAGACCGCAAACTGTCAGGTTTCGCTGCGCTCAGGCATGACGTTCGGCCAATTGTGCCAGGCAGAGCAGGGGGCGTCCGCAGACCTCCTGGGGCAGGAGGGCACGCTGGATGGCGATCTGTCCCGTGACAGTTTTCAGGCGACCTTCAATTATCGCGGCTATCCAACCCGGGGGCTGACGCTGGAGGGCTGCAATTGCGAGGAATATGTGCTGGAGGCACAGACCGCCGCCTTTCCGCTGGGCTTCAACGTCGAACCCGATGGGGCAGGCTACGCGATTGAGCTGTTGTGGCAACGCGCCTGTTTTCAGGAAGAAACCGTCGCCAGGATCGCGGCGGAGTTTCGTGAGGTGCTGACCGCCGGTTTGGCGCAATCACAGGCCGCAATCTGGCCGCTTCGCCTGAGTGAGGCGGAGCGGGACGCGCGTCTGCTCCATGGTGATAGCGGCTTTTGGGCCAGCAGACAGGGCGTTGTGCCGGTGCGCGCCCAGCTGGAACGGGCCTTTGAGGTGTACAAAGGCTCTGTTGCGCTGCGCCATGGGGATCTGGAATGGGATTACGCGGACCTCGATCGACATAGCGCGCTTTGGGCACATTCGCTCACGCAACGCAACTTGGGTCCGGGGGATCTGGTGGCGATTGCACTGCCGCGCGGGCCAGCGTTTCTGGCTGCTGTGATCGGCACCTTTCGGGCAGGCTGCGCCTTTGTTCCGCTGTCGCCTGAGGATCCGCCCCATCGTCTGGTGCAGATGCTGCGCCACGCTCAGCCAAAGGTGCTGATCGCAGAGGTCGAAATGGGCGCAGAGCTGAACGCTCTTCTGGCTCAGAGTGCAACGGGCAGGGATACGCAGGAACTGGCGGTTCTGGCCGCACCCGATGCCGCCGAGACGGTCATGGCCGCAAAAGACTTCGCGCATGATCTGGCGCCCGACACACTGGCCTATGTGATGTTCACATCTGGCTCCAGCGGCACCCCAAAAGGGGTCGCGGTGTCTTTTGATGCGCTTTCTGCCCAGCTGTGCGTGCAGAGCCAGGTTTTCAAACTGCGGCCCAAGGGTCGGTTTCTGTCGGGCTGCAGTGTGACCTTTGATGTGGTGCTGCTGGAGTGGCTGTTGCCGCTCATTGCAGGCTCCGAACTGGTGATGCTGGAAGATCGCTATCGGCGCGATCCGTGGAAAATTGTCGAAATGTCTGAAGAGCGGCATTTCGATGTTCTGTCCGCCACACCAACGCTGTGGCAAATGCTGTTGAACGCCGGCCTGCGCGGCCATGACAGGCTGACGATGTTGACCGGCGGTGAAACCCTGCCTGCGTCGATCCAGAATGAATTGCTGCAACGCACCGATCGCCTGCTGAACGGGTACGGGCCAACCGAGGCGACGGTGGCAACCTCAATGGATCTGATCGATGAACCGGCTGAGCTGAACCCGACCCATGCCGCCACGGCCTCCTCAGTCGGTCATGTGCTGCCGGGGTATCTGGTGGCCGTTGTCGATCCCGAGGGGCAGCCCGTTTGGCCCGGCCAAATGGGGGAAATTTGGGTGCATGGTCAAGGACTTGCCTTGGGCTACCACAATGACCCGGTGCGCAGCGCGGTCAGTTTTCCAAAGGATCCGCCCGGATTGCCCAAGGGCCGCTGGTATCGGACCGGTGACTTGGGCCGCGTTCTTCCGGACGGCCGGCTTGGCTATGCCGGACGCATCGACGCGCAGGTCAAAATCTCCGGTCAGCGCATCGAGTTGGGTGAAGTGGAGGCAGCAGCCATCGCATCCGGTTTGCTGAAGGCTGCGGGTGCTTACGCCTTTGAACGGCAGGGGCGCCAGACGCTGGCCATGCATATTGTGCCGGCGTCAGACACTCCGGTTGGAACCCTGCCCGAATCCCTAAGGGAAGATCTGCTGCGCCACCTGCGCCGGGCATTGCCGGCGACATGGGTGCCGAGCCATCTGTTTGAAATCGCCGCCCTGCCGGTCAACAGCGCGGGTAAACTGGATCGCCGTGCTTTGCAGAACCTGTGCCGGGAGGGGCTGCGCAATGCTGAGGCGGCCCCAGATGCGGCCGCCACAACGGTTGAGATCGCGCCCGAAGTCCAACAGGCCTGGACCGCAGCGCTGGGCACCGCGCCGGTTGCGGCCGATGCTGACTTCTTTGATCTGGGTGGCAACTCTGCGCAGTTCATTGGCTTGCTAGCCGCTTTGCGAGAACAGACCAAGGCGCATCTGCCGGTGGATCACGCCTTTGAGCGGCCCACCCCCGCGGCATTGACTGACCTGTTGCGGGAAGAAAAACGCCTGAGTTTGCCCGACCCCCTGGTCGTGGCGCGGCAGGGCGACGTCTCCGCAACTACAAAAACACCGCTGGTCTTTGTGCCCGGCGTGCTGCCGATCTCCCCCAACTTGGTCTCTTTGCTGCAGATGCTGCCGCAGGACCAAAGCGTCTATCAGTTTCATCGCAAAACGATCCCCTATATCGGTCCCTTGGTGGCGTTCGCGGATCACACCAAACACTATGCGCAGATTGCGGATGAGGTGTTTGGCGGGACCGACATCCATGTATGTGGATTTTCCCACGGCGGCGGGGTGGCGGTGGAAACCGTGCGCGCCCTGCAGGCCCTTGGTCATAGACCGCAGTTGACCATTCTGGACCATGGTCTGGGGCTGAAGGTCCAAGACCGCCCGGACTTCCTGACCGCTTCACAGCAAGATCGGGCGAACTGCCTGAGGATTGCGCATCACTTTCATCCGGTGGAGGGCGACATTGCCTATTTCCGCAGCAGCGGCGGCCTTTACGGCATGTCGATGCTGGCCAAAGGCTGGGAAGATTACGCGTCCGGCACTGTCACGATCTACACCGCGATTGCCCGCCATTCCAATCTGTTGACCGGCGGCGCTAAGGATCTGGCCGATGCTGTGCAACGCTCCGTCCCGGCACTGGCGGTCTTGCACCCCCAACCGGGGGCAGGGGCGCGACGGGAGGTCGCCCATCTTATCGCTGATAACAAACCGGATGCTGCCTTTGACCAGTTGCGTGCGCTGGTGGAGGCCTATCCTTTGCACCCCTGGCAGGCGGGCTGTGCCTATCGTCTGGCCGATGATCTGGGCCGCGGGGACGAAGGCCGGGCTGTGTTGCGGCGCTGGCTGGCGCGGGCCCCGCGGTCTGTACCTGAAGGGGTGGAGCCGCTGTGCTGGCATACCGGACGCGCACATGCCTATGAAAAGCTTGGCCAACACGTGCGGTGTTTCCTGGCCTTGAAACGGGCCCGGAAAGAGTGTGAACCGACCTACGATCTTGAAGTGAACTACGCCCGCAAACTGCTGTACCTGCGGCAGGTGCGCGCCGCTCAAAAGGTGCTGGAGGCTGCACAAGCCAAGTGGGGTAGCGAAGCGCAGTTGGAGCTGGAACTGGGCATTTGCTACGCGCAACAGGGGCGGTTTGAAGAGGCGCTTGCGCTGTTTTACCAAGCGCTGGAGGTTTGGGACGATAACACCCGATTGCGGCTGTGGATTAAACGCGCGGAACGACGGGAAACCCGGTGGCGCCGGATCTTGAAGCGGCGGTGAAGGGGCGAGGTCGGGGCCTCACCCCTGTCAGCGACTTTAACTGGGCGTAAACTCTTGTCGCAGGATGTTTTTCTGCACTTTACCCATCGTGTTGCGGGGCAGTTCCGGCAGCATGCGGTAGTGGCGGGGATGTTTGAACCGGGCCAGCTTCTGCGCGACCTCTGTTTGCAGCACCTCTTGGGGCACCTCAGTGCCCGGCTCAGCCACGATGGCGGCGCAGACCGCTTCGCCAAAATCGGCGTCTGCCACGCCGTAGACCGCACTTTCCAGCACGCCGGGGATGTCGTTTAACACATCTTCAATCTCTTTGGGGTAGATGTTGTAGCCACCGGAGATGATCAGGTCCTTTTCACGCCCCACGATGGACAGGTAGCCCTGATCATCGATCCGGCCCAGATCGCCTGTGATGAAGTAGCCACTGTCGCGCAGCTCTTCGGCAGTTTTGTCCGGCATGTTCCAATAGCCCTTAAACACATTTGGGCCGCGGACCTCGATCATGCCGATCTCACCCTGTGCCAGGGGCTGGCCGTCTTGGGTGATCTGCACCTCAACCCCGGGCAGGGGTTTGCCCACAGTGCCGGCGCGACGCGCGCCGTCATAGGGGTTTGAGGTGTTCATGTTGGTTTCGGTCATGCCGTAGCGTTCCAGGATGCGGTGGCCGCTGCGGGCTTCAAACGCCTCATGGGTTTCCGCCAGCAGGGGCGCGCTGCCCGAGATGAACAGCCGCATCTGGGCGCAGGCGGCGCGGGTCAACCGGGCATCACCCAGCAGGCGGGTGTAAAAGGTCGGCACGCCCATCAGCATTGTCGAGTGGGGCAGCTCAGCAAGGATCTGGTCAGGGGAAAACCGTTCCATCAGCCGCACCTCAACCCCGGCCAGCAGCGCGGTGTTCATGGCCACAAACAGCCCGTGGGTGTGGAAAATGGGCAGGGCATGGATCAAGCGATCCGCTTCGGTGATCTGCCAGAGAGCGACCAGCGCTTCGGCGTTGGAGAGCATATTGCCATGGGTCAGCATTGCGCCCTTGGACCGTCCGGTGGTGCCGGAGGTGTAAAGCAGCGCGGCCAGATCATCGGGGCCACGGGGCACCGTTTGAAACTCTTCGGGGCAGGATTGCGCCGCCTCTGCCAGACTGCCCATGCCAGCTGCATCCAGCGTCAGCAGGGCCGCGGCGCTGGCTTCGGCGATGGGGGTGAGGGCGGCCTGCGCATCGGGGGTGCAAAGCACCAGTTTAGGGGCCGCATCGCCAATGAAATAGCGCAGCTCCTCAGTGGTGTAGGCGGTGTTCAGCGGCAGGTAGACCGCCCCGGCCTGCAGGCTGGCCGCATAGAGCGCCAGCACCTCCCAGCGTTTTGGCGCCTGAACCACCAAACGGTCGCCGGGGCTGACGCCGTTTTGCACCAGAACATGGGCAAATTGCGCGGCGCGGGCGATAAACTGGGCATAGGTGATACGGCTGCCGTCGTCGGTTTCCAGAAACACCACCTCTTGGTTGGCGTGGCGCCCGATCAGCGCATCATAAAGCGTATTGGTCATCTTCGGTCTCATTATTTGGGGATCAGCTGTCGGTTGGGCCGGATTGTTGGGGGCCGGGCAGCTGGGTCTGCGCGGCGCGGGCCTTGGCTTTGAGGGATTTGGAGGCGGCAATCGTCTGATTGAGGGCGAAGTCCTCATGATTGCGCTCGGTCTGGCTGAGGTCATAGTGATAGTTCACCATCACCCCATATGATTGCGCCGCCCCTTTGGGGCTGGCGTCGGCGGCCTCATGCACCTCCAGCACGGCGGCGCCGTTGCCCAGATGGAACCGCGCCACAGGATCCACCGGCAGCCCATCGCTGCGGCGGGCGTTCAGAAGGTAATGCGCAGCCAGATCACCAGGGGCGGGCGGAGGCGTGATGCCTTCGCCCTCAGCCCAGCGGCGCAGGCCGGGAATAGGTGACAAAGTGACAAAAGTTGTCAGCTGTGGCAGCGCCTGCGCCAGTTCCGAGGCCACCTGTTTGATCAGAAGGTTGCCGAAGCTGATCCCGGCAAGCCCTTTCTGACAGTTGGAGATGGAATAGAACACGGCTGTGCGCGCGGCCTCAATCTCCAGCGGTGCGCGGTCCTCGGCCAGCACCGCCTGGATCGAGCCCGGCACCGCCTCAGTCAGGGCGACCTCAACAAAGATCAGCGGTTCATCCGGCATGGCGGGGTGGAAAAAGGCAAAACAGCGCCGGTCCGGCGGATGTAGGCGGCGGCGCAGATCATCCCAGTCCTGAATTTCATGCACCGCCTCATAGGCGACGATCTTTTCCAGGATGCTGGCGGGTGTGTCCCAGCTGATCTGTTTCAGCACCAGAAAGCCGCGGTTGAACCAGCTGCGCAGCAGATGGGTCAGGTCCATATCGCTGCGTTTGAGCGTCGGGTGCTCCTTGAGCAGGCGCAGAAGATCCACCCGCATCCGCACCAGTTGGGCGGTGGCGCCTTCGGCCTGATTGAGGCGGCGAAACAGCTCCTGACGTTGGGGTTCGGCGGCGCGGGACAGGGCGGCAAAGGCCTTGGGGCTGGGATCATGGCCATAGGCGGCGGCCAGATCGGCCACTTCGCTGGCGTTCAGATCCAGCGCATCGTTCAGGAAATGGAAGAAGGCCAGTTTTTCGGTCGCGTCCAGACCGCCATAGCGGCGCAGGATGGCGCTGGCGATCTGACGGCCCGAGACCTGACCGCTGGTCGACAACAGGGCCCGGCACAGATCCTCAATCGGTTGCGCCTCCAGCTTGGGGCCGCCAATCCAGCGGCGGTCAAACAGGCCGGTCAGAAACTCAGATACAGCGGTTGCGCGCGCCATGTCTCAGCCCAGTTTAACCGTGTTGGTCGACAGCCCGACCGACAGCTGCAGCGACCCCTCATTGATCAGCCAGCGGCGCAGGCGGAAGCTGCGAGCGCCGCGTTGATGCATCGGATCGCCCTCGGCCAAACGGCGTGCGTGCTCCAGCGAATCGGCGCGGTAGACGATCAAACCGGTGCCCAGCATCATCTCACCGCTGTCATCGGACATCGGGCCGGCAAAGGCCAGATTGCCCGCCACTTCCAGATCCCGCTGATAGGCCAGGTGGTCCGGCAGCACCTCTGGCACAGGTGGCCCATCCTCAGAAGGCGTTGACTCAACAACATAAAGCTCCAGCGCCAGCGCGCCGCGCTCCTGTGCGTGGCTTTTGTATTCTCCCCAAGTCGGCATTTTCGGCTCCCAAGTAAAAATATCGATATTTATTGACAGTAGCATGAATAATCGTCAAATGTGAAGGAAAGTTAGGGAGAGGAAAAATGAAATTCCTTGTTGGTAAGGCGGACGCTGCATCTGGCGTCTTTCTGGTGTCGGGCGATCAGGCCCGGTTGATCGCAGATGCAGGGGACGACCTGATGGGGATGATCCAGTCCGGTGCAATTGCGCCCGACTATGATGCGCTGCCCGGCCCGGATGTTGCGGTGGCGGAGATCACCCCGGCATTGCCCGTGGCAGAGCCCGGCAAGATTATTTGCCTGGGTCTGAACTACGTCGATCACATCAAAGAGGGGGGCTATGACATCCCCGAATATCCGGCGCTGTTCATGCGGGCGCGCAATTCCATCATGCCGGCCGGCGCGCCGATGGTGCGGCCCAGCTGTTCGGAAAAGTTGGATTATGAGGTCGAACTGATGCTGATCGTCGGCAAAGGTGGCCGTCATATCAGTGAAGATCAGGCGCTGAGCCATGTCTTTGGCTACACGGTGTTTAATGACGGCTCGGTGCGCGACTATCAGCGCAAAACCCACCAGTGGACGCCGGGCAAGAACTTTGACGACACTGGCGCGATTGGTCCCTTTGTGGTCACGCCCGATGAGCTGCCCGAGGGGGCGACGGGCCTGAAGATCGAGAGCCGCGTGGGTGATGAGATCCTGCAAAGCGCCACCACCTCGGACATGATGTGGTCTGTGGCCAAAACCATTGCCACCATTTCAGAATACACCACCCTGGAAGAGGGTGATCTGATCGCCATGGGCACGCCCCCGGGTGTGGGCCACGCCAAAACGCCGCCCCGCTGGCTGCGCCCCGGTGAGGTGGTTGAGGTCGAAATCGAAGGCATCGGAATCTGCGCCAGCCCGATTGTGGATGAGGCCGAGGCCTATGCAGGGGCGGCGGAATGACTGCCGCTGTAAATGCCCCTGTCGGTGAAGAGTTGGAGCGGCTGCGCGCCGCCGCTCAGGCCGATGTTCAGGCGCTGCGGGCGCGCAAAACCGCGCTGAGTGCGGATGGTATCGATCTGATCCTGCGCGGGGCCCGGTCGCATTATGCCTGGCAGGACCGCCCGGTTTCCGATGAGATACTGCATGCGCTTTATGAGATCACCGCCTCAGGGCCGACCAGCATGAACACCTGCCCGGCGCGGTTTGTCTTTGTCACCTCAGAGGCGGGCAAGGAACGGCTGGCGAAATCCCTGAAAGCCAAGAACATCGACAAGATGATGGCGGCGCCGGTGACGGCGATCATTGCCCATGATCTGGAGTTCTGGCAGGATCTGCCGTTTCTGTTTCCCCATGAGGACCGGCGCCCCTTCTTTGAAGGCAAGCCCGAACATTGCGAAATCACCGCCCTGCGCAACGGCACTTTGCAGGGTGCCTATTTCATGATCGCCGCCCGTGCCCTTGGGCTGGATGTCGGCGCAATGAGCGGATTTTCCAACGAAATTGTCGATCAGGAGTTCTTTGCCGGCACATCGATGCGGTCAAATTTCCTGTGTAATCTTGGCTATGCGGATGAAACGGCTCTGTTCCAGCGGTTGCCCCGTTTTTCATTTGCGCAGGCCTGTTCTTATGCGTGAGGCTTAGATGGCGATACGGCAAAAATCCACGATCAAGGTTCGGATGAACGGGCAGGGGCACAGCCACTCGCATTGCGATGTGATGGTGCGCGATCTGACCTCAACCATTGACGAACCGGTGGAACGCGGCGGCACCAATTTGGGCTTTTCGCCGACGGAAACCGCCTATGCAGCGCTGATCGGCTGCACCAATACGATCGGGCACAAATGTGCCGATAAGCTGGGGGTCGATATCGGCAACCTCAGCTTTGAGATGGTGGTCGATTTCGACCGTCGGGGCGTGATGCTGATGGAGGAAATCGACATCCCGTTCACTGCAATCCGTTTGTCCGTGACTGCACATGGCTCGGCAGAGCAAGCTGATCTGGAGCGGGTTGCAGAAGAAACCGCGAATTATTGCGCGGTGTCGAAAATGTTTGTCGCAGCCGGAACAGATGTGGAGGTTATCTGGTCCAAAGGCTGAGGCAGTGAGGAGCGAAGGCAAAATCAAGGGAGGAAGATGATGTCTGTATTTTCAAAAGGTTTGGCCCTCGGGGCCGCATTGACCGCGATTTCGGCAGTGCCGGGGTTTGCAACAGAAACCATCAAGGCTGTGGTCATTGATGGCTACCCGGCGCGCGCCCTGTGGGTGAAGGAATTCACCAACTTCTTTATCCCCGAGGTGGATAAGAAACTGGCCGAAACCGGCAACTACAAGATGGACTGGCAGGAAAGCTATGGCGGCTCCATCGTGAAGCCCAAAGGCGTTCTGGAAGGGGTGAAACTGGGGCTGGGCGACATCGGTATTGTCACCACCATTTTCCACTCATCGAAACTGCCCAGCCAGGCGATTTCGGCGGTGACCCCCTTTGTTGCAGCAGACTCGGTCGCGGTGGCCAAGGCGGTGGATGAGATCGCCAAAGAATTCCCCACCATGCAGAAAGAGTTTGAAAAGCAGAACCAGGTCTATCTGGCCACTGGTGTGGTGCTGGACACCTATCAGGTGTTCTCAAAAGACCCGATTGCCACGCCTGCTGACATGCAGGGCGCCAAGGTGGCAGGCGCCGGGATGAACCTGCGCTATCTGGAAGGCATCGATGGTGCCGCGGGTGTGCGCGGTGGTCTGACCGATTTCTACAACATGCTGCAGACCGGTCTGGTGGACAAAGCCATGCTGTGGCCTGAGGCGGCCAAGACCTTCAAGATCGCTGAAGTGGCACCGCATATGCTGCGGGTCGATCTGGGCGCGGTGAACTCCAAGACGATCACCGTCAATGCCGATTACTGGAAGGGCCTGCCGGATGAGGTGAAGGTCGCCCTGCAAGAGGTGGCGGTGATGTACCGCGATCACGTGGCGGGCATTGCGATGGAACGGGCACAAGAAAGCCGCGACGCCTATGTTGCAGCCGGTGGCACCATTGTTGAGGTTTCCATGGAAGACCGCAAAGCCTGGGCCGATGCGATGCCAAACATCGCCGCGGAATGGGCTGAAGGTCTGGACGGCAAAGGCGAACCGGGTTCCGAAATGCTGAACGCCTACCTCGCCAAGCTGCAGGCCTCTGGCTACGCCGGTGTGCGCGACTGGGCCGCTGAATAAGCCCCCCCACGTGCGTTAACGGAAAGGGCCGGACCCAATTATGTCGACTGTTTTAAACTCAATGGTTCTGGGCCTTTCCAGACTGGGCAACGCGCTGGCCATCGGCGCCAATGCCATCGGCACCCTGGTGGTGCTGGGCTTGGTGGCGGTGGTGAACTTTGACGTGGTGGCCCGCGGCGTCTTCAACGCGCCCTTCTTAGGTGCGGTGGAGGTGGTGCAGTTCTCCATGGTGCTGATCGTGTTCCTGCAATTGCCGGATGTGGTGCGGGTGAACCGCCTGACACGATCAGATGGGTTTTTGGGGGTGATTGCCCTCAAACGCCCCAAGCTGGCCGCGCAGATCCGCCGCATCATCGATACGATCTCGGCCGTGTTTATGGCGCTGATCACCGTGGCGATCTGGCCGGAATTTGTAGAAATGTGGGAAACCCAAGACTTCTTTGGCGTGCCCGGTGTCTTCACGGCGCCCTGGTGGCCGGTGAAACTGACGATCTTCCTCAGCGCGGCCCTGTGTGTGGTGATTTTTGCGCTGAAAGTGATCGGAGCGGGTGAGAAATCCGCCATCGTGCGGGTGCCCGAACATCAAGACCCTGAACATGAGGACAAAGAATGAGCCCTCTTGAAATTGGCATGCTGTCCGTCGCTGCCATCGTCTTCCTGATCTATATGGGGCTCTATATCCCCATCACGCTCGGGGTGGTGTCTTTCGTGTCGATCTGGCTGATGCGGGACAACTTTGATCTGGCGATGAACCTGTTGAAAGTTGCGGTGTCTGACAGCGTGATGGAATACACTTTCGCCACCGTGCCGCTGTTTACCTTCATGGGGCTGATCGTCTCCAAGGCGGGGCTGGGCAGTGACGTCTATGAGGTCATGAGCTCCGGCTTTCGCCGGGTCAAAGGTGGCATCGGCATGGCCACGGTGGGGGCCAATGCGGTCTTTGCTGCGGTGACCGGATCCTCAATCGCGTCGGCCTCGGTCTTTTCCAAAGTCTCGGTGCCGCAGATGCTGCAATATGATTACAACCCGCGCTTTGCGGTTGGGGTTGTGGCAGGCTCTTCGGTGCTGGGCATGATCATCCCGCCCTCGGCCATGTTGATCATCTATTCCTTTGTGGCAGAACAGTCGGTGGGCGAAATGTTCCTGGCCGGTGTGGTGCCGGGGCTGATGCTGGCGGTGGCCTATGTGGCGGCGATCTGGTTCATGGGGCGGTTTTTCCCAGCCTTTGTCGGCGGGCGCTCTGCCGATGATTTCCGGCCCATCCCCTGGGGGGAGATTGCGCTGAAAACCCTGCCAACCCTCGTCATCATCGCGGTGGTGCTGGGCGGTATCTACACCGGTTGGCTGACCCCGGTGGAGGCCGGTGCTGCGGGATCGGTTGTGGCGCTGCTGATCGCAATGGCGCGTGGCCGCATGACCCTGAAAGGGTTCTGGGAGGCGCTTCTGGAAACCGGTCATATCACCGCGTCGATCCTGTTCCTGATCACCGCCGCCTCAATCTACAGCCGGATGTTGGGCCTTGCCGGCCTGCCAAATGAGCTGGGCGATATGTTGGCGGCCAGTCAGGTCAGTTTCTTCTGGATCATGGTGCTTTATGTGCTCCTGATGCTGTTCCTTGGAACGTTGTTGGACACGGCTTCGATCATACTGATCGTGGTGCCCCTGTTCCTGCCATTGGTGGAGCCGATGGGCCTCAGCCTTGTCTGGTTTGGCATCATCACTGTGGTTGGCGCCGAAATTGGCCTGCTGACCCCGCCGCTTGGCATATCCTGCTTTGTGATCAAAGCCACGCTGAACGACGACCGTATTTCGCTGAAGGATGTCTTCCTTGGCGCGCTGCCGTTCGCGGCTGTGATGCTGGTCGTGCTGATCCTGCTGATCCGCTACCCGGCGCTCAGCCTCGCAATTCTGAACTAGGAGGCGCAGATGCGTTCCGTCACCAAAGACAATATCACTGAGGTTTTCACCTCTTACTTCGGCGAGGATACAGATCCGCGGGTCCGTGAAGTTCTGGGGGCGCTGGCCCGTCACATCCATGACTTTGCCCGCGAAGTGAACCTGACCCATGAGGAATGGCAGGTGGGGATCGATTTCCTGACCCGCGCCGGTGACATCACCACGCCTGAGCGGCATGAGTTTGTGCTGCTGTCGGATGTGCTGGGCCTGTCCTCACTGGTTGATATGCTGCATTCGCGTGAGGATGCGACCAGTTCCTCGGTGCTGGGGCCGTTCCACGTGTCCAACCCGCCGCCGCTGGAAATTGGCGGCGACATGAAGCGTGACTTTGAGGGTGAGGTACTGCTGGTCGAAGGCACGGTGCGTGACACCGAGGGCAACCCGATCCCAGGGGCGGAGATTGATATCTGGCAGACCGCGCCAAACGGGCTGTATTCCAGTCAGGACCCGGATCAGGACATTCATTCGTTCCATGGTCTGATGAAGGCTGATGAAAACGGCCGCTATGCGTTCACCACGGTGCGTCCGGTCAGTTACACGGTGCCTGATGACGGGCCGGTGGGGGACATCCTTCGCGCGGCAGGGCGGCATCCGTGGCGGCCGTCACATCTGCATTACATCGTGTCCGCCAAGGGCTTCCGCAATCTGGTGACCGAGGTTTTCCCGGATGATGACCCCTACCTTGACGAAGATACGGTCTTTGGGGTGCGCAGCGATCTGGTGATGACTTATGAACCCCAACCCGCTGGCAGCTTCCCTGAAGGTTTTGCCCTGTCAGGGCAGGTGCCTGAGGCCTACTCGCGGGTTGACTTTGATCTGGTGTTGGCCGCCGAATAAGCCGCCGCACAGGTGGCCTGGGCCAGATCCCTGGCCCAGTTTTCCGATCTCATGGGGGAGTGGCCCTATTCGGGGAACTGGGCCGTCAGATAAGCACCGGTCTGGCGGTAGTGATGCAGCAGACGCTCCACCGCCAGATCCGCATCGCGGTTGATGGCCGCCTCAAGGATTTCCGCGTGTTCTTTGCCAATGTCGCGCTTTTTGTAGCCGCTGGCCTGTTCCGCCAGATAGCGGTAGCGGATGTTCAGATCATAAAGCTGGGTGCAGAACTTCAGCAAAATGGGGGATCCGCAGGCCTCCAGCAGGGCCATGTGGAAATCCTTGTGCCGCTGTTCAAACACCTCAACATCTTCGCGCGGCTGGCGCACCATCCGGTGATGGACCAGAACGGCGCGTTCTTCCCAGGCCTCATCTGCGGCGGCAATGGACTGGCGCAGCGCCATTTCTTCCAGGTAGCAGCGCAGGCGCAGGATTTCCTCAAAGTTGGCTTTGCTGACGGCGGCGGTGCGAAAGCCCCGCTGGTCAATCCGTTCCACCAGCTGATCTGAGGTCAGCAGGCTCAGCGCTTCGCGCACGGGTGAGGCACCGGTGTCCAGCACCTGCCGCAGCCGTTCGATCTTGAGTTTTTCACCCGGCGGCAGCTCGCCCACCACAATCATGCGCCGCAACGCCTGATAGGCGAGCTGCGTGGCTGAGGTATTGGCCGTTTCGGCGGGCTGGGTCGGGGCGAGCGTGGATTTGTCCATGCTGCTAAAATATCGTTTTTCAGAAGGTATTCAATGAAAAGCGTATATTTTTCTGCGCCCCATGCGTTGCCGAATGGGGCGCGGCGCCGATTAGGCCAAGGGCGCGGCCTTCATGGTATCCGGCGCGGCAACCCCTAACAAAGACAGGATCGTTGGCGCAAGGGCGCGTTGATCCAAAACCTGCCCCTCTGGTGCGGTGATGGCCGTGTCGAAGGCAAAGAAGGGCACGTTAACCAAAGACGGCGCATCGCCGCCGTGATCGCCGTGTTCATCCATGCCGTGATCGGCGGTGATCAGCACCTGATAACCTGCCTCCCGTAGGCGAGGGATCAGCTGGGCCAGGGCCTTGTCGACCTTGCCGGCCTGCCGTTCATAGGCCGCCCCCAGCCCGGTGTGGGTGTGCCCCAGCGTGTCACAGCTGGAGGAATGCAGCAGAAGGTAATCCGGCGCGTGCCGTCTGGCGATGCCCCAGAGCTGGCCACAAAGATCCACCTCCGCCGGTTGCACCGCATTGTCGGCGTCATAGCCATCCATGCTGTAGTAGCGGCCATGGGTGATCGCGCTGTGCGGATCGTCCACCTCCACATGGTCAAACGGGTCAAAGGCGGATCCGGCAAACAGGCTGTGGAAATAGCTATGGCCCACCACGCCACTGGTTTTGCCTGCGCCCTGCAAGGCGCTGAACACATTGGGGTGGGGGCAGGGGCGCAGGCCTTCGTTGTCCATCAGCCCATGATCTGCCGGGGCTAGCCCGGTGTGGATCGTTTCATAAAGCGGCGCCGAGATGGTGGGCAGGCAGGCCTGCATGGTCCAGAGGCGGGCATCGCCCTTGGCCACCGAGCCCATGAGCCAGTCGCAACATTTGCGCGCGGTGTCCTCGCGCAGCCCATCGATGATGATCAGACAGGTTTTGGTCATCGTTTAGAGATCCTTCACCTTGTCAGCGCTCAATGGGCAGCTGAGGTAGACGCCAAATTCCTTGCCGATATCGGCGCTGACACGGGCATGAACCGCGCCCTGACGGTCCAGAAACCGCTGGCTGTCCTCGACCGGGAAGACACCTTCGTGCCAGATGCCGGCATGGATGTAGATCCCGGCGCTGCCATCGCCCCAGAAGGCCACAACCTTTTCCGGGCTCAGATTGTCACCGGGCAGGGCGGCGGGCACGATGAAGGGTTTTCGGTCCAGCGGAAAGAACAGCTGCCCGCCATCGGGGTGGTAGTTCATATGCCACAACAGCACCTGATCCCGTGGGGCGGTCTGGCTGTCGGTGCGGGCCTTTTGCGGATCGTTCGACCAGCCCAGAACATAGTTGCCTTTCACCGCTTCGTTTTCGCCATAAAGCACATCCCCGCGCCAGTCGCATTTGAACGTGCCTTCGACATAGCCACCTTCATCGCCGGTGCCCTCATCAATCGGCCGCCAGCCCTGTTGCGGCCAACGGGTGATTTCAATGTCAAAGGTGGCAGGGTCCTCGACCAGCTGGCCATAGCCCTTGAGGCTGTCATTGGTGGCGCGGATCAGCGGCACCTCATGCCAGGGCAGCGACGGTTTGCTGCTGGCTTCAAACATATACTCAGGCGCGCTCATGACTGGCCCCGCATATGGGCATCGACCAGCCGCTGTACCCGTGGGGCAAAGTGACGGAAATCCGGGGTCTCCATATCAGCGATTTTACCCGCCTCATCCAGATAGCGCACCGCAATGATCTCTTTGAGGTTGGGGTTCTTTTCGAACTCGGCCACCTCTTCGGCGGACATCGGGCCGCCCTGCAGGTTCAGCGAGTGGATGGAGGCCTCGGACAGGCGATCAAAATAGCTGGGCTTGGTGGCACAGAGATACCGTTTGGCGGCAACGTGATAGCGACAGCAATCGGTCACCACCGAAGGGAAGAACTGTTCCAGCACCTCAGCGCCGGCATCTTCGTGGTGGCGGTCTTCGGTGTCATCCATGGTGAAGGTGCCAAACTCGGACGTGAAATGACCGATGTCATGCAGCAGCGCACCCACGATGATCTCATCCGGTTGGTTGTTCTGCTCAGCGATTGTGGCGCCCTGCAGCATATGTTCGCCCATGGTTACAGGCTCGCCCAGATATTCCTCAGCGCCGCGCCGTTCAAAGATCGAGGCGAGGAATTCCACAATGTTGTCGGCGTTCAGATCGTTTACGGTGACGCTCATTCCGCCGCCTCCTGCAATGCACGACGGCGGGCATCACGGGTGGAGCGCAGGCCGTCCTTATCCGCGTAACAGCCCTGCAGCCAACGGGTGCCGGTGCCGGAATAGGCCTTGCGGGCATGCAGCACACGGGTGTTGTCGACAACAAACCCTTCCCCCGGTTCCAGACGGAATGTCACCTCCATCGCCGGGTCATCGATGATTTCACCCAGCCGGCGATAGGCCGCATACCACAGCGCCATCTGATCAAACGGAATATCGGTCACCGCCGCGAGGGAGCGGTTGTTGAACCGCACGCCCACCAGTTCGCCATCAGGCGCCAGTTCGATCATCGGACGGCGCGCGGTCAGGCAGACACCTTCTTCGCCGGCATATTCGAAATGGGCGCAGTGGTTGGCCAGCGCATCGAAATAGGCCGGGTTTTCTGCCTGCAAACGGCGGGCGCAGGCAAAACCGTCAACCACCATGTTTTCCCCGCCCGCGGCCGAGCTTTCGAGGCAATAGAGCACCTGAATGGAGGGCACGGGATCCCGGTAGGGGTTATCAGTATGGGCCTGCAGCCCCAGCCCGGTGAAGGCCAGGTTGGTGGGGTTCACCTCAGTGCGGACCTCAAAGTGGCGGCCATAGTTGGTTTCGCGCACATGGCCAAACAGATCAACAACCTGAAACAGCGCCCCATCGGCGATCGGCCCGCCCTCAATCTTGCCAAAACCATAGCGCGCGACGGCGTCAATCCAGTCATCAAAGGCGCTGCCACGGGTGGAAAGTTCGGCGAATTGGCCGGTGGGCACATCGTTTTGCAGCCCACTGTCCCAGGTGGAGATATCCGGTTGCAGCCAGCCGCGCCCCTCGGGTGCTGCGCGATCATAGGCATGGGCGATCAGCCAGTTAGGATCAAAGACCACGGTTTTGCCTTCCGGGGCAAAGCTGACCTCCAGCCCGGCGGCGGTGACCGCGCAGGCGCTGATCCGCGTGTCGGCGGGAATGTCGCGCAGCGCAATCAGCCGCTGGCCATTGCCCGGCGCGCGGGTCTCAGGATCCGGCGCATTGTCGCGCAGCCAAATGGCGTGGAATCGCAAAGCGCCGTCATTGCTGTCAAGGGTGAGGAAATCGCCACTGGCGTCGAGAAGAGCTTGCATGGGGCACCTTTCAGGCTGGCTCAGTCATCTGTGGCTTCCTTGTCAGCCATTCCCATTATAAACTCAAATCAGAAAAATGCCCTCTGAGTATCGGTTTGATTTATGCAAGAGCCCAGCTTTCAACTGCCGCAACTGGAATGGATCCGCGCCTTTGAGGCGGCCGCACGGCTGGGCAGTTTTACCGCCGCTGCCCGCGAAACCGGGTTGACCCAGCCCGCGATCAGCCAACGCATCAGCCAGCTGGAGGCGCATCTGGGCGCACAGCTGTTCCTGCGGCAGGCGCGCACAATTACGCTGAGTGTTGAAGGCGAGGCCTGGCTGCCCCATGTGCAGGCGGCGCTGCAGGAGTTGAGCGAAAGCTCGGAGATGCTGTTTGCGCGCGACCGCACCCATCTGACCTTTTCCGCCAGCCAGTCGGTGATTGCGCTGTTTCTCGTCCCCCGTCTGGCCGAGGTTGAGCGCGTCACAGGGGCGTCAATTTCCGTGCAATCCTATGTGCTTGGCGGCCAGAGTGCGACATTGGATGAGGTGATCCAGATCCGTTATGGCGCCGGCGACTGGCCGCATCACTATCAAATGCCGCTTTATGATGAGGAGCTGGCTCCGGTTGCTGCCCCGCAGCTGCTGGCGCAGGGGCCAGGGCAGGGGGACTGGACCGCCCTGCCTCGCATTGCTTGCACCGGCCCGAGGCCGGACTGGCACGTCTTCACCCGCGCCTTTGGATTGCCCGCCACCCCCGGTGCCGAGGCGCTGCGCTTTGACACCTTCCATGCCGCGCTGGAGGCGGCAAAATCAGGCCTCGGCGTCGCGCTGGCCTCACTGCCGCTCTGCACCGAAGACCTGCGAGAGGGCCGTCTGGTGCAACTGGGATCCGAGGTGCTGCCACATGGCGAAACCTATTGGCTCCTCGCCTCCAAACGCGCCATCCGCCGCCGCCAATGGGACGCCCTGACCACCACTTTGCTTCAGTCAAAGGGGTGAGGATATCGCCTCTTCAGCAATCAACCTGGATTTCATGCGCCATCTCATTCAACTGATGGCGCACCGGCCCGCGGAGGTGCGGGCCGGTGGTTGGGTTAGATGTGCAATGCGTGGCCTAAGGCGCGCAGGCAGGCCTCTTGCAGGCCTTCGGACTGGGTTGGATGGGCGTGGATTGTGGATCCGATGTCTTCCAGACAGGCGCCCATTTCGATGGCGAGCGAGAAGGCTGCGGAGAGTTCTGAGACCCCGGCGCCAACCGCCTGCAGCCCCAGCACCGCATGATCTGCCTCACGGAAGACCACCCGGATGAAGCCATCTTCGCGTTCGCAGGTCATCGCGCGGCCGTTGGCCATGAAGGGAAATTCAGACGCTTTGGTGCCCTCAACCTCGCCCGGCAGGGCGCCGCAGGTGACAATCTCAGGGTCAGTAAAACAGACCGCCGGAATGGCGCGTTTGTCCCATTCCACGGCATGGCCAGCGATGTGCTCCGCCACCATTTCGCCCTGCGCCATCGCCCGATGGGCCAGCATCGGCTCCCCGGTGACATCGCCGATCGCATAGATCCCGCGCATTGAGGTCTGGCAGGTCTGATCGATCCGAATGAACGGCCCGTCCAGCGTCAGTGCCAGTTCTTCCACGCCGATGCCCTGCGTCCGTGGACGGCGGCCGACGGTGACCAGCACCTTATCCGCCTGAACGACACCCTGATCGGTGGTGAGCTGCCCCTCGGCAAAGCCTTCGGCCTTGGCCCCGGTCATCACGGTCACACCCAGCGCCGCCAGACGTTTGGCCACCGGCGCGGTCAGCGCCTTGTCATAGGTTGGCAGGATCCGATCCGCCGCCTCAACCACAGTGACCTTGGTGCCCAGTTTGGCAAAGGCCGTGCCCAGTTCCAGACCGATATAGCCGCCGCCCACAACGGCCAGTGTGTCCGGCACGCTGTCCAGGGACAGCGCCTCGGTCGAGGAGAGGATATCGCCGCCAAACGGCAGGAACGGCAGCTCAACCGGGGCGGAGCCTGAGGCGATCACCACATGTTCCGCGCGGATCTGTGTGACCTCATCGCCATTGCTGACGGCGACGGTTTTGCCATCAAGGAAGCGGGCCCGCCCTTGCACATACTGCGCGCCCGCGCGTTTCATCAACCCGGCAACACCTCCCGTCAGACGGGAGACGATGCCGTCTTTCCAGGCCACGGTTTCGGCCAGATCGATGTTGGCGTCCCCGGTTTTGATGCCCAAGGGGCCGTCATTGGCATGGGTGATCTTGTGGAATTCATCCGCCGCATGGATCAGCGCCTTGGAGGGGATGCAGCCGATGTTCAGGCAGGTGCCGCCCGGTGCGGCCTCATCCACCACAATCGTGTCAATGCCCAGCTGGCCGGCACGGATCGCACAGACATAGCCGCCGGGACCGGCGCCAATGATCAGAAGTTTACATTTCTTATCAGCCATTTACCCCTCCACAAACAGCATCGCTGGGGTTTCCAGCAGGGTCTTGAGTTTCTGCACGAACACCGCCGCATCCCAGCCATCGATCACCCGGTGATCAAAGGAGCAGGAGATGTTCATCATCTTGCGCGGCTGGAACTGCTGGCCGTCCCAGACCGGACGGATCTGCATTTTGTTCACGCCCACAATGGCCACTTCGGGGTGGTTGATGATCGGCGTTGTTGCCAGGGCGCCAAGCGGGCCCAGCGAGGTGATGGTGATCGTGCCGCCCTGCAACTCATCAATCTTGATGGTGCCGTCACGGGCGGCATCGGCCAGCCGGCCAAGCTCGGTCGCATTGTCCCAGAGGCTGCCTGCCTCAGCATGGCGGATCACCGGCACGTTCAACCCGTTCGGGGTTTGCGTGGCGATGCCCACATGCACCCCGCCGTGGCGATGGATCACACCGGCCTCATCATCATAGTGCGCGTTCAGTTCGGGCTGTTCACGCACCGCTTCGACGATGGCGCGCATCAGGAACGGCAGGATGGTCAGCTTGGGGCGGTCGCCCTTGTGTTTGGCGTTGAGCGCCGCGCGGAGGCTTTCAAGCGCCTCCATCTCGACTTCTTCGACGATGGTGATATGCGGGATCTGCCGTTTGGAGATCTGCATCTTCTCGGCGATCTTACGGCGCATGCCGATGACGCGCACCTCTTCGATGCCGGTGTTGGCAGCGCGGGTCACGCCGCCCTGCTGGATACCGCCAGAGGCGATCCAGCGATCCAGATCCTCATGGCTGATCCGACCGGCAGGGCCGGACCCCGGCACCTGACGCAGGTCGATGCCTTCGTCACGGGCGCGGCCCCGCACAGAAGGTGACGCCAGCGGTTTGGTGCCCTGCGCGCGTGCCACGATAGGGGCTGCAGAACTCGCAGGCGCCGGCGTGGGTTTCGGCGCAGGTGCAGCCACCGGCTTCGGCGCCTCCGGCTTGGGGGCCGGTGCGGCAGCGGGCGGTGGTGCGGCGTCTTCAGCGATGTCGCCTTCGTTGCCCTCGCCGTCCACTTCGATCCGGATCAACACGGCGCCAACGGCCATCAGCGTGCCAATCTCACCGCCCAATTCGACCACTTTGCCCTCAACCGAGGACGGCACTTCCACCGCGGCCTTATCGGTCATGACAACCGCCAGGATGTCGTCTTCTTTGACGATATCGCCCGGTTTCACCTGCCATTCGGTCAATTCGGCCTCGGCAATGCCTTCACCGATATCGGGCAGTCTGATTGCGTGAATACCCATGGCTTACCCCTCCATCACTTTTTTCAAGGCTTCCCCAACACGGGCCGGACCCGGGAAATATTCCCATTCCTGCGCGTGCGGATAGGGCGTGTCCCATCCGGTCACGCGGATCATCGGCGCCTCGAGGTGGTAAAAACAGCTTTCCTGCACAAGGCTCATCAGCTCAGCACCAAAGCCCGAGGTGCGGGTAGCCTCATGCACGATGACGCAGCGGCCGGTTTTTTGAACCGAGGCGACGATTGTGTCCAGATCCAACGGCATCAGGGTGCGCAGGTCGATCACCTCAGCGTCGACGCCAGCCTCTTCCGCGGCGGCCTCGGCAACGTAAACCATTGTCCCGTAGGCCAAAACCGTCACATCCGCACCTTCACGGGTGATCTTGGCCTTGCCCAGCGGCACCGACACATCGCCATCAGGCACGTCGCCCAGCGGGTGTTTCTTCCATGAGGTCAGGGGGCGGTCATGGTGGCCGTCAAACGGGCCGTTATAAAGCCGTTTGGGTTCGAGGAAGATCACCGGATCGGGATCCGCAACCGCCGATAGGAACAACCCCTTGGCATCTGCCGGGTTTGAGGGGATCACCACCTTCAGGCCCGACACATGGGTAAAGATCGCCTCGGGTGACTGGCTGTGGGTCTGGCCGCCAAAGATGCCGCCGCCGGTGGGCATGCGGATCACCAGCGGACAGGTGAAATCCCCGTTTGAGCGATGCCGCAAGCGCGCCGCCTCAGACACGATCTGGTCATAGGCGGGATAGACATAGTCAGCGAACTGAATTTCGATCACCGGTTTCAGCCCATAGGCCGCCATGCCAATGGCGGTGCCCACGATCCCGCTTTCGTTGATCGGGGCATCAAAGCAGCGTGCGCTGCCGTATTTTTCCTGCAGGCCAGCGGTACAGCGGAACACACCGCCGAAAAACCCGACGTCTTCGCCAAAGACCACCACTTTGTCATCCGCAGCCATCGCCACGTCATGGGCGTCCCGGATGGCTTCAATCATTGTCATCTGTGCCATGATTAATACCCCGCTTCCTGACGTTGCCGGATCAGATGAGGCGGCATGGTTTCATAAACCCCTTCGAACATGTCGCGGGGGCTGGGGGCCTGACCGTCACCAAGGGTGCCAACTGCTTCGGCCTGTTTTTGAATGGTGGTGACCTCATCCAGAATTTCCGCTTCGGCTTGTGTGTGACGGTCCTCAGTCCATTCCCCGATGGCGATCAGATGCGCCTTGAGGCGTTCCAGCGGATCGCCCAGGGGCCAGGCGTCGGCTTCGCTGCCGGACCGATAAGCCGATGGATCATCCGAGGTGGAATGCCCGCCCGCGCGGTAGGTCACATGTTCGATCAAGGTTGGCCCATGGCCCAGACGGGCCCGTTCAGCCGCCCATTTGGCCACCGCATGCACCGCCAGATAATCGTTGCCGTCCACCCGGATAGAGGCAATGCCAAAGCCATGGCCGCGCGCCGCAAAGGTGCCGACACCGCCACGTGCGATGCCCTGGAAGGTCGAAATGGCCCATTGGTTGTTGACGATATTCAACACCACCGGCGCCTTATAGGTGGAGGCAAAGACCATCGCCGAATGGAAATCGCTTTCGGCGGTGGAGCCATCCCCGATCCAGCCGGTGGCGATCTTGGTATCGCCCGAAATGGCAGAGGCCATGGCCCAACCCACCGATTGCACAAACTGGGTGCCAAGGTTGCCTGAGATCGAGAAGAACCCATGCGCCTTCGACGAATACATGATCGGCAACTGGCGCCCGTGCAGCGGATCTTCGGCGTTGGAATAGATCTGGTTCATCATCGTCAGCATCGGATAGTCCGAGGCGATCAACAGACCGGCCTGACGATAGGTGGGGAAGTTCATGTCCCCCGGCTGCAGGGCGCGGGCAAAGGCGCAGCTCACCGCCTCTTCACCCAAATGCTGCATGTAGAAACTGGTCTTGCCCTGCCGCTGTGCGGTCTGCATCCGCGCATCAAAGGTCCGCAGCGTCATCATGTGACGCAGACCTTGGCGCAGCTCCTCCGCCGTCAGGGCCCCGGCCCAGTCCCCAACGGCCTGACCGTCCTTGTTCAGGACCCGCACAATGGAAAACGCCATATCGCGGATCGTGTCGGGATCCACATCCACAGGGGGGCGTTGGACCTCCCCCGCACGTGGAATTTCAAAGTCCGAAAAATCAGGCGTGTCGCCGGGTCTGCACCCCGGTTCCGGCACATTGAGTGAAAGCGGTTCATAGGTAGATGTCATCCGACCCCCCTCCGGTCTGGGTGAACGCAAGGGGCATGCCCTGCGGTAAGTCTGAGTCTTCTGCCACCAGCATAACAGATCATGGCTGGCGCAGGTTCGGCTGCGCAGTATTCTAGGGGAAACAGAGTAGTTGCTTAACGCAATTCTGACAGCTATCCTGACCTAAGTCAGCTCCAAATCACTAAGGATCCGCAGAAACATGGCCAAAATCACCCTAGATCATCTGGATCGAGAGATTTTGCGTGCACTGGAGGCTGACAGCCGGATTTCACTGGTTCATCTGTCTGAACGCATTGGCCTCTCCGCCACCCCCTGCAAACGTCGTTTGGCGCGGCTGCAGGACAGCGGGCTGATCGCCCACTACGGCGTGACGCTCGATCGCAAGGTCGCGGGCCATGGCATCACCGCCTATGTCTCGGTCGAGTTGGAGCGCACAGACGCCGAACAGATCGCCGATTTCCAACGCCAGGTCAGCCTGTTTGAAGAGGTGGTGACCGGCACGCTGATGACCGGGGCACAGGATTTCCTGTTGGAAGTCGCCGTCGAAAGCCTGGAGGAATTTGACATGTTCCTGCAGTCAAAGCTGATGCGCATTCCCGGCCTGCGCAACGTAAAGTCCCGGTTTGCCTTGCAAAAATTCATCAACCGCAACCGGTTGCCCTAAGCGCTTTTTCCTGCGGTGCTTTCAAAAGCTTTTCGTTAAAGGGTCTGCCAAACCCTCCGGGATGGACTGCTTGATCAGTGCCTTTGCCCAAAACCGTTGGGAAGGAAAATAACAACCCCGGTCCTGATACGATCTTCCTTTTTGGTTGGACGCTACTATTCTTGGCAAAGCCATGATTATGAACCGACGTCATTTCCTCGCAAGTAGCGCTGGGCTGGCCCTTTCCGCCTGCGTGGCCGGCAGGTCCCCGACGGCAACGGGGGCTGGTGTCAGCAACCTGCCATCAGACCTCAAACCGGTAGCCAACCCGGCATTTGCAAATTGGATCGCGAATTTCAGACCACGCGCGCGGGCCGCAGGCATTTCCGAAAGTACCTTGCAGGTGGCTTTCGCAAATGTTGGCTACCTGCCCGGGGTCATCACCCGGGACAAAACCCAGATTCAAACCCGGCGCACTTTGGAAGAATACCTGTCGATTGCCACGTCAGATGACAGGCTGGCAAAAGGCCGCGCCGCTCTGACGAAACATGCAAGTACACTTGCCGCGATTGAACGAAAATACGGTGTCAGCGCGCAGATCGTTGCGGCGATTTGGGGCATGGAAAGTCAGTTTGGCGAAAAGCGTGGACAGATCCCGGTGATCTCCTCCACAGCGACGCTTGCCTTTGAAGGCCGCCGTGGCGCCTTTTACGAAACGCAGCTGATCGCCGCCTTGCGCATTCTTGAGCGTGGCGACATCTCACCGGCCAAACTGACCGGCAGCTGGGCGGGGGCGATGGGGCACACGCAGTTCATTCCCACCTCCTACCAGTCATTTGCTGTCGATTTCACCGGTGATGGCAGGCGCGATGTCTGGGGGCAGGATCCAAGCGACGCGCTGGCCTCCACCGCCAGCTATCTGGCGCGCAACGGCTGGCAATCCGGATTGACTTGGGGGGCGGAGGCCGGACCTAGCGCACCACTAGGACGCACCATCCAGCCGCAACAGGGCGGCGTCAGCTTCGTGATCACCCGCAATTTCAATGTGCTGAAGACCTATAACAACTCCGATTTCTACGCGCTCGGGGTGGGCCATCTCGCCGATCGCCTCGGCGGGGCGGGCCCCCTGCGCGGAACCTTCCCGCCCGATACCAATGGGTTGACCAAAGCAGATCGGCTGGCACTCCAACGTGGTTTGCAAGCCAAAGGGTACGACGTTGGCACGGTTGACGGTGTGATCGGCGCCAAAACCGAAGCCGCCATTCGCGATTTTCAGAAACGACAAGGGCTGGCAATCACCGGTATCGCCAACCGCGATCTGCTTGCCCGCCTGAGTTAACCAATCTTAAGAAAAGCCAGAAACGGATCCTCCGACCAAACGGAGCCGCAGGGACGAGCTTCGGCAAACAAGTTGGAAATCCGAAGGCGCCGTGGTTTAAGCGGGCGAAACAGGAAAGGAATTTTCGTATCACTAAGTTCGACCCAGAGACGCTGCCCAAAGCCCATCAGGACGTGGTCAAAACCACCCGTCTTTGGCTTGATCAAATGGTCGTCGGGCTCAACCTATGTCCGTTTTCACTGAGTGTCATCGCCCGCAACCAAGTCCATTATGCCGTCTGTGACGCCACCGCGGATGCGGAATTGAGGCAGTTTTTTTTGGATGAATTGCAGCGCCTGCTTGGGGCCAACGAAAATGATGTCGCGACAAGCTTGCTCATGTTCACCCAGGGTGTGGAGGCGTTTGAGGATTACCTCGACCTCCTCGATTGGTTCCAGCAATTGTTGGAGGATGCGGATCTGACCGATCATGTGCAGCTGGCGTCCTTTCATCCACACTATCAGTTTGAGGGGGTGGATGCAGAGGATCTCAGCCACTTCACCAATCGCGCGCCCTACCCAACGATTCACCTGCTGCGTCAGGATCACATGGCGCGGATCCTCACCCATGTTTCGAACCCTGAGAAGATCTACCTGGACAATATCGAAACGTTGAAAAAACTGGGCCGTCCGCAAGTCGAAGCTCTTTGCCCCTGGGGGAAGTGATGTGTTTGCAGTGACTTGTCGCTGCCTCCGTTACCTAACTATACGGGCGGATCACTTCAGTGGGGGAGGATCACGCAGGTGGGCCCGGACGGTCACGGTTTCGAAGCGCCCGGCGTAGGCTTGCCACCTATACACGATCCGGTCATTCGCCAGAAAACTAACCGAACCGCCAAGTGTGGGATGATTCCCGCTAACAGTTGGGGAGCCACCATTACTTTCGTATTTCGGTTTCTCTATGAGAATCTTCTCCTTCATCTTCGAGAAAACTCTGCTTACGCACACTTCAAAATTTCGGGGGGATTTCAATTTTTGACCAAAAGCCCTCTGTCGATCGACTTGATCATACTTCAGATGTTCGGCTCTTGCCGGAAAACCTGTATCACGAGTTGCGGCGCATACGGGGTGCTACTACGTGATTGTTTGGAACTAGATTAGCTGGTTTTGTCAGCTCATGAACTCAAGAGTCGAATGCCATCCTCAAGTGATAAATTCGAATGGAGGCTTTAGTAAGAATGGTCGAAGCGATACCACCACTTGTTTTGGAAGTGCCAAGTTCGAGTGTTAGAAAAGACGCCAAGTTTTATCCCATGATGGGGGGAACGTTGGATGGGCATCTGTCCTACAGAGAGATTGGAGAAACGCCGTATTTCCCCCCTGTGCGCGACGTATCCTGGATTCCGACAAATGCGAAGCGCTTTCGTGATGTTGCTATTCCAGACGTTATGGCAGCGCATTGGGAACACAAGGTTCTGACGGTCGACCCAAAGGAGCTTCAACCATTTGCCCCGAAGCTGCGTGTAAACAATGATGATCTGATTGAGCATTTGCCCGATATCCACCCGTGGACACCATTTATGATCGTTAGCGAACGCGCCAAATCGGTTATTGAAGACATTGACCCAGACACCGCGTACTTCTTTCCCGTTGAAATCTTTAGCAGCGCGAATGAGCCCGTGGAAAAAACCTTTTATTGGTGCGTTTTTAGGAACCGGCTTTATTATGAAAACTCTACTCTAGGACGGCCTGTTGTAAGCGTTCCCTTCCCCGGTATTTTTGGCGATGGAGGAATGGTTTATGAGATGGAGACTTACTCAGAAGTTCAAAGCCACTTAGAGAGATTTCCTTTTTGGGGATTGAGCTTTTTCCTGGGGCGTGCTTGCTTCTCACGATCAGCCTTTTTGCGTCTGAAATCAGAGCTGCTGACGGGGCTAGTCGAAAATACCGAAACTCGATTCGCCGCAGACAGAAAACTTCATGAGAGCATCGGGCATATAGCATAATGGCAAACTTTGTTCGTGGAACCGACTCGTAAAAGCTACGGAAAGCAGCCGATCGCTTTGCGGCATCAAATGGTGGAGTCGACCCATCTGTATTTGGCAGCCCCCAAGCGCATCGCCTGTTTTCAATCGAGGTTTTTGGTGACGCGAACACCCTCTTAGTTTGCGCCGCCCTTGGTTCCAAAATCTCTGACGAAGCGCTGTCTTGTGCAAGGTGGTTCCACTTAGTCCGACCGCGAATTCACGATGCGGATTATATTATCAAGGGGCGCAGCTATCCCAATAGGCTGGTCCTTATTGGCTTTCTTTAACAGCTTACGCACCGTTTTCTGGCTCAGGGTGTAGCTTCTGCCCGGCCTACTGTGCGCTTTTTGCGAGCAGTTCTGCGGCAATCTTGGCGAAGGTCTCGGTTTGCTCAGCTGCCGCCTTGGCTTTCTGATCTTTGCGTATGCTCGAGGGATCTTCGTCCTTTGCGATCAAACTACGGGCCTCATCCCGTTTTTGTCGCGCATCGGCCAAAGTCACTTCCGGGTATTTGCCCAGCGCTAGAAGCCTCTCTTTTCGCAGCAAGCGGTATTTGAAATGCCAGAGTTTCGACCCATTCGGCTTGATCAGCAGATAGAGACCGTCGAAGTCGGCTTGCTTGTAAGGCTTTTCTTTAGGTTTTAGAGGCCGAATCCTTGCATCGCTCAGGACCGGATGGGGGACCTTCCAGATGTCTCATGACACGTACCCCAGATCGGTACCCCACATAGGGGTAGATAGTAGCGCACGTGGCAGGACATCACCGGACAAACCCACAGCGAAAAGCCTGCGAATACAGGCTATTGGCGGACCAACTTGGATGCAACTGGATGATAAAATGGTGCCCCCACACGGACTCGAACCGCGGACCTACTGATTACAAATCAGTTGCTCTACCAGCTGAGCTATAGGGGCATGACCAGCGTTCTGGTCTGGGACATGGATTAGCCGAGAGGGCAGGGGGGTGCAAGGGGGCAATGTGAATTGGCGGTGGAAAATTCCGGGTGTTGTGCTGTGCGGTGCAAAGCCTGTGGAAGCGCAACACTGGATGCGGTGAGGCCCGCGTCAGATCACAGATATCATGGTGTGGGTAGTAAATTGGAGCGGGCGAGGCGATTCGAACGCCCGACCCTAACCTTGGCAAGGTTATGCTCTACCCCTGAGCTACGCCCGCTCCGTTGTGAACACTGACGCGGTTCTGACGCCCCCGTTCGGAGGAGATTTGGAGCGGGCGAGGCGATTCGAACGCCCGACCCTAACCTTGGCAAGGTTATGCTCTACCCCTGAGCTACGCCCGCTTCCTTTTCGACGGTGGGTGACCGTCATGGGTAACCTATTGGAGCGGGCGAGGCGATTCGAACGCCCGACCCTAACCTTGGCAAGGTTATGCTCTACCCCTGAGCTACGCCCGCTTCCTTAGGTGTGGCGTGGAATACAAACACTGGCCGGGGGCCGCAAGAGGAAAATGCCAAAGGCGAGCAAAAAAACCGGCTAAATTGGTCCGGCCTGCCAACTGCACCTTTTTTACAAGGGGCAGGGCAGGTCCAGCCGCGCCATCGGGTCAGGCCAAAGGCTCCTGTCAGATCAGGCTGTGGGCGATCAGGCCGAGAGCGGAAAAGGCCATCATTGCAAAGGTCAGGATCATGCCAGACTTGCGCAGGGGGATGATCTGCGGCGTGCGGCCAAAGCCGATGGCGTGCAGCAGCCGGCCGGCCAGGAATATCACACCAAGGGCATGCACCGCCCAGGTTGGGGCGCCCTGCAGTTCGACCAACAGCAGCAACAGCAGCGAGATCGGGGCATATTCCGCGCAGTTGGATTGGGTGCGCATGGCTTTGATCATCGCCTTGTTGGCACCGTCACCAACGCTGACCTTTTCGGACTGACGGGTGCCGATCACCCGAACCGAGAGGTAAAGGAACAACAGGGCGGCAAGGCCTGCGTATAGCGGTGTGGCGATCAGGGGCATGGGGCTCTCCGGCTGTGAAACACTTCAATCGGGGCGAAGCGTGGCGCAAAGTTTCAGGGCAGGCCAGCGTTAATGGCCGCTTTGGCGCTGCGCTGCCCTTAGGTTAGCCTGTTCGCCACTGCGGTCCGGAGCCGCCACATGTGCCTAGGGCCTAGGGCCTAGGGCATGGGGGTGGCGTGCAGAATATTGCGCATATAGGCGGCATCTTCCTCGGACAGCTGCGGCAGCAAAACCCGGGTGGTGTAATGGCCATAGAACTTGCCGTAAGAGGGCACAGCCCAGTCGATGATCTGCGCATGCTCAAAGTGCAGCGCGTCACCGATCTGGGCGCCTTTGATGTCCCGCGGGTGGTTGGCGTAAACGGCCGTGAAGGCATCGCCGCCTTCGGGCCGCACGCCGCGGACCCAGATGTTTTCGTTCTCAATCCCGTCTGCATTCACAGGCACCGCAACCTTCAGGGTCAAGGCGTCGGGGTAGGTGCCATTGGCCACAGGCACGCGCGCCAGGATCGTGTCCAGGGTCGCGCGGGCCTCCACGATGGCCTGTACCATCTCCTTGTTGTCTGAACTGGTGTTGACGGTGGTATCCAGCGCCAGTGCGCCCTGGGGGCTAAGCGCACAGCTGAGGGAGAGGGTGAGGGACAGCGCAAGAGATCGCAGCATAATGGTCATCCAATACATAAAAAAATCGCGGGCACCGTGACCCGCGATTTTCCTGATGTCAATGCGCGCTAGGCGCGTGGATTACTCCAGTTCGACCAGCAGGTCCTTGGCGTCAATCTGACCGCCGGGCTGCACGTGCACGGCTTTCACAACCGCGTCGCGTTCAGCGTGAATGCCGGTTTCCATCTTCATCGCCTCGATGGTCAGCAACAGGTCGCCCTCATGCACTTCCTGACCGACCGAGACGCCGACTGAGGCCACAACACCCGGCATCGGTGCGCCGATGTGGTTCTGGTTGCCCAGTTCGGCCTTGGGGCGGGCGGCGGTGGCGGATTTCACCAGACGGTTCGGCACGCGGATCACCCGCGGCTGGCCGTTCAGTTCAAAGAACACCTTCACTTCGCCGTTTTCATCGGTCTCGCCAATGGCCTGCAGGCGGATTTCCAGCGTCTTGCCCGGATCGATCTCGGCGGTGATCTCATCACCCGGTTCCATCCCGTAGAAGAAGGTCTTGGTCGGCAAGGTCCGGACCGGGCCGTACTGACGGTGACGGCCCATGTAATCCATGAAGACCTTGGGATACATCAGGTAGCCGTTCAGATCCTCATCATCCACCTCAAACCCGTCCAGATCGGCGCTGACCTGTGCGCGGACCTCTTCCAGATCCACGGGCGCCAGATGCGCGCCGGGGCGGTCGGTGTTGGGCGCATCGCCTTTCAGCGCTTTGGCCACGATGCCGGCGGGAAAACCACCCGGAGGCTGGCCCAGATTGCCGCGCATCATATCCACAACCGAGTCGGGGAAGGCCACGTCTTTGGTTGGGTCCTCGACGTCGGCGCGGGTCAGGCCCTGGCTGACCATCATCAGTGCCATGTCGCCGACCACCTTGGACGAAGGCGTCACCTTCACGATGTCACCAAACATCTGGTTGGCGTCAGCATACATCTGCGCCACCTCATGCCAGCGTTCCTCCAACCCCAGCGAGCGCGCCTGCGCCTTGAGGTTGGTGAACTGACCGCCGGGCATTTCGTGCAGGTAAACCTCAGACGCCGGGGCCGCCAGACCGCTTTCAAAGGCGGTGTATTGCGCGCGCACCTGTTCCCAGTAATTGCTGACCTCACGGATGCGGCCAATGTCGATACCGGTGTCCCGGTCGGTGTTGGCCAGCGCTTCCACGATGGAGCCAAGGCAGGGCTGCGACGTCCCGCCCGAGAAGGCATCCATCGCCGCATCCACAGCATCAACACCCGCATCTGCGGCGGCCAGAATGGTGGCCCCGGCAATGCCCGAGGTGTCATGGGTGTGGAAATGTACTGGTATGGACAGCTCTTCTTTCAGGGCTTTGACCAGTTGACGGGCGGCGGCCGGTTTCAGCAGGCCTGCCATATCCTTCAGGCCCAGCACATGGGCGCCGGCGGCTTCCAGTTCCTTGCCCATGTTGACGTAGTATTTCAGGTCATACTTGGCGCGGTTCGGATCCAGAATATCGCCGGTGTAGCAGATCGTGCCTTCGCAGACCTTGCCCGCCTCATTCACCGCATCCATCGCCACGCGCATGTTTTCCACCCAGTTCAGGCTGTCAAACACGCGGAACACGTCGATGCCTCTGGCGGCCTCCGCCACAAAGCTTTGCACCACATTGTCAGGGTAGTTGGTGTAACCCACCCCGTTTGAGGCGCGCAGCAGCATCTGGGTCATCAGGTTGGGCATGCGGCTGCGCAGGTCGCGCAGACGCTGCCACGGGCATTCCTGCAGGAAGCGATAGGCCACATCAAAGGTTGCGCCACCCCAACACTCGACCGAGAACAGCTCGGGCAGGTTGGCGGCGTAGCTGGGCGCCACACGGATCATATCGATCGAACGCATCCGGGTCGCCAGCAGCGACTGGTGGCCATCGCGCATGGTGGTGTCGGTCAGCAGCAGCTTCTTCTGCGCCAGCATCCAGTCGGCAACGGCTTTCGGGCCTTCGGCTTCCAGCAGGTTGCGGGTGCCGGCCGGGATCTCATCGCCGTGGGCGGGCGGTTTTGGCAGTTTCAGATCCTCAGCCGGGGCAGGGCGGCCCTCTGTCTCAGGGTGACCGTTGACCGAAATGTCGGCGATATAGGTCAGAACCTTGGTGCCACGGTCGCGCCGTTTCTTGAAGTTGAAGAGATCGGTCGACTCGTCGATGAACTTGGTGGTGTATTCATTGCTGAGGAAGGTCGGGTGCTTCAGCAGGTTTTCCACAAAGGCGATGTTGGTCGACACGCCGCGAATACGGAATTCGCGCAGCGCCCGGTCCATCCGGTGGATCGCCGCCTCGGGCGTTGGGGCCCAGGCGGTGACCTTGACCAGCAGCGAGTCATAGTAGCGGGTGATCACCCCGCCCGAATAGGCGGTGCCTCCGTCCAGACGGATGCCCATGCCCGTGGCCGAGCGATAGGCGGTGATACGGCCATAGTCGGGGATGAAGTTGTTCTGCGGATCCTCGGTGGTGATCCGGGTCTGCAGCGCATGGCCGTTCAGACGGATTTCATCCTGGCTGTTCTTGCCGGTGGCCTCGGCCAATGTCTTGCCTTCGGCGATCTTGATCTGCGCCTGCACAATGTCGATGCCGGTGACTTCTTCGGTGACGGTGTGTTCCACCTGCACCCGGGGGTTCACCTCGATGAAATAGAACTTGCCGGTGTTCATATCCATCAGGAACTCAACGGTGCCAGCGCATTCATAGTTCACATGGGCGCAGATCTTGCGGCCCAGATCACAAAGCTCGGTGCGCTGTTCTTCTGTCAGGTAGGGGGCCGGGGCGCGCTCAACCACTTTCTGGTTGCGGCGCTGGACCGAACAATCCCGTTCCCAAAGATGGTAAATCTCACCGTGGCTGTCGCCGAGGATCTGCACCTCAACGTGGCGGGCACGGGTGATCATCTTTTCCAGATAGCCCTCACCATTGCCAAAGGCCGCTTCGGCCTCACGGCGGCCTTCCAGCACCTTTTCTTCCAGCTCATCCTCGCTGAGGATCGGGCGCATGCCGCGTCCGCCGCCGCCCCAGCTGGCTTTCAGCATCAGGGGGTAGCCGATTTCAGCGGCCTCTTTCTTGATCGCCTCCATATCGTCGTCCAGCACCTCGGTGGCGGGGATGACCGGCACATCTGCGGTGATCGCAACCTTACGGGCGCTGGCCTTATCACCGAGCGCGCGCATGGTTTCTGCCTTGGGGCCGATGAAGGTGATGCCATTTGCGGCGCAGGCGTCGACGAAGTCGGGGTTTTCCGACAGCAGTCCATAACCCGGGTGGATCGCGTCCGCGCCGCATTCCTTGGCAACGCGGATGATCTCATCAATCGACAGGTAGGCGGCCACAGGGCCCAGGCCTTCACCGATGCGGTAAGCTTCATCCGCCTTGAAGCGATGCAGCCCCAATTTGTCCTCTTCGGCAAAGACCGCCACGGTCTTTTTCCCAAGCTCGTTGGCTGCCCGCATGATCCGGATGGCAATCTCGCCCCGGTTTGCGATCAGGATCTTGTTGAACTCAGTTGCTGTGACGTCGGTCATCTCGGTCATGGCGCACCTCCCGCGGTCCGTGAAATTACTGTGACAGTGCTTGGCATGTCGCTGCATTGCAGCGCAACAGTTTTGGGCGCTATCGGTCACTTTAGGTGACCAAAAAAATCATGTTAGCGATAAACTTGCTTGTGTTGACACATTTTGGCGCCTCCGGTTTTGCATTTATGCATGATCTAATTCCGAATCTGCGAGTCACCTATCGGGAAATGCTGCGCCTCAGCGTAGCTGCCGTTGCGGCAGGTCTGTCAGTGTTTTGGCCCCCATTTGCCCCATGTTGGCCAACAGATCGCGGCGCAGCAGATCCACCAGATGATCCGGTCCTTTTGCCCCTAATGCCCCAAGTGCATAATGCCATGCCCGCCCCAACATGACAAAATCTGCGCCTAAAGCGACAGCGCGGCAGATATCGAGGCCGCCTTCGACGCCGCTGTCAAAGATCACCGGCAGCTTGGTTTCCGCGCGGATGGCGGGCAGCACATCGATGCTGGCCGGGGCGGCGTCAAACTGGCGCCCGGCGTGATTTGAGACCCAGATGCCATCAACGCCTGCCGCTTCCAGCGGTTTCACGTCGCGCGCATCCATCACACCTTTGACCACAAGCGGGCCGTCCCAGGCATCGCGCAGGGCCTGCAGATAGGTCCAATCCGGGGAGGTACGCAGCAGGTAGCCAACATGTTCGGTGGAGCTGAGCCCGGTCGCCTTATCCGCATAGCCATCGATCAGCCGCATCCGCGGCATGCCCATTTTCGCCATGCCCATGGCCCAGGCCGGGCAGCGGGCCACCTGCGCCAGCAGACGCGGGGTCAGCCGTGGCGGGCTGGTTAGGCCCGAACGAACCTGCCGTTCACGGCGACTGGCCACCGGCACATCCACGGTCAGAACCAAGGTGGTGAAACCTGCATCGCGCGCCCGTTTCAACATATCGGCGCGGATCTCAGGATCGCGCGGCGGGTAAATCTGGAACCAACCATTGCCGTTCAGGCAATCGCCTACCTCCTCAGGTGTGCGGCTGGCCACGGTCGACAGCCCATAGGGCAGCCCGTGCCGGGTGGCGGCGGCGGCCAGCAGCCGTTCGGCGTTGGGCCAGAACAGACCGGACATGCCAACGGGTGAGACACCAAAGGGCAGGGGATGGCGTTGCCCAAAGAGATCGACCGAAAGATCTACCTCTTGTTCGCCATGCAGGATCGAGGGCATCAGCTGCACCGCATCCAACCCATGACGGTTGCGCAGCTGCGTGCGCTCCTCCCCGGTGGCGCTGTCGAGGTATTCAAAGACAAACCAGGGCAGACGTTTTTGCGCCTTTGCTTTCAGGTCAGAGAGGGCGGGGTAGCGTTGATGCAGATCCATGCCGGTATTTGCAAAGCTGCGCAGGGGATTGTCCAGACTTGATTGCGCGTCAAACGCCCGACGGATGTTGCCAGTTTCGCGTACGTGGAACTCAACGGGCCGCCACATTGCCGGCTTTGTGGCCCTCCTCTTGATCCGACGGGGCTGGCTCCGTCGCGTCCTCACCACTTGACGCTTCCGAAGTGGCGGCACGATCGGCGGCCAGATCTCTGTCCCAAGTTTCCGCCAGCGACTCGTTCGACGGGTCAGGCATTTGAGCAGATGGGGTGGTGTTTAACTCAGCCACAGTGGCGTCCTCTTCCGCCACTTGCGCGGATGGATCGCGGGGGCTGGGGCTCACCGTGTTGGCCAGCCGGACCTGATTGCGACCTTTGGCCTTGGCGGCGTAGAGCGCTTCGTCGGCGCAGCGCATCAGCTCCTGCGGCAGGGTGCCATGCTGCGGATAGTGCGAAACGCCCAGCGAAATGGTGACCGTCGGCAGTGTTTTCTCGCCGTAGCGCAGTGAGATCGCTTCGACCGCTTTGCGCAGATGTTCGGCCTTGCGCAACACATCAGCGTTTTTCACCCCGGGCAGTATCAGCGTAAACTCCTCGCCGCCCATACGGCAGGCGACCTGATCGCCATCGCAGGCCTTTTCCAATGCGGTGCCCACGGCGCGCAGGATCATATCACCTGCGTCGTGGCCATGGTTGTCATTGAACTTTTTGAAGTGGTCCACATCCACCGCGATGAGGCTCAGCGGCACGCCGGTGTTCTGGCTGTTGTTGATTGCCTTGCGCAGGCATTCGGTCATATGGCGGCGGTTGAACAGCCCGGTCAGCGGGTCGCGTACCGACTGATCCTGCAGCTGATCCCGCATCCGCACATTGGCGATCGCCATGGACAGCTGTTCTGCACACATCTGGGCCAGTTTCTTGTTGCTTCGGAAAGCCCGTTCTTTTCCGGCAACGGCGCGCAGATGCATCAGCCCGACGGTTTCGCCATGGGCCAGAATGGGAAAGCAGTAATAGGGGCGGCCATCATGAGGTTCGGCGTGATCGCAGGTGAAGTCCACCTCTGAGGCGCCAAATTCATAGGTGCGGCCGCGGCGCAAGCCCCAGCATTCCTCCGGGTGGATCTGCGCTTTGACCTCACCGCCGTTCCATTTGCCACAGCCCTCCAACACATCGCGGGAGTTGGAATAGACGTAAACGCTGCCCTCCGCATTGGGCAGGATATGGGTCATGAAACGCGCGACCATCTGGAACAGTTCCTCCAGCGAGTGGCTGGACTGCAGCCATTCGTTCAGCTCCCCCAATAGCTGCACTTCGCGGGCAAGGCGCAGCTGTTTGTCAACGATGTCTCGTTCTTTGGCATTGCTGAGGTTCAGCTGGGCGACATTTCTGCGGTTGGCGCGGTGCAGGGCCAGACCGGCGATGGTCATGGTGCTGAGCACCACAGCGGCGATGATCGCCAACATCAGCCGCACCCGCGCAATGAAAGAACTGCGCAGCTCAGTAATATCCGAATAGAACTCAATCGCGCCGTCAAACTGCCCGTTGTGCAGGTAAGGGACTGAGATTTTGGCGACATGCCGCTCTTCATAGGCGTCGGGGTGGATCAGGGGTTCGGCATGGTTTGGATCATGTGCGTCATGGCCGGCGTGGGCCGCCTGGATCTCCGCGCCAGTTTGCACCTCATCGACATAATAGACCTGCCCCTGCGCCACAAATTCGCGGAAATAGGGGCGTTCTTCATCCAGGCCGATCTTGCTGGTATCGGTGGACCAGAAAACATGGCCGGTTTTGTCAAAAAGATGAAAGCGGAACACGTCCGAGGCTTCGACCATCAGCAACAGGAAATGACGATCATGTTCGCTGACGGTGGCGGTTTCAAAACTGTGTTCCGCATCGTCCAACTGCAGGATCACCTGACGCTGCCACAAAACGGATTGGGCGCGGATGTCATCCTCAATCAACCGATCAACAATCGGGCCGGGCGCTTTCAACACCGCCAGCAGCGCCACCGCGGTGATCAGCGCCACAAAGCCAAGTGCCAGGACCGCACGCCTGATCTGTTGCATATAATAAGTGAGTGGTTTGGCCATCTTCCGCCCCTTCCTGGTATCCCCGGCCTCACCTTGACTGGGGGGGGCTTTCCAAACCGTTAACACCAGCGCGAAACCGTGTGGATTTCGCGTCAAACTACAGCGGATTTTAGTCAGTTGTGCCCTTGCGGTGGGATGCGAACATTCTGCGAACGTCCTCTTTTCGCGGCGGCTGAATCACGTTAGGATCGCACCATGACCGACTATGATGAATTCGATGCCTTCGAAGGCGCTTCGCTGTCTCAACGTGCCATGGCCGCGCGTCCCGCCCCTTACCTGGATGAGTTGAACCCGGCGCAGCGCGCCGCGGTGGAGGCGCTGGATGGTCCGGTGCTGATGCTGGCAGGCGCGGGCACCGGCAAAACCAAGGCGCTGACCACGCGGATTGTGCATCTGCTGAACACCGGCCGCGCGGGCCCGCATGAGATTCTGTCGGTCACCTTTACCAACAAGGCCGCACGCGAAATGAAAGAGCGGGTGGGCCGGCTGCTGGGCCAGACGGTGGAGGGGATGCCCTGGCTGGGCACCTTCCATTCGATCTGTGTGAAACTGCTGCGCCGCCATGCGGAACTGGTGACGCTGGAACTGGCGCTGGGCGCGGGGGGGGAGGATCCCCTGGCTGCGGCCCAGACTACGGCGCAGGCGGCGGCTCAGCAGGATGATGTGTTGGAAGATCTGACGGGCCAGCCGTTTGCCCCGGCCGCGATCCCGAACCATCTGAAAAGCAATTTCACGATTCTGGACACCGACGATCAGAACCGTCTGCTGAAACAGCTGATCGAAGCGGCGGGCATGGATGTCAAACGCTGGCCGGCGCGGCAGCTTTCGGGGGTGATTGATCACTGGAAAAACCGCGCCTGGACGCCGGAACAGGTGCCGACCTCTGAGGCGGCGGCGTTCAACAATCGGGGCATTGAGCTCTACAAACAGTATCAGCGCCGATTGATCGAGCTGAACGCCTGCGATTTCGGCGATCTGCTCTTGCATGTGGTGTCGATCTTCCAGCGCTACCCGGATCTACTGGAACAGTATCGCCGCCGCTTCAAATACATTCTGGTGGATGAGTATCAGGATACCAACGTGGCCCAGTATCTGTGGCTGCGGCTTCTGGCGGGCGGGCATAAAAACATCTGCTGTGTGGGCGATGATGACCAGTCGATCTATGGCTGGCGCGGCGCCGAAGTGGGCAATATCCTGCGGTTTGAAAAGGATTTTCCCGGCGCCGAAGTGATCCGTCTGGAACAGAACTACCGTTCAACCTCACATATTCTGGCGGCGGCCTCAGGCGTTATTCAGGGCAACTCAAACCGTTTGGGCAAAACCCTTTGGACGGATCAGGGCGACGGCGAAAAGGTGCGGCTCATCGGCCATTGGGACGGTGAGGAAGAGGCGCGCTGGATCGGAGAAGAGATTGAGGCCGGCCAAAAAGGTGCGCGCGGTGTCCGCCCACATGGGTTGGATGAGGTGGCGATCCTTGTGCGCGCCTCACATCAGATGCGCGCCTTTGAGGACCGTTTCCTGACCATCGGCTTGCCGTATCGCGTCATCGGCGGCCCACGTTTTTATGAGCGGATGGAGATCCGCGATGCCATGGCCTATTTCCGTGTGGTGACCTCACCTGCGGATGACCTGGCGTTTGAGCGGATCGTGAACACGCCCAAGCGCGGCCTTGGCGACAAGGCACAGCAGAAGATCCAGATGGCGGCGCGTCAGAACGGCGTGCCCTTGGTGGAAGGCGCCCGCCTGTTGCTGCAGGACAAGGGGATCGGTGGCAAAGGCGCCAAAGAGCTGGCGCTGCTGGTCGACAATATTCACCGCTGGGGCCGTCTGGCCGGGGATGAGGATCTGAGCCATATCGAATTGGCCGAAATGATCCTGGATGAATCCGGCTACACCACGATGTGGCAGAATGACAAAACGCCCGAGGCGCCGGGCCGTCTGGAAAACCTCAAGGAATTGGTGAAGGCGCTGGAGCAGTTTGAAAACCTCTCGGGCTTTCTGGAACACGTTGCGCTGATCATGGACAATGACAGCCAGGACGCTGAGCAGAAGGTCTCCATCATGACGCTGCATGCGGCCAAAGGGTTGGAGTTTCCGGTGGTCTTCCTGCCCGGTTGGGAAGATGGGCTGTTCCCTTCGCAGCGCTCGATGGATGAAAACGGAGTCAAGGGCCTCGAGGAAGAGCGGCGGTTGGCCTATGTGGGCATCACCCGCGCCGAAGAGGTCTGTACCATTTCCTTTGCCGGCAACCGGCGGGTCTATGGCCAGTGGCAGGCGCAGTTGCCCTCGCGCTTCATTGACGAAATCCCGGAGGAGCACGTCGAGGTGCTGACCGGATCGGGCTATGCGGGCGGTGGCTATGGCGGCGGTATGGGTATGGGGGGATTGGGCGGCGTGGCCTCCTCCATCGACAGCCGCGTGGCGGATGCCAATGTCTATGACTCACCGGGGTGGAAACGCATGCAGGCGCGCAGCCATCAGCGCCCGGTCGGCCAGCCCAAGGAAAGCCTGAAAACGGTGATCGATCTGCAGGCGGTCAGCGCCTACACCCTGGGTGAGCGAGTGTTCCACCAAAAATTCGGCTACGGCAGCATAACCGGGATCGAAGGCGACAAGCTGGAGATCGACTTTGAAAAAGCCGGGCCCAAGAAAGTGGTGGCGAAGTTTGTCACCGCGGCCAATGATGCAGGCGGCGATGTGCCGTTCTAAGGAATTGAAGACATGACGAAAATGACCCTTCTTGATGGCGGGATGAGCCGGGAACTGGTGGCCTGCGGTGCTGAGTTGAAACAGCCCGAATGGTCGGCCGGTGCGGTGATCGACGCCCCCGAGGCCGTGGTGGCCGCACATCGCAATTTCATCAATGCAGGCGCGCAGGTGGTGACCGTCAACGCCTATGCCTTGGTGCCCTTCCACATCGGCGAAGACCGGTTTGCCGAACAGGGCGCGGGGCTTGCCGACCGGGCGGGCCGTCTGGCGCGCGAAGCTGTGGGCGACAGTGGGGCCAAGGTGGCGGGTTGTCTGCCGCCGCTCTTTGGCTCTTATGAACCGCAGGCCTTTGATGCGGCCCGCGCGCCCGAGATGCTGGCGCAGCTGATCACCGCACAATCGCCGCATGTCGATCAGTGGCTGGTTGAAACGACCTCCAGCCTTGAGGAGGCGGCAGCTGCAGCCAAGGCGCTGGAAGGCGACGCCCGGCCGCTGTGGATCTCCTTCACGCTGCGCGATGACACGGTGGAGGCCCCGCTGCTGCGGTCCGGCGAAACCGTGGCGGCGGCTGCGGCATTGGCGATGGAGGTTGGGGCTGAGGCCATTCTGTTCAACTGTTCCCAGCCAGAGGTGATGGAACAGGCCATCGCGATCGCCAATGGGGCGGCGCAGACTGCAGGATCGGCAATGCGGGTGGGCGTTTATGCCAATGCCTTTGACGATCACAAAGATGATGGCGATCAAGGCGCCAACGATAAGATCACCGAGCTGCGCAAAGACCTGAGCCCGGAAAGCTATGTCACTTGGGCGGATCTTTGGGCCAAAGCAGGCGCCAGCATCATCGGCGGCTGCTGTGGCATTGGGTCAGGCCATATCGCGGCGCTGAAGGCGCATTTTCACGACGCTTGAACAAAGCAGCCTGACCCGTCACACCCGTTAGGGTTTGAGGGGCAGGCGTGGCCCGGCCATCAAGGCCGCGCCACCTGCAGGCAGCAGCAGAACCCATTGTGGCAGGGTGATCAGCCCGTAGGCCCCTTCAAGATGCAGGGCGATGGCGATGAACAACGCGCCCCCCAGCAGGTAGAGCCAGCCGAAATAGCGTACAGCCGGACCACCCTGCCAGAACACATAGGCAGACAGGACCAGAAAGCCGCTGACCATGTGCCATGCGGCCCAGATGGTGCCGCGCACAAACAGCGGCAGATCGGTCTGCATCACCGGCATCAGCGTATCCAGTGTTCCTAAAATCGTATGGGCGGCGGCGGAAATACCCGCCAGCCCAACCGCAAACATGCGGGCAAAATGTGGGGCGACAATCTGTTTGGAGGTCCGGGTCATGGGGTCAATCCCTTACGGTCAAAAGATGCCTTGGAGGCTACGCTTTTGCCCCGCAAAGGGAAGCAAGATCGGGCGCTTGCGCCGCTCTGCCGCAGGGGGGCGGATCTGTCAGGCTAGACCGTCACTTCGATCTCAGACCGTTTGGCGCGGATGCCTTCTGCCAGATGGTCGGCAAGTGCGGTGACCTTGGCGCTGTGGCGCAGGTCAGGGTGGCGCAGCAGCCAGAGGCTGCGGCCAGCAACGGGCTGTGATCCGGGCGCGCGGGTCAGCCCATCAGTCAGATCGCCGATGAAACAGGGCAGGCGGATCAGCCCCAGCCCGGCACGCGCCATAGCAATCTGTGTTGCGCCTTCGCTCATTCGGTGTTTCAGCCGGGCCTTGGGGTAGGGGCTGTGGGCGATCCAATCCGCGTTCTCTTGCCCTTCGGGTTCAAAGCTGCCGATCCAGGTCAGCCCTTGCCCGTCGTCCTGCTGCTTCAGGGTCGCGGCCATCTTGGGGCTGCAATAGGTCGCCAGGCTGCAGGTGACCAGCCGCCGGCCCAGGACGGCATCCCCCACTTCCGTTGCGTAGCGCAGCGACAGATCCGCCTCGCGCTGATCCAGATTGGCGTTTGCTGCGCTCAGATCGATGGCCAGCTCAACCTCGGGCCAGGTGCGCGCAAAATCGGTCAGCAGGTCCATCACAAAGCTCTGCGCCAGAAAGTGCGGCATCGACAGGCGGATCAGGCCCGTCATCTGTTGATCCAACCCCGCCACACGGCGTGACAGGGCGGCCATTTCATCCGCCACAGCCTCAGCATGGGGCAGCAGATGGTGCCCGGCCGCGGTCAGGGTGACGCCATCGCTGCGCCGTTCAAACAGCTGGGTGCCCAGACGCTGTTCCAATGCCTCCAGCCGGCGGCCAACCGTGCTGCGGGTCACCCGCAAGGCATCCGCCGCGCCCTGTTGTGATCCGGCCCGCGCCAGGGCGTGGATGTATTTTAGATCATCCCAGTTGATATCCTCAGGGCGCGGGGTGGGGGCTGTCATCTGTGCGGTCTCACGATCAGGGGCGGGCAGGGCGGCGGCGGGAAGGGCGGCGTTGCCCTCAACCTGAGGTCTGGCCGCAAGAAAACAACCCCCTGTGGGAAAGCCGCGCGCCTGGACCTACTCCGCCGTCACAGGCCGGAACAGGATCAACCTCCCGCCAGCGCTGGCGGCAATCCGCAGCGGCCGTGCAGCTTGATAGCCCTCTGAATGATACCAGCGCATCGCGGCGTCTTCTGACGGGAAAGACACCAGCGCAGTCCAGTTGCCGGACCAAATCCCTTCGATGGGCTCATAGCTCTGGGCGCCAAAATGCACCGTCGCGCCATGCTCCTGCAGGGTGGCAAAGGCGGCGGGGCCATATGTGTCAAAGAAGGCCTCCTGATCCGTCACATCACTTTGGGCCAGCAGATAGACCGGTTCGGCCCAGGCGGCGCCGGTGGTTAGGGTCAGGGCGGTCAGTAAAACTCTCAGCATCTCAATCTCCTCTTGCGCTGGTGACGGAGTCAGAGTGGCAAATCGGCAGCGGCTGGCGCAGATCACAAAGCTGCACCGGGGCCGTGCAGGATTGAGGCATCGACACGCGGTGAAAGCAAAAAGCGGGGAAAGCAAAAAGGGGGGCGCAAAAACAAAACGGCGACACCCAGGGAGGAGGAGGGTATCGCCGTCTTCTTTGCGGCACCCTCAGGGAGGAGGAGGAGAGTGCCGTATCTGGGTCAAGGGCGCGGTGACCTCAGGGAGGAGGAGAGAGGCCACCGCTCTTGACAACGACCTGGGTCAAGGGAGGAGGAGAAGACCCGGTCGTATAACGTTGCCCCTTGCGGGGCTGTCAGTTGCGGCGCTCTCAGGGAGGAGGAGGAGAGCGCCGCGCTTGACAACGAAAGATCTCAGGGAGGAGGAGAGAGATCCTTCGTATTCAGTGCGGTGACCTCAGGGAGGAGGAGGAGGTCACCGCCAGATCACAGAAGCCTCAGGGAGGAGGAGAGAGGCTTCTGAACCCGTTAACTCTTATTTGCCTTTGTAGGCGTGTTCCCAAGCAACCGAACGCAGTTGGCTGCGGCTCAGGCCCAGGTCGCGCAGTTCGCGATCACCGAGAGCCGACATTTCGTTCAGGGTTTCACGGAACAGCTTGCGGCGTGCACGGCGTTCCTGCAGGTCCTGGATCAGCGCCGCGAAGCGGTCTGCGATGCCGAAGGTCTCAGTGCGAAGGATCGATGCGTTTGCCATTGGTCTATCTTTCTTACGTGCGTCTGTTGCGCCGTCGTGGCGCCGTGTCTCGTTTGATGAGGCCAATATGTGCCTTACGCTGCATTTGCACAATCGCTGATGCCGCAACGCAGCTATGCAGTAGATGCATATGAAATACTGACCTATTTTCCCTTGGGTCACTTCATCGCAATTTTTCGATTAAGATTTTGTTAATAATCAACTTAATTCCCTTGAGGGGCACCAAAGGGGGTAAAGGTGCATCGAAAACCCCTCTTGTAAGTGCTGGAATTTGGGTCACCTTTGCCTGCGAATTTAGCAGAAGAATCACGGTGGAGACCGACATGGCACCCATGGCACCGACAAAAACCGAAATTGAAAATGCGCTGGCACAGATCGAATTGCCTGATGGCGGCACTTTGGTGAGTCGCGACATGTTGCGGGCGATGCAGATCACCGGCTCTGAGGTGCGGTTTGTGATTGAGGCGCCCAGCCCCGAAGCGGCCAAGATGATGGAACCGCTGCGCGCCGTGGCGGAACGCTGTGTTGCTGCGCTGCCGGGGGTCACCAAAGTCTCGGTCGCGTTGACGGCCCATGGCCCGGCACCCGCGGCGAAACCGGCGCCCAGCCTGAAAATCGGTGGCCACCCCACGCCGCAGGCCGGCCCGATGCGGCCTGCGGGTGTTGACCGCATTCTGGTCGTTGGCTCAGGCAAAGGGGGCGTGGGCAAATCCACTGTCTCCTCAAACCTTGCCGTGGCGCTGGCCAAACAGGGCCGCAAGGTTGGTCTGTTGGATGCAGATATCTATGGGCCGTCACAGCCCCGTATGATGGGGGTCAGCAAACGCCCCGCCAGCCCCGATGGCAAAACCATCGAACCGCTGCGGGCCCATGGCGTCACACTGATGTCCATTGGTCTGATGCTGGATCCGGACAAGGCGGTGGTCTGGCGCGGCCCGATGCTGATGGGGGCGCTGCAGCAGATGCTGGGGCAGGTGAACTGGGGCGAATTGGACGTGCTGATCGTCGATCTGCCGCCCGGCACAGGCGATGTGCAGCTGACGCTTTGTCAGAAAACGGTGCTGAACGGGGCGATCATCGTCTCAACGCCGCAGGATGTGGCGCTGCTGGATGCGCGCAAAGCGATCGATATGTTCAAGACGCTGAAGACCCCGATCCTGGGGCTGGTGGAAAACATGTCGACCTTCCATTGCCCTGAATGTGGACATGAGGCGCATATCTTCGGCCACGGTGGTGTCGCCAAAGAGGCTAAGGAAATGGGCGTGCCGCTCTTGGCGCAGTTGCCCATTGATCTGGACACCCGCCTTGGCGGTGATGGTGGCGCGCCGGTTGCGCTGGGGGAGGGCCCGGTGGCCGAGGCCTACGCCCGGCTTGCCAAAGGTCTGGTGCAGGGCGGTATGGCCTGAGCCTTATCCTAGGCCGCTTCCCAGGCGGCGATAGGGGCGGGCTGCTCCGTCGGTCGCACCACGGAGGCGGGGCGGGACTGGCTGAGCTCGGTCATCGTCACGAAGTCAAAGCGATAGGCCCGGGCCAGCGCCAAGATCCCTTCCAGATCGTCCGAGCTGCAGCGCATCTTGGGAAACTTGTTGCCCTCGGTGCCAATGAAGTGGCCGCAGGTCACCGCCGCGCCACCTTCTTGCTGCAGCCATTCAAAGCGATCAGCAAAATAGCCGTTCGACAGGCCCATGCCAGTTTTGTCGGTGAAGCAATAGGTGTTCACGGTGCGGCTGCCATAGCGCGCGCTGAGCGAGTCGTGGAACTGATCATAGGGGCCTTCCAGGCGCAGGATCTCAAACCGTTCCAGCAGCGGCGCAATCAGTTTGGGCCGGAACCGGAAATAGGGGAATGAGAAGCTTTTGGGGTGAAAGCCCAGATCGGCCATCGCGTCCAGCCCGCGATCAATCTGGTCGTCCAGATAGTCCTCCAACGTGTGCGACAGCAGATATTTGGGCAGGCGCACGTGTTCCCGCGTGTGAAACCCGATCTCATGACCACGCGCTTCTATCTCTTGCAGCTTGCGAAGTTGCGGCGCGCTGATGCGTTCCGGCCAACACAGGAAAAACGTCGCCCGCGCATCGTATTTGTCAAAAAGATCAAGGGTGTCATGCCAAGAGTCGACGAAATTGTCGTCAAACGTCAAGCATAGTGCCGGACGGTCCGCCATCTGAATATCTGCCTCCAAGTCGGCGCTTTTGGCGCGCCGTTCCCGGTAGGGTGAGTCAAATTTAGCTAAAATTCAAGCGTCTGAACCGCGAACAGGTTGCACAGATGCAACCTGTGATCCTTGGGCCGCAGCTGCCCTAGGAAACGGCCAAAGAAAAGGCCCCGTCAGGAACTGAGCGGGGCCTTGTCAGGATCAATTAGGGTTTGCGGCGCGGCACTGCGTTGGGGCCACGTTTGGGGCCGCTGTATTTCGGGCGATCGCCCGGTTTGCCAGTAGACTTGCCGCCCGGTTTGCCAAACTTGCCGGCAGGTTTGCCGCCGGGCTTACCCTTGCCTTTGAAATCGCTTTTGGGGCCATCACGGAAATCGCCCTTGGGCTTGCCTTTGAAGCCGGACTTGCCGGCAGGTTTGCCCGCCGGTTTTCCCTCGGCCCCACCTTTCTTATGGCGGGGTTTGCGGTCACCATCCTCAGACTTGCGGAACGGGGCCTTTTTGGCGTGGTCATGCACCTCGGGGTCGCGCTTGGGCTTTTCGAAACGCGGCTTGTCCGACTTGGGCTTGTCCGATTTTGGCTTGTCGAACTTCGGCTTGTCGTATTGGGGCTTTTCACGCTTCTGCGCGCCGTCGCGGTTGTCTTCCCAATCTTTCGCCATCTGTTTTGGGTTCTTGCGCGCGCCCCAATCTTCACGCTCACCGCGATCTTCGCGCGGTTTGCGGTCGCGGCGTTCCCCGCGATCATCATCGCGGCGCGGACCTTTGCGGTGGGGTTTGCGATCGTCGTCAAACCGTTTGCGCGGTTCGGGCTTCGGCAGGTCCGGCAGCTCATCCACCGCAGCCACACGCACGCCTTTTTCCATCTCACCACCATCGCCGATCTGGTCGAGGAACCGCGCACGCGCCTTTTCGCCCAGTTCCACATAGGTCAGATCGCGGGCCACACGGATCGCGCCAATCTCATCCTTGGTCAGATCGGCCGACCGCAGCAGCATCGGCAACAGCCAGCGCGGCTCGGCCCGTTCCTTGCGACCAACCGACAGGCTGACCCAGCCGGAGGGGCCCAGTTCAACGCGCGGTTCGCGCTTGCGGTCCTTGCGGTCGGTGACCGGGGCCAGCTCTTCCGGCGCCGAATGACGGGCCTCATGCAGGGCCAGATAGGCCTGCGCCAGCTGCGCGGCGCTGAACCTCTCGGTCAGCTGCGCCACGGCTTCGTGGCGGTCTTCCTCAGCAACCTCCCAAACGGGATCCTGCAGCATACGCTCCTGATCGGCAGCGCGCACGGCCTCAGCCGACGGAGCATCGCCCCATTCCGCGCTGAGTTTTGCCCAGCCCAGCAGGCGCTCCGCCTTTTTGCGCACCTTCGGCGTGGCGATCAGCACCGACACACCTTTGCGGCCCGCACGACCGGTCCGGCCCGACCGGTGCAGCAGCGTTTCCGAGTTGCTGGGCAGCTCGGCATGGACCACCAGATCCAGTTTCGGCAGGTCAATACCACGCGCCGCCACATCGGTGGCCACACAGACCCGGGCGCGGCCGTCACGCATGGCCTGCAGCGCGTTGGTGCGTTCCTGTTGGGTCAGCTCGCCCGAGAGCGCCACCACCTGGAACCCACGGTTCGACAGGCGGGCGGTCAGCCGGGTGACCATCACACGGGTGTTGCAGAAGACAATGGCGTTTTCCGCCTCATGCAGGCGCAGGGTGTTGATCACCGCCGCGTCCACCTGATGCGGCATGACGCTGAAGCCCTTATAGGTAATGTCAGCGTGCTGCGGTGTGTTCGAAATGGTGCGCACCCGTTCCGCATCCGCAGACAGGAAGTTTTTGGCCAGACGTTCAATGCCCTTCGGCACAGTGGCCGAGAACATCAGGGTGCGGCGTTCTTCGGGGGCGGAAGAGAGGATCAGTTCCAGGTCCTCGGCAAAGCCCATGTCCAGCATCTCATCCGCTTCGTCCAGAACCACGGCGCGGATCTGGGTCAGGTCGATGCTGCCGCGTTCAATATGGTCGCGCAGACGGCCGGGGGTGCCGACCACAATATGGGTGCCACGTTCCAGGTTGCGCCGTTCGGTCCGAATATCCATGCCGCCCACGCAGGATCCCAGACGCGCGTTGCACTCTCTATAGAGCCATTCAAATTCGCGGCGCACCTGCAGGGCCAGTTCGCGGGTGGGGGCGATGATAAGGGCCAGCGGCGCACTGGCCGGTGGCAGGCTGTCGCCCTCTTCCAGCAGCGTCGGGGCCAGCGCCAGACCAAAGCCCACGGTTTTGCCCGAACCGGTCTGCGCCGACACCAGCATATCTTTGGTGGCGCGTTCAGGATCCATCATTTCCTGCTGAACCTGTGTCAGCGTGTCATAGCCGCGTGCGGTGAGCGCGCCGGCCAGCGCCGGGTGAAGTTCTGAGGGCAGGGTCATGAAGTCATCCTTTGGCCCGCTATCGGGCAGATCGGGCGCGGGCATGCGCGTGTGAAGAACCGGCAGGTATAAGCTTTTACCACAAAGGGAAAGGGATTTCTGGGCAAACCAGCCATGCAGCGACGTCACAGCGCGCCACCAGATCTAGGGATCAGGGTGCAGATGGGGCCCCGACGGGGCGCGGCCTGGGGGGATCTGGGAAATTATGGCCCGTCTGGGAAAACATGGAATCTGATTGGGAATGCATCTGCGCGCATGCCACGCCCGAATCACTTGCATTGGGATTCAGCCCTGTTTTTAAGGGTTTTTCGTGAATTTGCGGATCTGAGGCCGAAATCCCGTGCCCGGATCGGCATCTGCCGTGACTCAAAATGGGAAAAAATGGGAAAAAATTTGGGCAGAGTGTTTTGTCTATATATGGTGATTTGCGTGATCATGTATCCCAATTTGTAGTATCATTTTCGTGATTTTCCGGTGAGCCGATTCTCTTTGAGAGTCAAGTCGGCAGCTAAATCCCAAAAATTCCTGTTGCGTTCCATGCTTTCCCATGCGATTCATGTTTACACGATGAGGACGGGATCAAGGGGCACAAGACCCCGCTAAATAAAAAGATCCGAGTCAGGTTTCATACAGGCACCCGCTTCATCGAAATTGAGATCCGGCGCGCGGGCGAGCAGACATCCCCCCAGGTGGCGCGCGCAGCTGGACAAACCCGCAAAGCGGGACGAGGGCGGCGAATTGGGCAGTGGCAGCAGCTCAATTCGCCGTTTCGCTTTCTGGCCTCGGGGAGGTCAGGGGCAAAACGCCGAAAGGCAACAGAGAGGACGGGCCAGGACAGTGGGTCTGAGTTTCAGAGGCGAGTTCAGCCAGAAGGTTGACGGCAAGGGTCGGATGTCGATCCCTGCTGATTTTCGTCGTGTGCTCGAAGCTGGTGATCCCGCGCATCCTGAAAACCCCAATCCGCGGATGGTGGTCCTTTATGGTCAGCACCTGAAAAACAAGCTGCAGGCCTACACGATCGAGGATATGGCCGAGATCGAAGCCGACATCAAAAACATGCCGCGTGGTCGAGAGCGCCAGATGGCCAGTCGGATGATCCTCGGGAAATCCTGGGAAACCGAAGTGGACCGCGACGGCCGTATCGTCCTGCCCAAAGAACGCCGCACCCAGATTGGTCTGGAAGGTGAGGCAGTGATGGTGGCGATGGGCGATCACTTTGAGATCTGGAACGCCGCCACCTACGACGACGTTGAAAACGCCGAGATCGACGCCTTCCTGGATGAAATGCCGGATGACTTCGACCCATTGACCCTGTTGGATAATGCTGGAGGGGAATAAACCATGACCGATGCGGTCCACCCCTCTGATGATGCTCCTCACATTCCGGTTCTGATCCGCCCCTTGATTGCGGCGGTGTCACCCGTTTCGGGCCTGTGGCTGGACGGTACCTTTGGTGCGGGTGGCTATACACGCGAATTGCTGAAGGCGGGCGCTGATAAGGTCTACGGTGTGGATCGGGATCCGCTGGCTTTTGAACTGGCGGCCCCTTGGGTCGGCGACTATGGCGACCGGATTGAACTGGTTCAGGGAGTGTTTTCGCGCCTTGATGATTATGCCAGCGATCTGGACGGTGTTGTGCTGGACCTTGGGGTCAGCTCAATGCAGCTGGATCTGGCCGAACGTGGCTTTTCCTTCATGAAGGACGGCCCCCTTGATATGCGCATGTCGCAGGACGGGCGATCCGCTGCGGATATCGTGAATGAGGCGAGTGAGACGGAGCTGGCCGATATCCTGTTCCTGTATGGCGAAGAACGCGCCAGTCGCCGGATTGCCAAGGCCATCCTGAAAGAACGCGCCGCCGCGCCGATCACCACCACGTTGCGGTTGGCGGAGATCATTGAGGGCTGCCTGCCGCGCAAAAAACCGGGGCAGAGCCATCCTGCGACACGGTCGTTCCAGGCGCTGCGGATCGCGGTAAACGACGAATATGGTGAGCTGATCAAAGGGCTGGAGGCGGCAGAACGGGCGTTGAAACCCGGTGGGCAGCTGGCCGTTGTCACCTTCCACTCGGTTGAGGACCGGATGGTCAAACGCTTCTTCCAGCAACGGTCTGGCGGGGCAAAGACGGCCAACCGCTACGCCCCGATGCAAGAGGCCGATCCGGCGCAATTTACGCTGAAATCGAAAAAGGCCATTGGGCCGGATGATCAGGAAATGGCGGAAAATCCAAGATCCCGCTCCGCCAAACTGCGGGTGGGGATCCGCACCGACGCCCCGGCCGGTCCTTGTGACCGCAAAGGTCTGGGCATGCCCATGTTGAAGGGTCAAAAGTAATGCGTTCTGTTTTTTATATTCTGACAGCTCTGGCCGTGATGGCCTCGGCCTATTGGGCCTACCGCGAAAATTACCGCACCCAGGCCGCCTTGGCCGAAAGCGAAGATATTCAACGCTCCATCGGGGAGGCGCGGGCGCGCCTTGCGGTGCTGAAGGCCGAATGGGCCTATCTGAACCGCCCCGATCGTCTGCGTGATCTGGCCGACATCAACTTTGACCGTCTGGGCCTGTTGCCGCTGTCGCCCGAGCAGTTTGGCAATGCCGATCAGGTCAGCTACCCGCCCGAACCGGCCACTTTGCGCATTTCCGATGCCATCGAAGTGTCCAACATGGAGGCGCTCAGATGATCCGCACGCCGCTGCGTCCGCTGGCTCAGATCCTTGAAGCGCGCCGGTTGGGGGAAAACCCCGACGCGATTGAGCGGGAAAATATCCGCCAGCGCCATGAGGACATGCGTGACCGCGCCCGCAGCCGTGCTGAGGGACGCCTTTTGGTTTTGGGGCTGTTCTTTGCCTGTGCGTTCATGGCGGTTGGGGGGCGGATGGCGACCCTTGCCGCGACGGAGCCGAGCGAGCCGCGCGCCAATGCCTCGGGGTCCAGCATCGTGGCGCAACGGGCCGATATCGTGGACCGGCAGGGCCGTATTCTGGCGACCAATCTGGAAACCTTTTCGCTTTATGCCGTGCCGCCGGACATGATTGAGCCGGAACATGCCGCCACCGAACTGGCGCGCATCTTTCCTGAGCTGGAAAAAGAAAAGCTGCTCAACTCATTCACCGGCAAAAAGAAATTCCTCTGGGTGCGCAAGACGCTCAGCCCCGAACAAAAGCAGGCGGTGCATGATATCGGTGAGCCGGGGCTGCTGTTTGGCCCGCGTGAAATGCGGCTTTATCCCAACGGTCGGCTGGCGGCCCATGTCATGGGCGGCACCACTTTTGGCCGTGAGGGCGTGCAGGCAGCCGAAGTTGTCGGCGTCGCGGGGATTGAACGGCTTTACGACAAAGAGTTGCGCAGCCTTGCCAATGACGGGCAGGCGCTGGAACTGGCGCTGGATCTGACGGTGCAGGCCGCGGCTGAACGGGTGCTTTACGGCGGTATGAAGCTGATGAACGCCAAAGGGGCGGCATCGATCCTGCTGGATGTGCACACCGGTGAAATCGTCTCCATGGTGTCGCTGCCGGATTTTGATCCCAATGACCGTCCACGTCCGCTGGTGGAAGGCAACGCCAGCGACAGCCCGCTGTTCAACCGGGTGGTGCAGGGCGTCTACGAACTGGGCTCCACCTACAAGATTTTTGCTGCCGCGCAGGCGATGGAACTGGGGCTGGCGAACCCGGACACGGTGTTTCACACCCGAGGCCCGCTGCGTTGGGGCAAACACAAGATCCGCGATTTCCGCAACTACGGCAATGAGTTGTCGCTGACCAAGATCATCGTGAAATCTTCAAACATTGGCACCGCACGGGTGGCACAGCAGATCGGCACCGAACGGCAGAAGGATTTTCTGGGCCGTCTGGGGCTGTTGCAGGCGACCCCTGTTGAACTGACCGAGGCTTCGGGCGGTAAGCCCTTGTTGCCAAAAAACTGGTCTGAGCTGTCGACCATGACAATCTCCTACGGTCACGGCATTTCGGCCACCCCGATGCATCTGGCCGCCGCTTATGCGGCGATTGCCAATGGCGGCACGGTGGTGAAGCCGACCCTGCTGAAACAGGACGGGCCGCAAAACGGGGAACGGGTGATGTCTGCCGCCGTGGCCGCCGCCAGCCGGACCATGCTGCGCAAAGTGGTGACCGAAGGCACCGCCTCCTTTGGTGAGGTTTCGGGCTACGCGGTGGGTGGCAAAACCGGCACTGCAGACAAACCCAAGGAACAGGGTGGCGGCTATTATGAGGATAAGGTGATTGCCACCTTTGCCTCAATCTTCCCGGCGCATGATCCGAAATACGTGCTGGTGGTGACGCTGGACGAACCGGTGGAAACCTCGGGCGAGGAACCCCGCCGCACCGCCGGTTGGACGGCCGTTCCGGTGGCGGCTGAAATGATCCGTCGCGTCGCGCCGCTCCTCGGGATGCGGCCCGAGATTGAACCCACCCCGCTGGCTGATATAACCCTGACGTCGAACTAACTGGCGCAGGGCCAGAGATCAGCCGGGAAAGGCACGCGATGGCAGAGCAGGGCAAAACGCTGACAGATCTGGGGCTGACCGCCGCAGCTGGGCGTAATCCAGTGATTTCAGATGTTTGTGTGGACAGCCGCGCCGTGTCAGAGGGGGCATTGTTTGTCGCGTTGCCCGGCACGCAGGTGCATGGTGCCCGCTTCATCCCGATGGCGCTGGACCAGGGGGCGGTTGCGGTTTTGACCGATGCCGAAGGGGCTGCGATGGCCCGTGATGCGCTGGATGCCGCCGAAGCCGCCGTTGTGATTGCGGAAGACCCGCGCCAGACGCTGGCCTATACCGCGGCGCTATGGTTCGGCGCCCAACCGGGCACGATGATTGCGGTTACCGGCACCAATGGCAAAACCTCGGTCTCGACCTTTGCGCGCCAGATCTGGATGGAACTGGGCGAAGAGGCGGTGAACCTTGGCACCACCGGGGTAGAGGGCGCCTGGACCGCGCCGCTCAACCACACCACGCCTGAGCCGGTGACGCTGCACCGCACCCTGGCCAAAGCTGCCGCTGAGGGCATCACCCATGCCGCGATGGAGGCCTCATCCCACGGGTTGGCGCAGCGCCGTCTGGACGGGGTGCAGCTGAAGGCAGCAGGGTTCACGAACTTCACCCAGGATCATCTGGATTATCACGAAACCTTTGAAGAATACTTTAACGCCAAGGCCGGCCTCTTTACCCGCGTTTTACCTGAAGAGGGCACCGTGGTTGTCAATGTGGACGACCCGCGCGGGCAGGACGTTCTGGGACTGGCTCAGGAGCGTGGCCAAAAAGTGATCCGCGTCGGTCGCACGCCCGGCTGTGATCTGCAGCTGCAGGGGCAGCGTTTTGACGCCACCGCGCAGGAGCTGCGGTTTTCCTTCCGTGGCAAGGTGCACCATTGCCGCCTGCCGCTCATCGGTGGGTTTCAGGCCGAAAACGTCTTGCTGGCGGCGGGGCTTGTGATTGCCTGCGGCGAAGATCCCGATGCGGTCTTTGAAACCCTGCCGCATCTGGGCACCGTACGTGGGCGGATGCAGCTGGCGGCTACCCGTGAAAACGACGCAGCGGTTTTTGTGGACTACGCCCATACGCCGGATGCGGTGGAAACCGCGCTGAAGGCCCTGCGCCCCCATGTGATGGGCCGGCTGGTGGTGATCGTGGGCGCGGGGGGCGATCGTGATCGCACCAAACGCCCGTTGATGGGGCAGGCCGCTGCGGAAAACGCGGATCTGGTCATCGTCAGTGATGACAACCCGCGCAGCGAAGATCCCGCCGTCATCCGTCAGGAGGTGCTCCTGGGCTGCCCCAATGCGATTGAGGTCGGCGACCGGGCCGAGGCGATCCTGCGCGGCATCGATGCGCTGGGCCCGGGCGATGCGTTGCTGATTGCCGGCAAAGGCCATGAAACCGGCCAGACCGTGGGCGATGTGGTGTACCCCTTTGATGATGTGGAACAGGCCAGCCTTGCGGTCTCGGCCCTGGATGGAGGTCTGGCATGACCCTTTGGACCGCAACTGAGGCCGCAGCCGCCACCGGCGGGCAGGCGATTGGGGACTGGCAGGTCACCGGTGTGTCCATCGACACGCGCACCATCCAGCCGGGCGATCTGTTTGTCGCATTGAAAGCCGCCCGCGATGGCCATGATTTCGTTGCGCAGGCTTTGGAAAAAGGTGCCGCCGCCGCATTGGTCAGTTACCGTCCACTGGGCGTGGCTGAGGATGCGCCTTTGCTGATCGTAGATGATGTGCTGCCGGGGCTTGAAGCGCTGGGGCGCGCCGCGCGCTTGCGCACTGCGGCGCAGGTGGTGGCCGTCACAGGGTCCGTTGGCAAAACCTCGACCAAGGAAATGCTGCGCGATGTCCTGTCGGCGCAGGGCAAAACCCATGTGGCCGAAGCCAGTTACAACAATCATTGGGGCGTGCCGCTGACCCTGGCGCGGATGCCCGCCGACACTGAATTTGCGGTGATTGAGATCGGCATGAACCATCCCGGTGAAATTGCCCCGCTGGCCCAGATGGCGCGGCCGCATGTGGCGATGGTCACCACGGTTGCTGCCGCTCATCTGGAGGCCTTTGAGAACATCGAAGGCATTGCACATGAAAAGGCGGCGATCTTTGACGGGCTCGAGCCGGGCGGCGTGGCCGTCAGCAACGGCGATCTTGAAACCGCGGCCATTCTGGAGGCCAAAGCGGCTGAGAGGGCAGCAGAAACCCTGCTGTTTGGCGAAGCTGAGTGCAACGCCTATCAGATCACCAAACTGTCGCTGATCGACACCGTCACCGTGGCCGAGGGGCAGGCGGGCGATCTGTCGGTTCTTTACAAGATTATGGCCGCTGGCCGCCATTTTGCCGTCAACGGCATGGGTGTTTTGGCTGTGGTCGATGCGCTGAAGCTTGATGTGGCACTGGCCGCCGCCGATCTGGCCCGCTGGGCCCCGCCTGCGGGCCGTGGGCAACGTGAACGGATCCAGCTGGACCCGGTGCTGAGTGAACAGGCGATTGAGCTGATCGATGACGCTTTCAACGCCAACCCCACATCCATGGTGGCCGCGCTGGAAGTGCTGGTCGCAGCCAAACCGCAGGACGGTTTGGGCCGGATTGAAAAGGGCCGCCGCATCGCGGTGCTGGGCGACATGCTGGAACTGGGGTCCGAGGAAATGGCCCTGCATGAGGCGGTGGCGGATCTGCCCTTCCTTGACGGTATTGACCTTATCCATTGTGTTGGCCCGCGGATGAACCGCCTCTGGGCCAGGTTGCCGGACAGCATCCGTGGCGATTGGGTCGAAGAGGCCGAATCCATGGCCGAACGCGCCCATAGGTTGATCGATGCCGGCGATGTTGTGCTTGTTAAGGGGTCTAAGGGGGCAAAAGTCTCCAAGGTTGTTGACGCGATAAGAAAACTGGGCCATGCCGCGCCCCAATCTGAACAAGAGGCCTGAGCATGCTCTATTGGTTGACCGAACTCTCGGACGGTGGCGACTTCTTTAACCTGTTTCGCTACATCACCTTCCGCGCCGGTGGCGCCTTCATGACAGCGCTGATCTTTGGCTTCCTCTTTGGCAAGCCGCTGATCAACGTGCTGCGCCGCAAACAGGGCAAAGGTCAGCCCATCCGTGATGATGGCCCCGAAGGCCATTTTGTAAAGGCCGGCACGCCTACGATGGGGGGGCTACTGATCGTTGGGGCGCTGTTGACCTCCACCGTGATGTGGGCACGTCTGGACAATCCCTTTGTCTGGCTGGTGCTCTTTGTGACCATGAGCTTTGCCGCCATCGGCTTTGCTGATGACTTTGCCAAAGTCTCCAAACAGAACACCGCAGGTGTGCCCGGTAAGGTGCGGCTCTTGTTGGGCTTCCTGATCTCGGGCATCGCGGGCTACTGGGCCACGATGTATCATCCCGAAACGCTGCAGAACCAGCTGGCGCTGCCAGTGTTCAAGGACACGCTGCTCTATCTGGGGTATTTCTTCATTCCGTTTGCGATGATTGTCATCGTGGGGTCCGCCAATGCGGTGAACCTGACCGATGGTCTGGACGGTCTGGCGATCATGCCGGTGATGATCGCGGCCGGTGCGCTGGGGGTGATTGCCTATGCGGTGGGCCGCGTTGACTTCACCAGCTATCTGGATGTGCATTACGTGCCGGGCACCGGGGAGATCCTGATCTTTGTCGCGGGCCTCATCGGCGGGGGCCTGGGCTTCCTGTGGTACAACGCCCCGCCGGCGGCCGTATTCATGGGCGATACCGGGTCGTTGGCGCTGGGTGGCGCTTTGGGCGCAATTGCCGTGGCCACCAAGCATGAGATCGTCTGGGCCGTGATCGGCGGCCTGTTTGTGGTTGAGGCGCTGAGTGTGATCATTCAGGTGCTCTATTTCAAACGCACCGGCAAACGCGTGTTCCTAATGGCCCCGATCCACCACCACTATGAGAAAAAGGGCTGGGCCGAACCGCAGATCGTGATCCGCTTCTGGATCATCGCCCTGATCCTCGCCATGATCGGACTGGCCACGCTGAAAGTGCGGTAGACGCTATTTGAGTGGAGAATTAAGAAGCGCGTCTGAAAAAGGCGCGCTTTTTTCATGCCCGCTACACAAGGATTGCGGATACGACGAAGAGTATTTGATGATCAATGAAAGCGGATCTGGCTGCCGTTGCTCGGCTTTGTAGTCTGTGGATCAAGAATATGATGAGAGGTGCAAAACCAATGCGCAGCAACAAGAAGCAAAGAAACCAGGATGAAAGATCCAGATTAGAGATGCGTTGAGCGGTCCAACTTGCTTCGGTTCCCGAAGGGCCAGGCCGATCACCTTATATTGTTTGACATATGGTTTGTTCAATCGCACTTGCTCATCTTGATATCTGTACGTTCCAATGCTCAAGAAAATTGCTGAAAGAAAACCAAAACCGATGGCGATCGCTGGCAAAGCGCTTAGTAGCAAGACGCAAGTCCAAAATAGGAAAACCGCACACCACTTCAGAGTTTGATTTCGCATTTCATAACCTCTGGAAATTTCTTGGTTGAAGAGACAAATAGCTTCACATCCGATTTTTGTCTGCTTTGGGCACGCGTATCAATCTGCGAGTTGATCGAGCAAACGAGAGTTCCGAGTATGACTTGCAACAGCTGCGAGCATGTCTTTTGGGCTCACTCCAGCTCTCCACCACCCATCCATCCTCCCCCCCCCTCACATTCCCCCACTGGCAAAACGGCGCATAATTCGGTAGCGCTGAACAAAGCAAGTTTATGGGGGCGCGTATGATTCCGGTATCGGGTTTTGAGGGCAAATCGGTTGCGGTGTTGGGCTTGGGCCGCTCAGGCCTGTCGGCGGCGCGTGCTCTTCTGGCCGGGGGCGCCACGCCGGTCTGCTGGGATGACAATGCCGCCGCACGTGAACGGGCTGAGGGGGAAGGGTTTGAAATCCGCGATCTCAGCCGCAACGGCGCTTTTGAGGGGATCAGCTGGCTGGTGGTCAGCCCTGGTATTCCGCATCTTTACCCCAACCCGAACAAGGTGATCGCCGCCGCCTGGGAGGCGGGTGTGCCGGTCGACAATGACATCGGGTTGTTCTTCCGCTCCTTCGGGTCTGGCGAATGGGACATGTATGACCAGCCGCCGCGTGTTGTGGCGGTGACCGGCTCAAACGGCAAATCCACCACCTCGGCGCTGATCCACCATGTGCTGACCGAGGCAGGCAAACCCGCGCAGCTGGCCGGCAACATCGGCCGCGGTGTGCTGGACATTGACCCGCCGGAGGATGGTGGCGTGGTGGTGCTTGAACTTTCCAGCTACCAGACAGATCTGGCCCGCGCCCTGACGCCTGACATTGCCGTCTTTACCAACCTCAGCCCCGACCATCTGGATCGCCACGCTGGCATGGGCGGCTATTTCGCCGCCAAACGTCGCCTCTTTGCCGAGGGCGGGCCGGACCGCGCCATCATCGGCGTGGATGAGGCGGAGGGGCGCTATATGGTCAACCAGCTGACCCATGGCGCGGCGGATGATCGGGTGATCCGGATCTCTGCGGCGGGGAAACTGACAGGGCCGGGCTGGAACGTCTTTGCCCGCAAAGGCTTCCTCAGCGAATACCGCAAGGGGCGCCAGGCCGGTTCCATCGATCTGCGCAAGGTGCCGGGGCTGCCCGGCGCGCATAACCATCAAAACGCCTGCGCCGCCTATGCCGCCTGCCGCGCCTTGGGGCTGGCGCCGCGCATGATTGAGGATGCATTCCATACCTTCGCCGGTCTGCCGCACCGCAGCCAGCGGGTGGGCGAAAAAGACGGTGTGTCTTATGTGAATGATTCCAAAGCCACCAATGTCGATGCGGCGCTGAAGGCGTTGCAGGCCTTTGACAACATCCGCTGGATATGCGGCGGCTTGGAAAAAGAGGGCGGCCTGGAGGCGCTGCAACCGGCGCTGAGCCATGTCACCAAAGCCTATGTCATCGGCCGCGAAGCCGCCAATTTCGCCCTGCAGCTTGAGGGCTGTGAGGCTGAGGTCTGCACCACAATGGCCGAAGCCGTGGCCCGCGCCAGCGCGGATGCCGTGCCCGGCGATACCGTGCTACTGGCCCCGGCCGCAGCCAGCTTTGACCAATACGACAGCTTCGAAAAACGCGGTGAGGATTTCATCGCCGAGGTTGAAAAGCAGCTTGGTTAAGTTTTCGACAGGGCAACAGCCAGCCAGATAATCGTTTATTGGTTTACCCCGAATAGTGAAGGGGCGGCGTTTCCTGTTGGCGGTGTCACCTCACCCGCGCGCCCGGATCGCTGTGCCCGCCGCATGGCCCGACGACCAGGCCCATTGGAAATTGAAGCCGCCCAGCCAGCCGGTGACATCTGCGGCCTCACCAATGACGTAGAGGCCGGGGACGGTTTTGCTTTCCATCGTTTTTGAGGACAGCCCGTCGGTATCGACGCCGCCCAATGTGACCTCGGCAGTGCGATACCCTTCGGAGCCTGAGGGCAGCAGCCGCCAGTTGGTTAGCTGGTCACACAAGGTCTGTAAGGCGGCATCGGATTGGTCAGCCAGACGTGCCTTCAGGCCCAGATCCACGCTGAGGTGGTCAATCAAACGTCCGGGCAGCAGCGGGCTGAGTGCGCTGCTGAGCTGTTTGCGCCCGGCCTTTTGTCGCTCGTCCCGCAAAAAGGTGAAGGGATCAGACGCTGGCAACAGGTTCAGGGCAATTTCTTCCCCTTCGTGCCAATAGGATGAGATCTGCAGGATCGACGGGCCGGAGAGGCCGCGGTGGGTGAACAACAGCGCCTCATCAAAGCTTTTGCCGCCGGCCGTGGCGCGCACCGGCAGTGAAACGCCTGATATTTCTGCGAAGCGTTTGTCAGAAAAGGTCAGCGGCACCAGCCCGGCGCGGGTGTCGGTGACCGCCATGCCGAATTGACGCGCCAGATCATAGGCGAGGCCCGTGGCGCCCATCTTGGGGATCGATTTGCCGCCGGTAGCCAGCACCAGCGCGTCACAGGTCACGGTCTTGCGCCTGCCTTCGCTTTCGATCCTGAGGCTGAAGCCGCTTTCGGTTTTGGCAACCTCAGTGATGGTGGTTTTCAGCCACAGCGTGGCGCCTGCGCGGGCCATTTCATCCAGCAGCATGGCGATGATCTGTTTGGCGCTGTCATCGCAAAACAACTGGCCCAGGGTTTTTTCATGATAGGCGATGCCGTGGCGCGCCACCATGTCGATGAAATCCCACTGGGTGTAGCGCGCCAGCGCCGATTTGTGGAAATGCGGATTGCCGCCCAGGAAGTTTTCCGGGCCTGCGTACATATTGGTGAAGTTGCAACGTCCACCGCCCGAGATGCGGATCTTCTCGCCCGGGGCTTTGGCATGGTCCAGCACCAGCGTGTCAGGGCCTGCGTGGATCGCACACATCATGCCGGCGGCACCGGCGCCAAGGATCACGGTTTTATAGTGGCTGGATTTCTGCATGGGCGCGGGGTGCCTGACTGGGCGCAAAATTGCAAGCGATCTGACGCCTGGGGAGGTTGGGATATGAGTATTTATCGAAACATTGAAAGGCGCATCTTGCGGCTACAGCACAGCCTGTGAGGCGCGCGGGAATATCCCTAGCCTGATTGCGGCTTTCGCGGTATCATGCAGCCAGACCCCGAAAAGGGGCAGTGATCGAGGCAGTAAGAGTAGTATCCCATGACAGCAATGGTGCATGGTTCCACCCCCGTGCGGGAAGGCGAACCGGTTCTTCCGAAGTGGTGGCGGACGCTGGATAAACTGACCGTCTCCTGCATTCTGATCCTGTTTGGGATCGGGTTGCTTCTGGGGTTTGCGGCCTCGCCGCCGCTGGCGGAAAAGAACGGGTTTCAGCCCTTTCATTATGTTGAGCGGCAGGCGTTTTTTGGCGGGCTGGCCCTGCTGGTGATGTTTGTCACCTCAATGATGTCACCGCAGCTGGTGCGGCGGCTGGCGGTGATCGGCTTTGTTTGCGCGTTGATCGCGGTGTTGGGATTGCCGTTTTTTGGCACTGATTTTGGCAAAGGCGCGGTGCGCTGGTATTCGCTTGGCTTTGCGTCCCTGCAGCCGTCGGAATTTCTGAAACCCGGCTTCATTGTGGTGGCCGCCTGGCTCCTGGCGGCCAGTCAGGAAATCAATGGCCCGCCAGGGCGGCTCTGGTCGTTTTTGCTGACCTTTGGCATCGCTGTGGTGCTGGCGCAGCAGCCTGATTTTGGCCAGGCCTCCCTGATCCTGTTTGGTTGGGGGGTGATGTATTTCGTCGCCGGGGCGCCGATGCTGCTGCTGGTCGGCATGGCGGGGCTGGTCACTTTGGGCGGTACCTTTGCCTATCACAACTCAGAACACTTTGCCCGTCGCATCGACGGGTTCATGAACCCCGACATCGATCCCACAACCCAGATTGGCTATGCCACCAATGCGATCCGCGAAGGCGGCTTCTTTGGCGTGGGCGTTGGTGAAGGCCAGGTGAAATGGTCGCTGCCGGATGCCCATACCGATTTCATCATTGCGGTCGCGGCTGAGGAATACGGGCTGGTGCTGGTGCTGATTGTGATCGCGCTTTACGCGCTGATCGTGATGCGGTCCTTCTACCGACTGATTAAGGAGCGTGATCCGTTCATTCGCCTGGCCGGCACCGGGCTGGCGGCGATGTTTTCGGTACAGGCGCTGATCAACATGGGGGTGGCGGTGCGGCTTTTGCCCTCCAAGGGGATGACCCTGCCGTTTGTCAGCTATGGCGGGTCATCGATCATTGCGGGAGGGATTGCGGTTGGCATGTTGCTGGCCTTCACCCGGACGCGGCCACAGGGGCAGATCGGCGACATTCTGCGTGGCCATCGCCGCTAAGGGGAGAGGGCGCTTCCCAAAGGCGCGGCTTTTCTTCTAAAGACAATGCTTCGGGGCCTGCCGTCCGGTTTGGCACGGCCCCAAACGGAATGTGACGGAATATCTGGCCCCGTGATGGGCCGGGCAGGAGGCAGAAGATGGCGGCACCGCTTTTGGTGATTGCGGCAGGGGGCACCGGCGGGCACATGTTCCCGGCACAGGCCCTGGCAGAGGTGATGCTGCGCAGGGGCTGGCGGGTGAAACTGTCGACCGATGCGCGTGGGGCGCGCTATACCGGGGGCTTCCCGCATACGGTTGAGATTGAACAGGTGTCCTCGGCCACCTTTGCGCGTGGTGGCGTGCTGGCCAAGGCGCTGGTGCCGTTTCGGATTCTTGGTGGGGTTTTGGGTATGTCGGCCCGGATGCTGCGCGACAAGCCGGATGTGGTGGTGGGCTTTGGCGGCTACCCGTCGATCCCGGCGCTGGCGGCGGCCACCCTGTTGCGGCGGCCCCGGATGATCCATGAACAAAACGGTGTGCTGGGCCGGGTCAATCAGCTGTTTGCCAAACGCGTTGATGCGGTGGCCTGCGGCACCTGGCCGACCGCGCTGCCTGAAGGGGTGGAGGGCCACCACGTGGGCAATCCGGTGCGCGGCGCGGTGATGGAGCGGGCAGGGGCCGGCTATATCGCGCCGGGGGATTACCCGATGGAGCTCTTGGTCATTGGCGGCAGCCAGGGTGCACGGATCCTGTCGGATGTGGTGCCCGCGGCCATTGCGGAACTGCCGGTGGAGATCCTGCGCAACATCCGTGTGGCGCATCAGGCGCGCGAAGAGGATCTGGAACGGGTCAGCACCTTTTACGCCGACCATGGCATCGCGGCGGATGTGCAGACGTTTTTCAACGACGTGCCGCGCCGGATGAGTGAGGCGCAGCTGGTGATCTCACGCTCGGGGGCCTCCTCGGTGGCGGATATCAGCGTGATTGGCCGCCCCTCGGTGCTGATCCCCTTTGCCGCGGCAACCGGCGATCACCAAACCGCCAATGCCCGTGGGCTGGTGGATGCGGGCGCCGCGATCCTGGTGCCGGAAAACCGGCTTGAAGTTGCCGCGCTTTCCGAGCAGATAACCTTGGTTCTTGGCGATGCAAAAGGCGCCTCGCTGATGGCGCAGGCGGCGCTGTCGCAGGGCAAGCCGGATGCCGCACAAGAGCTGAGCGAAATGGTCGAAGCGCTGGCTGAGGCCGGGAAGGCACGGAAAGGCACGTCATGAATGCAGCAACCAAACTCCCCGTTGATGTGGGCGCGATCCATTTTGTTGGCATCGGCGGCATTGGCATGTCGGGCATTGCCGAGGTGTTGCTGAACCATGGCTACACAGTGCAGGGCAGTGACCTGAAAGCCTCAAAAATCACCGACCGCCTGTCTGAGATGGACGCAAAGATCTTTGTTGGGCAGAAGGCGGAAAACCTGGTGGGCGCGGAGGTCATTGTGATCTCCTCAGCGATCAAGCCGGGCAATCCTGAACTGGATGAGGCCCGCCGTCTGGGCCTGCCGGTGGTGCGCCGCGCTGAAATGCTGGCCGAGCTGATGCGTCTGAAATCCAACGTTGCAGTTGCCGGCACCCACGGCAAGACCACAACCACCACCATGGTGGCGACGCTGCTGGATGCGGGCGGGGTGGATCCGACCGTGATAAATGGCGGCATCATTCACGCCTATGGCTCAAACGCGCGTGTCGGCACTTCGGACTGGATGGTGGTTGAGGCGGATGAAAGCGACGGCACCTTCAATCGTCTGCCCGCAACCATCGCCATCGTCACCAACATCGACCCGGAACATATGGAACACTGGGGCACCGAAGAGGCGCTGCATCAGGGGTTCTATGAATTTGTCTCGGGCATTCCTTTTTACGGGCTGGCGATCTGCTGCACCGATGATGTGGATGTGCAGGCGCTGGTGGGCAAGATCACCGACCGCCGCGTTGTGACCTATGGCTTCAACGCCCAGGCCGATGTGCGTGCGATCAACCTGCGCTATGAAAAAGGCGCTGCGATTTTTGATGTGGCGCTGCAGGCTGAGGATGTGGTCATTGAGGGCTGCACCCTACCGATGCCGGGCGATCACAATGTGTCCAATGCCTTGTCTGCCATCGCTGTGGCCCGCCATCTGGGCATGAAGGGCGATGAGATCCGCGAGGCGCTGGCCGGGTTCAAAGGTGTGAACCGCCGCTTCACTCGCGTGGGTGAGGTGAACGGGGTCACTGTCATTGACGACTATGGCCATCACCCGACCGAAATCGCGGCCGTTTTGAAAGCTGCCCGGCAGGCGACCGAGGGCCGTGTGATCGCGGTTCATCAGCCGCATCGCTACACCCGGCTGAGCCATCACTTTGAGGAGTTCTGCTCCTGCTTCAATGAGGCGGATGTGGTCGGCATTGCCGAGGTCTTTGCCGCCGGTGAACAGCCGATCGAAGGGGCCAATCATGAGGATCTAGTCGCCGGTCTGATCCGCCACGGCCACCGTCATGCCCGCAGCGTCTTGTCTGAGGATGATCTGGAACGTCTGGTGCGCGAACAGACCCAGCCGGGTGATATGGTTGTCTGCCTTGGCGCCGGTACGATTTCCGCCTGGGCCAATGGTCTGCCGGCCCGTTTGCAGGGCTGATTGCAGGGCCGATTGAGGCGCCTGGGATGACTAAACAATTGACAGGGCGGTCTATTTTGGCTGCTCTGTCGCGCGAAACTGGTACTGGCGCGCCCAATCTTTGGGTGAGACGTGTTTTGAGTATTTAAGAAACAGTGAAATTGCAGCGGGAGGCCGGCGATGGCTGACGCTTTGAAACGACGGATTGGGTTGCCATTGCTCACCGCCTATGGCGTGGGGGTGATGGTGGGCGCTGGCATCTATGTGCTGGTGGGCGCGGTTGCGGCGGATGCCGGGATCTGGGCGCGTCTGGCGTTTCTGTTTGCCGGGCTTGTGGCCGCCCCGACCGCCCTGTCTTATGCCGAGTTTTCTACGCGCCTGCCCGAAGCTGGCGGTGAAGCGGTTTATGTCTCCGAAGGGTTGGGGCTGCAATGGCTGGGCGTTTTGGTGGGGCTGGCCATCGTTGTGACCGGCACCATCTCGGCCGCGGCGGTGCTGCGCGGTGGTGCGGGCTATCTGACCAGCGTGGTGCCTTTGCCGATGGCGGCGACCATTGTCGTCATGGGGCTGAGCCTGATCGCGGTTGCCATCATCGGTGTATTGGAAAGCCTGACGCTGGCCGCGATTTTCACCGCGGTGGAACTGATCGGCCTTGCCTTGGTGGTTTGGGCCGGGCTGGCCGCGGATCCGTCGCCGGATCTGACGGTTGTGGCGCCGCCGGTTTGGGCGGGGATCGGGGCTGGTGCGGTTTTGGCGTTTTTCGCCTTCATCGGGTTTGAAGACATCGTCAACATGGCCGAAGAGGTGACAACACCGGAAAAGACCCTGCCGCGCGCTATCCTTTATTCGCTGATGATCACCTCGGTGATCTATGCGCTGGTGTCTTATGCCGCGGTGCGGGTTGTGCCGCTGGCCGAGCTGACCAGCAGCAAACAGCCCCTGGTTCTGGTCTGGCAGCAGGCGCAGGGCGGATCGGTGGCGTTTTTGTCTGTGATTGCGGTGGCCGCAGCCCTGAACGGTGTGCTGGCGCAGATCGTGATGGCGGCGCGGGTGCTGTTTGGTCTGGGCCGGCGCAACGCCGGGCTGGCCGCGTTTCATCACAGCAGCGCCCGGTTCGGCACCCCAACGCTGGCCACGGTGCTGATTGGCACCGCGGTGGTGATCGGCGCGCTGACCCTGCCGGTGGCCACGTTGGCCGAAGGCGCATCAACCTTGCTGTTGACCATCTTCGTGATCGTCAATATTGCCCTTATTCGGCTGAAAACCAGCGTGCCGGAGGCCCCGTTCAGGGTGCCCATGGCGGTGCCAGTCTTTGGTTTACTGGCTGCACTTGCAGCGCTGGCGATCAACTTCGGGGCGCTTGCGTTCCTGACCGAGGCCCCGGGAGGCCCGCTATGACCCTATCAATCCTTTTGGCCTGCAGCTGGTTTGTGCTGGCCAATATCCTTGCCATGATGCCCTCCAAACGCCGCCACTGGCCGCAGGCCTGGGCGCTGATCACAATCGGAATTCCCATTCTGGGGTATGTGGTCTATGAACACGGGCCTTGGCTGGGCTTGCTGATCATGGCAGGCGCCATGTCGATGCTGCGCTGGCCGGTGATCCACCTGCTGCGACGTGTGAAGAAAATGGTGAGACGACACGATGGAACTGCCTGAGACTCTGGCTGAGACCCTGCCTGAATTGCGTGGCCGGTTGAGCCATGCCAAAGACCTGAGCGGCCTAACCTGGCTACGGGTGGGTGGCCCGGCGGATCTGTTCTTCCAGCCGGCGGATGTGGCGGATCTGCAAGCGTTTTTGCAGGCGCTGCCCGCAGATGTGCCGGTGTTCCCGATGGGGGTTGGCAGCAACCTGATCGTGCGGGATGGGGGGCTGCGTGCGGCGGTGATCCGCATGGGGCGTGGCTTCAACCATATTGAGATTGACGGCAACCGGGTGACCGCCGGTGTTGCCGCATTGGACGCCCATGTGGCACGCAAGGCGGCGCAGGCAGGCGTTGATCTGACCTTCCTGCGGACGATTCCCGGTTCCATCGGTGGGGCCGTGCGGATGAATGCGGGCTGTTATGGCTCCTATGTGGCCGATGTGTTTGTCAGCGCCAAGGCAGTGACCCGGGAGGGTCAACTGGTGACGCTGAGCGCCGAAGATCTGCAGTTCCAATATCGCCAGACTGAGCTGCCCGAAGGCTGGGTGATCGTGGAGGCGACGCTGGAAGGGCCCGCGGGCGATGCGCAAGAGCTTGCCGATCGCATGGCGGCGCAATTGGCCAAGCGTGATGAAACCCAGCCCACCAAAGACCGCAGTGCAGGCAGCACCTTCCGCAATCCGGCCGGCTTTTCTTCAACCGGGCAGGCCGACGATGTGCATGATCTAAAGGCCTGGAAAGTCATTGATGATGCCGGCATGCGGGGCGCGCGAAAGGGCGGCGCACAGATGAGTGAGAAGCATTCAAACTTCCTCATCAATGCGGAAAATGCCACCGCAGCGGACCTCGAAGGGCTTGGTGAAGAGGTCAGAAAAAAGGTTTACGAAAATAGCGGTATCACGCTACAGTGGGAAATCATGCGCGTCGGCGAACCGGCGGCTGAGTAAGAGCGCTAAAACGCGCCAGCAGGCAGGGCAAACTGGCCCTTATTACATGTAAGCGACCGCAAAGATGGTCGAGATTTTGAGGCACAGCGTGGGTATGTCGAGCAGGGCAACCCCTCTGGTCATGGTCCTGAAAGGTGGCCCCTCTGCGGAACGCGAGGTGTCGCTTAGTTCGGGGCATGAATGCGCAAGAGCGCTAGAGGGCGAGGGATTCCAGGTGGTTGAGGTCGATGCCGGCCCCGATCTGGCCGCGCGTCTTGCCGAGATTAAGCCAGATGTTGTCTTCAATGCGCTCCACGGTCGCTGGGGCGAAGATGGCTGTGTGCAGGGCATTCTGGAATGGATGCAGATCCCCTATACCCACTCTGGCGTCTTGGCCTCGGCCTTGGCGATGGACAAGGAACGCTCGAAACAGGTTTACGCCGCCGCCGGGTTGCCCATCGCAGACAGCAAACTTGCCGATAAAGACGCACTAGAGGCGGATCATGTTCTGCCGCCGCCCTATGTGGTGAAACCCTACAATGAGGGCTCATCGGTTGGGGTCTATCTGGTGCATGAGGCCGCCAACGGCCCGCCGAAACTGTCTGCTGAGATGCCGCAGACCGTGATGGTCGAAGCCTTTGTGCCCGGGCGTGAAATGACCGCCTCGGTCCTGGGGGATCGTTGCCTAGGGGTGACCGATATCCTGACCGATGGCTGGTATGACTACGATGCGAAATACAAAACCGGGGGCTCCCGCCATGTGGTGCCCGCCGATATCCCGGCTGAGATTTATGCCGCCTGCGAAGATTTTGCCCTGCGTGCCCATCAGGCCCTGGGCTGTCGTGGGCTCAGCCGCACCGATTTCCGTTGGGATGAGGCCAAGGGGCTGGAGGGGTTGATCCTGCTGGAAACCAACACCCAGCCTGGGATGACGCCGACGTCGCTCAGCCCGGAACAAGCTGCGTTGCAGGGCATGAGCTTTGGACAGCTCTGCGCCTGGCTGGTGGAGGATGCCTCATGCAGCAGATGAGCACCTATCCGGAAATGGAGCCGCCGATCGAACAGATCCCCGGACTGGCCGCACCCCGCCGGGAAGAACCGCGCACAAAGGCCGATCCGGCGCCGTCCCGCTGGGCCTACCGGTTCCAGCGCCTGATGCTGACGCCGATCTTCCGTCTGTTGCTGAAGGTCGGCCTGCCGATGGGCGCCGCCTTTGCCGGCGGGATGCTTTACTTCTCGGATCAGGACAACCGCGATGCGCTGCGTCTGTGGGTCGTCGAGATCAAGAATGAGATCCAGACCCGGCCCGAGTTCATGGTCAACCTGATGCGGATCGACGGCGCCGCGCAAAGTGTCTCGGAAGACATTCGTGAAATCCTGCCGATCGATTTCCCTGTCAGCTCCTTTGATCTGAACCTTGATGACATGCGCCGCACCATCGCGGAGCTGCCAGCGGTTAAGGATGTGACCCTGCGGGTGACGCCAAAAGGCGTGCTGCAGGTCAATGTGACGGAACGAGTGCCGGTGATCCTGTGGCGGACGCGGGATGGGCTGGCGCTGCTTGATGAACATGGCAACTACGTTGGTCAGGCAGAGAAGGGCGCAGATCATCTGCGCCTGCCGCTGATTGTGGGCGATGGCGCCGATATGGCGGTGCCGGAGGCGCTGCAGCTGATTGCGGCGCTAGGCCCATTGGCGCCGCGCACCCATGGGATCGTGCGCATGGGCGAGCGGCGCTGGGATGTGGTGCTGGATCGCGGTCAGCGGATCCTGCTGCCGGAAACCGGCGCGGTACAGGCGCTGGAGCGGGTGATCGTGCTGCATCAGGCACAATATGTGATGGACCGGGATCTGGCGCATGTGGACATGCGGCTGGGCCAGCGGCCCACCATTCGAATGAACGAAGCGGCCGTCGACCATTGGTGGCGGAAAATCAAAAGCGGTTTCGGGGACTAGGGTATGTTTGATTTGTATGACAGCCAGCGCGCCATGCGCGGCATGCGCAAAGCCGCAATGCAACGCGGCGTGGTGGCCATTCTTGATGTAGGCAGTTCCAAGATGGCCTGTCTGGTGCTGCGCTTTGATGGCACTTCGGGCAGCTTTGAGGCCGAAGGCGTCGGCTCCATGGCGGGGCAGGCGGGGTTCCGGGTGATTGGCGCGGCAACCACGCGGTCGCGCGGGGTGAAGTTTGGCGAAATCACCGCCATGGGCGAAACCGAGCGTGCCATCCGTACTGTGCTGCAGCAGGCGCAGAAGATGGCCAACATCCGTGTTGATCATGTGATTGCCTGTTTCTCCGGCGCAGAACCGCGCAGCTATGGGCTGACGGGTGCCATTGATCTGCAGGGGCAGATCGTGACCGAACAGGATATCAGTCAGGTTCTGGCGGCCTGTGATGTGCCCGATTATGGCCATGGCCGCGAGGTGCTGCATGCTCAGCCCGTGAACTTTGCGCTGGATCACCGTTCGGGTCTGGGCGATCCACGCGGCCAGCTGGGCAACCGGCTGTCGACCGATCTGCATATGCTGACGGTGGATGCCGCTGTGGTGCAGAACCTGGCGCATTGTGTGAAGCGCTGCGATATGGAACTGGCCGGTGTGGCCTCCTCGGCCTATGTCAGCGGCATCTCCGCGCTGGTTGAGGATGAGCAGGAGCTGGGGGCCGCCTGTATTGACCTGGGTGGCGGGTCTACTTCGATTTCGATCTTCATGAAGAAACACATGATCTATGCCGACGCGGTGCGGATGGGCGGCGAACATGTGACCGGCGACATTTCCATGGGCCTTTCGGTGCCCCATGCCACGGCGGAGCGGATCAAGACCTTCTACGGGGGCGTTGTGGCCACCGGCATGGATGACCGCGAAATGATCGACATCGGTGGCGACACCGGCGATTGGGAGCATGACCGCCGGTCGGTCAGCCGGGCCGAGCTCATCGGCATTATGCGGCCGCGGGTTGAGGAAATTCTGGAAGAGGTGCGCGAACGTCTGGATGCGGCAGGGTTTGACCATATGCCCAGCCAGCAGATCGTGCTGACCGGTGGTGGCAGTCAGATCCCCGGCCTTGATGGGCTGGCCAGCCGCATTCTGGGCCAGCAGGTGCGTCTGGGCCGCCCCTTGCGGGTGCATGGCCTACCGCAGGCGGCCACCGGTCCGGGCTTTGCCTCGGCGGTGGGGATGTGCCTGTTTGCCGCCCATCCGCAGGACGAATGGTGGGACTTTGAGCTGCCGGTCGATCGCAGTTCCGCCCGCACTTTCAAGCGTGCGGTGCGCTGGTTCAAGGAAAACTGGTGAGGCGAAACGCCCGGTGAATTTCGGGTGATTTGCCGCGCCCTCCGCAAGAAGCAGGGTGACGCGGGAGAACTTTGGGGATAAACTGTGGATAACCGCTGGGTGCTCAGGCGCAACATGGCGGAGATTTGAGGATCGGGGCAGCGCCCTTCCATATTGCGAAAGCCACATGCACGTGCCGGGACAGGGCGCGGATCGCATGGCCATAGGTGTGGCGTGCTATCAGCCCGCTAGATCTGCGCGGATCGGCAAGATCCCGCAGGTTTGATCTGTGTTTGCCCCATATTTCGTGGCTTTTTTGCGTTTTTTTGATGACGCATGGGTTGGTTCTCGCTACCATCGAAGGTAATAGGCAGAAAAACATCCGCGAAATGCGGGTCAACGATATCAGGCGGACAGTTCCATGACATTGAACCTATCGGTGCCCGGGCACGACGATTTGAAACCCCGTATCACTGTCTTTGGCGTCGGTGGGGCCGGCGGCAACGCTGTGAATAACATGATCGAAAAAGACCTCACCGGGGTCGATTTCGTGGTGGCCAACACGGACGCTCAGGCGCTGCAGCAGTCCAGCGCGCAGGCCCGCATCCAGCTGGGTGTGAAAGTGACCGAAGGACTGGGCGCAGGGGCCCGTGCTACGGTTGGCGCCGCCGCTGCCGAAGAAAGCATCGAACAGATCGTAGATCACCTGGCGGGCGCACATATGTGCTTCATCACCGCCGGTATGGGCGGCGGCACCGGCACTGGTGCAGCCCCGATCATCGCACAGGCCGCCCGCGAGTTGGGCGTGCTGACTGTGGGCGTGGTGACCAAACCCTTCCAGTTCGAAGGCGCAAAACGCATGCGTCAGGCGGAAGAGGGCGTTGAGACCCTGCAGAAGATGGTCGACACGCTGATCATCATTCCAAACCAGAACCTGTTCCGTCTGGCCAATGAAAAGACCACCTTCACCGAGGCCTTCTCGATGGCGGATGACGTTCTGTACCAAGGCGTCAAAGGTGTGACCGATTTGATGGTCCGTCCTGGCCTAATCAACCTCGACTTTGCCGATGTGCGCGCCGTGATGGACGAGATGGGCAAAGCGATGATGGGCACCGGCGAGGCCATGGGCGAAGATCGCGCCATTCAGGCTGCTGAGAAGGCCATTGCCAACCCGCTCCTGGATGAAATCAGCCTGCGCGGTGCGAAGGGCGTTCTGATCAACATCACCGGCGGTCATGACCTGACTCTGTTTGAACTGGACGAAGCTGCCAACCGCATCCGCGAAGAGGTGGATCCGGAAGCCAACATCATCGTCGGCTCGACGCTGGACACCGAGCTGGACGGCGGCATGCGCGTCAGTGTTGTTGCCACCGGCATCGACGCCTCGGAAATGGTTCAGGACATCCCAGTGCCGCGCCGTTCGATGGCTGCGCCGCTGACCCAGACCACCAGCGTGGAAGAGGCCAAAGCCGCACCGGCGCCTGCTCCGGCCCCTGCCGCGGCAGCCCCGGTTGCGCCGACCATCGAAACCGTTGCACCCGTTGCCGCAGCCCCTGCCGCACCGGTTCAGGCCGAAGGCCCAGCCGAACCCAGCCTGTTTGGTGAGTTCGACGCGCAGGAAGCGGCGGCTCAGGATCAGATGGAAGATATCTTCGAAGAAGAAGCAGGCAGCGATGTGCCGCCCCCGGCCTATCAGCCGCAGCAGGCACAACAGCAGTTCCAGCCGCAGCCCGATGCCTATCAGGCACAGCCGGAGGAGGCCGCCGCCAACTTCCTGCCGCCACAGCCGCGCCCTGCCGGTCAGCCTTCGCCAGAGGCGCAGGCCCGTCTGCGCGCCGCTGTTGAGAACCAACCAAAGGCACAGCCCGCGGCACAGCCGATGCAGCAGCAACAGCCCGCGCCTGAGCAGGAGCGTTCGCGCTTCGGTCTGGGGTCGCTGATCAATCGGATGTCCGGCAGCGGCCATGAGCAGCAGCCCGCACCGCGTCAGCAGCCGCCGATGCAGCAGCCAATGCACGGGCAACAGCAGGCACAGCAGGTGCCGCAGGAATATGAGGATGAGGTCGAACAGGACCGCATCGAAATCCCTGCCTTCCTGCGCCGTCAGGCCAACTAAGCCTGCAATAATTGTTGCAATCCGTGTGAGACACACGGCGTGACGCTAGGTCAGAAATCATAGTTTGGAACCGCCTTCGGGCGGTTCTTTTCTTTTTATTACAATTGTTTGTAATGGCTGTGAGCGGATTTCGGCGCATTTCTAACAGCCATGTTTCAGAGCGTTACAAAGATTGAGTTGTGACTGTGAACACCCGGTTGTACCAAGATCGCGCACTGCCGCTGACGTGGTGTCAAGCATCTGGGGACGATCTTGCAGACAACTGTTAATGGGCCGGTGAAATTCACTGGTGTAGGACTGCATTCTGGTAAAGCAGTACGGATGACCGTACTGCCGGCAACGCCGGATCATGGCATTTGGTTCCGTCGAACCGATGTCACCGATCGGGATGCGCTTATTCCTGCCCGTTTTGACGTTGTGAACCAATCGCCGCTGTGCACCAAACTGCTGAATGAGGCCGGCACCGATGTGTCGACCGTGGAACATATCATGGCCGCTCTGGCGGGCTGTGGCATCCACAATGCGCTGATTGACATCGACGGTCCCGAAGTGCCGATCCTTGATGGCAGCTCGGCCCAGTTTGTGAAGGCTCTCTTGTCTCGCGGTCTGCGCCAGCAGGGCGAACCGGTGCGGGTTCTGCAGATCCTGAAACCGGTTGAAGTGCGCAAGGGCGAAGCCTGGGCGCGACTGACCCCGGCCGATGAGTTGCGGATCGATTTCCACATCGATTTTGTCGACGCCGCGATTGGCGTTCAGGAAAAAGGCCTGCAAATGGCCAATGGCGCCTTTGTGCGTGAGTTGAGCGACAGCCGCACCTTCTGCCGCCGTTCCGATGTGGAGTGGATGCAGGCCAACGGTCTGGCCCTTGGCGGTGTGCCGGGGGAAAACGCCGTGGTGTTTGACGGGGCGCTGGTCGAAAGCGGCAAAGGTCTGCGTCACGCAGATGAGCCCGTGCGCCACAAGATGCTGGATGCGCTAGGCGATCTGGCACTGGCAGGGGCCCCGATTCTGGGCCATTACACCGGCTACCGCGCCGGACATGCGATCACCAACGATCTGCTGCGGGCGCTGTTTGCCCAGCCTGATGCCTATCGTCTGGTGACCTGCGATGACAGCATGCTAGCCCGTTTGCCCGGCGTTGGCGTGCATTTGAATGAGATTCCGGCGGTCGCCTGATCAGAGTTCTGACACTTGTGGAAACAACGCGCAGGGGCACTTCGGTGCCCTTTTTACGTTTCTGTGCAGCTGACGGGCGAAAACCTGCCAAAGACGTTTTGCCTTGGATTATTCTGTGCTAGGACCTCAGGAAGCACCGCGTTATCAATGCGGTGGAAGTCCAGACAAGGGTGAGACAGCACATGACAGGCATCGGGTCGCGTAAACGGGGGATCGCGGGTCTTCTTTTTGCTACAGCTTTGGCCGCCTGCGGGACCAACGCCGCATTGGAACGTGGTGAGGTGCCTCTGGAAAACTACACGGCCGAACAGATCTTTGGCCGGGCCGAATATGAACTGGAACGGCGCAAGCCGGACCAGGCCGCCTTCTACTTCTCTGAAATTGAACGGCTTTACCCTTATTCGGAATGGGCAAAACGTGGCCTGATCATGCAGGCCTTTGCCTATCACAAAGACAAAGACTATGAGAACAGCCGCGGTGCGGCGCAGCGCTACATCGACTTCTATCCGCTGGAAGAAGACGCAGCCTATGCGCAGTATCTGCTGGCGCTCAGCTATTACGATCAGATTGACGAAGTGGGCCGCGACCAAGGGGTGACCTTTGATGCGTTGCAGGCGCTGCGGGTGGTGATTGAACGCTATCCTGACAGTGAATATGCCCGTTCGGCGATCCTGAAATTTGATCTGGCCTTTGACCACCTCGCTGGCAAGGAAATGGAGGTCGGCCGTTACTATCTGCGCCGCGAACATTACCCTGCTGCGATCAACCGCTTCCGCGTGGTTGTTGAAGAGTTCCAGACCACCACCCATGCTGCCGAGGCGCTGCACCGTCTGGTCGAAGCCTACCTGTCTCTGGGCCTGAACGAACAGGCACAGACAGCGGGCGCGATCCTGGGGCATAACTTCCGCTCCACCGATTGGTATGAAGACAGCTACAAGCTGCTGACCGGTCGCGGGCTGGAATTGGAAGCGGCAGGCGATGGTTGGCTGAACCAGATCTATCGTCAGACCCTGCAGGGCAAATGGATCTGACGCAGGTCAGATCGGGTAGGGGCCACTGATGCTGCGCGCGCTGGAAATCCGCGACATGCTGATCATCGACCGGTTGGATCTCGACTTCCAGCCGGGTTTGAACGTGCTGACCGGGGAAACCGGGGCCGGTAAATCTATCCTGTTGGATTCGCTGGGGTTCGTCCTTGGCTGGCGGGGACGCGCCGAATTGGTGCGCGCCGGCGCAGAACAGGGTGAGGTGGTTGCCGTCTTTGACCTGCCCGCTGATCATGCCGCCCATCAGGTGCTGGAAGAGGCCGGACTGCCCTCTGACGGGGAGGAGCTGATCCTGCGCCGGGTGAACCGCAAAGATGGCCGCAAGACCGCGTGGGTCAATGACCGCCGGTGCTCGGGTGAGGTGCTGCGGCAGCTGTCAGAAACCCTGATTGAGCTGCATGGTCAGCATGATGACCGTGGCCTGTTGGATGCCAAGGGGCACCGCGGGTTGTTGGATGCCTTTGGCGGCTATGAGCGCCTGCAGGAGAAAACCCGCAGCAGCTGGCGCGCCCTGTCCGCCGCCCGTCGGGATCTGGCCAAGGCCGAAGCCGCGATTGCCGAAATCCGCGCCGAAGAAGAGTTTCTGCGCCATTCGGTGGCTGAATTTGACGCGATGGATCCGCAACCCGGCGAAGAGGCGGCGTTGGATGTCAAACGACGTCAGATGCAGGGGGCCGAAAAAGTCCGCGAAGATGTGGCCCGCGCGTTTCAGGCGCTGTCTGGTGACGGGGCCGAAGGTGCGATGGGTGATGCCATGCGTTGGCTGGAAGATGCCGCGCAGCAGGTTGAGGGGCTGCTGGATGCGCCGATCGATGCGCTTGGCCGCGCCTTCGCCGAGTTGGGCGATGCGGTGCAGGGGGTTGAGGGCGCGCTGGATCAGCTGCGTTTTGACCCGCATGAGCTGGAGACCTGCGAAGAGCGCCTGTTTGCCATGCGCGGCTTGGCCCGCAAGCACAGCATCGTGCCGGATGATCTGGCCAAATTTGGCGACGATCTGCGCCTGCGTCTGAAAACCCTGGATCAGGGGGAGGGCGACCTCGCCGATCTGACCGTCGCCGTGAAAGAGGCCGAGGCCGCTTATGACAGCGCCGCCACCGCCCTGACCGAGGCCCGCAAGAAAGCCGCCGCCAAACTGGACAAGGCCGTTTCTGCCGAACTGGCGCCCTTGAAGATGGAGCGCGCGGTGTTCTGCACCGGTGTGGAAATGGGCGACCCCGGTCCTGAGGGACGCGATGAGGTGGCCTTTACCGTAGCCACCAACCCCGGCGCACCGGCGGGCCCCTTGGGCAAGATTGCTTCGGGCGGGGAGCTGAGCCGTTTCCTGCTGGCGTTGAAGGTCTGCCTCAGCCAGACCCAATCGGGGATCACCATGATCTTTGATGAGATTGACCGCGGCGTTGGCGGGGCAACTGCAGATGCTGTGGGCCGTCGTTTGTCTGCGCTGTCTGAGGGCGGTCAGGTTCTGGTCGTGACCCATTCGCCGCAGGTGGCCGCCCTTGGCGCGCATCACTGGCGGGTGGAAAAGCAGGTTGAAAACAACGTCACCACCTCACGGGTTGTGCCGCTGGATGATGGCGAACGGGTGGATGAGATTGCCCGTATGGTTTCCGGTGATCGCATCACCGAAGAGGCCCGCGCCGCCGCGAAATCCCTATTGGCCGCGCGCTAGGTGCAGGTGCAGGGCCGGATCCGGCCCTGCTGAGCACCGTTACCAGATCAGTTGCCGCGCACCAGTTTGCCGGGGTTCATCAGGTTCTGCGGATCCAGCGCCTGTTTGATATCCCCCATCACATCCCAGCCGGCGCCATGTTCGGCCTGCATATACTTCTTCTTGCCCATGCCGATGCCATGTTCACCGGTGGCGGTGCCGCCAAGCGCCAGTGCCCGTTCGACCATGCGGTGCGACAGATCATTGGCGGCCTGAACCTCCGCCTCATTGGCTTCATCAAACAGCAGGATCGCGTGGAAGTTGCCGTCGCCTACATGGCCCAGAATGGGCCCTTCGATGGGCGAGGCCGCGATATCGGCGCGGGTCTGCTCCACCGCTTCGGCCAGGTTTGAGATCGGCACACAGATGTCGGTCACCAGCGCCTTACAGCCCTGCCGGGATTGCACAATCGCCCAATAGGCATGGTGGCGCATGGTCCAGAGCGCCTTGCGCTCCTCCGCCTTCTTGGCCCATTCAAAGCCTTTAGCGCCGAACTCCTCAACCACTTCGCCAAACAGCGTTGCCTGCTCTTCCACCGCAGAGTCCGAGCCGTTGAATTCGATCAACAGATGCGGGCAAAGCGGCAGATCCATTTTGGAATAAGCATTCACCGCAGCCACCGTGGCCGCATCCACAAATTCGATCCGCGCCATGGGGATGCCCATCTGGATGGTCATCTGCACCGCGCTGACTGCCGCCTCAATATCGTCAAAGGCACAAACGGCCGAGGTCACCGCCTCAGGCTGGCCATGTAGGCGCAGGGTCAGGGCGGTGATCAGGCCTAGCGTGCCCTCCGCGCCGACAAACAGCGCCGTCAGATCATAGCCGGCCGAGGATTTGCGCGCCCGCGTGCCGGTCTGGATGATGCGCCCATCGGCCAGCACCACCTCCAGCCCCAGAACATTGTCACGCATGGTGCCGTAGCGCACTGCCGTTGTGCCGCTGGCCCGGGTTGAGGCCATGCCACCGATCGAGGCATTGGCGCCGGGATCCACCGGGAACATCAGCCCGGTGGCGCGCAGCTCTTCGTTCAGCACTTCGCGGGTGATGCCAGGCTGGACGGTCACATCCATATCCTCCGCCCCGACATGCAGCACCGCCGCCATATCGCGGAAATCCACAACCACGCCGCCCTGAACCGCCAATGTCTGCCCCTCCAGCGAGGTGCCAGCGCCAAAGCCCACGACAGGGCAGTGGTGACGGGCGCAGATCTTCACAATCGCGCTCACCTCTTCGGTGTTTGCCGGATAGGCCACCGCATCGGGCGGTGTCAGGGCAAAATGCGTCTCAGAGGTGCCATGTTGGTCAAGATCAGACTTGGAGCGGCTAAGCCGTTGTCCTAGAAGGGTAGAAAGCTCTTCGATTGCCGCGTCTATCGACATGGGGTCCTCCGTCGTGTGTGGGGCATCCTGCGCGGTCCGGCGTATCCCGCCGTGGCCGAAATGCCCTGAATTGCGCGCACCCTATGCGATCCGGCAAGGAGGAGCCAGAGACAGGCCCTGCGGCAGGAGATCACATTGTCCAATGGCATGCGCACCCATCTGATCCGGCTGACCCGGGATTGGCTGCACTCCTTTGTGGAGGCCTATCAGCTGATGCGCCGTCAGGGGCCCTCGCAGGTGCAGTTCTGGCTGATCGCTGCGGCCATCGGCACCGGTGCAGGCTTTGCCGCCCTGGGCTTTCGCAAAGGGATCGAAAGCCTGCAGGCCTTCCTCTATGGCACCGATGATGTGGCACGGCTGCATAGCTTTGCCGAAACCCTGCCGTGGTACTGGATCCTGATGCTGCCCATCGTGGGCGGGTTTCTGACCGGCTGGATCCTGCACCTTTTTACGCCGGACGGGCGGGTGCGTTCGGTGGCCGATGTGATCGAAGGCTCGGCCATGCACAACGGTCGGGTGGAATATAAGGCCGGCTTTGCCTCGGCCTTTGCCTCGCTGATCACGCTGTCCTCCGGCGGCTCAACGGGGCGCGAAGGCCCGGTGGTGCATATGGCGGGGATGATTGCCTCACGTGTCAGCGATGAGATCCGCGCCGATGGTATCACGGGCCGTGACCTCCTGGGCTGCGCCGTGGCGGCGGCGGTTTCAGCCTCGTTCAACGCGCCCATCGCCGGGGCGCTTTTTGCGTTGGAGGTGGTGCTGCGCCATTTCGCGGTGCATGCCTTTGCCCCGATTGTGATCGCCTCGGTTGCAGGCACCATCATCAACCGGCTGGAATATGGCGGCGTGACCGAATTTTTGTTGCCCAAGGCCAATGTGCTCGAGTTCTACATCGAGCTGCCCGCCTTTATCCTTTTGGGCCTGCTCTGCGGTTTGGTGGCAACCGTGCTGATGCGCTCGGTCTTTTATGCCGAGGATTTTGGCAACCTCGTGCAGCAACGCACCGGCATGCCCCGCTGGCTGCGCCCCACCATTGCCGGGGCGCTTTTGGGTCTTCTGGCCATCGCCTTTCCACATATCATCGGGGTTGGCTATGAAACCACATCGGCAACGCTGACCGGCCAGATCCTCCTGTGGCAGGCGGTGCTTTTTGCGGTGATCAAGGTGATCGCCGTGGCGATCACCATGGCGGGGCGTATGGGCGGCGGCATGTTCTCCCCCTCGCTGATGATCGGGGCGCTCACCGGGCTGGCCTTCGGATTGGTGGCGACCAGCGTCTTCCCTGAGGTTTCCGGCGCCCATACGCTATACGCCTTGGCTGGCATGGGGGCGGTCGCCGCCGCCGTTTTGGGTGCGCCAATTTCCACCACGATGATTGTGTTTGAGCTGACCGGCGACTGGCAGACCGGTTTGGCGGTGATGGTGGCGGTGTCCCTCTCCACCGCTTTGGCGTCCCGTCTGGTGGACCGTTCTTTCTTCCTGACCCAGCTGGAACGGCGCGGCGCCTGTGTGGCGGCGGGACCGCAGGCCTATCTGCTGGCGATGTTCCGCGCCGCGTCCGTGATGCGCGCACCCGAAGATCCCGGCGCGGCGGATCCGGCGCGCTGTGCGGAAATGGTTGAGGATGGGATCTTCCTGACGCCGGAGGCCACCCTGCAAGAGGCGATGCCGCTGTTTGACAAGGCCGGCGTGCCCTTTATCCCTGTCGTGGGCGACGCGGAGGAGGATGGCCAGCGCCCGGTCCATGGCGCATTGTTCCATGTGGATGCGCTGAAAACCTTCAACCGTGCGCTGGCGGCCACCGCGGCTGAGGAACACAGCTGATCGCTTTCAACGTTCCAAAAATACTCACATCGCAGACATCTCGGCAGCTACAACGCCCGCGCGGTCAAAACACCGGCCGCGTCAGCATCAGCCACAGGATCGCCAGCACGGCAAAAAACGCCGGAAACCCGCAAGCAAACCAGATCCGGTAAAGCCGCAGGTATCGCGCCGGCAGGGCGGAATTGTCGGCAACAGCCTGCCGGGCCAGGTCGCGCATCTTGATCTGGATCCAGACCACCGGCAGCCAGAACATCCCCACAAACACATAAAGCACCAGCGACAGCACCACCCAGGGCTCCATCAGATCATAGCCGATCTCACGGATCAGCAGATATCCGGTGATCGGCTGGAAAATAGCTGCCGTGGCGGTAAAGACCGTATCGGCCAGTACAACGATACCAGCAACATGGGCGATCAAGCGCGGCTCCCCCGACCGGTGTGAGATGACCATAAAAAACGCAATGCCCGCGCCGGTGCCCAAGAGGACGGTCGCGCCGATCACATGCAGGAAACGCAGCAGCTCATAGCTCATCGCGTGTCCTCCAGCGCCAAGGGGATCAGCGCCAGCATCGCAGCGGGCAGGGTCTTCACAAACGGCCCCAGCGGATCCGCCCAAAGGTCGGGCGCCACCAGCGTGCCTGCGCCCAGATACCCAAATGTGACCGCGATCATGCCCAGGCAGGCAGGCCGCAGCCATCGCCGCCACAGCACTATGAGGCCAAGCGCCAGATCCAGAAAAATACCAGCCGCCACCGCCACTGCCGCCAGCCCGGCGCTGCTACCGCGGGAGGTCAGAACCTCAACCGCCGCCGGAAACTGCGCCAGACCGATCAGGCCAGAGGCCAGCCAAAACAGCGACAGTGTTGCAATCACCAGCGGGAACAGCAGAAAGAGGCGTGAAAACCAGCGTTCCTGCACCGTTGCGGGCAGATCGGCTAGTGTTTCGGTTAACGCGCGGCAGGGCTGGCCACCTGCGGCCTGCCAGTTTGCAGGATCCCCGGTGATCCCATCTGACAGCGCGGTAAGTGCGGTGCTGCGCAGCGGCGAGCGCCAGCCGAACAGGCCCAGCAGATCAGCCCCTTTCCCCACCAGTGACAGCATAAATCCGGGCAGCGGCAGGGGCAGCTTTGGCGCGGGCAGGCCCAGCCAGTGGCGCAACGCGCGGATCAGTTCAGGAAAGGGGCGGGCCTCGGCCTCGGTCAGGTCGGCAATGGTGCCAGAGGCGATATCGCCTTTGGCCGCCGTGACAATGGCCGCTGCCAGATCGCTCAGGGCAACTGTTTGCACCGGCGTATCCTCAAGCAGGCGCCAGTCGATCAGGGGCATAGCCGCCACCGCGCGCAGCAAGGCAGTCCCACCATAGGCTGCCGCGCCGATTACCAACGTCGGGCGCAGGATCACATGGTCGATGCCAGCTGCAACGATTGCTGCGTCCCCCCGCGCCTTGGTGCGGAAAAAGGCGGTGCTGGCCTCCTCGGACACACCCGCGGCGGAGATCTGGATCAACCGCGTGTCGCTGCCCACTAGCGCCGCGCTTAGCCGCGCAGGCATCGTGGTGTGGATCGCTGCCAGATCGGTGCCGCCACCGTCTTGCAACGCCCCGGCAGCGTTCACCACCACATCTACATCCGCGCAAAGCGCCTGCCAGTCTGTGGTGCTGAGCGCTGTGACATCGGCAAAATGCCACGCAGCCTGTGGCAAAACACGACGGGCGGCCGATTCCGACCGCCCGATGCCTGTGACGTCAAACCCGGCCTCCATCAGTGCCCGCATCGCGGCAGCACCGATCAACCCATAGCCGCCCAGAACCAGGGCGCGCGGTGGGGTGGGGGCAGGGGCAGTCATCTAATGTGCTGTGGTTCAGATCCGTTCGACGGCCAGCGTGTCACTGACGTAAAAGCCCAGGTGATCCTTGATCCGGGCCACGGCTTCATGCGGGGTTTCATAAGACCAGGCCGCATTTTCCAGCGTGGTCGATTTGGTCACGATGGAGAAATAGCTGGCATCACCCTTGTGCGGGCAATGCGTGCTGTGATCGGTGGCATCGAGAAACGCCATCGCAATGTCTTCACGTGGGAAGTAGATCACCGGCGCCAGTGTGCCCTCGGTCAGTTCCAGCGCGTTTTGGCTTTCGCCCAAAACGGCGCCGCCTGCACGGACAACCCAGGTGCCTTCGGCCTTGCGGATGGTGATATCGGTCATGGTCTTCTCCCCTCGTTTCTTGTTCGCTTCGCTTTGCATGGCGATTGTTACATCAATATGTCGGCCCCTGCCTCCTGAGGGCGACGGAACGCGACGTTCCATTGACGTGAACAGTCACACCTGCGGGCCTTTCCCAAGGCCAGACATGCGCGGGGGGCCGATCAGCGGCCCCCGGCATCCACTCCTGGCTGATCTTTTCTCAGATCGGCGCGGTTGATTGCGCTAACCATAGCTTGGCTTTGGCGCTAAGCCGAGGGCCGATTTTGTCGCGGCACGCTTTATGGTAGCTGTTGAGCCATTCGCGCTCGCTCTCACTCAGCATTTCTGCGGCGATCAGGCGGCGATCGATGGGCACAAAGGTCAATGTTTCAAAGCTGAGCATCGCACGATCATCCGCCCCGCTGAGGGCAGCGGCCTGTTCGACCACAATCAGGTTTTCAATGCGGATGCCAAAGGCGCCTTCGCGGTAATAGCCCGGTTCATTGGACAGAATCATCCCCGGCTGCAGCGGTTCCATATTGCGGCGACTGATGCCTTGCGGGCCCTCATGCACCGACAGATAGGCGCCAACCCCGTGGCCGGTGCCATGGTTATAGTCCAGCCCCGCAGCCCAAAGCGGCGCGCGGGCAAAGCCATCAATGTCACGCCCCGACAGACCGGCCGGGAACCGCAGCTGCGATACCGCGATCATGCCCTGCAGCACCCGGGTGAAACAGGCGCGCTCTTCCTGGCCGACGTCTCCCACTGCCAGTGTGCGGGTGATATCCGTGGTGCCGTCCTGATACTGCCCCCCGGAATCCAGCACCAGAAGGTGGCCGTTTTCCAGTCTAGCATTGCTGGCCTCGGTCACCCGGTAATGGATCACCGCGCCGTTTGGGCCGGTGCCAGAGATGGTGTCAAAACTGATTTCCAACAACGCCCCGGTATCCCGGCGGCAGGCCTCCAGCTGGGTGACGACGTCGATCTCAGTCAGGGCGCCGACGGGCTGTTCATCATACCAGGCCAGAAATTCGCACATGGCGGCACCATCTCGCAGATGGGCGGCACGGGCGCCCGCGACCTCCGCCGGGTTTTTGCAGGCTTTCGGCAGGATCACCGGATCACGGCCCAGCACGACCTCAGCCGCGCCAGCGTCCAGCGCGCGTTGCAGCGCCAGCGGGGCCGATCCTTTGTCCAGCAGCACCCGTCCGGTCAGGGCGGTGGCGGCAGCGGCCAGTTCATCGGGTGCGTTCAGGGTCACCTCAGGTCCCAGATGGGTCCGCACATCCGCGGGCAGTTTTTCGGCGGCCATAAACAGATCCACCGCGCCGCTGTCATGCAGGATGGCAAACCCATGCGGCACTGGATTGCGGGCGATGTCACTGCCGCGGATGTTCAACAGCCATGCGAGCGAGTCGGGCAAGGTGATCACCGCCGCTGACTGCCCCGCCTGACGCAGCCCAGCGGCCAGTCGGGCGCGTTTGTCTGCGTGGCTTTCGCCGGCCTGTTCCTCCGGCTGGATCGTCACGGCCCCAAGCGGTGCAGCAGGCTGATCCGACCAGACAGGGTCCAGCAGACTATCGACCTCCCTCAGGGTGATGCCGCTGCCGTGCAGGCGCTGCACCAAGGTGGCCACCTCGCCCACGGTATGGAGCCAAGGATCAATGCCGATCACGCCGCCCTCGGGCAGCTGTTCCTTCAGCCAGTCCGCCAATTGGGTTTCGGGCCAGGGCACCGGGGTGAAATGCCCGAGGTCCACCTGCGCCTTCACCTGGGTGCGGTAGCGCCCGTCAATGAAGACCCCCGCCTGATCCAGCAGCGCGGCGCAGAACCCGGCCGAGCCGGTGAAGCCGGTCAGCCAGGCCAGCCGATCATCGCGCGGGGCGACATATTCGCCCTGATGGACATCGGCGCGCGGCACCAGAAACCCACTGAGCGCTTCGGCACGCAGCACATCGCGCAGTTTGGCCAGACGTCCGGGCCCTGCGGCGGGTGAGGCGCTTTCTGCAAAACTCTGAAACATCCCTGTCTCCTATGTGCGGCTGGCCGTATCGCCAGCGCTTTGTCCGTTTGTACAAATATCCCGGCCAGAGGCAAAGCCGTGCCCAAAACCACAGCGCGCGCCGGTTGGCGCGCTCTGCTTAGCTCTCAGATCTGCGGTCGGATCTTACAATCCGGCCTTTTTCATGCCCATGGTGCGGGCCCGGGCGCGTGGATCGTGATCAAACAGGCCCGCCAGTTGTTCCGTCATGGCGCCGGCCAGCTGCTCCGCGTCGGTGATGGTCACCGCGTGCTGGTAGTAGCGGGTCACGTCATGGCCGATGCCGATGGCGATCAGTTCCACCTGTTTGCGCTTTTCGACCATGGCGATCACGTCGCGCAGGTGCTTTTCAAGGAAGTTCTGCGGGTTCATCGCCAATGTGGAATCGTCCACCGGCGCCCCGTCAGAAATCACCATCAGGATTTTGCGCTGCTCAGGGCGGGCCAGCATACGGCGGTGGGCCCATTCCAGCGCCTCACCATCGATGTTTTCCTTCAGCAGCCCCTCTTTCATCATCAGGCCCAGATTGGCCTTGATCCGGCGCATCGGCGCGTCGGCCTTTTTATAAATGATGTGGCGCAGGTCGTTCAGGCGGCCCGGCTGTTGCGGGCGCCCCTCGGCCAACCATTTTTCACGGCTCTGACCGCCTTTCCACGCCCGGGTGGTGAAGCCCAGAACCTCAACCTTCACGTCACAGCGTTCCAGCGTCGAGGCCAGAACATCCGCGCAGATCGCCGCGATTGAGATCGGGCGCCCCCGCATGGAGCCGGAGTTATCCAGCAGCAGGGTCACCACGGTGTCGCGGAACTCAGTGTCTTTTTCCACCTTGAACGACAGCGGTGTCGTGGGGTTGGCGACCACGCGGGCCAGACGGCCAGCGTCCAGAATGCCCTCTTCCATGTCAAACAGCCAGCTGCGGTTCTGCTGCGCCTGCAGGCGACGCTGCAGTTTGTTAGCCAGACGGCTGACCGCACCTTTCAGCGGCTCCAGCTGCTGATCCAGATAGGCGCGCAGACGTTCCAGCTCGGCCGGTTCGGCCAGCTCCTCGGCCATGATCTCTTCGTCAAATGCGTCATTGTAGACGGTGTAATTCGGATCCGCCTCAGAGGCAGGCGGCGGGGCAGGCGGTTCCAGCGGCGCTTCGCCATCGGGCAGTTCGCTCTCGTCCGACATTTCCTCTTCGGCCATGTCATCCATCGAGACCTGCGCCTCGGAGCTGTCCTGCTGTTCTTCCTGACTGCGTTCAGGATCGGCCTCAGCCTCCTGATCTTCCTGATCATCCTGGCCGGAGCTGTCGGGCTCCTGCTGATCATCCTGATCGTCGCTGGCGTCGTCTTCCTGATCTTCGTTTTCCTCATCAGGATCATCGCCCAGCTGATCGCCGTAGCCAAGATCCTCGATGATCTGGCGGGCAAACTTGGCAAAGGCCGCCTGATCTGACAGGCGTTCCTGCAGATCCTCCAGCGTGCCGCCTGCCTGATTTTCAATGAAGCCGCGCCACAGATCCATCACATTGGCGGCCGCAGGCGGCAGGTCGCGCCCGGTGGCCAGATGGCGGATCAGATAGCCGGCGGCCACAGAAAGTGGGGCATCGGCGCTCTGTTTGATCTGGTCATAGCCGGCGCGGCGGGCCTCGGATTCAATCTTGGCGTCGATGTTGCCGGCGGTGCCGGGCATGTCACGTGCGCCCATCGCCTCGCAGCGGGCCACTTCCATCGCTTCGTAGATTGAGCGCGCCATGTCGCCGGGGGGCGCATAGCGGGCATGGGTGTTCATATCGTGATACTTGCGCTGCATCGCCAAAGCATCAGCGGTGCCGCGGGCCAGAAGAACCTCATCCCGCGTCATCCGGCGGCTGACCTGGGGCAGGCGAATGGTGTCGCCCGCCATGCCTGCCGGATCAACCGTGTAGGCGACGTTCAATTCCGGGTCATCGGCCATGACCTTGGTGGCCTCAGCAAGGGCCTTTTTGAACGGATCGGCTGGGTTGTCGGTCGGTTTTTTCATCTTGTCTTCGCCTGCGGATGCGGGGACGCGCGGAATTGCGCGTTGATCCCCCAAGGGCAGCGCCCGATCCCGGGCGGGTGCAAAGCGCCCGCCTTGGGGGCGGAGCGGGCGCTGCCCGGCGGGTCGCCGGGCGGTATTGCTTAGCCGAGGCTCATGCTGGCTGCGCTTTCGGGCAGTTCTTCATCAAAGCAGCGCTGGTAGAACTCGGCCACGGTCTGGCGCTCCAGCTCATCACATTTGTTGAGGAAGCTCAGACGGAAAGCATAACCCACGTTGCGGAAGATCTCAGCGTTTTGGGCCCAGTTGATCACGGTTCGCGGGCTCATCACGGTGGACAGATCACCGTTCATAAACGCGGTGCGGGTCAGATCCGCCAGCGTCACCATCTGGCCGATGGTCTTACGACCGGCCTCGGTGTTGTAATGCGGGTTTTTCGACAGGATGATGTTGGTTTCCGCGTCATGGCTGAGGTAGTTCAGCGTCGCGACCAGCGACCAACGGTCCATCTGCGCCTGGTTGATCTGCTGCACACCATGGTAAAGGCCGGTGGTGTCGCCCAGACCCACGGTATTTGCAGTGGCAAACAGGCGGAAATAGGGGTTCGGGGTGATCACTTCGTTCTGGTCCAGCAGCGTCAGCTTGCCGTCGGCTTCCAGAATACGCTGGATCACAAACATCACGTCCGCGCGGCCCGCATCATATTCGTCGAACACAATCGCGGTCGGGTTACGCAGCGCCCAGGGCAGGATGCCTTCGTGGAATTCGGTGACCTGCTTGCCGTCGCGCAGTTTGATCGCGTCTTTACCGATCAGGTCGATCCGGCTGATGTGACTGTCGAGGTTCACACGTACACACGGCCAGTTCAGGCGCGCCGCGACCTGTTCGATGTGGGTCGATTTACCGGTGCCGTGGTAGCCCTGCACCATCACACGACGGTTGCGCGAGAAACCGGCCAGAATGGCCAGCGTGGTGTCCGGGTCAAACTTATAGGTCGGATCGATTTCCGGCACGCGGTCGCTGGCTTCGGCAAAGCCCTTCACGGTCATGTCGGTGTCAATGCCAAAAACATCGCGAACCGAGATATCTTCGGTGGGTTTTGCGTTCTGGTCCATCATGCCCTCGGCCATGGTCATTCCTCTTCGGTCAGGGTGGGGTGCCACCCGAAATGCATCTCACGCAGCAACATATCGACGGAAACGCGAAGGAAAAGGCGAAAAGCGACAGGGATAGGGGAAAAGTGACACTACGTTACGTGGGCTGCCGTATTTCTGCTGTAAGCTGCGCAATCAGCTGGGCCATCAGCTCCACGGCGGGCAGGCTTTGGGCGCGGGCGGCCCCGGATCCGGCCCAATGGGCGCCATAGCTGTGATCGCCTTTGGCCTTGGCAGCGGCATGCAGCGCCTTACCCGCATCATAGGTGTGCGGGTAGCCGGGGCTGTCCTGCTGTCGATCTGCCCCCCATGCGGTGAAGGCATTGGGCAGTGCGCGGGCCGGGCGACCGGAAATCGCGCTGGTGAAGCCGGTATGATTGGCCGCATCCGATGCCATGGCCGCGCGGTAGCCTTCATCGGCGGAGGTTTCGGGGCACAGGACAAAGGCGGTGCCCAGCTGCACCATATCCGCCCCGGCCTGAAGGGCGCGCGCGCAATCCGCCCCGTCCATCAATCCGCCAGCGGCGATCAAGGGCAGATCGGTGCGCGATTTGATCCGGGCCAGCAGGTCCAGCGTTGGCAGCGCCTCATCCGGGGCCAGGGGGTCAAAAATGCCGCGATGGCCGCCAGCCTCAATCCCTTGCACAACAATCCCGTCCATGCCTGCGCTGACGCAGGCCTGCGCCTCGGCGACATTGGTGGCCGACGCCAGCAGCAGGATGCCCGCCTCTTTCAAGGCGGCAATCACGCTGGCGGAGGGCAGGCCAAAGTGGAAGGAGACCACTTCGGGCCGTTCCTGCAGCAGCATGGCGGGCCGTTCGGGATCGGCGACAAAGGACAGGTAAATTTCGCGCAGCTGATCAGGCGGCGTAGCACCAAATCGGGCAAATTCCGGCGCCAGCGCAGCGCACCAGCGCGCTGCCTTGTCGGCTGCCACCTGTTCCGGGTGGTGGCAGAAGAAATTGGCATTCAGACAGTTCGCCCCCAGATCGCGCGCGGCGCGGATCGCCTTGCGCCCGCCTTCGGCATCAACGGAGCCCAGCCCCAGCGCCCCCATGCCACCCGCCTTGCACACCTCCGCCGCAAGGGCGGGGGTGGACACACCGGCCATCGGGGCCTGAATGATCGGGGTTTTAAGGCCCAGACGGGTCGCCAGTATGCTCTGCATGATGTGTCCTCCTGCCGCCAGCATGGCCTTTGGCAGGCAGGGGGACAAACAAAAACCGCGCCCAAAGGGGCGCGGCTGGTATTTCTACTTACTGCAAATATCACAGGAAGTTGCGGCTGTCCTTCAGCTGGTCCCAGGCCCACATGACCTCTTGCAGCTGTTCTTCCTGGCTCCGGTCGCCCCCGTTCATATCGGGGTGCAGCACCTTGATGAGCTTCTTGTAGGCTTTGCGGATCTCAGCCTTGGACATGGTGTCCTGCACGGCCAAAATCTCCACCGCTTTGCGCTCCACCGCGGGCAGGCGGCGGCCTGCGCCGGCGTTGCGGCCAGGGTTCTGTGTGGCATTGCCACCCAGGACCTGATGCGGATCCTCAATGCCCAGACGGGCCCAGGCGCGGGCTTCGGGATCGGTGGCCTTTTTGGTCTCACGTTCCCAAACCTTATCCGAGGAACGCTGGGCGTTCATCTCAGCCTCGGTCTTGCCGTCAAAGAAGCTCCACTTCGCGTTATATTCCTTCACGTGATCCTTGCAGAACCAGCGGAATTCATCCAACACATCCGGCGCTTTCGGTGCGCGGTATGCCCCGGCTTCGGTGCAGCCTTCATGTTCGCACTGCCGGGTAGAGGTTTCCGACGCACCGGACATGGTACGGCGGCCACGGGGGTTCTTTTTCTTTGCCGATTTGATCGACATATCGAACCCGAAGGGGTCTGATTTATCCATGAGATCACCTTTTCGACTCGGACCGCCGATAATAGACCAAATCAGGTCAAGTTGAAGGGCAAACTTGCCGCAGGGCAGAAATTCTGTCGCCGCTTGTGCAGGTCACAGATCGCGCCCGGATCAAGGCGCAGCACGAGGGTGTCAGCCGTCTTTTGAGGTGTCCGAACGTTCTGCAGCCTGCGTATCACCCTGTTCCATCAGCTGCGCCACACGGTCACGCAGAACATCCCCTTCGCCACGCGGGGCCTCAGGGACTGTTTCTGGCTCAGCAGTGTCCACCTCACCATCCGCAGGGATATGCGCCTCAGCCTCAAAGCGTTCCGGCATCGGCTGGAACCCATCGTCCTGTGCGGGTTTGGGACGGCGGAAAATCAGGATTGAGCGGTAGGCTGTGACCGAGGAGGCAATGCCCGAACGCTCTTCGCTGGGCAGGGTTTCGGCACGCTGATATTCCCAGCCCTCAGCGGCCAGTTCATTCAGCTGCAATTCCACGGCATTGGCAAAACGGGCCTCAGCCCCTTTGATCCCCTTGGCCTTCACCCCACGCGCCGGGGCGGGCACAACCTTGTAATCATACTGCGTCATCAAAGAGATCCCTGTTTTAAACGCGGCGCAGGCTAACAGCAGCGGCGCCCCGGTTCAATCCGTTGCGCCCTCTTATCCCCGTCGCAGCCCAAGGGGCAAGCCAACAAAATCCGGTTTCGGGAAGGCGGCATGTGCCGCCTTCATCGCGGCAACCTTTTCAGCCACATCCGCCGGGTAGGGCGCAACCTTGGGGCCAGACATGTCGATGTGCAGCCCAACACCTTCACCGGTGGCCGAGAGCCAGCCATCTTCGTGCAGGAGCCACTGGCAGAAATGGAAGCTCTTGTCGGTGCTGTCGAGCAATTGGAACCCCACGCGCACTCGGTCGCCTTCGTGAATCTCGCGCAGGTAGCGCAGCCGGAAATCGGCGCTATAGGTCGTCATCTGACGGCTGCTGGCATAGTCGGGACCAAAACCCATTTCGGCAAACGCCTCATCCGCGCCGGTGTCAAACAACACGTTGTAATAGGCCATGTTGAGGTGGCCGTTGTAGTCAATCCATTCCGGCAGAACGGTTTTCACCTCTGAGAGGAAGGGGATTTGGTCGTGCGGGTGGTTTGACATCGGCGGCGCCTCGGTTTGGATCACGTGCCGCTTACGCTGCCAAGCTGGCCGCGAAAAGGAAAGGGCGGATGCCTCCGGCGGGAGTATTTTTAGAACATTGAAAGGGGGGCGCTGCGCAAAGAAAAACGCGCCCGAAGGCGCGTTCTGTCTGTCAGATCTGTGGCGTGGCTCAGCTGCCGAGCTTTTGCGCCACCAGCTGGTTCACCGCTTTCGGGTTGGCCTTGCCGCCGGTGGCTTTCATCACCTGACCCACAAACCAGCCGGCCAGTTTCGGGTTCACCTTGGCCTTTTCCACCTGCGCGGGGTTGGCGGCGATGATTTCATCCAGTGCGGCCTCAATCGCGCCGGTGTCCGTCACCTGTTTCATGCCTTCGGTTTCCACAATCTCTTCCGGATCGCGGCCCGAGGTATAGGCGATTTCAAAGACGTCCTTGGCGATCTTGCCCGAGATGGTGTCGGCCTTGATCAGCTTGATGATGCCGCCCAGGGCGGCGGGTGACAGCGGGCTGTCGCTGATGTCTTTTTCATCCGCTTTCAGGCGACCGAACAATTCGTTGATGACCCAGTTGGCGGCCAGTTTGCCGTCCTCACAGGCCGCAACCACACCTTCGAAGAAGCCGGCCGAGGTTGTGTCGGCGGTCAGAACCGAGGCGTCATATTCAGTCAGGCCATAGTCGCCCATGAAACGCGCTTTCTTGGCGTCGGGCAGTTCCGGCAGGGAGGCGGCGATGTCATCAACCCAAGCCTGTTCAATCTCCAGCGGCAGGAGGTCAGGGCAGGGGAAGTAGCGGTAATCATGCGCCTCTTCCTTGGAGCGCATCGAACGGGTTTCATTCTTGTCCGGGTCGTAAAGGCGGGTTTCCTGATCGACGGTGCCGCCGGCCTCCACGATGGCGATCTGGCGACGTGCCTCAACCTCGATAGCGGCCTGGATAAAGCGCATCGAGTTCATGTTCTTGATTTCGCAGCGGGTGCCCAGATGCGAGAAGTCCTGGGTTTCCTGATACTTCTCATACTGGCCCGGGCGGCAGATCGAGACGTTCACGTCCGCGCGCAGGTTGCCGTTTTGCATGTTGCCGTCACAGGTGCCCAGATAGCGCAGGATCTGACGCAGCTTGGTCACATAGGCGGCGGCCTCTTCCGGGCCACGAATGTCAGGGCGCGAGACGATTTCCATCAGCGCCACACCGGTGCGGTTCAGGTCCACGAAGGACATGTTGGGATCCATGTCGTGGATCGACTTGCCAGCGTCCTGTTCCAGGTGGATGCGTTCCACCCGCACCAGACGGGCCACACCTGGGCCCATGTCCACGAGGATTTCGCCCTCACCCACGATCGGATGATAGAGCTGCGAGATCTGATAGCCCTGCGGCAGGTCGGGGTAGAAGTAGTTCTTGCGGTCAAAGGCCGAGAACAGGTTGATGTCTGCCTTCAGACCCAGGCCGGTGCGCACCGCCTGTTCCACGCAGTATTCGTTGATGACCGGCAGCATCCCGGGCATGGCGGCGTCCACAAAGGCCACATTGGCGTTCGGCTCGGCGCCGAATTTGGTCGAGGCACCCGAGAACAGCTTGGCGTTTGAGCTGACCTGCGCATGGACCTCCATGCCGATCACAAGTTCCCAGTCATGTTTGGCCCCGGCAATCACCTTGGGTTTCGGGGTCTCATAGGTCAGGTCCAGCATGGTTTCATGTCCTTCGAAAGCATCAGCTTGCCTTCTAGGACAGGGGCGGTTGAGGGGCAAGGGGGTTTGGTGTGCGGGAACAGCTTTGGCGGATCAAGGCGATGACGGGCGCCAGTGCATCGCGCAACACCATTTTCTTAACCGAATAGCGCGCGCTGGAAATGCATCCTAGGGTTTAGTATTGGTAAGGCATTAGGGTTAGAGGCGCGCTATTTGAGCCTCGCCTCAGATGTTTTCGAAGTGTGGAGGGCAGATATTTGGCCTTAAGATATGTGTTGAGTTCGTTGCTGGGCCTTCTCCTTCTGGCCCAGTCGGGTTTTGCGCAATCGTCAGATGACGTTTTTGGCGTGATCTCCAAATTCAGTGGCGACCTTTATACCCTCGGTGAGTTGACCGGGGGCAGTGAGGCTGAGTGGACGCAGCTGGAACAGTCCTCTGCTGACAAGTTGAAACTGGCTTTGGCGGGGATGGATCAAGATGCGGACTTATTGAACGCCAAAGGTCGCACGCCGCTTCATGAAGCCTCGGCCCTGGGATTTGGTCATCTTGTTGAAGTTATGCTTCAGGACGACAGGCTTCTGGCTTTGCTTGATAGGCAGGACCAGGACAGTCTGACCGCTTTTGAACACGCGCTTTTGGCGATGAAGGAAAACCTATTGGCATGTCATCCGAGGGCCGAAAATCCTTTCGTTCTGGTGCCCTACTACGTGACTTTGCCATATTATGAGGTTCGTCAGCCCTATCCCAAGGTTCAAGCTTTGCTGCAGTCCGCTGGGGCCAAAACAGGCAGCGATACGGCGAAGGAGGTTTGGGCAGCGTGGTGCACTCAGGATGATGAGGACGCCCGCGCTCAGGTCAGTGATGCAGTAAATCTATATGCAACGCTGAAAGAGATTTCGCAGAACGAGCGGGATGCGGCACTGCTAGCGGAAATAGAAAAGCAGGCAGATCTTTACCGTGAGTTGGTCCAAAACCTATCCGGCGCCAGTCGCCCCTCTGCGGAAGAGGTAAAGCTTTTCATTGATCAACTGTATCGTGACAAAGGGTTCGAGCCACCCGATGAATGAGACGGCGGCTGTGGAGAAATTGTCTGTAGTCTTTTGCACGGCTTGCCGCGGTCATCCATGCGGCGATCAGCGTTTGCTGGTGGTTTGATTGAGCGTCAGAACGCCTTGTGAGGCCGGTGTTTCTGCGGGGATGAGCGTTGTCCCCCCAAAAAAGCCATGTCCTCAAACCGTGTTGGCAAACAAAAAAGTTATAGGGAGCAGGTTGGGCAGTTGATCGGAGTTTCAAGTATTTGGCGGGAATGTTGCGATCAGAATGCCAACCCGTGGCGACCTGGATGCTGGACGGCGACTACAGCGGGTCGGGCAATCTGATTTCTGGGGCCTCTTCAGGGGAAATGAATTCGACACGCGCACGATCATCCAAGGTTTCAGCGAAGCGGCCCAAATAGCGCATTCCGGGATAAACATCAGATTTTGTGTTGTCGTCTCTGCCAGAAATCTCTTCATTGGTCAGCGTTTGGGGTCTTTTGTGGCATCTTGCTGCCTTGTCGTCGAAGCGCACAGGATCCAACCGAAACGCAATACATCCAATTTGTCCTTCATCCAGAACAAAGAGGCCGGCCTCTGCGAGATACAAGTTTGACCCTCTCCACCAGCCTGTGTCTTCGAACAGCTCGCGTGATATTATCTCACCACGATGCTCCACGGTCAGTGTCCGCCGCCAATCGCTCTGGAGGCTGAACATTCCGCTGACCGTCAGAGACACCCGCACGCCGCCGTCCAGATTAACAGAAGCCTGATGCGCGCTATTGCAGCCAGCCAAAAGGGCCACCGTTGAGAAAAAAGCCAAGACAATGCGCATGGGACACCTAAAACTGAAATTCGATTGAGGTTGGTTCGTGCGGGACCTGCCGTCAACGGCCTATTCACCCCCTTCAAGCATTTTTCTCAGCGGGAAGGGGCCCAACACGACTTAGCAACATGGCCAAAAAAAACGCCCCCCGAAGGGGGCGCAGTCAGGCAGGTCGGTGTTTTGGGATAGCCCGGACACGGGGCCGTTAGGCCGGCTGTGGGGCCAGTGCGTTTTGGGCGGCGGTGCGGCCCATTTCGGTCAGCTCTTCGATGGAGGGCAGGCTGGCATAGGCGCCGAGACCCAGTTTGGCCTGGCCCCAGATCAGCGGGTGCAATTCCTGCAGGTGGTCGCGCTGGATCCAGTCCAGCGCGGCGCGCAGGCGGCTCAGCCCTTCGCGGGTGGCACGGCGATGGGCGGGCAGGGCGGGCAGGGTCACGGCGCAGAAGGCAGCCCAGGTGTTGACCACATGCTGGTCCGGGGCCCGCTCCAGAATATCGCGCATTCCATCCAGGAAGAAATCCGCATCAAGAAGCTCCAGCGCCCCGGGATCCACGGACAATGCGTCCAGATAGACCCAGGCGTAGCCGCCGGCGCCCCACAGATCCTCGGTCATCAGCGCGACACGGCGCGCCTCAACCTCAAGCATCTGATAAGAGCCAAACCACCGGGGCAGCAGGTGGTTGCCAAAGGCCCGCATATGGCGCGGATTGCCCGGGTCCAGATCGATCAGGTCTTCGTAGTCATCCGCCAGTCTGGCATCCGGTTCCACCGCCGCAGCGAGCAGGGCGCAGCGGCAGGCCGCCAGAGCGGGGCTGTCATGTTCGAAGGGGCTGAAACGGTCCAGCAGGGCTTCTGCGCGCGCCATATGGCGCAGGAAGGATTGTTGCCGCTGTGGCGGCAAAGCATCGTGCCAGCCCTCACCGCGCCAGGCCCAGGCGAAATCAATATGGGCTTGGATCAGCACAAGGGCGACACCAAAATCTTCGGGGTGATCTTCCAGCACCTCTTCGAGGGCAGAGATGCCTTCGCGGGGGGCATGTTGCGGCAAAAGCGCGGGATCGCTGAGGATCTGTTCCACCGGCTGCACCACATCCAGGCGGGCACCGCGGGACAACAGATCGGCCAGACCCATGCCGCCGGGGGTGCAGTCCCGGCTTTGATCTGCCGCGCGGATTTCCTCAGCCAGCTCATCCCAACGGTCCTGACGGGCCAGAAACTGGCCGCGTGCTTCGATCTGCTGACGCAGGCTGTCTTCGGCGCTGGTGGGTTTTTCTGGCAGGTCCAGGCGACGGGTTTGCGCCCCGGGGGTCGACAGGTCGGTCGAAAGGGGGCGTTTGGGGGCGGCGGCATTCCGCCATGTCGGTCGCAATTTGCTGAGCAGAGTGGGGCGTGCAAACGTGGCTTTGATCATGGGGCTCTTCTTTTACTTGGCAACGGGTACTGGATCACTTGTTACCCCACCAATGTCGCGCCGCTTTCGGGCGGAAAGAAGGCAGCCCGAAGGAGCTTTCGGGCAGAAACTGCGGAGGGTTTGGCGGCAATTGGGTCAGATATGGAAACAACCGTCAGGTGGCTGACGGATTGCGCCTGAAACGACGGTTTTACTGTCGATATTTCGACAATTGTCAGGATTCTTACGCGTCCGGCGGCCGCTGACGCCTTTTGCAGGATCAGTGGCTGAGGCGCCTTGGCGGCGGCAGATCGCAGGATTCGCGGCCGCGTTGTGTGCAGCGGCCCCGGCGTGAGAAATGCGCCGGGGCCGCCGATATTGATAAGCCGTTAGCTGCCGCGAATGCGGGTCAGCATTTCGGTGGTGTCGCGGCTGAGGCCGTCCTGCGCCAGAATGCGGTCCAGCTGGGCGGCGATCAGCGCCTGACGGTCACTGTCATAGCGTTTCCAGGTTTCAAAGGCGGAACACATCCGCGCGGTGGTCTGCGGGTTCAGCGGATCCAGTTTGATCAGCCAGTCCGCCAACAGCTTGTAGCCCGCCCCATCCGCACGGTGGAACCCGGCGGGTGACATGGCCAGCGCCCCCAGGGTGGCGCGGAACCGGTTGGGGTTTTTCATGGTGAAGTCGGGATGCTGGGTCAGCGCCGATGCCACCTCAGCGGCCTGCGCCGGATCGGCCATGCTGATTTGCAGGCCAAACCATTTGTCGATGACCAGACGGTCCTCTTTCCATTGCTTATAGAAGGCGGCAACGGCCTGTTCGCCTTTGCCTGCCGTCAACAGCGCGGCCAGCGCGGCCAGTTGCTGGGTCATATTGTCGGCGCTGTCGTACTGCGCCTGCGCCGCCGTGCCGCCATCGACACGGGAAATCAGCGACAGGGCGGCATTGGCCAAGGACCGTGCACCGGATTGTTCGGCATCGGGCTTATAGGCCTCGGTCACCTGATACTGGGCATAGATGCGCGGTAGCACGTCCTGCATATGGGTGGCCATCGCCATTTTCAGGGTTTCCAGTGCCTCATAGATGGCCTGCGGATCCGGCGTGTGGCCCTGATCCACCAGCGTCTGGGCCAGATCATCCTGACTGGGCAGCCCCAGCGCCAGCGCGCGGAAGGCGGGGTCCAGGCTGTCATCACGCAGCACCTGCAGCACCGCATCCAGATAAGCCCCGTCAGGTGCGGCGCCGTTCAGGATCATCTCCACCAGGCCGGCGCGGGCCAAGGCGCGCCCGGCCTCCCATTTGTTGAAGGGGTCGGTATCATGGGCCAGCAGGAAGGCGCGCTCAGCGTTGCTGCTGGCGCGTTCCAGAATGACCGGCGACGAGAAGCCGCGCAGGATTGACGGCGTTGGCCGTGCGGTCAGCCCCTCAAAGCGGAAGCTTTGGGTTGCCTCGGTCATTTCCAGCACCGTTGTCGGCACCACCTCATCGCCATTGGGATTGAGCAGCCCCACCGCAATGGGGATCACCCGCGGGTCTTTCTGATCCTGACCGGGAGTGGGGGGCGTGGACTGGCTGAAGGTCAGTGTGAAGGTGCCATCTTCATAGGCTTCCTCCACCGCCAGTCTGGGGGTGCCGGCCTGTTCATACCAGCGTTTGAACTGGGTGAGGTCGCGGCCGGTGCTTTCCTCAAACACGGTCAGCCAATCCTCAATGGTGGCCGCATCGCCGTCATGACGCTCAAAATAGAGGTCCAGCGCCTTATAATAGGCGTCATCACCCACAAGGGTTTTCAACATGCCGATCAGCTCGGCACCCTTTTCATAGACGGTGGCGGTGTAGAAGTTGTTGATCTCCACAAAGCTGTCAGGGCGCACGGGATGGGCCAGCGGGCCGTTGTCTTCGCGGAATTGGCGGGCGCGCAGGGCGATGACGTCTTCGATCCGCTTCACCGGTTCCGAGCGCATGTCTGCGGTGAACTGGGCGTCACGGTAAACCGTCAGCCCCTCTTTCAGGCACAGTTGGAACCAGTCGCGGCAGGTGATGCGGTTGCCAGTCCAGTTGTGGAAATACTCATGCGCAATGATCGCTTCGATCCGTTCGAAGTTCATATCGGTGGAGGTTTCCGCCGAGGCCAGAACACAGGAGGAGTTGAAGATGTTCAGCCCCTTGTTTTCCATCGCCCCCATGTTGAAGTCATCCACCGCCACGATGTTGAAGATGTCGAGGTCATATTCACGGCCATAGACCTCTTCATCCCAGACCATCGACTTTTTCAGCGCCTCCATCCCGAAGGCGCATTTGCCCTCATCACCGGGACGGACGTAGATGTTCAGCTCGACCTCTTTGCCGGATTTGGTGGTGAATGTGTCAGGGTGGTTGATCAGCTCCCCGCCCACCAGCGCAAAAAGGTATGCTGGTTTCGGCCAAGGATCATGCCATTCTGCAAAGCCCTCGCCAGAGGCAACCGGATTGCCGTTGGACAAAAGCACCGGCAGGTCACTTTCGATCCTGACCGTAAAGACCGACATCACATCGGGGCGGTCGGGGTAATAGGTGATTTTGCGAAAGCCCTCGGCCTCGCATTGGGTGCAATACATGCCGTTTGACATGTAAAGCCCTTCCAGCGCGGTGTTGGTGGTAGGGCTGATTTCCACCTCCGCTTCCCAGACAAAGGGCGCATCCGGCACAGCACAGGTCAGGCCGCCGACCACCAGATCCGGGGTGACCTCCGCGCCATCGATCTTGGTCGAGATCAGCTGCAAATCCTCCCCATGCAGGAAGAAATCCTTGCTGCTGGCGTCAGGATTGGGGCGGAAAGTGATGCGCGACAACACCCGCGTCGCCTCAGGCGCCAGACGGAAGGTCAGATGCACATCCTCCACCAGATAATTCGGCACCTGATAATCGCTGAGGTAGATCTTCTGCGGGGCGGCGTCTTTCATCGACTGTCTCCGAGTACGGGTTTCACGTTTGGTTGTGGCGGAGGGTAGGGCGGTTTTAGCAGGGCTTCAATGCCGTGGAATTCAGGTTTGCTGAATTATCCACCGGAAAGGAGACCGCACAGCCCATTGCGCGCTGGTGCGCAGCAAAACACTTGGGCGGAGCGGGTGGGTAACGCTAATGTGACGCCATCGCACAACAGCTTTGACAGGCCTAATATGACACGTCCCATTGTCGGCATCATCGGCAACCAGCATCTGATCAATGACAGCTACCCCGTACATGCGGTGGGGCATATGAATTCAGAAGCGGTGGCGACCGTGTCCAACTGTCTGCCGATGCTGATTGCGCCAGATCCGCGGCTGGTCACGGTTGAGGAACTGCTGGAGGCCTGCGATGGCTTCATCCTGACCGGTGGTCGCCCCAATGTGCATCCCGAAGAATACGGTGAGGCCGCGACCGAGGCGCATGGCGATTTTGACCGCTGCCGCGATGCGATCACCCTGCCGCTGGTGCGGGCCTGTGTGGAACGCGGCCAGCCCTTCATGGGGATCTGTCGCGGGTTTCAAGAGGTGAACGTGGCGATGGGCGGATCGCTCTACCCGGAAATTCGTGATCTGCCCGGGCGGATGAACCACCGGATGCCGCCGGACGGCACCCTGGAAGAGAAGTTTGCCCTGCGCCATACGGTGAAGTTTTCCGCCGCCGGCCCCTTCCATCAGATGATGGGCGCGCAGGAGGTGATGACCAACACGTTGCACGGGCAGGGCATCAAGGAGCCGGGCGCGCGCATCGTGATTGACGGCTATGCACCCGATGGCACGCCCGAGGCGATCTTTGTCAAGGACGCGCCGGGCTTCACCTATTCGGTACAATGGCATCCCGAATGGGACAGCGCCAATGACCCCGTCTCGCGCCCGCTGTTCGAAGCCTTCGGCACCGCCACCCGCGCCTATGCGGAGGCCCGGCGGGCCCATCCGCTGCGCCAAAGCGCTTAATCCAGACCTATCAGCCGCAGCAATGCCGGGGCGGATAGGCTGAGGGCCAGCACCATCAGGCACAGGCCAAGCCCGATGTTCAGCATCCGCCGCCGGCGTGCGGTGTGCAGCAGCCGTGTCAAATTGTGACCCAGCACCGCCCAGGCGCCGATACCGCAGAAACATACGATGAAGTACAGGGCGGAGAACTGCATCAATTCCAACGTTTTGCCCTGTAGATTGAACAGGGCGACGCCGCTCAGGCAGGCAATCCAGGCCTTGGGGTTCATCCACTGCAGCGCCGCCCCCTGCCAGAATCCGGGCACCGGGATCTGGCGGGTGTCCAGCGTGCCCTCGGCGCGCAGCAGGCCGTAGCCGAAATAGAGGATCACCAAGGCGCCCAGGCAGCTGATCACATCGACCGCGCCGTCGGGCAGCGCCTGTGTGGCGCTGAGGCCCAGACCGGTCAGGATCAGCAGCGCGGTAAAACCCACCGTCGCGCCGGTGATGAAGCGCAACGGCGCGCTGACACCGTGGTTCAGCGCGGTGGACAGGATAATCAGGTTCACCGGTCCGGGCGCCAGTGACAGGGAGGCAGCGAAAAGCGCCATCGGCAGGAAGGGGATTGTGAGGGCAGGCATGGGGTCTCCTTTCCGATCAGAGCTAGCCCGGGGGGCAACTGTTCGGTAGAGTGGCGTAATTGAACAGATTGTGCGGAAAAGTGGACTAATGCTGGTGGATCGTTTGAAATCGCTGGGTATCTTTGCCGAATGTGTGCGGCAGGGATCGTTCCGGGGCGCTGGGCGCACGCTGGGCCTGACGCCTTCGGTCGTCAGCTATCACGTCAAACAGCTGGAGGAGGAGCTGGGCCGCCCCTTGCTCTATCGTTCGACCCGTCGGTTGAGCCTTACGGATGCGGGGGAACGACTGGCGGCCTCGGCTGAGGCGATGCTGGGGCTGGCAGAAACCGGGTTGATGCAGGCGCGCGATCCTGAGGCGGCGCTCAGCGGCATGTTGCGGATCACCCTGACCTCGGCCATGGCGGGATCGCCCATTGCGGCCACGCTGTCGCGGTTTCATGCGGAAAATCCGCAGGTTGCGCTGGATCTGCACTACTCCGACATATGGGAGGATCTGGTGGGGGACCGCTATGATCTGGCGCTGCGCTCTGGCGAGATGACCGACAGCAGCCTGATGTGCCGCAAGCTGTGGGATATGCCGCGGGTGCTGGTCGCCAGTCCTGACTTTCTGGCGAAACATCCGCCGATTGCGGCGCCTGCGGATCTAGGCCAAATCCCATGGGTGCGATTTGCAAAAATGAGTGATCAGCGCGTCCTGATCAGCCCGAACGGGCAAGAGGCGCAGGTGCAGCAGGCCGGCAATATCACCGTGAATAATATCGAAGCCATGTCGGATTTTGCGTTTCTGGGCATGGCTTTAGCCTCACCGCCCACCCATTTCGTGGCAGCGGATCTGGCGGCAGGTCGGCTGGTGGAGGTTTTGCAGGAATGGCAGGTTACGCCGATCCCGGTCTATGCGGTGTGGCCCGCCGGGGCGGTGGCCAATCCGCTGACCACGCGGCTTTTGGATATGCTGGCAAAAATGCAGCATTGAGGCCAGATTGGGGCGAATGTCTAGCAAAATTGCCGCAATTACGCCGCCTGCAACAGCTGCGCCTCATGCGCGCGCAGGCAGATCCGGGCGGTTTCACCATAGCCATTGGGGTTGGAACGCAGCTCTGGGAACAGCGCAAACAGCTCCTCGCGCGCAGGCGCGTCAATGGCCGACAGGCCCATCTGACCGGGGTGGAAGCTTTCGCTCACAGCGCCTTCGGCAAAGACCATTTCGTGACTGTCAAAGAGCATGTGCACATAGGTCACCTCTTCGGTCTCAATCTGCTGAATCGAGCCTCCGTTGACCATGTGTTTGGCCGGGATCAGCACTTCGCTGTCGTTGAAGTAGAGATTCGCGGCGGTGGACTGATGCAGCATCCTGTGCTGCGGTGACACCAGCAGCTCACGTTCGTTGCCAATCACCCCTTGGGCAAAGCGGATGGGCGCAAAACGACCGGCCCCTTTGACCGTGCGCTGACCAATCCAGCGCACCGGCTGCACACCGTGATCGCGGGTCAGCACCAGATCGCCGGGCTGCAGGGTCTCAATCAGTCGGGCGCCCTGTGGCGTCCAGATCCGGGTGCCAGTGGTGAAACAGATGACCAAGTTCTCAATGTTTGAGAAGTTGACCACAGTGCCATCGCCCAGCGTTGCCGAGCCTGCCAGCGCATCCGGGTTGGTGTCTGTGAAGGTGATATCGCCCCAGCCGATCTGGCCTGCGAAGTCCAGCGTGTCGCCGCCCGGTTCGTCGGTTTCGCCGCCATCAATGGTGATCGTGCCGCCGCCAAGGGCGGTGTCGTCGATGATGAAGATGTCATCGCCGCCGCCCCCGGTGACGGTATCACCCGAACCAACCAGCAGACGGTCATTGCCTTCGCCGCCATCCATGAGGTCGGCACCGGTGCCGCCGATGATCGTGTCGTTGTCGGCGCCGCCATAAAGCTCATCATCGCCGCCGGCCCCATCCAGAAGGTCATCGCCGTCATTGCCGTAAAAGACGTTGGTCCAAACCACACCATCATCCACGCCCTGACCGTCATAGCCGGTCAGCGTGTCATTCCAGTCCGAGCCGAGGATGCCATCCAGGCCGCTGCCCAGCGTATCGCCATCGGCATGGCCGCCGCTGGCGGTGCTGTTGGCAAGGTCGATGCTGACCCCGGCGTCGGACGCGGTGTAGTCGAGGAAGTCCATCCCCGATCCGGCGCTCAGGCTGTCGCCACCAGCGCCGCCAGCCAGGGTGTCATTGCCGGTGCCGCCATCCAGCGTGTCAGTGGCGTTGCCCCCGGACAGGCTGTCATCGCCTTCACCGCCCGACAGGCTGTCAGAGCCGCCATCGCCGGACAGCGTGTCATCGCCTTCCTGACCAAAGATCGTGTCGGCACCGCCGCCGCCGGAAATGCTGTCATCGCCCGGCTCTTGTGGCAGGGTGTCAAAGTGCAGGTCAGACAGCCACACGGCCTGCGCGCCGTTTTGGCCGTTGCTGTATTCAATCTCGAATGAACTGACCGGCCCGGCGATGGTGATCAGGACCGAACCGCCCAGATCCTGCGGGTTCTCGCCCACCTCATCTGCGGTGATCGTATTGCCAACCAGCGTGTCCCCACCGCCAAGGGTGAAGGTCACTGTGACCGGATCGCCCGCCGCATTCAGCGCGGTGACGGTAACGATATCGGTATGGTTGTTGTCACCCCAGTCGATGTCATTGATGCGGAAGGTGAGGTTTTCCACCTCATCCTGCATTTCCGAACCGGCCACGGCGGCAAAGCTGAAATTGGCGCGCAGCGTGTCGCCATCGCCGTCACCACGCAGATAGACCAGGCTATCGGCGTCAAAGGGTTCGCCTGACCCGACATAGCCTGTGTCATTGGTGTCAATTTCGATGCGCGGGTTGTTGTTGCCGGTGGCGGTGAAGCTGGCAGTGACCTGCATTTCGCCGGTGGTCACGGTTAGGCCGCTGGCGATGCCGTCACCGTTGCTGCCCTGTGCCGTCCAGCTGAGCGTTTCGGAACTGCCGGAGCTGGCGCTTTGGCTGTCCCCATAGATCAGATCAGCGCCGCCGTTGCCGGACACAACATCATTGCCTGCGCCAGCCTCGATGGTGTCGTTGCCGCCCTGTGCCGTGATGGTGTCATCACCGCCACCTGCGGCGATGCTATCGGCGCCCGAGCTGACGCTTTCTCCTTCGCTGTCGGTGTAGCTGCCATCGATCACCTCAGCCTCACCGGTGCCATCGACCACACCGTTGCCGGGCAGGGTGAAGCTGGGCGCTGACACAACGGAAGAGTCGGTCAGCGTGGTCACCGGGCCAAGGCTGGGTTCAAAGTAGACGTTGCCGTCTGTGGCCAGATAATAGGTGCCCGGCTCCAGCTCATCGGTGTAGGGGGTGCCGTTGTAGGTGCCGGTCCAGGTCCACTGACCCGACCCGATGGTCTGATCTGTGGTGAAGGTGACCAGGCTGCCGCTGATCACATCGCCTGCATCCAGCGATCCATCTCCGAGTGTGACCAGATATCCAGACGGCATGTCATGGGCTCCAATAAGGCGCGAGCGCGCGTAAGTGTTTGACTAAAAGCAAGATTAGTGCCGGGCTGCGGCAGGGTTTGGGGCGGAAAGGGGCGACATCGCGGCATATCTGCGCAAGGCCTGAGGGAAATGAGGCAGGCCAAACGCAGCGCATCCACCACGTCTGTCTGATCCGCCAGGAGGGAACAGGGGCAGGAAGCGCTGTGTTTAAAGGGGCTGTGCTAAGTTTGGGTTAAGGCACCGCACGGGGGCAGGGTGGTTCTGCGCTGGGGGCTGGGGCTGATTTGTGTCATCCTTTGGCCTTATTTCCCGGCAACACATCGGCGCGGTAAGGTCTTATTGTTTCTTATTGGGAAACGAGTCGACGCAATGCGCAGCGGTTGTTTCCAGATTTGCGGCCGCAGCCCCTGATAGGGCAACGACCTTAGTGTCATCGCATATAGAACTGGTCGAAGGGCTCAGCTCAGAGTGCGGTGCGCAAATGCCAGAGTTCCGGGAAAAGCTCAACCTCCAACATGCGGCGCAGATAGCTGACCCCACCGGTGCCGCCGGTGCCGCGTTTGAAGCCGATCACCCGTTCCACCGTGGTGACATGGTTGAACCGCCAGCGGCGGAAGTAATCCTCCAGATCCACCAGTTTTTCGGCCAGCTCATACAGCTCCCAATGGGCCTCTGGATCCTGATAGATCTTGGTCCAGGCCGCGGTCACAGCTTCACTGGTCTGATAGGGGGTGTCTGGGGCGCGGTTCAGCACCTCATCCGGCAGGCCAACGGCTTGGGCCAGCGCCGCAAGGGCCACATCATAGAGTGACGGCTGCGCCAGTTCAGCTGTCAGCAGTTCTGTCAGGTCTGCGCGATGAGCATGCGGTTTCAGCATCGCCTGATTGCGGTTGCCCAGCATAAACTCGATCTGACGGTACTGGTAGCTTTGAAAGCCCGAGCTTTGGCCCAGATCCTCACGGAAGCGCGTGTAGTCAGACGGCGTCATGGTGCGCAGCACGTCCCAGGTGGAGTTAAGTTGTTCAAAAATCCGACTGACCCGCGCCAGCATCTTGAAGGCGGGGCGGTATTGGCCGTCTTTCAGCAGATCACGGGCGGCGTGCAGCTCATGCACGGCCAGCTTCATCCACAGCTCAGATGTCTGGTGCTGGATGATAAACAACAGCTCATCATGGGCCGAGGACAGCGGGTGCTGCGCGCTCAGGATCGCATCCAGCCCCAGATAATCGCCATAGGACATCCGCCCGTCAAAGCTCATCTGGGCGCCGTCTTTGGCGGGGTTATAGGGGGTGTTCGGGGTTTCTTTGGTCATCTGTGTCACCTGGAACATCCACTGGCGCATCAGGCGGCAGCGGGGGAATTTGAGTATTTATAGCAAGATGAAGGCGCTGCGGGGGCGCGATTTATCCGGCTGTCAGGTGGCAATAGTGGTGAGGCGGGCCTTGGCCCGCCAGAAGGCCGCCCAGAAACACGGGCGGCACAAAGGGATATGCTGGGTGGGTTCTGGCATCCGGGGTCAGGTGACGCGGTTGCGCACCTTGTATTCCGGCTGATCCCACAGATCGTTAACCATCACGTCCTCAATGATCTCGGCCGCTTTGATCACGTCCTGTTCGTCCACATAAAGCGGGGTGAAGCCAAAGCGCATGATGTCCGGCGCGCGGAAGTCACCAATCACGCCGCGGGCGATCACGGCTTGCATGGCTGCGTAGCCTTCTTTGAAGCGGAAGGAGACCTGACTGCCGCGCACGCTGGCGTCACGTGGGGTGGCCAGCTCCAGCATGGGGCAGCGCGCTTCAACCTCTTTGATGAAGAGATCGCAGAGCTCATTGGAGCGGGCGCGGATCGTTTCCATATCGGTCAGATCCCAGATATCCAGCGCCGCCGCCAGCGCCGCATTGGCCAGAACCGGCGGGGTGCCGACGCGCATACGTTCCACGCCAGCACCGGCGCGGTAGCTTTGTTCAAAGGCAAAAGGCGCATCATGGCCCAGCCAGCCCGACAGCGCAGGCTCGGCCACATCGGCGTGTTTCGGGTTCACATAGATGAAGGCCGGGGCGCCGGGGCCACCGTTGAGGTATTTATAGGTGCAGCCCACCGCGAAATCCGCCTGACAGCCCGCCAGATCCACCGGCAGTGCACCGGCGCTATGGGCCAGATCCCACACGGTGACGATGCCATGGGCATGGGCCTTTTCGGTCAGCGCCTTCATGTCGTGTTTGCGCCCGGTGCGGTAATCCACCTCGGTGATCATCATCACCGCCACCTCATCGGTGAGGTTTTCTGCCACCGCTTCGGGGTCGACGACACGCAGTTCCAGACCCAGGGTGCCATCGCGGTCCAGTGTCTTGATCAGCCCTTCGGCCATATAGAGGTCCGAGGGGAAGTTGCCATTGTCGCTGAGGATCACCTTGCGCGCCGCGGCGGCACCGCCTTTGGCGTGTTGCAGCGACATTGCGGAGGCGACGGCCTGGAAGACCTTGATCGACAGGGTGTCGCCAATCATCACGTGGTTTTCTTCGGCGCCGATCAGACGGGCGATCCGGTTGCCGATTTCGGTTGGGCGCGCCATCCAGCCGGCTTTGTTCCAGCCCGTGATCAGATATTCGCCCCATTCGTCCTGCATCACGCCCGCCATCTTGGCAGGGGCCGCTTTGGGCAGCGGGCCGAGCGAGTTGCCGTCCAGATAGATCATGCCCTCTGGCAGATAGAACATCTCTTTGGTGGCGCTGAAATCGGTCATCTTTTCCTCCCGCTGGCACGTAGTGTGGCACGTCTGCTGGCCCAGGCTGGCCTCTTGTTGTCCTGTGCTTAGCGGAAGGATTTTTGCGATGCACCAACAATTCTTGTGCGAATTTACATCACGTTTCGTGATGTGTTGCTGGAAATGTCTTAGCCGTCTTCGCCCGGGATCGGGATGCCCAAGGCGCGGCGTTTCTTTTTGGAGAGGCCTTCGGCAACCAATTCATAGGACGCGATAAGATGTTGTTTTAATTCACTATCACTGAGGCCTGGGGCCTCATATTGCTGGATCCAGCTCATCCCGCGTGAGGCCAGATAAGGGGCCGGACGCAGGCCCGGCATGTCTGAGAGAACCTCAAACCCCAGCTGGGTCACCTTGAAGGTGAAGGCATCGTGCCCCTCGGCCCAGCCACAGATCGCAAAGACCTTATCGGCCACTTTCCAGACGTCGGAATCACCCCACTGCACCACATGGCTGGTGGCAGTGAGGCCGGCACAGAACTGATTGAACTCATCCCGGGTCATCGCCGCCCCCCTTACATTTCGCCGCCAGAGATCTGCACGGTCTGCCCGTTCATGGAACCGGAGTGTTCACCGCAAAGGAACATCGCGGCCTCGGCCACCTCTTCCACTGTGATCAAGCGGCCATGTGGGTTGGCGCCGACCATCACCTGCAGTGCCTCTTCTTCACTCATGCCGGTGCGTTTCATGATGCTTTCAACGTTTTGCGGCACGATGTTTGTGTCCACATAGGCCGGGCAGAGCGCGTTGAACGTATAGGGTTTGCCGGCGTAATCTGCCGCCAGTGCCCGGATCATGCCGACCATGGCGTGTTTGGTGGCAGTGTAGCAGGCGCCACCTTTCAACCCGCGCAGACCCGCGATGGAACTGACCGCGATCACCCGGCCCCAATCGGTGCCATGCATCGACTTCAGGCATTCGCGGATGGTCAGGAAACAGCCATCGACGTTGATCGCCATCATCTGGCGCCAGAACTCCATTTCAGTCTTATGTAGGGCGCGGCCTTCGGCAATGCCTGCGTTGGGCACACAGATCTGGATCGGGCCACGCGCCGCCACCGCTGCAGCAACGCCGTCAACCACCGATGCCTCCTCGGCCACATCCATCTGTAGTGCGTGCAGGCCATTGCCGGCCTCAGCCTCCAGCACGTCGAGGCGACGACCGGTGATAGTCACCTCAGCGCCCTGTGCCGCCAGGGCTTTTGCGATGCCCAGCCCAATTCCGGTGCCGCCGCCAGTGACCAGCGCGTGTTTTCCCTTCAGATGCATATTCAGTCCTCCCGTGTTGGGGATGACGATAGCCACGCCAGCCCCCGGTGCAAGTCAGAGGCGATCTTCCGCTGGGTCATTTCTGCACATGTGTGTGTTACGGTCTTTACAATTACATTCGCATGAGTGAATTTGATCGTGATTTGAGGTCGGGAGGATCACTATGAAACTGAATGCACCGCTACTGGGCGTTATTGCCGCTGCCACTGCATCTGTTGCTTTGGCCAGCGAAGACATTGCGGATCAATATCCGGGGTCGGAACTGTATTCCAAACCGGTTGAGGTGATCCCGCATGTGTTTTCGGCCATCGGGGCCACCGCACCGCCGACCTATGAGAACTCAGGCCACAACAACAACCTGTCCTTCATCGTGACCGAGGAAGGCGTTGTTGTGGTGAACGGTGGCGCCTCGGTCCGGCTGGCCGCCGCCCTGCATGAGGAGATCAAGGCGGTCACCGATCAGCCGGTGGTTCTGGTGGTCAATGAAAACGGCCAGGGCCATGCGATGCTGGGCAACGCCTATTGGATGGATCTGGGCGTCGATATTCTGGCCCATGTGGATGCGATCGAGGCCTTCACCTCAGAAGCGGATTTCATCCTGCAGGGGATGGAGCGCTACAACCGCGATAAGGCCGAAGGCACCCGAACGGTGACGCCGAACCTCAGCTTTGACGACAGCTACAGCCTGACCCTCGGCGGGGTGCAGATTGAGGTGATGCATATGGGGCCGGCCCATGATCCGGGCGACACGCAGGTCTGGCTGCCGGATTGGGGCATGCTGATCGCGGGCGATATCGCGTTTCATGAGCGGATGCTGCCGATCTTTGAGGGCATCTGCACCTCCTGCTGGCTGGAAACATGGGAGGCCGAGATGGAGCCTTTGGCGCCCACCTATGTGATCCCCGGTCATGGTCACCCGACCAATCTGGCGCAGGTGCGCCGCTACACCTACGACTATCTGAGCGATCTGCGCGCCAAGGTGGGGGCGCATATCGATGAGGGCGGTGATCTGGCGGGCGCCTACTATGTGGATCAAAGCGCTTGGGCGAATCTGGACACCTTTGAGGAGCTGGCGACGAAAAACGCCGGTCGTGTCTTTGAAGAAATGGAATGGGAATAAGCATCACTGCCAACCAAGCAGTCGATTCTATTGGACAATTTGGCCGATCCCGGGATGGGGACAGGTCCAAATTGTCACTCCGAGGCTCCTTCGGGACACAAGGCCGCGGCTTCCCCGCATAAAAGCCCTTGTCGGTCTTGGTTCCGGGCGGGCAGTTTGACCCCGCAGGCGGGATGGCTCCGGCCGTCCCGCCGATAACGGCCGGGTCTGGGCCTGTCAGTGAGATCAGACCGCCCGGGATGAACGCCCACGATCGGCATGGGTGCGGCGCGGGGGACCATTGGTGTCAGGAGAGCAAAATGAAGACATTTGATATCCCTCCGGTGTGGCTTTTGCTGACTGTTTTGCTGGCCTTAGCCCTGCCGCAGGTGGTGCCGGCGGGCCTCAGCCTGAAGAGCCCAATAATTGACCTCCTCAGTGCCGTTTTCTTGGGCGGTGGGGTGATCCTGATCGCGATGGCGGTCAGTCAAATGCGGCGGATGCAGACCACGTTTCACCCCCGAGAGGAGGCCGCGCGGCTGGTCACGGGCGGCGTCTTTAAATGGTCCCGAAACCCTATTTATCTTGGCTATGTGCTGATCCTGGCCGGGGTGATTTTGTGTTTCGATACAATTTTGTCCTTGCCATTGGTGCCTATTTTTCTTTGGTTCATCGAGAAACGTTTTGTCATCCCAGAAGAAAACGCCCTGCGAAAGAAATTTCGCTTAGATTTTGCGCGCTATTGTCAAAAGACGCGGCGTTGGGTCTAAGCCTTGGCTTTACGTTAGGTTTGACATGGGTGCGAAATAGGTATCACAAGGGTGCGTAGTTCTGCGCAATATTATTGCGCGACCGAATGAGTTAACATCTTCGTTCTAAACGAAGCAACGAACACAGTTCTGAAGGGGGACGTGACAGTTGAAAATCGGAACGCCAAAGGAAATCTTTGACGGCGAAAACCGTGTCGCGATGACGCCGGACTCGGCGCGTCAGCTACAGAAACTCGGCTATGAATGTGCCATCGAGAGCGGGGCCGGTCTGGCCGCGGGCTTCTCGGATGCCACCTATGAGGAGGCCGGTGTTGAGATCGTCAAAACCGCTGCCGCTTTGTGGAAAGGCGCCGACATCATTGCCAAGGTCCGTCAGCCCAATGAAACCGAGCTGAAGCGTCTGAACAAAGAAAAGACGCTGATCTCCTTCTTCAACCCCGGTGGGAACGAAGAGGGCATGGAACTGGCCAAATCCAAAGGCGCCAATGTGATCGCCATGGAAATGGTGCCACGGATCAGCCGCGCCCAGAAAATGGATGCGCTGTCCTCCATGGCCAATATCGCCGGCTACCGCGCGGTGATCGAGGCGGGCAACAACTTTGGCCGTTTCTTCACCGGTCAGGTGACCGCTGCGGGTAAAGTGCCGCCAGCCAAAGTGCTGGTTGTGGGCGCGGGTGTGGCCGGTCTGGCCGCGATCGGCACCTCCACCTCGCTGGGTGCGATCACCCTGGCGTTCGACGTGCGTCCCGAAGTGGCTGAGCAGGTTGAGTCCATGGGCGCTGAGTTCGTCTATCTGGACTTCGAAGAAGAGGGCACCGATGGCGCCGCGACCGGTGGCTATGCCTCGGTTCAGTCCGATGAGTTCCGCGAAGCGCAGCTGGCCAAGTTCCGCGAACTGGCCCCCGAAGTGGACATCGTGATCACCACCGCGCTGATCCCGAACCGCGAAGCGCCTGAGCTGTGGACCAAAGACATGGTCGAGGCGATGAAACCGGGTTCGGTCATCGTGGACCTTGCGGCGGAAAAGGGCGGCAACTGTAAGCTGACCGTCGCAGACGAGAAGATCGTGACCGAAAATGGCGTGACCATCATCGGTTACACCGACTTCCCGTCGCGGATGGCGGCGCAGGCCTCCAGCCTTTATGCCACCAACATCCGTCACATGATGGCTGACCTGACCCCTGAAAAGGACGGCCAGATCAACCACGACATGGAAGATGACGTGATCCGCGGCGCGACCGTGACCCATCAGGGTGAGATCACCTTCCCGCCGCCGCCGCCGAAAGTGCAGGCAATTGCGGCCCAGCCGAAACAAGAGGTCAAGGAACTGACCCCGGAAGAGATCCGGGCACAGGAAGTGGCTGAGTTCAAGAAGCAGACCAAGAACCAGGTGACCCTGCTGACCGTTGGCGCGGTTCTGCTGTTGGGCGTTGGTCTGGTGGCCCCGGCCAGCTTCATGCAGCACTTCATCGTGTTTGTTCTGGCGGTGTTTGTCGGCTTCCAGGTAATCTGGAACGTTGCGCACTCGCTGCACACCCCGCTGATGGCGGTGACCAACGCGATCTCCTCGATCATCATTCTGGGCGCGCTGATGCAGATCGGCTCGGGCTCCTTCCTGGTGATCCTCCTTGCCGCGCTGTCGGTCTTCATGACCGGGATCAACATCTTTGGCGGCTTCCTCGTGACACGGCGCATGCTCGCCATGTTCCAGAAATCCTAAGGAGTAAGGACTTATGGACTTTGGTTTCACGACTGCCGCCTACGTTGTTGCGGCTGTTCTCTTCATCCTGTCGCTGGGCGGCCTGTCCGGTCAGGAAAGCGCCAAACGCGCCGTTTGGTACGGCATCGTCGGCATGGGGCTGGCGGTATTTGCAACCCTGATCGGCCCCGGTGCTGGTCTGTGGTGGGTCTCCATCCTGCTGATCCCGGCGGGCGGTATCATCGGCTACCAGCTGGCCAACCGGGTGCAGATGACCCAGATGCCGGAACTGGTGGCTGCGATGCACTCGCTGGTGGGTTTGGCCGCTGTCTTTGTGGGCTTCATCGCCCACATCGAACTGGGCCGTGTGCTGGCGATGGGCGCGGATGAGAAAAAAGCGCTGGAAGGCTTTGCCAAGCTTTTGGCCAAGAAGGACGCTGTTGAGATCGGCATCCTGCGGGTTGAGCTGTTCCTGGGTATCTTCATCGGTGCAGTGACCTTCACAGGTTCGGTGGTGGCCTATGGCAAGCTGGCGGGCAAAGTGACCTCGGCAGCAACCAAGCTGCCCGGCGGCCATGTGCTGAACGCGGCGGCGGCGATCCTGTCGCTGGTGGCGCTGATCTGGTACTGCAACACTGGTGGCCTGCTGCCGCTGATCATCATGACCATCGCGTCGCTGTTCATCGGCTATCACCTGATCATGGGCATCGGCGGCGCCGACATGCCGGTGGTTGTGTCGATGCTGAACAGCTACTCGGGCTGGGCGGCTGCGGCGATTGGTTTCTCGCTGGGCAACGACCTGTTGATCGTGGTGGGTGCCCTCGTTGGTTCCTCCGGTGCAATCCTCAGCTACATCATGTGTAAGGCGATGAACCGTTCGTTCATCTCGGTTATTCTGGGCGGCTTCGGCGGCGCAGCGGGTCCGGCGATGGAAGTGGAAGGCGAACAGATCGCCATCGACGCTGACGGTGTTTCGACCGCATTGGAAGAGGCAGATAGCATCGTGATCATCCCGGGTTACGGCATGGCGGTGGCACAGGCGCAGCAGAACGTGGCGGAACTGACCCGTCGCCTGCGCGCCAAGGGCAAGAACGTGCGTTTCGCAATCCACCCTGTGGCCGGTCGTCTGCCGGGGCATATGAACGTGCTTCTGGCTGAGGCGAAAGTGCCTTATGACATCGTGCTGGAAATGGATGAGATCAACGATGACTTCCCCGAAACCGATGTGGCCATCGTGATCGGTTCGAATGACATCGTGAACCCGGCCGCGCAGGAAGATCCGAACAGCCCCATCGCTGGGATGCCGGTTCTGGTATGCTGGAAAGCCAAGCAGGTGTTTGTCTCGAAACGCGGTCAGGGCACCGGTTATTCCGGTATCGAAAACCCGCTGTTCTACAAAGAGAACACCCGCATGTTCTACGGTGACGCCAAGAAGTCGCTGGATGACCTGCTGACCCGCATCAGCTGATACCGCTCATGCGTTGAGAATTGGAAGCCCCGCCAATCTGGCGGGGCTTTTTCTTTGCGCCTTAGGGGGCCCTGTTGACCCGTGGTCGCCTTTGACAGTCCTGCGCAAAACCTCTCCTCTGGCGGCAGAGGAGATCGGACATGGATATTCTGGAATTTGGCCGCGGCATTCTGCAGAAACAGCCGTTCAGCGTGCTGCTGGGCGCGGAGCTGGAGAAATTCGAACAGGGCTTTGCCGAACTGCACCTGCCGGTGCGCGATGAGCTGAAGCAGCAGCATGGCTTTGTGCATGGAGGTGCGGTCAGCTACCTGGCGGACAATGCGCTTACCTATGCCGGGGCCTCTGTTCTGGGCCAGGTGCTGACGCTGGAGATGAAGATCAACTATTCCCGCCCCGCCATTGGGGAACGCCTGATCGCCCGGGCCGAGGTGGAAAGCCATGGCAAACGGCAGGCGGTTTGTTCCTGCAAAGTCTACGCGCTGAAAGACGGGGAAGAGAAGCTCTGCGCGATTGCCCAGGGCACGGTGCTGGTCACTGGTTAAGGGGCTGCTGCTGCCTCAAACCGTTCGCCTGCGCGCACCGGTTGGGGCAGGGTGTTTTCAGCAGGAGACAGCGGGCAGACATAGCCATCGCCAAAGGCACACGACGGCGTGTAGGTAAAGTTGAAGTCGTAGATCAGCCTGCCATCACGGTTGAGCCCCAGATCTGCGCCTTTGATCGCATCGATCAGATACCGCCCGCCGCCATAGCTGCCATGCCCGTTGGTTGCGTCGCGAAACGGCAGGAACAGCCCGCCACCGTAGCCTTCGATCCAATAGAGTGTCAGCTCAGCCCCAGGGCGCTGCAGGCCACGGGTTCGTGCCACCGGGCGGGCCTGCATCAGGCCATCCGCGCCCAGATCAAACTGCAGCGGCGCAGCACCCGTCACGGGATCCAGAGACACCTCAAACCGCAGGCTGGGATCATAGGGGAAGACCGGGATGTCATAATGGCCGGACCGCGCCTGTTTGGGCAGCGGCGACATCGGGTGACATTGGAACATATGGCTGCGGGTTTCATGCCAGAGCGCCCAGCCGGCACGGGCGTCCCGGGTGGCGCGCACCGCAGCATATAGGTCATTGATCCGGCGCCGCCAATCGGCCAGCGCATAGGCATCGGGGCCATGGTAGGTCTGAGGGGGGCAGGCCTCGTTCATTGCAATCCTCCGTGATCCCTTAGACGTAGAGTTGTACGGGCGAAAAACAACCCTGACCCTGTGTTGTGCTGCCCGCATTCCCCGGGGCATTCCGCGGCCGTTTGCGTGGGGGAGTGCGGAATTGTATGCCGAAGTATTCCTTCAACATACTGAAAAATAACTTGTTTTTACATTCTGATCTGCCATCAAAGACACACTGAGATTTGAGGGCCCCCAAGATGTCGATCACAGATCACCCGCTGCGGTACGAATTGGCCAATGAATTGCACGCCCGTCCGTTCCCAACCCTGGATGTGCCCTGCACGGCCGTTTACGTCGCCATCAAGCGGCCTGAACAGGCGGTGGGACGCGACCGGCAGGCGGATCTGCAGCATCTGATTGCCCTCTTGGATCGCCACGGCGCGCCACATCCGCAACCGGGGGCCACGCATTATTCGGGCCGCATTGGCCGCCATGAGGTGAAATGGGAAAGCCACACGGAATTTGTGACCTATACTGCCTTCACCTCCACCCTGTCAGATCGCGCCTTTGACCCGGCAGATTTTGAGGTCTTTCCCAAGGATTGGCTGGCCGAAGCGCCGGGTGTCCGGGTGGCGGCCTGTCATATCCGGGTGCAGAAACGACCTGAGAGTGAGGCGGTTGATACGCTGCTCAGCGATTGGTTTGTGCCCGAAAGCCTGGCGGTCAGCCGGGTGCTGGATGATGACGCGATCCTTGCCGGTGATTTTCGGATCGATCCCGCGGGCCACACCCGGTTTGCGGTTTTTGCCAACACCGAAACAGGCACCCGGCGGGTGGGGCGCATCGTGCAGCGCCTGTGTGAGATTGAGATCTACAAAAGCATGTCGATGCTGGGCTTTGCCCGTGTGAAACAGCTGTCTGCCCCCTTGGGGGAGGTTGAAAAGACCCTGTCGCAGTTGGTGGATCAGCTGGGCGATGAAACCCTGCCGGCTGAGGAAACGCTGGGGCGGTTGCTCTCAACCTCTGCCGCCTTGGAACAGATGGTCACCCGCAATGCCTTTCGGTTTGGCGCGACGGGGGCCTATGAGGCGATTGTGAACCAGCGGATCTCAGTCCTGCGGGAGGAGCGGTTTCAGGGCCGCCAGACCTTCGCGGAGTTTATGATGCGGCGCTATGATCCGGCGATGCGGACGGTGAAATCCACCGAAGGCCGCTTGGCCGATCTGTCAGACCGGGCGATGCGTGCGGGTGAATTGCTGCGCACACGGGTGGATGTGGAACGCTCGGCGCAGAACCAGATGCTGCTGGAAAGCATGGATCGGCGCGCCGACATGCAATTGAAGCTACAGAAAACCGTCGAAGGCCTGTCGGTGGTGGCGATCAGCTACTATGCGGTTTCGCTCGCCTCTTACGGCGGCTATCCGGTGGCAAAGTGGCTCGGCCTCAGCAAGGCCGAGCTGACAGCAGCGCTTACTCTGCCGGTTGTAGCGCTGGTTTGGTGGATGATCCGGCGGATCCAGAAGAAGATGCACTGACCCGCAACAACCGGTCGGTCAGCGCGCCACCGGCTGCAATGGCCAGGATGGCCAGCACAGCGGCGACCGAAAGCGTCGGCACGCCCGACAGGCCCGCACCCAAGGTGCAGCCGCCGGCCAGAACACCACCCACCCCCATCAAGGCGCCACCGCTGAGGTAACGGCCGGTTTGGGCGGGGCTGTCGAAGCTTTGCCATGTGAACTCGCGCCGGATCAGCGCAGCCACAGCGGCGCCTGCCAGCACGCCACCCAACAGGCCGGTGCCGAAGGTAGCCGAGATCGAGGAGGAAGCGATGGTCCAGAATAGCGTTTCCGAGGCGGGCAGGGTGAAGCTGAGGCTTTCCAGCGCCACCGGGTCAAAATCATCATAGAGCACATAGCCGGTGGTGACCCAGCCCGCCGCCGCCAGCAGGCCAATCACCGCGCCGCCGATCAGATGTGAGGGGCGGGCACCCGATCGGGCGGCAACGGTGAGAAGCGCAAAGGCGATAAGCCCTGCCAGGATCGGTCCCGCGCCGGGGAGGGCAGCGCTTTCAAGCGGGACCGTATAGCTGCCGAGTGCTGTACGCAGCGGCGCCAACACACCTTTCAGCGTGGCATGGGCGACGATGGCGAAGACCACCAGCACGGTTAGGGCCCGCAGGTTGCCAGAGCCACAAAGCACGGTCAGGCGGGAGACACAGCCGCGGGTCAGCACCATGCCGGCGCCAAACATCAGACCTCCAAGGGCAATGGCGGCAACGGGCAGGTCAGTGACCATGAAGCGGTGATCGTCGAAGGAGATCAGTTCGTACATGACCGCAAACTGCGTGGCGAGGATGGCCAGCGCCAGCGCGGTCAGCCAGACACCTGCGGCTTGACGTTGATCCGGGCCGCTGACAACCGCGCGGCGGAAACAGAAGCGGGTCACCTGCGCCACAGCGCCAAACAGCACGCCAAGGATCAGACCGGCATAGACGGCCACCTCGGGTGCGGTCTTGTCTTCCAGACCGGGGATGACGGAGAGAGTTTCCAACAGAGCTTCGTACATTTCGTCACCTCACATGCGAACAAATGCACGAATGCCAATATGATTGAGGGAAATCAATCTCTCTGCCGGCTGGATTGGTGGCTCTAAGGGGAACGGTTTCCCGATCGGGGCGCCGCTGCCAGAACGGACGTTTGTGCAGCAAGCTTGGGCAAAGAAAACGGCCCGCTGCGGGGGCAGCGGGCCGTTCCAGTGTTCTTATTTGTGCCTTTAGCGGCCGCGGATCCGGGGATCCAATGCGTCGCGCAGACCGTCGCCAAGGTAGTTCACACTCAGCACCGTCAGCGAGATGGCCAGACCCGGCCAGAACACCCGCTCAGGGTATTGCTGTAGGTAGTCGGTGGCATCAAACAGCAGGCGGCCCCAGGTCGGGAAGTCCGGCGGGAAGCCAAGGCCAAGGAAGGACAGCGCCGATTCCGTGATGATCGCGTTGGCGATCCCCAGCGTGGCCGACACCATGATGGGCGACAGCACGTTGGGCAGGATGTGGCGGGTGATCATCTTGCCGTTTTTGGTCCCGATGGAACGGGCGGCCAGAACGAACTCACGCTCCTTCAGCGCCAGAACGTCACCGCGCACGATCCGTGCGGTCGGCATCCAGCTGGTCACACCGATGGCCAGAACGATAAGGATGAAGATCCCGGTCTCAGGTCCAAAGGCCTGGTTCAGCGTGTCGCGGAACAACAGCACCATAACCAAGAGAAGCGGCAGTAGCGGCAGCGCCAGGAACAGGTCAGTGAGACGCATCAGCGGGCCGTCGAGCTTCTTGAAGAAGCCGGCCAGCACGCCCACCAGCGAGCCCAGGAACAGCGCCAGCAGCATCGCGGTGATGCCCACGGCAACCGAAACCTGACCGCCGGCCATCATACGCGCCAGCGTATCGCGGCCCAGCTGATCGGTGCCCAGCGGGTGGGCAAAACTCGGGCCCTGGTTCCGGGCGCGGATGTCGATGTAGGTCGGGTCATACGGCCAGATCCAGGGACCAACAAACACCGTCAGAACGATCACCAGGAAGATGATACCGCCCAGCAAAGCCCCTTTGTGGGTTTTGAACTGCTCCCACACGGCACGCCATTGGCTGCGCGGCGGGGCAGAGGGCATCGGATCGGACAGGGCGCCGATCGGTGCGGTTTGCTTTTCATCAGTCATAGCGAATCCTCGGGTCCAGGATGCCGTAGAGGACATCGGCAATGATGTTGAAGACCACGATCAGCAGCGCAAAGATAAAGGTCAGCGTCTGCACGGTCGGCAGGTCGTTGGCCTCAATCGCGCCGATCAGCAGATGGCCCAGACCGTTCACCTTGAACACCTGTTCGGTGATGATCGCACCCCCAAAGACCTGCGGCGCCCCCAGGGCAATCACGGTCACAACCGGGATCATCGAGTTGCGCAGCACGTGTACCAGCACCACGGCCTTTTCACCCAGGCCTTTGGCCCGTGCGGTGCGCACATAGTCCTGATTGAGGTTGTCCAGCATCGAGGCCCGCATGAAGCGGCTGATCTGTGCGGCGTTGTAAAGCGCCAGTACAAAGACCGGCATCGCCAGCTGTCGCAGCTGCACAACGAAGCTGTCCCAATCGGTCACCTTATGGGTGGTGTCATAGATCGAGGGGAACCAGCCAAGGTTCACCGAGAAGATCACGATCAACAGAACGCCGGTGAAGAAGGTGGGCACCGAGAAGCCGATCATCGAGATGAAAGTACCAACCTGATCGAAGATCGAATACTGGCGGTAGGCCGAGTAGATCCCGATCGGCAGCGCGATCAGCACACCGATGATATAGGACATGCCCACCACCCACAGGGTCTGCGGCATACGCTGCACAACGATGTCCATAACCGGCGAACGGGTCTGCCAGCTGAGCACGCGCAGCTTGCCTTCGGCGAAGGTGGTGCCAAAGACGTGGTCAAAGAGAACCTGGGGTTCAATCCAGAAGAATTGCACCAGCCATTTGACGAAACGGATGTGCACTGGCTGGCCGAGACCCAGCGCTTCGCGCATCTTTTCCTTTACCTCTGGCGGTACGGTGAGCGGGACCTGTGCCATCGGATCGCCCGGCGCCAGCTCGAGCAATAGGAAGATGACAAGGCTGATGAACAACAGGGTTGGCACGGCCAACACCAATCGTCGAACAGTAAAAGTCAGCATATACGGAGGCCTTTGCGGCTATTCTTGTTTCTGCGCGCGGTCATACACTCTCACGCACTCAAGAAAAAGCCCCGGCCCGAGGTGGGCCGGGGCAATAATCACGCGGGATTACTTCACGCGGTGCCAGTCAGCGACATTCCACAGCTCAGAGTCCCAGGTGTTCAGCACAACACCACCCAGGGTGTTTGCGTGGGCCGAGACGCGACCACGGTCAACCAGCGGGATCTTCACGTAGCTGTCTTTGGTCAGCATGTCGTTTAGCTTACGACCCAGCTCACCACGCTTGGCCAGCGAACCGGTTTTGGCCAGTTCAGCAACCAGCGCGTCGAATTCTGGGTTGCAGAAACGGTTGATGTTCTCACCCTGCCACTGCGATTCAGGCTTAGGTGCCTTATCACAGGTGTTCTGTGCCAGATACGACTCAGGGTCGGTACCGTCGAAGTTGTTGGCGTACATTTCAGCGTCAGCGTAGAACTTCTGGAAGGTGTCAGGCGAACCCGGGTCACCACCGAAGAAGACCGATGCCGAGATGTTGCGCAGTTCGGTTTCAACACCGATTTCGCTCCACCACTGTTTGATCAGAGCCTGGAAGTCCTGACGAACGGCGTTGGTCGAGGTCTGGTACAGGATCGACAGTTTAACGCCGTCTTTGGCGCGGATGCCGTCAGCACCTTTAACCCAGCCAGCTTCGTCCAGCAGTGCGTTGGCGCCAGCGATGTCCTGGGTCAGACAGTCGGTGTTGTCGGACGCGTAGATCGCCGGTGCAGGCACCAGGTTACAGGTCGGACGACCTGCTTTGCCGTAGCCGATTTCCACCAGCAGTTCGCGGTCGATGGCCATCGACAGTGCTTTACGCACGCTCAGGTCCGACAGGAACGGGTGGGGGTGGGCTGCGGTCGAACGCTCGCCTTCGGGCAGATCGGGCGACGGGTTGGTCATGTTCATTTCGATACGCTCAACCAGCGAACCGAATGCTGCAACGGTTTTACCCTTGCCGCCTTTTTCCATGTTCGCGATGACCTCAGGGGCCAGCTGCAGGTTCCAGGCGTAGTCAAATTCACCGGTTTCCAGAACGGCACGACCAGCTGCGGTTGCGTCGCCGCCACCTTTGAAGGTCAGGGTCGCGAATGCAGGCTTGGCTGCGTCACGGTAGTTCTGGTTGGCTTCCATCGAGATCACGTCGTTCGGCTTGAACTCGGTGACAACAAACGGGCCGGTGCCGATCGGGCCAAAGTTGGCGGTGGTGCACTCAGGGGCTTTGGCGCCCATGCAGTCCGCGAACTGAGCCGCCTGAATGATCGGAGACTGACCACCCATGAACGGGCCATAGGGGTTCGGCTTGGGTTCGCCGAAGGTCACTTTCACGGTCAGGTCGTCAATAACGTCAACCGACTCAACACCTTCGAATTTCGCCAGCTGTGCGCAGCCACCCTCGGGGTGCATGCAGTAGTCGGCGGTGAACTTAACGTCAGCCGAGGTCAGAGCGGAACCGTCCGACCATTTCAGGCCCGACTTCAGTTTCCAGGTGATGGTTTTCAGGTCTTCCGAAACACCGCCGTTTTCCAGGGTCGGGATTTCTTCGGCCAGGTAAGGAACCAGCGCGCCGGTCGGGTCGTAACGGCCCAGCGGCTCGATGACGAGCGAGGCGGACTCGATGTCCTTGGTGCCGCTCGACAGATACGGGTTCAGGATCGAAGGCGCCTGCCAGTAGATGATGTTGACGTGGCCGTCGGAACCGCGCTCAGCGATTGCAGCCGGTGCCAGGGCGGTCGCAGCGACGGCACCTAGCATGAGAGTTTTAATTTTCATTTTCCACTCCTTGTTGGACACCCAGTTAAGTGTCTCAAGTTCCCCATACGGGGGGATTAAGACCCTTCGCCGGGCCATGATTCTATCCGCGGGTGCAACCTGATCGTCAGATTCCGGTTAATTTCGTTGATGATTATCCCCGAAAGCCCCACGGCTGGCCGCATCTCAAACTGATTAATTCGAAAAAGCAAGGGGTAGTACGCGGGTCTTTTACCGCTCGGCACGGTAGATATACGGTATCTGCATAGGGTTAGCGGGCCATATGCAAATTTTGCATAAAGTCATGCATTTCTTGGGCGTCGCTAAAGTAGAAATGCGCCTGTTTAATCACCTAATGATATACGGATTTGACACTGGCTTTGGGCTGTCTATAGCGTCGCCTGAAACAACGATACCAAAAATGGATCAGGGGAATGCTGGATCAACCGATTGCAAAGATCGAAAACCTTCGGGTTGAATTTCAGACCAAGGACGGGCCCGTCGTTGGTGTGGAAGATGTCTCATTTGACGTAAATCCGGGTGAAACCGTTTGTATCGTTGGGGAATCTGGCTCCGGTAAATCGGTCTCCAGCCTCTCCTTGATGCGTCTGGTTGAATTTGGCGGCGGCGAAATTGCCGGCGGCCGACTGCTGTTTGATCGCAAAGAAGGTGAGCAGATCAACCTGGCTGACACCGATCAGGATCTCATGCGGACGATTCGCGGCAATGAGATTGGTATGATATTCCAGGAACCAATGACCGCGCTGAATCCGGTGTTCACCGTGGGCCGTCAGCTGACTGAGGGTCTGCGCCTGCACAAGGGTCTGTCTAAAAAAGAGGCAGAGGCCCGCGCGTTGGATCTGTTGAAGCAGGTCCGCATCCCGGAACCGGAGCGTCGGCTGAAACAATACCCCCACGAACTGTCCGGCGGCATGCGTCAGCGTGTTGTGATCGCCATGGCGCTGGCCTGTGAGCCGCGTCTGTTGATTGCGGATGAGCCGACCACCGCGCTGGATGTGACCATTCAGGCAGAGATCCTGGCCCTGATGGATCGTCTGAAACGTGAAACCGGCACGGCCGTGATGTTCATCACCCACGACATGGCGGTTGTGGCGCAGATGGCGGACCGCGTGGTTGTCATGTTCCGCGGCAATAAGGTCGAAGAGGGCACGGTTAAGGAAATCTTTGAGAACCCGCAGCACGACTACACCAAGGCGCTGCTGGCCGCGGTTCCGAAACTGGGTGAGATGAAAGGCAAGGCGCTGCCGGAGCCGATGAAGCTTCTGGGCCGTGAGAACCAGAACCTTGACCCAATCGCCGGCACTGATGAGCCGCTGCTGGAAGTGAAGAACCTCATCACCCGTTTCCCGGTGAAGGGTGGCTTCTTCCGCCGCACCGTTGCCAATGTGCACGCGGTTGAGGATGTGAGCTTCACCCTCAACAAAAGGCGCACTCTGTCGCTGGTGGGGGAATCGGGCTGTGGTAAATCCACTGCTGGCCGGTCGATCCTGCGTCTGGTGGAACCGCAGGCGGGCCATATCAACATCGATGGCAAAGACATCATGGCGCTGGATCACAATGAACTGCGCGCCGCCCGTCTGGACATGCAGATGATCTTCCAGGATCCCTTTGCCTCGCTGAACCCGCAGATGATGCTGGGCGATCAGGTGGCCGAGCCGATGCGTAACTACGGCACCCATTCCAGCGGTGAGATGCAGAAACGGGTTGAGATGCTGTTTGACCGGGTCGAACTGCCGCGCAGCTTCCTGCGCCGCTACCCGCACGAACTGTCCGGCGGTCAGCGTCAGCGTGTGGCGATCGCCCGTGCTTTGGCGTTGAACCCCAAGCTGATCATCGCTGATGAGGCAGTATCGGCGCTGGACGTTTCGGTACAGGCGCAGGTTTTGAACCTGATGATGGAATTGCAGGCGGAACTGGGCCTGTCCTTCCTGTTCATCAGCCACGACATGGCCGTGGTGGAACGGGTCAGCCACGATGTGGGCGTGATGTATCTGGGTCGGATCGTCGAACTGGGGCCGCGTCAGGCCGTGTTCGAAGATCCGCAGCACCCCTACACTCAGGCGCTGATGAAGGCGGTTCCAATTGCGGATCCGAACCAGCGCAAGTCTGAGCGTGAGCTTAACTTCAAGCCGATCCCATCGCCGATCCACCCCGTTGGATATGAGCCGGGCCCGTCTGAGTACAAGGAAGTGAGCCCCGGCCACTTCGTGCTCACCTCGGAAAGCGGTTACTGATCAACACCTTGGCGGCCTTCGGGCCGCCAAGCCTTTGGGGGCTGGCCCTGCGGCTGATCGGCAGTGCCCTGCGCGACCCCCGTAGTTTCACTTGATTGACCTTTGCCGGTCCCTGTGGTCGGTTTTGGCCTTCTGCACAGTTTGGCGTTTTTACATGTCTGCCCTGATTGACCGCTCAGCTTCCGATTTGGCACCGGCCTTCACCGGTGCTTTTGGGGTGGCGGTGTCAATGCGTTGCCGGCTCCGATGCCGATATTGGTAAAGCACTGAAAAGGATCCCCATGACCACCCTCCTGACCCCCCGTGAGATTTTGGACAAGCTGGTGTCGTTCCCGACCGTAAGCCGGGACAGCAACTTGGACCTTATCGATTGGGTTGAGGATTATCTGAACGGTCACGGGATCACCTGCCACCGCCAGTATAATGAGGCCGGGGATAAGGCCGGGCTCTGCGCCCATGTGGGCCCTGAGGTTGCTGGTGGCATCGTGCTGTCGGGTCACACGGATGTTGTGCCGGTGGACGGCCAGCCCTGGACCACCGACCCTTTCACCGTGGTGGAAAAAGACGGCAAGCTTTTCGGGCGCGGAACCTGCGACATGAAAGGCTTTGACGCGCTGGCCATCTGGGCGCTGGTGGAAGCCAAGCGTCAGGGCGTCACACGTCCGCTACAAATTGCGCTGTCCTATGACGAAGAAGTGGGCTGCGAAGAGGTGGTGCCGCTGATTGAGGAAATGCAGAAACATCTGCCGCGCGCCTCCGCCGTGATTGTGGGGGAGCCTTCGATGATGAAGGCGGTCACCGCCCATAAAGGCGGGCGCGCGTTTGACATTCATGTGCATGGGTTTGAGGTGCATTCCTCGCTGATCCACACCGGGGTCAATGCCATCATGTTTGGCGCCAAGCTGATCGAATGGGCCAATGAGATGAACGCGGCGCAGGCCGCCGGCACCCCGTCGGAAACGGCGGCGCTGTTTGTGCCGCCCTGGACCTCGACCCATGTGGGCACGATTTCCGGCGGTACGGCAGGCAATATCACGGCCAAGGACTGCACCTTCGAAATCGATTTCCGCAATGTGCCTGATGAAAACAACGACGACTGGGAGGCGCGGCTGCGCGCCAAAGTGGCCGAGGTTGAGGCTGAGATGAAGGCCATCGTGCCGGACACCTGGATCGAAGTGACCCCAACCTATGACCTGACCGGGCTGGCGCCTGAGGTTGACTGCGAAGCCGAAGCGCTGGTGCGCCGCCTGACCGGGGACAATTCGCAGAATGTGGTGAGTTACGGCACCGAGGCCGGTCATTTCCAGAACGATGGCTATTCCACCGTTGTCTGCGGCCCGGGCGACATCGCTCAGGCGCATCAGCCGGATGAGTTTCTGGAGGTTGCCCAGCTGGAGGCCGGTCAGCGGTTCATGGTGAAACTGGTGCAAGAGGTGCTTGCATGACGCCATTTCCATTGGGCCTTCAGTGCCCGGTAGAACATGACGGTCCCTTGCCCGATGCGGTGGATGTGGCCATCGTTGGCGGCGGCGTCATCGGTGTGATGAGCGCGCTGTTCTTGGCCCGCAAAGGTCTGAAGATTGCGGTGCTGGAAAAGGGTCGGGTTGCAGCCGAACAATCCTCACGCAATTGGGGCTGGATCCGCCAGACCGGGCGCGACATGGCAGAATTGCCCATCGCGACTGAGGCCAATCACCTCTGGACCCAGCTGCAGGGTGAGGTGGAGGAAGATCTGGGCCTGGCCCGTCTGGGTGTGGCCTATCTGGCCGAAAGTGAAAAAGAGGTCGCCGGCTATGAGGATTGGCTGCAAAAGGCCAGCGCCCATGGCGTCGACAGCCGGATTTTGACCGCCGATCAGACCGCTGATCTGCTGCCCGGTGCCACAAAACGTTTTGCAGGCGCGCTGCACACACCATCCGACATGAAGGCAGAGCCTTGGGTGGCCGTGCCGATCTTTGCCCGCGCGGCAGCTAAGGCCGGTGTGGTGATCCGTGAAAACTGCGCCGTACGGGCCTTGGACATCGCCGCGGGCAAGGTGGCAGGTGTGGTGACCGAAAAGGGCCGGATCAAGGCGGATCATGTCATGGTCTCGGGCGGTGCCTGGTCGGCGCTGTTCCTGCGCCAGCACGGTGTAAACCTGCCGCAGCTTTCGGTGCAGGCGCAGGTGCTGGCCACCGAACCCCTGCCTGCGCTTGATCTGCCAGCCGCCGGCAACAATGCGCTGGCGTTCCGTCGCCGCGCGGACGGGGGCTTTACCCTGGCCGCAGGGGGCTGGCACCGGCTGTTTATCGGCCCCGATGCCTTCCGCCATCTGGGGGCCTATATGCCGCAAATTAAGGCGCATCCTTTCGGGGCAAAGTACCACCCGGCCGCGCCCAAGGGCTTCCCCGATGCCTGGGGCACCAAACGGCGCTGGTCGTCACAGGACGAAAGCCCGTTTGAACGCATGCGGGTGCTGAACCCGCAACCCACTATGGGCTTGCATGAAAAAACGCTGGCCGCCTTTGGGGCGTTGTTCCCGCAGCTGGGCACGCCGCGGATCAAGGCCGTTTGGTCCGGTATGATTGATGCAATGCCGGATGTTGTGCCGGTGGTCGATCACGCGCCGCTTGAGGGACTAAGCATCTGTACCGGCATGTGCGGTCATGGCTTCGGCATTGGTCCGGCCTTTGGTCGCATCATGGCCGATCTGATCACCGGGGGCGCACTGGGGCATGACCTCAGCCGCTTCCGCCTGTCGCGCTTCAGCGACGGATCAAAACTGGAATTGGGGCCGGGCCTCTAAGGCCGGGTTGAGAAGAGGGAGACCTGAAATGCCGATTAAGAACCGCGTGGCAGAACTACACGGTGAGATCACCGAATGGCGCCACGACTTCCACCAGCATCCTGAGGTGATGTTCGATGTGCATCGCACTGCCGGCGTGGTGGCCGAAAAACTGCGCTCCTTTGGCTGCGATGAAGTGGTTGAGGGCATTGGCATCACCGGCGTTGTGGGCACCATCAAGGCCGGCACTTCGGACCGGGTGATTGCCCTGCGCGCCGATATGGATGCGCTGCCGATGGATGAGATCACCGGTCTGGACTATGCCTCCAAAACTCCGGGCGCGATGCATGCCTGCGGTCATGACGGTCACACCGCCATGCTGCTGGGTGCGGCGAAATACCTGGCCGAGACCCGCAATTTTGATGGCACCGTGGTGCTGCTGTTCCAACCCGCCGAAGAGGGCGGGGGCGGGGGCCTCAAAATGGTTGAAGACGGCTGTATGGACCGCTGGAACGTGGATGAGGTCTACGGCCTGCACAACGCCCCTGGCGTGCCGGTGGGCGAATTTGCCATCCGTCCTGGACCGCTGATGGCCTCCGCGGATGAGTTGGAGATCGTGATTGAAGGCAAGGGCGGTCACGCCGCTGAGCCGCATCAGACCATCGACACCACCCTTGCGGCGGCCCATGTGGTGGTTGCGCTGAACTCGATCGTGTCGCGCAACGTTGATCCGGTGAAACAGGCGGTTTTGACCATCGCCACCTTCCTGACCGAAAGCGACACCCAGAACGTGATCCCGCAGACCGCCAAGCTGCGCGGCACGGTACGCTGCTTTGAACCTGAGGTGCGTGACCTGATGGAGGCGCGGGTCAAAGCCGTGGCCGAAGCTACCGCCGCCGCATATGGCGCCACCGCGCGGGTCGACTACATCCGCGGCTACCCGCCCACCGTCAACAGCGACGCCGAAACCGCCCATGCGGTTGAGGCCGCGCGCGCCGTTGGCACCAAGGTGGAGGCCAACACCGCCCCCATCATGCCGGCAGAAGATTTCTCCTACATGCTGGAAGCGCGTCCCGGCGCCTATATCTTCCTCGGTAATGGGGATAGCCAGGCCTGCCACCACCCCGCATATGATTTCGCAGACGAAGCCGCGCCGTATGGCACCAGCTTCTTTGCCGAATTGATCGAACGACGACTGCCGCGCGCCTGAGCGCGGCCAACACCATCTGGAAGGACGTAAGATGCCCACCAAGAACCGCTTTGCTGAACTGCAGAATGAGATCACCGAATGGCGCCGTGATCTGCACGAAAACCCTGAGATCCTGTTCGAAACCCACCGCACCAGCGCCATTGTGGCCGACAAGCTGAAAGAGTTCGGCTGCGATGAGATCGTCACCGGCATCGGCCGCACCGGCGTTGTTGGCGTGATCAAAGGCAACAAGACCGGCTCGGGCAAGGTCATTGGCCTGCGCGCCGATATGGACGCGCTGCCGATCCACGAACAGACCGGTCTGGACTATGCCTCGAAAACCCCCGGTGCGATGCATGCCTGTGGTCACGATGGTCACACCGCCATGCTGCTGGGGGCTGCGAAATACCTCAGCGAAACCCGTAACTTCGACGGCACTGTTGTGGTGATCTTCCAGCCCGCCGAAGAAGGTGGCGGCGGCGGTCGTGAAATGTGCGAAGACGGTATGATGGACCGCTGGGGCATTCAGGAAGTCTACGGCATGCACAACTGGCCGGGCCGCCCGCTGGGCAGCTTCGCCATCCGTCCGGGCGCCTTCTTTGCGGCCACCGACACCTATGAGATCGTTTTTGAAGGCCGCGGTGGCCACGCCGCCAAGCCGCAGGAAGTGATCGACACCAACGTGATGACCGCCACGGCCGTGACCACGCTGCAGTCGATCGCGTCGCGCAACGCAGACCCGGTGGATCAGATCGTTGTGTCGGTCACCTCGATGGAAAGCTCCTCCAAGGCGTTCAACGTGATCCCGCAGCGCGTCACCATTCGCGGCACCGTGCGCACCATGTCCAAAGAGATGCGTGATCTGGCCGAAAAGCGGATCAATGAGATCTGCAATGGCGTTGCGGCCACTTTTGGCGGCACGGCGGATGTGAACTACATGCGCGGCTATCCGGTGATGGTGAACCACGATGAGCAGACCCAGTTTGCCGCCGATGTTGCCAAGTCGATCACCGGCCAGTGTGACGAAGCCCCGCTGGTCATGGGCGGCGAAGACTTCGCCTTCATGCTGGAAGAGCGCCCCGGCGCCTATATTCTGGTCGGCAACGGTGACACCGCCGCCGTGCACCACCCGGAATATAACTTCAACGACGAAGCCATCCCTGCCGGCTGCAGCTGGTGGGCCGAGATCGTCGAACAGCGCATGCCCGCCGCCTAATACGCCGGGTTCGGTATGAGATGAGAAAGCCGGGCAGGGGAACCTGTCCGGCTTTTTGCGGCTGGTGAGGGGCTTTGGGCCGTTTTACCGGGGGGGCACTAAGACCCTTCTCCGTTTTGTTCGAAGGTTCCTTAGCGGACAATCCCGACTTCCACTTCCCTTCTATGGATGTCTGCTACCGATACCTTCTGACGAGTCGTTGAAACCAGTTCAAAGTGTTCTTTCTATCCCATTCCAACTTGGCCTTTGCAAATTTGTATTGCGCGTCTTGTAAGTCCTGTAAGCCCTTATCCGGCAACGCGTTACGTTGCAGAAAATTCAATGCATGCCCAGACGCAACATGCGCATGATCGATTTGCACTTGCGGCGACAACAGCATAGATGCATCGCGGTCCGCGCCAACAAGAACAGATTCCACGACTTCTTCGTTCGTCGATAACTCTTCGATGTACCGAGAGACTTGTTCTGAAGACAGAATGCCGGTTCTTTCAGCGATGTATTGTTGAAGAGGAACGGATCGTATATTTTTTGTCAAAGCTAACCCTCACATCTAGTTAGCAGTCTCATAGCAGTCTCATAGCAGTCATTCGCTGACATTGCTGCATCAGTAAGAATGGGCTCAATGCAGTCCCCAGCGTTACCGCATGTCCCCCAAGATGTGCTTGCAGTCCGTTGTTCCTCGCAAAACCTCCCCAACGAATGAGCCCATGGGTCTTACCCCGCCAGCAGGTCCCGGTAGATCTTGATCAGCGCGTCGGCTTCTTGGTGCAGTTGGAACTGGTCCAGCACCCTTTGGCGGGCATTTTCAGACCATGCGCTCAGGCGGGCGGGGTCCGACAGGATCGCTTCTGTCGCGGCAATCATCTGGTCCAGATCGCCGGGATCCACCAGCGTGCCGGTTTCCCCTTCGGCGATCAGCTCTTCAAAGGCGCCGACGCGGGTTGCGATGGAGGGGGTGCCGCAGGCCATGGCCTCCAGCGGGGTAAGGCCGAAACCTTCCCAGCGTTGCGGCGCGATGTAGAGGTCCAGCACCTGATAGTATTTCGCCATTTCCCAGACAGGCACCTCGGGCAGGAACAGGATCCGGTCGCTGAGGCCGGCGGCGGCAACCTTGTCTTTCAGGCCCTGTTCGAAATCCTTGTGCTGATCGGTGGCGCGGCCCATCACCAGACCGTAGGCCCCTGGGTGATTGGGCAGGGTTGCGATCATCGCGTCGACAAAGACATCGGTGCCCTTCTGGGCGCGAATACGACCGTAGCAGCCGATGAGCGTGCCGGCCTCAGGCAGGTTCAACTCCGCGCGCAGGGCAGGTTTATCCGCGGTGGGGCTGAACTGTTCTGCGTCAATGCCGTGGTGGATGACAGTGGCGGGGCGGTCCAGATAGGCGGCGGTTTTGGCCGAGGTGGCGACAACTGCATCCATTTGTTTGATCAGCCATTTGGTCAGCCCGGTGTGGTGGCGCTGCGAGGCGGAGGTGAACATCAGCTTCAGCTCTTTGCGCAGGATATGTTTCAGCGCCAGACCGCCCAGCATCTCGATGTTGCGCCGGGCGTGCCAGACCCGGGCGCCAGAAGGCCCTTTGCGTGACATGGTCAGCAGCGCGGACAGCGGCACATGTGGCACGTGATCGGGGATCACAGGCCCCACGGCGGCAATGGGCAGGGTTTCGGCCTGCAGGGGCACCAGACGGATCACCGTTGACGTCACACCGGACAGACGGCGTTTGAAATTGGGGGCCAGCACATCCAGCGTCGCGGTTTTTGGCTGTGGCATCCGGGTATCCTTGCGCATCAGTTCGGGCGTTGCGGCCTCAAGTTACTGCGGCCCACGTCTCTTCGGCCCTGTCTAGCCGTCTTTCAGCAGTGCGGAAAGCTCTGAAATCATCTGATCCAACCCCTGCATCTGGCCGCGGGCGAAGTCCTGCGCGGCGGCGCTTTCGGCGGCGCGGTGATCGGGATCGTTCAGCAGGATGGTGATGGCCTTTGCCAGCTCAGCACTGTCGGACACTTCAACTGATCCGCCGGCCTTGGCAAACTCGGCGTAGCTTTCCGCGAAATTGGCATAAAGCGGGCCGTGCAAAACCACCGCGCCGGCATGGGCCGGCTCAAACGGGTTATGACCGCCTACTGGTGTCAGGGACCCGCCCAGAAACACCAGCGGTGACAGGCTGTAAAACAGACCCATCTCCCCCAGGGTGTCGGCCAGATAGACCTGCGCGGTGGGGGCCTCACCGCGGCTGCGCAGGCTGTGGCGCAGCCCGGCATTGGCGATCATCTGCTCAATCTCAGGTGCGCGTTCCGGGTGACGCGGCACCAGAACCAGCAACAGGTCCGGGTGGTCACTCAAGAGCGCTTTGTGCGCTTCCAGCACCGCCAGTTCCTCGCCCGGATGGGTCGAGGCGGCGATCCAGATCGGGCGCGCACCGATCTGCTTTTGCAGCTGGCTCAGCGCTTCGGTCGGGACCGGCAGCGGGCCTGCGGCGGATTTCAGGTTCTGCCCTTTGGCGCAGTGCGATGGCTCTGCGCCGAGCGCCAGCAACCCGTTCAGCGTGGCCTGATCTTGGGTGCGGATCAGCGCGAAGCGATCCAGCAACATCCTGGCTGAGGCGGGGAATTTCCCCCAATTGCGCAAGGACCCTTTCGACATGCGGGCATTCAGCAGGGCCAGCGGCGCCACAGCACCTGCGCGCCTGATCATCTGCGGCCACAGCTCACTTTCGACAAAGGCGATCAGATCCGGGCTCCAATGGTTCAGGAACCGGCGCAGGGCCCCGGCACTGTCGAGCGGGGCAAACTGGTGATGACAGCGCGCGGGCAGGCGTTTGGCCACGATCTCGGCCGAGGTGGCTGTGCCCGAGGTTAGTAGGAACTGCAGCTCGGGGTGGCGCGCACCCATCGCCTCAATCAGGGTCAGGGCCGACAGGCTCTCCCCGACGGAGGCCGCATGGCACCACATCAGCTGACCCGCCGGGCGGGACAGGGTGGCATGGCCCAGCCGTTCGCGCAGACGATCCGGGGTGACACCCGCCGCTGCAAGTTTTTTCGCCACTTTACGATAGGCCAAAGGCGCCGCCAGATTGGCGACGCCAGAGTAAATGCGATAGGTCAGTGTGGGCCCGGACAGGGGGCCCCGATCTGCGGGCATGGTCCGTCCTTAGCCGCCGGTGTGGCTCATGTGGCGCGACATCTTCCCGCCCACTTCCTGACGGGAATAGTCAAAGTCGTGGCCCTTGGGTTTCAGCCCGATTGCGGCGCGGATCGCCTCATAGAGTGGCTCTTCGTGATCAGGGTTGTTGCGAAGGGCAGGGCGCAGGTCTTGCCAGCCTTCCTGACCCAGACAGGTGTAGATCTCACCGGTGCAGGTCAGCCGCACCCGGTTGCAGCTTTCGCAGAAGTTATGGGTCATCGGGGTGATCAACCCCACCTTCTGGCCGGTTTCTTCCAACCGGATGTAGCGTGCAGGGCCGCCGGAACGTTCGGCCAGATCGGTGATCTGATAGCGTTCGCCCAGCTGAGCGCGCAGATCGGTCAGCGGCCAATATTGGTCCAGACGATCCTCATTGCCGATATCGCCCATTGGCATCACCTCAATGAAGGTGATGTCCATGTCACGCTCATTGCACCATTCGACCATGTCGAACAGCTCAACATCGTTGAAGCCCTTGAGGGCCACCGCGTTGATCTTGACCCGCATCCCGGCCTTCTGCGCGGCATCGATGCCTTTGATCACTTGCGGCAAACGGCCCCAGCGGGTGATGTCCGCGAATTTCTGATCGTCCAATGTGTCGAGCGAGATGTTCACGCGTCGTACGCCAGCGGCATAAAGGTCATCGGCAAAGCGCGCCAGCTGCGATCCGTTGGTGGTCATCGTCAGCTCTTTCAGCGCGCCGCTGTCCAGATGGCGCGACATCGCGTCAAAAAATGTCATGATGCCCCGGCGCACCAGAGGTTCACCGCCGGTGATCCGCAGCTTTTCAACACCAAGGTTGATAAAGGCCGAACACATCCGGTCCAGTTCTTCCAGCGTCAGCAATTCCTTTTTCGGCAGGAACTTCATGTCTTCGGACATGCAATAGACGCAGCGGAAATCGCAGCGGTCGGTCACCGAAATGCGCAGGTAGGTGATCGCACGCGCAAAGGGATCGATCAGTGGGGGCAGGGTCTTGATGCTCATGGACAAGAACCTATGACGCCGCCCCCGGCGCGGCAAGGGTAAGATTGTCCGATTTCGTGCCCGAGCTTTGTTGATTGGGGGTCAGAATGGGCGTAGCCTCGGGGCATGAAACAGATTGCCTTGATCCTTTTGCCCGCCTTTGTCCTCAGCGCCTGTTCCGATCTGCCGCTGATGGAAAACCTCACCGATCGTCCCTGGCTGCGTGAGGCGCCGGGCAGCAATACGCAAACCGCGCAGTCGCTGCCGGATACGGGCGATATTGAGGTGGCTGCATTACCGGATCCTGATCCCGAGGCCGCGCGCCCGGAACCGGCGGCCAGCGGTCTGTTGGGCACCACGGTTGCCTCACTGGGGGATGCCACACGCGAAGGCTTCTGGATGGAAACCCCGCTGGTGGACACTGCAACCAAAGGCAAAGTGCGCTATCCCAAAACCGGCCGGGAGGTGAAGGTGGACCTGATCCCACGGGCGGGTGCGGTCTCAGCGGGCTCGTCGCTGTCACTGGGGGCGATGCGTCTGCTGGATGTGCCGCTGACCGGGTTGGCTGAGGTTGAGGTGTTCCAGCTCTAAGGCTGTTATGACCTGCCGGAGGGGCTGATGCTGACGACTGTGGCCTATGCCTACGCTTTAATCTGCTGCTGCGTGATCGGGTTTCAGATCGCACTGATCGCCGGTGCCCCCTGGGGGCGTATCACGCAGGGCGGGCAGGTCGATGGCCCGCTGCCGCGTCGGGGCCGGGTCCTTGCCGCGGTTTCGATCTTTATCTTGGCCTTTATGGCCCTGTCGGTTCTGTCAGCCGCCGGGTTGGTCGTGGACTGGCCGAAATGGACGGCTTGGGTGGCGCTGGTGGTGCAGGCGCTGTCTGCGCTGGCCAATTGGATCACCCCATCCGCCCCGGAACGTCGCCTTTGGGGGCCAATCACCACGGTGATGCTGCTCTGTGCTGGCTATGTGGCCATGAGCGCTTGAGTACAGTTTGTCAGAGGTCACAAAAGCAAAAGCCCCGCTGGATTGGCGGGGCTTTGTCATTGATCAGGCGCGTTACTCAGGCCAATTCATCAGGCCAGCTCATCCGGCAGGTCGGTGATATCCGGGCCATCGTATCCATCCCCATCCTGCCATTCAGGCCGCGGCTGTTTGGCGGCGGCGCCTTCGGGTTTCGGGGGCAGATGTTTGCCGGCCTCCTTGCGGGCAAAAGGCTTCATCGCTTTGCCATGTTCACGCAGGAAGGTGATGACACGGTCGGCGTCATGTTTGCTGAGATCGCGCAGCCACCAGGCCACGGATTTCTGGATGAACCACTCAGGATCCTGCACATAGCCCGCTGCCCAGGTCAGCACCCGTTCACGGATCTCCAGATCCTGCGGTTTGGGGTTGTTCTGTTTGGTCCAGGGCAGGGTGATGACCATCGCCGCGCGCCGCGTCCAGTGATCGGGGGAAGAGGTCCAGGCCTCCACCTCATCCAGACGGGACGGATCGGCAACCACACGTTTCTGACCGGCCATCATGGCGTGATCGGCAATTGCCCAGCTGTCAAAGTCAGCGACCCAGGAGGTGATCAACTCCCACACCGGCTGATCGCCCTTGATCCGCGCCTGTGTCAGCAGTTTCGCAGCCGCTAAACGGCATTCAAAGATGTTGCTGTCCCAAAGCGCGCGGGCCAGATCGACGCGGCCCTGCACATCCAGACCTTTGCGCCACTCTTTGGCCAGGTCATTGATCGCCGGGTTGGGCACGCCCAGATATTCGCGTGGCACCTTGTGATACTCGGCCATGCCTTCGGCGCGGCCGGGTTCAACATGGGCCTTTAGCGCGGCCAGCGCCTCTTCATAGGTCATTCTACAGTCACCGATTTTGCGAGGTTGCGCGGCTGGTCCACATCGGTGCCCTTGGCAACGGCGGTGTGATAGGCCAGCAGCTGTGCAGGCACTGCGTATAGAATGGGCGACAGCACGGGGTCAATGGCGGGCAGGGTAATGGTCTGCCAGGCGTCGCCTGCGGCTTCAACTGTACCCTCGGCGTCAGTGACCAGCATCACCTTGCCACCGCGGGCCAGAACCTCCTGCATGTTCGACACGGTCTTATCAAACAGCCCGTCGCGCGGTGCCATGACAACCACCGGCAGGTGTTTGTCGATCAGCGCGATGGGGCCGTGCTTCAGCTCGCCTGAGGCATAGGCCTCGGCGTGGATGTAGCTGATTTCCTTCAGTTTCAATGCGCCTTCCAGCGCCAGCGGGTACATCAACCCACGGCCCAGGAACAAGACATCGCTGGCCTCGGACAGTTTGCGCGCGGCATTGGCGATGTTGCCGTCCTGCTCCAACGCGGTGTTCAGCGTGTTGGGCAGGGCGCGGAGGCCAGACAGCAGATCGCTCAGCCGTTCCGATGTCAGGGTGCCGCGCTGCTCGGCCGCTTTCAGGGCCATCATCAACAGAACCGTCAGCTGGCAGGTGAAGGCCTTGGTGGAGGCGACGCCAATTTCAGCACCGGCCAGAATCGGCAGGGCCAGATCGCTTTCCCGCGCGATGGAGCTTTCGGGGACGTTCACCACGGACAGGATCTTGTCGGCCTTGCCGTCGCAATAGCGCAGCGCCGCCAGCGTGTCGGCGGTTTCGCCCGACTGGCTGACAAACACCGCCACGGTGCGGGCGGGGATCGGCGGTTCGCGGTAGCGGAACTCGGACGCGATATCGACCTCAACCGGCATCTGCGCCAGCTGTTCAAACCAGTATTTCGCGGTCAGACAGGCGTAGTAAGCGGTGCCACAGGCCACCATGGTCATCCGGTCGATTTGGGTGAAGTCCAGATCACCGGGCAGGGCCACAGCATTGCCGTCATCGCTGAGGTAATGGCGCACCGCTTCACCGATCACGCGGGGCTGTTCGGCGATTTCCTTGGACATGAAGTGTTTGTGGCCACCCTTGTCCACGCGGGCGTCATCCATGCGGATGGTGCGCATTTCGCGGTTGGCCAATTCACCTTGGGCATCGCGGATCACCAGTGATGTGCGGGTCAGGACGGCCCAGTCACCCTCTTCCAGATAGGTGATTTTATCGGTCATCGGGGCCAAGGCGATGGCGTCGGAGCCGACGAACATCTCCCCCTCTCCATGGCCGATCGCTAGGGGGGAGCCTTTGCGGGCGGCGACCATCAGGTCCTCTTCTCCTTCAAACAGGAAAGCCAGTGCAAATGCTCCATCCAACTGCGCCAAAGTGGCCTCGGCCGCATCCACCGGTGACAGCCCGTCCGCCATAAAGGCCTGGGTCATCAGGGCGATGGTTTCTGTGTCGGTCTCAGTCGTGAAGCTGATGCCCTTCGCGGCCAGTTCCGCCCGCAATTCGCGGAAGTTTTCGATGATCCCGTTGTGGACCACGGCGACAGGGCCGGCCTGATGTGGGTGGGCGTTGCCAATGGTCGGCGCGCCATGGGTGGCCCAGCGGGTATGGCCGATGCCGGATTTCCCGGCCAGCGGTTCATGCACCAGCAGGTCCGACAGGTTCACCAGCTTGCCCACCGCGCGGCGGCGATCCAGCGTGCCGCCGTTTACGGTGGCAATACCCGCACTGTCATAGCCACGATATTCCAGACGTTTCAGCGCATCGACAAGGATCGGCGCAGCTTCATGGCTGCCGAGGACTCCAACAATACCGCACATCTTATTGGTTCCCTTCGGATTTTTCTGCCGCTTTGGCTGCGTCGCGTTTGGCCTTTTTGGCCAGCAGCATATCGTACAGCTTGCTGGCAAAGCCGGGTTTGTTTTCCTGACGGGCGCGGGCCACGGCCAGCGCGTCCGCTTCCACGTCTTTGGTGATGACGGAGCCCGAGCCGGTCATCGCACGGTTGCCGACCTTCACCGGGGCCACCAGCATGGTGTTGGAGCCGATGAAGGCGTGGTTGCCAATCTCGGTCCGGTGTTTCAGCACGCCGTCATAGTTGCAGGTGATGGTGCCGGCGCCGATGTTGGTGGCCGCCCCGACGGTGGCATCGCCGATATAGCTCAAGTGGTTGACCTTGGCGCCTTCGTCCAGCACGGCGTTTTTCACCTCAACAAAGTTGCCGATGCGCACCTTCTCGGCCAGCTCGGCACCGGGGCGCAGACGGGCATAGGGGCCAACTTGGGCGCCTTGGCTGACGTGGCAGCCCTCCAGATGGGAAAAGGCGCGGATTTCTGCACCGGATTCAATGGTGACACCGGGGCCGAAGACCACATTGGGTTCAATCACCGTGTCGCGGCCCACATAAGTATCATGTGCGAAAAAGACGGTTTCGGGCGCTTGCAGGGTCACACCGTTTTCCAGCGCCTCAGTGCGGGCGCGTGCCTGAAACAGCGCCTCCGCCTCGGCCAGTTCAGCGCGGGCATTGACGCCCAGCGTTTCGGCCGGATCACAGGTGACCGCGGTGGCTGACAGACCACGCTCCTGCGCAATGGCCACGATATCGGGCAGGTAGTATTCCCCCGCCGCATTGTCATTGCCGACCTGATCCAGCAGCTCAAACAGGACCTTGGCATCCGCCGCCACCAGACCGGAGTTGCACAGCGTGATCGCACGCTCCGCCGCGCTGGCGTCTTTATATTCGACGATCCGCTGCAGCTGGTCACCCTCCATGATCAACCGGCCATACCGGGCGGGATCTTCGGGCTCAAAGCCAAGGATGACCACATCATGTTTGGCGCGCGCTTCGGCCATACGTTCGATGGTTTCGGGCTGAATGAAGGGCGTGTCGCCGTAAAGCACGATCACATCGCCCTCAAAATCGGCCAATGCCTCGCGGGCCATCAGCACCGCATGACCGGTGCCTTTCTGCTCTTCCTGCAGCACCACCTCAGCGCGGTCGTCCCAGGCCTTGGCGGCCTTGCTGACCAGTTCCGCGCCGTGTCCGGCCACAACAACCAGTTTTTCAGGCTCCACCGCGGCACCGGATTTCATGGCGTGCACCAGCAATGGTGCGCCTGCGATCTTGTGCAGAACCTTCGGCAGGTCCGAGTTCATGCGGGTGCCCATGCCTGCGGCCAAAATAACAAGTGCCGTGCTCATGCTGTCCTCATCCAATATTTCTTCTTTGTAATTGCCTTGATCAGGTTTTATCCGCTTGCACAAGTGGCGCAAGACCGGCTCTGGTCACTTGTGATTGCGCCCTGCAACATGACGGGGCGTTGCCTGCGCGGATATTCGCCAATTGGTATTAATTTGAGGGACCAGAAATGAAAACGGTGATCTTTGATCTGGATGGCACTTTGGCAGACACCAGCGGCGATCTGATTGCGGCGGCCAACAGCCGGTTTCGCGCCCTGGGTCATGGCGACCTGCTGGATCCGGTGAAAGATGCAGAAACCGCGTTTCATGGCGGGCGGGCGATGTTGAAGCTGGGGTTCAGCCGTGTCGGACTGGCCGATATCGCCGCCGGGGTCGAAGCCAACTACCTTCCGTTTATTGACGCATACCGTGAGGCGATTGATGTGCACACCACGCTCTATCCCGGCACCATGGCCGCCGTGGGGCGTTTGAAAGCAGCCGGATACAAGGTGGGGATTTGCACCAACAAACCTGCTGCATTGGCGGAGGAGCTGATGACACGGCTGGGTGTGCGCGGCGAATTTGCCTCCCTCATCGGGGCCGATACATTGCCTGTGCGCAAACCCGATCCGGCGCCATTGGTGGAGGCGGTCAAACGCGCTGGCGGCGATCCGGCACAGTGTGTGCTGATCGGTGATACCGTCACGGACCGCAAAACCGCCGAGGCGCTGGGTGTGCCTTGTATTCTGGTCACCTTCGGTCCTGCGGGGCAGGGGGTTGAGGCGCTGAATCCGGAAGGTCTGATCGCCCATTATGATGCGTTGGACGCAGAGGTGGCGCGGCTGATTGGCCTGCCGGATGTGGTTGCCAATTGACCTGATTTGATCAAACGGTCAGAACAGGATCATGACTGAGAGATTTACCGGCACTTTCACCCAACAGGAACCGATCCCGGAAGAGGCGATCGAGGCCGCTGTAGCTGTGATGCGCAGCGGGCGGCTGCACCGTTACAACGTGGCGGAGGGCGAAGTGGGGGAGGTTGCGCTGCTGGAGCAGGAATTTGCCGCCGCGATGGGCAGTTCCTATGCGCTAGCGCTGGCCTCAGGCGGTTATGCGCTGGGCTGTGCGCTGCGGGCGCTGGATGTGCAGCCGGGCGATAAGGTGCTGACCAATGCCTTCACATTGGCCCCTGTACCCGGCGCCATTGCCGCTGTCGGCGCGGTGCCGGTGTTTGTCGGCGTGACCGAGGATCTGGTAATCGATTTGGCGGATCTGGAGGCCAAGGCGGATCAGGCTTCGGTCCTGATGCTGAGCCATATGCGCGGTCACCTCTGCGATATGGATCGGCTGATGGCAATCTGTGATGCCCATGACATTCAGGTCATTGAGGATTGCGCCCATACAATGGGCGCGCGCTGGAACGGGCGGTTGAGCGGCACTGACGGGGTGATCGGCTGTTATTCGACGCAGACCTACAAGCACATGAATTCGGGCGAGGGCGGTTTTCTGATCACCGATGACCCGCAGGTCATGGCGCGCGCGGTGATGCTGTCAGGGTCCTATATGCTTTATGATCGTCACCTTGCCGCCCCCGCGCCCGAGGTGTTTGAGTCGGTGAAATACGACACGCCCAATGTGTCGGGTCGCATGGACCATCTGCGCGCGGCGATCCTGCGGCCGCAGCTGCGCGATCTGGACCGGCAGGTGGCGCGCTGGAATGAACGCTATGAGGTGGTTGAGGTCGGGCTGCGCGAAACGCCCGGGCTGACCGTGATCGAGCGGCCTGAGGCGGAGCGCTATGTGGGGTCCTCCATCCAGTTTCTGCTGCTGGATTGGCGCGAGGATCAGATCGACGCGGTGCTGAAACGCTGTCTGACGCGCGGGGTCGAGTTGAAATGGTTCGGTGGCGCGGAACCCAGCGGGTTTACCAGCCGCTATGACAGTTGGCGCTATGTTGACGCTGCGCCAATGCCTGACAGTGACCGGGTGCTGAAAGGCATCGTGGACATGCGGCTGCCGCTGACATTTTCGCTGGAGGATTGCGCCCTGATCGCGCGGATCATCCGGGCTGAGGTGTCTGCCGTCTTTCAAGCTGGCTGAGGGCTGGAGCGAGCCGGGCGTTGCCCTAGTGTTTTTTGGGGCGTTGCTCACAGGTTTGTTTGGGGCTTCGCCCGCAGGTTTATTGGGAGGCTTCGCCCCCTTGGCCCTTCGGCCAATTCCCCCAGAGTATTTTTGAAACGTTGAAAGGACGTGGCGTCGGTTTGGCGTGGCGCGGAGTTGCGCGCGCTTGACGCGACTCACTTTGTTCGGCATTTATTGAACAAGTGTTCATTAAATTCGATGGAGGAGCCGGCACATGTTCAATGCGGTGATGAATTTTGATCTGGGCGAAGATGTAAACGCGCTGCGCGACATGGTGCACCGGTTTGCACAGGAACGGATCAAGCCGATGGCGGCTGAGATCGACGCGAAAAACGAATTTCCTAACGAGCTGTGGCAGGAAATGGGCGAGTTGGGCCTGTTGGGCGTCACCGTGCCCGAGGAATTTGGCGGCGCGGGCATGTCCTATCTGGCCCACACTGTTGTGGTGGAAGAGATCGCGCGCGCTTCGGCCTCGGTTTCGCTGTCATATGGGGCGCATTCGAACCTCTGCGTGAACCAGATCAAGTTGAACGGCAGTGACGAGCAGCGCGCCAAATACCTGCCGCGGCTGACCTCGGGCGAACATGTCGGAGCGCTGGCCATGTCAGAACCCTCGGCCGGGTCGGACGTTGTGTCAATGAAGCTGAAAGCGGAAAAGCGCAACGGCTACTATGTGCTGAACGGCAACAAATACTGGATCACCAACGGTCCGGATGCTGACACGCTGGTGGTTTACGCCAAGACCGATCCGGAGGGGGGATCCAAGGGGATCACCGCCTTTATCGTTGAAAAAGAGATGACCGGTTTCTCCACCAGCCCGCATTTTGACAAGCTGGGCATGCGCGGCTCCAACACGGCTGAGCTGATCTTTGACAATGTCGAAGTGCCGTTTGAAAACGTTCTGGGCGAAGAGGGCAAAGGCGTGCGCGTTCTGATGTCGGGCCTGGATTACGAACGGGTGGTTCTGGCTGGCATTGGCACCGGCATCATGGCGGGCGCCATGGATGAGGTGATGCCCTATATGGTGGAGCGTAAACAGTTCGGCCAGTCGATCGGGGACTTCCAGCTGATGCAGGGCAAGATCGCCGATATGTACACAAAAATGAACTCGGCCCGGGCCTACGTTTATGAGGTGGCCAAAGCCTGTGACCGTGGTGAGGTGACCCGTCAGGATGCGGCGGCCTGCTGTCTCTATGCCTCAGAAGAAGCCATGAACGTTGCCCATCAGGCGGTGCAGGCCTTTGGCGGTGCGGGCTTCCTGGCGGATGCGCCGGTGGCGCGGATCTTCCGCGATGCAAAGCTGATGGAAATCGGTGCCGGCACCTCTGAGATCCGCCGCATGCTGGTGGGTCGCGAGTTGATGAGCGCGATGCGCTGATCATGTTGACGGCGGCGGACAGCTACGGCGCGTTGATCCGGGATTTCCAGTGGGAAATCCCGGCAGCGCTGAACATGGCGGTGCAGGTCTGTGATGACTGGGCGGCGCGGGCCCCGGACCGGGTGGCGATCCGCGATGTCTCCAACGGGGCGGCCGAACATATCAGCTATGGCCGCCTGCGACAGATGGCGGATGGGTTGGCCCATGCGCTGGTGGCGCGTGGGGTGGCCCGCGGTGATCGGGTGGGCATTCTGCGCACCCAATCGGCCTGGACCGCCGCGGCGCATATCGCCTGCTGGAAGATCGGTGCGATCTCCATCCCGCTGTTCAAACTCTTTGGGGTGGAGGCGCTGATCACCCGGCTGGAAGATGCCGGTGTGGCGCTGGTCATTGCGGATGAAGAGGGCACCGAGGGCTTAAGCGAATGGCTGAAAGGCGCAGGCCGCCAGCAGCTGGTGCCAGAAGCTGAGGCCTTTGCGACCGAGCCGTTTCAGACCGTTGACACCGGGCCCGAAGATCCCGCCGTTTTGATCTACACCTCGGGCACCACCGGTGCCCCGAAGGGCGCGTTGCATGGCCACCGCGTGCTGATGGGGCATCTGCCCGGCGTTGAGATGAGCCATGATTTTCTGGGCCAAGAGGGCGATTGCCTCTGGACGCCGGCGGACTGGGCCTGGATCGGTGGGCTGTTTGACGTGCTGATGCCGGGGCTGGCGCTGGGCGTGCCGGTGGCGGCGGCCCGTATGGCCAAATTCACCCCGGACGAATGCCAGCGCATCATCGCCGAAGGCGGCGTGCGCAATATCTTTTTCCCGCCCACAGCGCTGCGCATGCTGAAAGCCGAAGGCGCGGTGATTGCAGGCCTGCGCACCGTTGCCAGCGGTGGCGAGCCGCTGGGCGCGGAAATGCTGGACTGGGGCCGGGCGGCCTTTGGCGTGGCGATCAACGAATTCTACGGTCAGACCGAATGCAACATGGCGGCCTCCTCTGCCTCCAGCCTGTTTGAGGCGCGCCCTGGCTGCATCGGCAAACCTGCGCCGGGGTTTGAGATCGGGGTTCTGGATGGCAAGGGCCAGCTGACAATGGGCGAGGGCGATGTGGCGATCAAACGCGGCGCGGCCTCGATGATGCTGGAATACTGGAACCGTCCCGAGGAGACGGCGGCGAAATTCCATGGCGATTGGCTGATCACCGGCGATCGCGGCATCTGGGACGGTGACTTCCTGCGTTTTGTGGGCCGTGAGGATGATGTGATCACCTCCGCCGGCTACCGCATCGGGCCAAGCGAGATTGAGGATGGCTTGCTGAAACACCCTGCCGTTGCGACGGTGGGCGTGGTTGGCAAACCCGATGATCTGCGTACCGAAATTGTGAAGGCCTATGTGGTGTTGAAACCCGGCTATGAGGCCTCCGATACCCTGGCGCGTGAGCTGCAGGATTTTGCCAAAGCCCGCATCGCCAAACACGCCTATCCGCGTGAGATTGGCTTTCTCGACGAATTGCCGATGACCGTCACCGGCAAGGTGATCCGCAAAGCGCTGAAAGCGCGCGCGGCGGAGGAGTTGCGATGAAAACCACGCAAACGCTCTCAGCAGCACTGCTCACTTTTTCCCTGTTCGCGTCTCCTGCATTTTCTGAGGGGGAGGCGTCGATAATTGATGCAATACAGACGTTTGACGGGTGCGCGGCTCAAACCCAATCGGTGCAAGGATTTTCGATGACTATGGACATCAAGTGCATCGAACGAGCGACGGACTATTGCGCTATCGGGCGGCCCATTGAGGCGCAGGTTTCTTGCGTGGATGCGATCACCCAACACGTTGAGAAAGCCAACATCGCGTTGCGTGACACTGTTCCCGAACGGCTTTTGGCAGACGGCGTGCGTTCCAAGATTTACGCACGAACCTACGCTCGCTTGATGTCTGGTGATGCCCCCTTATGCGACCACGTTCCAATTGAAAACTTTCCCCCCGTTACCTGGTGCACCTGGCTCCAAACCGCAAGCGATTGGACAGAATGGCGCTCACTGCAGCGTCAATCCCTGGAGGACTCAAAATGAAGCTGAATTCCCAAGCTTTGCCCTCCTTCGAAGGTTTCAAAGCCAATGTGGAAGCGCATGAAGAGACGCTGAGGGGCATGGTGGGTCGTAGGGCGGCGCGAAACATAGGGCGGCGCTCGATCCTGGGAGGGCATTTCCTGTCTTCGAAGGATCACTGCACACCAACGCGCGCACCACTGGGTGAGATCATCAATAGGCTGCAATGCGCCCTCCCATGGGGAGGGTCGGGCGCGGCCCGGCTTTGCCGGGCTATGGGATTTTCAGCTATGCTGTTCGTTGCCGGTGTGGCAGGGTCGGCCTCCAAAGCTCACGCAGATAGCGGACGGTTTGACGTTGAAGGCTATCTCACCAATTGCACTTCGCGTGTGACGCCCGGCCCATACCACGTGCCCATGGACACGCTTTGCGTCTCAACCGCGCAGCGGCTCTGTGACCTCGCCCATGCGCAGAGACAAACTGAGTCCTGTTTGGATCGCGTCAGCGATTGGCTGGAAAAAGAAACAGATGCGCTGGGATCCGTGCCAGATCCGAAGGTTTCTTTCCAGTTGATGGAACTGCCCACACCGGCGGAGCTTTGTGCGCAACAAAAGGTTCCCAACGTATCCCAAACGTCCCTGTGCCGCTACACGCAGGCGCACTCAACCTGGCAGAAATCTCGGGTTGTTTTCCATGCAGACAATGGGCGCAGCCCCGACACCCAATAGGAGTCCGCAATGAAACTGAAATCCAACGCTTTGCCCTCCTCCGAAGGCTTCAAAGCCAATGTGAAGGCCCACCAAGAGGCGCTGAAGGTCATTGACGAAGCGGCCGAGGCCGCGCGTCTGGGCGGCGGCGAACGCTCCCGCGCCCGTCATGAAAGCCGTGGCAAGATGCTGCCGCGTCGCCGGGTGGCGAACCTGCTCGATCCCGGCTCGCCTTTCCTGGAGATCGGCGCAACGGCAGCCTTCAACATGTATGACAATGCCGCGCCCTCGGCGGGTGTGATCGCCGGTATTGGCCGGGTTTGCGGTGTGGACTGCATGATCGTCTGCAACGACGCCACCGTCAAAGGCGGCACCTATTTCCCGATGTCGGTGAAAAAACACCTGCGCGCCCAGGAAATCGCCGAGCAGAACAATCTGCCTTGTATCTATCTGGTCGACTCTGGCGGCGCCAACCTGCCGCAGCAGGATGAGGTGTTCCCGGACCGCGACCACTTTGGCCGGATCTTCTACAATCAGGCCAATATGTCGGCCAAAGGCATCCCGCAGATCGCGGTTGTCATGGGCTCCTGCACGGCTGGCGGCGCCTATGTGCCGGCGATGTCGGATGTCACCATCATCGTTAAAGAACAGGGCACCATCTTCCTGGCTGGTCCGCCCTTGGTGAAGGCCGCAACTGGTGAGGTTGTGAGTGCCGAGGATCTGGGCGGCGGTGATGTGCACACCCGCCTCTCCGGCGTGGCCGACTATCTGGCCGAGGATGACGCCCACGCCCTTGCACTGGCGCGGCGCTCTGTCAGCCATCTCAATCGCCGCCGCCCCGTGACGGTGGAGTGGGCCACGCCTGAAGAACCCGCCTATGATCCCGATGAGATCTTTGGCGTGGTGCCCGGCGATCTGCGCACGCCCTATGACATCCGTGAGGTGATTGCCCGCACCGTTGATGGCTCGCGCTTTGATGAGTTCAAACCGCGCTTCGGTGAAACGCTGGTCACCGGCTTTGCCCATGTCAAAGGCTGCCCGGTCGGCATCATCGCCAACAACGGCGTGCTGTTTTCTGAGGCGGCACAAAAAGGCGCGCATTTTGTCGAGCTTTGCAGCCAGCGCAAAATCCCGCTGGTCTTCCTGCAGAACATCACCGGCTTCATGGTGGGACGCAAATACGAAAACGAAGGCATCGCCCGCCACGGCGCCAAGATGGTGACCGCTGTGGCCTCCACCAAAGTGCCGAAAATCACCATGCTGGTGGGCGGCTCGTTCGGGGCAGGCAACTACGGCATGGCCGGCCGCGCCTATTCCCCGCGGTTCCTGTGGACCTGGCCAAACTCACGCATCTCGGTGATGGGCGGCGAACAGGCGGCGGGCGTGCTGGCGACGGTGAAACGCGACGGCATCGAACGGCAGGGCGGCAATTGGTCGGCCGAGGAAGAGGCCGCCTTCAAACAGCCCACCATCGACATGTTCGAAGAACAAAGCCACCCGCTCTACGCCTCGGCGCGCCTTTGGGATGACGGCGTGATCGACCCGCGCAAAACCCGTGAAGTTCTTGCGCTGTCGCTCTCGGCCTCCCTCAACGCCCCGATTGAAGACACCACCTTCGGCGTCTTTAGGATGTGAGGCACCGGATGCAAATCTCGGGGCTTTCAATGTTCCAAAAATACTCCGGGGACCGCCCTTTAAGCACCATTGGACCGAGAGACAATGGCAGCGGGGCTGGCCCCCGGCGCGTCCCACCAAAATTCGCCAACCTGAAAGAGGATGGATCTGATGTTTGACAAAATTCTAATCGCCAACCGTGGTGAGATTGCCTGCCGTGTGATGGAAACCGCCCGCTCCTTGGGGGTGAAAACCGTGGCGGTTTATTCTGACGCGGATTGTGATGCCAAACATGTTGCCATGGCGGATGAGGCTTGGCATATCGGCATCGGGCCTGCGCCGGCTGACAGCTATCTGTTGGGCGATGAAATCATTGCAGTTGCCAAAAGCGCCGGCGCGCAGGGCATTCATCCGGGCTATGGTTTCCTCAGCGAAAATCCCGAATTTGTCGATGCGGTGGAGGCGGCGGGGCTGACCTTCATCGGTCCCTCGGCCAAAGCGATCCGCGCGATGGGTCTAAAGGACGCCGCCAAGGCGCTGATGGAAGAGGCCGGCGTGCCGGTGGTTCCGGGCTATCACGGCGCCAATCAGGATGCCGCCTTTCTGGCCCAGCAGGCAGATGACATTGGCTATCCGGTGCTTATCAAAGCCGTCGCTGGTGGCGGCGGTAAAGGCATGCGTCTGGTCGAAGCCCCTGCCGAGTTTGCCGACGCGCTCGCCTCAGCCCAGGGCGAGGCGCAGACCGCCTTTGGCAATCCCGACTGCTTGATTGAGAAATACATCCAGAAACCACGCCATATTGAGGTGCAGGTCTTTGGCGATGGCACCCGTGCGGTGCACCTCTATGAACGTGACTGTTCGCTGCAACGTCGCCACCAGAAGGTGATCGAAGAGGCCCCAGCCCCCGGCATGACCGCTGAGATGCGCAAAGCGATGGGCGATGCCGCCGTGCGCGCGGCGGAGGCGATCGGCTATAAAGGTGCGGGCACGGTGGAGTTCATCGTGGACGGATCCAACGGGCTGCGCCCGGATGGGTTCTGGTTCATGGAAATGAACACCCGCCTGCAGGTGGAACACCCCGTGACCGAATTGGTCACCGGTGTAGATCTGGTGGAATGGCAGCTGCGCGTTGCTTCGGGTGAGGCGTTGACCTCGACCCAAGACGATATTCCGTTGATAGGCCATGCCTTTGAGGCCCGCCTTTACGCCGAGGATGTGCCAAAGGGCTTCCTGCCGGCGACCGGCACACTGACCCATCTGGAGTTTCCGGCCGGGGCGCGTGCAGACAGCGGTGTGCGGGCAGGGGATGTGATCAGCCCCTGGTATGATCCGATGATATCCAAGGTGATTGTGCATGGTCCCACCCGTGCGGTGGCACTGGCACGTCTGTCCGAAGCCTTGGCGCAGACCCAGGTCGGCGGCACGGTGACCAACCTTGCCTTTCTTGGGGCCTTGGCCGCGGATCAGGGCTTTGCCTCCGGGGATGTGGACACCGGGTTGATTGCCCGTGAGATTGACACGCTGGTTGTCGATCCAGAGGCAAGCGCAGAACATAAGGTGGCCGCTGCCATGCAGGCGATGGGCCTGATTGACACGGTCTGGGACAGCGGTTTCAGCCTTTGGGCGCCGCTGCACCGCTCGATCACGCTTCAATGGCGTGATGACAGTTTCGTGGCCACCGTTGAGGTCGAAAGCCCGGATCGCCAGATCTGGGAGGTTGATGGCGAACAGGTGATCTGCAACCGTATGGCCGGTCACTGGGATGTCGGCGGCACCCGCCTGCCCACCGTGGTGCAGCATGGCGATACCATCACCGTCTTTGCAGATTACGGTCTGAACTTCGAAGTGGTGGATCTGCTGGATCAGGCCAGCGGCGCTGGCGGCGACGGCAATGTGGTTGAGGCGCCGATGCCCGGTCTGGTTAAGGCGGTCTTTGCCACGGCAGGCCAGGAGGTGAAGGAAGGCGACCGTCTGGCGATCCTTGAGGCAATGAAGATGGAGCATTCGCTGCTGGCCGCCCGCGATGGCGTTGTGGCTGAGGTTTTGGCCGCCGATGGCGATCAGGTGGAGGCAGGCGCGGCACTGATCCGTCTGGAAGAGGCATGAGCGCGACACTGCATTCTATCGCGGGCAGCCGGTCCTTCCGGGTGCTCTGGCTGCTGCATGAGCTGGGCGAACCTGTTGAGGTGGTGCCCTATCAGATCATGGACGGATCCCTGCAGCAGGAGGGGTTCAAAGCGATCTCCCCCGCGCGCCGGGTGCCAGCCTTGGAAATTGATGGCCGGGTGCTGATCGAAAGCGGCGCGACGGTGCAATACCTCTGCGAAACGCGCAAAGGCCATGACCTGATGCCGCCGGTGCATGCAGACGAACGCGCTGATTGGCTGCAATGGCTGCATTACGCCGAAACGCTGGGCGGTGGCATTCAGAACCTCAACATGCAGCACCTGTTCCTGCCGAAGCCCGAAATGCGGTCGCTGACCGTGATGGGGATTGAAACCAAACGGTTGGCGATAGCGCTCAAGGGCGTGGAAAAGGCGCTGAGCGATGGGAGGGATTACCTGCTGCGCAGCGGGTTTTCGGCAGCGGATGTGATGATGGGGTTCACCCTCACCTCGGCCCGGCGCTACGTGCGCTTTGAAGGCTTTCCACATCTGACGGCCTATCAGGCCCGGTTGGAGGCGCGTCCGGCTTACAGCGCGGCGCAGGCTGCTGAGGGGCCACAACAGTTCTACACGCAGGACTTCTACGAACTGCCAGAGGGATAAGCCATGCAGATCACGCTACACCACGCGCATGAGGCCCGTTCGATGCGGATCCTCTGGCTGCTGGAGGAGTTGGGCGCCGACTACACGCTGCGGGTCTATGACTTCTTCAATAAATCGCTGCGGTCTGAGGACTACCTGACCATGCACCCCGCAGGCCGGGTGCCCTCGGTAGAGGTTGATGGCCGGGTGATGCTGGAAAGTGGCGCGATCGCTGAATATCTGGCCGAACAGCTGCCCGCCGCCGGTCTGCATCGCGGGCCGGATCATCCGGAGCGGATGGAATATCTGGAACTGCTGCATTACGCCGAAACCATCGGCCAGCATCTGGCGAACCTGACGCAGGGCCATATCGTCCTTTATGAGGACTGGATGCGCTCACCCACCCAAATCGGGCTTGAGACCAAACGGTTGGCCAAGGTGCTGACCCGGCTTGAGGCGCAGCTGCGGGACGGGCGGGCGTATCTGCTGACCTCAGGCTTCTCGGCGGCGGATTGTGCGGTGGGCTACGGTGTCTGGCTGGCGCCGCGGTTTGTGTCGCTGGAAAAACTGCCCCATGTGGCGGCCTATCGTGACCGGCTGATGGCACGGCCTGCCTTGCAAAAGGCGCTGCCGCCTGAAGGGGCAAAACGTATTTACACCAAAGACTTCTACGAGGTTCCTGATGTCTGAGACGGTTGAGATCTTTGAAATGGGGCCGCGGGACGGCCTGCAAAATGAAAAGCGTCAGATTCCGACAGAGGAAAAGATCGCACTGGTCAACTGCCTCAGCCGCGCCGGGTTCAAACGGATTGAGGTTGCCAGTTTCGTCAGCCCCAAATGGGTGCCACAAATGGCCGACAGCGGTGAGGTTCTGGCCGGCATCACCCGGGCAGAAGGCATTTCCTATGCGGCGCTGACCCCAAACATGAAGGGTCTGGAACGGGCCCTGGCTGCCAAAGCCGATGAGGTGGCGATCTTTGGCTCTGCCTCAGAAGGGTTTTCCAAGGCCAACATCAACGCCACCATCGCCGAAAGCTTGGAACGGTTCAAACCCGTGGCCCAGGCGGCGCTGGCGGCAGGCATCAAGGTGCGGGGCTATGTCAGCTGCGTCACCGATTGCCCCTATGACGGTAAGGTCGACCCGGCAGAGGTCGCCCGCGTCGCCGCCGCGCTGGACGCGATGGGCTGTTATGAGATCAGTCTGGGCGACACCATCGGGCAGGGCACACCGGACAGCATCGCAGCGATGTTGGACGCGGTTTTGCAGGTGGTTCCGGCGGCGCGGCTGGCGGGGCATTATCACGACACCGCGGGACGGGCGTTGGTGAACATCGAGGCCTCGCTCGACAAAGGGGTGCGTGTCTTTGATGCTGCGGTCGGGGGCTTGGGCGGGTGTCCCTACGCACCCGGCGCCAAGGGCAACGTGGCGACCGAAGCGGTGGCCGAACGGCTGGCGGCGCTGGGCTATGACACCGGCCTTGATATGGCGGTGATTGCCGAGGCAGCGGATATGGCACGCGCCATGCGGATTGAGCGCTAAAGGGGACGATAGCATGTATGACACAGTAAAGATCGAGCGCGACGAGCGCGGTGTGGCCACGCTCTGGCTGGCGCGGGCGGAAAAGCACAACGCCATGTCGGCGCAGATGCTGGAGGAGCTGCATCAGGCCGCTGAGGAATTGGGCGCCGATGACAGCGTGCGCGTGGTTGTTCTGGCGGCCGAAGGCCGGTCCTTTTGTGCAGGGGGTGATCTGGGATGGATGCGCGAACAGTTCGAGGCCAGCCCCGAGGTGCGCAAGGTTGAGGCCACCAAACTGGCCACCATGCTGCAGGCGCTGAACACCCTGCCGAAACCGCTGATCGGGCGGGTGCAGGGCAATGCCTTTGGCGGCGGGGTTGGCATGGCCTCGGTCTGTGACGTGGCAATTGGCGCCGACACCGTGCTGATGGGGCTGACAGAAACCCGTCTGGGTCTGATCCCGGCGACCATCGGGCCTTATGTCTGTGCCCGCATGGGCGAAGCCAATGCGCGCCGTGTCTTCATGTCGGGCCGCCGGTTTGACGCGGCTGAGGCGGTGACGCTGGGCCTTTTGGCCAAGGCGGTGCCAGCCGAAGATCTGGACGCTGCGGTTGAGGCCGAAGTGGCCCCCTATCTGGACTGCGCCCCCGGCGCCGTGGCGCGCGCTAAGGCACTGCTGCGCAGCCTGGGACCCCGCATTGATGAAGACACCATCGCCCATACCATCGATGAGCTGGCCGCCTGCTGGGAGGGCAGCGAAGCCCCGGAAGGGATCGGCGCCTTTTTCGACAAACGCAAACCCAGCTGGCAGGGCTGAACGCGCGTCCTTTCGACGCGCAGATACCGGCGCTGAACGGGCACAGAACCGCCAGGTGGTATTTTATGAAACAGACCTCTCTGCGACCTTCGCCCGTCGCAGGGAGGCGCGCGCAAACGTCAGAAAACACGGTGGATTGCGCACTTTGGCCCCGCTGGGGCGAATACCCTAGGATTCGCGTCAGGAAATCGGAAACCGGCCTGTTAGCGCTGGTTTGAAACATTCCCACGAAATACATTTTCAGACATTCTGACCGCGCAAATTTTTGTCATTGGACGTGAGCGGGTCACATTGTCCAAGGTACGCCTTGTAAACAAGGGCTGTGTGCATCGGTATACAGTGTTGCGCCCCGGACAGAGACCCCCAGCGAAGTGGCCGTAAAGCCGCCGCACTCGGTTGACCCTCCCTAGGCCACAGGAGTAAACCCCTGCACAGCTAAAGCAGCCTACTGACTGCGCGTCTTTGCGCATGAAAGGAGCCACCGTGGAAGAGATGTTGCGGGAATACCTTCCCATCCTCGTCTTTCTGGCCATCGCAATTGCCCTTGGCCTTGTCCTGATACTTGCCGCCGTTGTTCTGGCCGTCCGTAACCCGGACCCGGAAAAGGTCTCGGCCTATGAATGCGGATTTAACGCTTTCGACGATGCGCGCATGAAGTTCGATGTCCGGTTCTACCTGGTCTCGATCCTGTTCATCATCTTCGATCTGGAAATCGCCTTCCTGTTCCCCTGGGCCGTCGCGTTCAAGGACATCTCGATGGTCGGCTTCTGGTCCATGATGGTGTTCCTGGCCGTGCTGACCATTGGCTTTGCCTATGAGTGGAAGAAAGGGGCCTTAGAATGGGAGTGATGACCGGACAGAACACTGCCGGTGCCGACCGCGAGGTCGCCACGCAAGAGCTGAACCGCGAGCTGCAGGACAAAGGTTTCCTGCTGACCACGGCGGAGGATCTGATCAACTGGGGCCGCACCGGCTCGCTGCACTGGATGACCTTTGGTCTGGCCTGCTGCGCGGTTGAGATGATGCACACCGCGATGCCACGCTACGATGTGGAACGCTACGGCTTTGCCCCGCGCGCCAGCCCGCGTCAGTCCGACGTGATGATCGTTGCAGGTACGCTGACCAACAAAATGGCCCCGGCGCTGCGCAAGGTTTATGACCAGATGCCAGAGCCGCGCTATGTGATCTCCATGGGGTCCTGCGCCAATGGCGGTGGCTATTACCACTACAGCTATTCGGTTGTGCGCGGCTGTGACCGTGTTGTGCCCGTCGACATCTACGTGCCCGGCTGCCCACCCACGGCAGAGGCGCTGATGTACGGTATCATGCAGCTGCAACGCAAAATCCGCCGCACGGGGACGATCGTTCGATGAGAGCTTTGGGGGCATATGTCGCGGGCGCTTGGATGTGTCTGTCGACCTTTCCCGTTCACGCGGGGGAGGGCGTCGTAAACGTCAGTTACGATCTAGAGCAAGATCGTCTAATCGTCGCGAACACGTCCAATTGCACTCTCGGGGGGATAAAGATCTCCTATGCAGCGCGTGTGCTCGCGAAATCGAAGTTTAAACGCAAGCGCGAGGGTGGCGGCAAAGACTGGTCGCATACCGATTATTGGATGTGGAGTGGGGCAAATGCGGCTTCGGACGCCGTAAGCTTTGTTTTGCCTGACCCAATGATCTCAGTTGGAATTGCGCCAGGCGGATATGGCGTTGAGGTCCTCCGTATCACCGACGTTACGCTGCTGTCGCGCGTACCAGAGGAACTTCAAACCCTAGATATAAGCTCTCTACCCAATATGCCTGCTACAACGAACAATTGGCTGTCTGAGGTAAGAGCTGAAGAATGGGAGCAGGATGTATTGAAACCTTTTGAACTCTCCGGGACTTGGGGCTTTCAAGACGCTTCGGCCAATTTGATTGTGGAGAAATGCTCGAATGTCTGACTCTCTGAAAGATCTGGCCACCCATATTGAGCTGAAGCGCACGGATTGCGTGCTCAGCTGGGATATCGCCTATGGTGAGCTGACCGTGGATGTGGCGCCTGCCAACATCAAAGCCTTTGTGGAGTTCCTGAAATCGGACGCCACTTGCAAGTTCTCCACCCTGGTGGACATCACCGCGGTGGACTACCCTGAGCGGGCGAAACGCTTTGATGTGATCTACCACTTCCTGTCGATGTATCAGAACCACCGGATCCGCCTGCGGGTGTCGATCCGTGAAGAGGATGTGGTGCCGTCGATCGTGGATGTACACCCGTCCGCGAACTGGTTTGAACGCGAAGTCTTTGACATGTTCGGCATCATCTTCTCGGGCCATCCCGACCTGCGCCGGATCCTGACCGACTATGGCTTCCGCGGCCACCCGCTGCGCAAGGATTTCCCGACCACCGGTTATACCGAAGTGCGCTACGACGAAGAGCTGAAGCGCGTGGTTTATGAACCGGTGAAGCTGGTTCAGGAATACCGCCAGTTCGACTTCATGTCGCCGTGGGAAGGGGCCAACTACATCCTGCCCGGTGACGAAAAAGGTTCCGAGAAAGGGGAGGCGAAGTGATGGACGGCTCCAAAGGTTTTGATGACGCCCTGACCGGCGAACAGAAGATCCGTAACTTCAACATCAACTTCGGCCCGCAGCACCCTGCGGCGCACGGTGTTTTGCGTCTGGTGCTGGAGCTGGACGGTGAGATTGTCGAGCGTTGCGACCCGCATATCGGCCTGTTGCACCGCGGCACCGAAAAGCTGATGGAAAGCCGCACCTATCTGCAGAACCTGCCGTATCTCGATCGCCTCGATTATGTGGCGCCGATGAACCAGGAACACGCATGGTGTCTGGCGATTGAGAAGCTGACCGGCGTGGAAGTGCCGCGCCGCGCCCAGCTGATCCGCGTGTTGTTCTGCGAAATTGGCCGGGTGCTGAACCACCTCCTGAACGTGACCACCCAAGCGATGGACGTTGGCGCGCTGACGCCGCCGCTTTGGGGGTTCGAAGAGCGTGAGAAGTTGATGGTGTTTTATGAACGTGCATGCGGTGCACGTCTGCACGCCAACTACTTCCGCCCCGGCGGTGTGCATCAGGACATCACCGACAAGCTGATCGATGACATTGAAGAATGGTGCATCGAGTTTCCTGCCGTGCTGGAAGACATCGACGGGTTGCTGACCGAAAACCGGATCTTCAAACAGCGTAACGCCGATATTGGTGTGGTCACTGAACAGGAAATCCTCGATTGGGGCTTCTCAGGCGTGATGGTACGCGGCTCGGGCCTGGCATGGGACCTGCGCCGGGCGCAGCCTTATGAATGCTATGATGAGTTTGAGTTCCAGATCCCGGTTGGCAAAAACGGCGACTGCTATGACCGTTACCTCTGCCGCATGGAAGAGATGCGCCAGTCGGTTTCGATCATCCGTCAGGCTATTGTCAAACTGCGCGAAACCCCCGGTGACGTGCTGGCCCGTGGCAAGCTGACCCCGCCGAAACGTGGTGAGATGAAAACCTCGATGGAGGCGCTGATCCACCACTTCAAACTCTACACCGAAGGCTTCCATGTGCCGGAAGGTGAGGTTTACGCGGCGGTTGAAGCTCCGAAGGGTGAATTTGGCGTTTTCATCAAATCTGACGGCACCAACAAACCCTACCGCGCCAAGCTGCGCGCGCCGGGCTTCCTGCATCTGCAGGCGATGGACCACGTGGCCACCGGCCACCAGCTGGCGGATGTGGCCGCGATCATCGGCACCATGGACGTTGTGTTCGGGGAGATCGACCGCTGATGCGTTTTGCACCGTTTCAGGCAAACACAGATAAGGCTGGCGCAATTTCTGCGCCGGTCCCGTCTGCCTGTGCGGTTTTTTCTGCAAACTCTTCGCCCAAGGCGCGCAAACAGGGACAATTTTCCCCTGCGCCTCGGGCTATGCTTTTCCCAAATCCATTTTTTCAAAGAGGTGACATCATGAAGGCAATTTCCGCCCTGTTCTTGTCCGCTGCTCTGGCGCTGCCCACCATGGCGGCGGCTGAGGTGAGCGAAGACCGTGTTCTGGAATTCATTGAGGTGATGGTCGCAAATGACTGCGTCCTGCCCGAAGACAAAGCCGCCGACGTGCTCCCCGCGAACGGGTTTGAGCGGGATGAGGCCGGTGCCATCGTCAAACATCTGCGTGGTGAGGGCCGGATGAACCGTGCCAAGCGCACGATCTACCTGACCGGCCCTGAGTGCGAGAGCCCGGAGGCGGTGCGCGCTGGCGCGCTGCAGGTGCTGAAGAAAAACGACTGCAAGGTCAGCCTTGAGGAATTCAAATCCGTTTTCAAGAAAAGCGGGCTGGAGCCGATGTTGGTCAAGCAGGAATTGCAGAAGATGGTCATGGGCGGCGAAGCCACCATGGGCGAAAATGACACCATCATGCTGAAGCCGGAGGTCTGTTCCTGATGTTGAAAAAGGGCGTTTTGACCACTGCTGTTCTTTCACTGCTGGCGGGCTGCGGCCTGCCGCAAGGGCTGTCGCTGCAAGACGTCCAAACCTACGAAACCGCGGTGGCCTCGATCGGCTGCGTCATGCGGACCGAAGCTGACTATCTGCCGGTGGAGCTGCAAACAGGCTTCACCCGGGAACAGGTTGTCGGCCTGACTGAATATGAACTCGCCACTGGCAAAGCCCAGAAGCTGGAAGACGGTGGCGTGCAACTTACGACCGGAGCCTGTGCCTGATGCTACGCCGTCTCTACCACGAACAGCCAGAAAGCTTTGCTTTCACTGCCGAAAACCAGAAATGGGCTGAGGCACAGATCACCAAGTACCCGGCTGGCCGAGCGCAATCGGCTGTGATCCCGCTGTTGTGGCGCGCGCAGGAACAAGAGGGCTGGTTGACCCGCCCGGCGATTGAATATGTCGCTGACATGCTGGGCATGGCCCATATCCGCGCGTTTGAGGTGGCATCCTTCTACTTCATGTTCCAGCTGACCCCGACCGGGTCGATCGCGCATGTTCAGATCTGTGGCACGCTGTCGTGCATGATCTGCGGTGCCGAAGATCTGATTAAGGTCTGCCAGGAACAGATTGCGGAGAAGCCGTTCACCCTGTCTGAAGACGGTGCCTTCACCTGGGAAGAGGTGGAATGCCTTGGCGCCTGCGCCAACGCGCCGATGATCCAGATCGGCAAAGACTATTACGAAGACCTGACCGCCGACCGCTTTGCTGAGATTCTGGCCGAGCTGCGCGCGGGCAAGGTGCCGGTGCCGGGACCGCAGAACGGCCGCTTTGCTTCTGAGCCGCTGTCGGGCCTGACCTCGCTGAAAGATTTCGACAGCGGTAAAACCAAATACAACGCCTCGGCGCAGCTGGCTGTGGATCTGGGCGAGACCGTCAAGCGGATTGACGGCACTGAGGTGCCGATCCTGACCCCTTGGATGAAGGGTAAGGACGCATCAGACGTGGCCGCGCCCGCAAATGGCAAGGTGGCCGATCCGGCGCCTGTGGCCAAACCGGCCCATGCACAGAAAGCCGAAGCTGACTCCAAGGCGGCCAAACCTGCCGCCAAAGCTGAAGCCAAATCCGAAGCCGTGGCAGAGGTTGATGAGGCTGAGCCAGAGGTGTTGACCGCCGCCCGTTCAGAAGGCGCAGATGATCTGAAGAAAATCAGCGGTGTTGGCCCCAAGCTGGAGCAGACACTGAATGAGCTGGGCTTCTTCCACTTTGATCAGATCGCCAAATGGACCGAGGCTGAGATCCAGTGGGTCGACAACCGTCTGAAATTCAAAGGCCGCATCACGCGGGATGACTGGATCGGCCAAGCGGCTGAACTGGCCAAGAAAGACTGAGGGTAACACGTTGAGCGAACAGAAAGATGCAGAACTGGCACGCAAGGGGCGCATCACCTCACTGGTGATTGCGGGCACCGCGCTGTTCTGGATTGTGGCGTCATTTGTCGGCGGGTGGCTGGAATTGCCCAACCGCACGCGCGCCCTGTTCGATCTGGTCGCTTTGGCGGGGTTCATCTACGCCATTGTGATGATTTTCCAAATCTGGCGTCTGCGTCAAAGCAACGACCAGAACAGCAAAGGGTAACGGGATGCTGAAGGACCAAGACCGTATCTTTACCAACCTGTACGGCATGCATGACCGTACATTGGCAGGTGCAAAGGCACGGGGCCATTGGGATGGCACCGCCGGCATTATCCAAAAGGGCCGCGACTGGATCGTGGACCAGATGAAGGCCTCTGGCCTGCGCGGCCGTGGCGGTGCGGGCTTCCCGACCGGTTTGAAATGGTCCTTCATGCCGAAGGAAAGCGACGGGCGCCCGGCCTATCTGGTCATCAACGCTGATGAATCCGAACCCGGCACCTGTAAAGACCGCGAAATCATGCGCCATGATCCACACACCCTGATTGAGGGTGCGCTGGTTGCCTCTTTCGCGATGAATGCACATGCGGCCTATATCTACATTCGCGGCGAATACATCCGTGAACGCGAAGCGCTGCAGGCCGCCATTGATGAAGCCTATGACGCAGGCCTTCTGGGTAAAAACGCTGCTGGCTCGGGCTGGGACTTTGACCTTTATCTGCACCACGGGGCAGGCGCCTATATCTGTGGTGAGGAAACCGCCCTGATCGAAAGCCTTGAGGGCAAGAAGGGCATGCCACGGATGAAACCGCCGTTCCCGGCAGGCGCGGGCCTTTATGGCTGCCCGACCACGGTGAACAACGTGGAATCCATTGCCGTTGTGCCGACCATCCTGCGCCGTGGCCCGGAATGGTTTGCTGGTTTCGGCCGTCCCAACAACGCGGGCACCAAACTGTTTGCGATCTCAGGTCACGTCAACAACCCTTGTGTGGTTGAAGAGGCGATGAGCATCAGCTTTGAAGAGCTGATTGAAAAGCATTGCGGCGGCATCCGCGGCGGCTGGGACAATCTGCTGGCGGTGATCCCCGGTGGCTCCTCGGTGCCTTGTGTGCGCGGTGAAAACATGCGCGATGCGATCATGGACTTTGACTACCTGCGCAACGATCTGGGCTCGGGCCTGGGGACAGCGGCGGTCATCGTGATGGATAAGCAGACCGACATCATCAAAGCGATCTGGCGCCTGTCCAAGTTCTACAAACACGAAAGCTGTGGCCAGTGCACACCGTGCCGCGAAGGCACCGGCTGGATGATGCGGGTGATGGACCGCCTGGTGAAAGGCGAAGCGGAGATCGAAGAGATCGACATGCTGTGGGATGTGACCAAACAGGTCGAAGGCCACACCATCTGCGCCCTTGGCGATGCGGCAGCCTGGCCGATCCAGGGCTTGATCCGCAACTTCCGTGATGAAATTGAAGACCGTATTAAGGCTCAGAAAACCGGCCGTCGTTCGGCCATTGCAGCGGAGTAATTTGAAATGCGTAACGTGATCCTTTGTGTAATGGGGGCGGCTCTGCTGAGCGGCTGCAGCTGGGCGAAAAACGTCCAAAGCTCGAAGAATCGCGTCTATTTCGAAAACCTCTACTTCCCGGCACGCCTGTCGACGACCAGTGATGACAAGCAGAGCTTCACCGTTTCCGTCGACCGGATCGATCAGGGTCTGGCCCCCGCGCGTGAGGCGGGCCGCTATGAGGCGACCAAATACTGCGTTGCGACCTACGGCAAATCGGATGTGGCCTGGGTTGCAGGCCCGGATGCGCCGGACAGTGAACTGCGCATCGTTGAAGGCCGTTTGCAGTTCGAAGGGCGCTGCGACGTATGATCGATTTCGCCATCATATCAGGGCTTTGCGCGATGTGTTATTGCATATCAAGCGCCTGCGCCCGCATCTCTAACGCGACGGGAAGCCTTTCGGCCGCCCCGGTTTCGCGTGAGTACAAAGGAGATGCCCCATGCGTATGATGATGACTGTCGTTGCCCTGTCCCTGGTTCTGAGTGCGGCGGCCAGCCATGCCACCGCCAAACCGCCGCTGCGGGATGTGGCTGAGATTGACAGCAACATGCTCTGGGTCGCGCTGGCGATTGAGATCTCTGACAAATGTGATGAGATCGATGCCCGCACCTTCAAAGGGCTGACCTTCCTCAATTCATTGCGCAACCGGGCCAAGGCGCTTGGCTACAGCAATGATGAAATCAAAGCCTATGTCGACAGCGACACCGAAGAGGCCCGGATCCGGTCCATCGGTGAGGCATATGTAAAATCCAAGGGGTTGAACCCCGCCCAATCTGCTGACCTGTGCAGCCTCGGCCATGCCGAGATTGCTGCGAGCAGCCAGATTGGAGTCCTGTTGAAAGCCAAGTGAGGCAAGATGTCCGACCTACGCAAAATCGTCATTGATGATCAGGAAATCGAAGCAGACGGGGCCATGACCCTGATCCAGGCCTGTGAACAGGCCGGGGTTGAGATCCCGCGGTTCTGCTACCATGAACGTCTGTCGATTGCGGGCAACTGCCGCATGTGTTTGGTCGAAGTTGTTGGGGGACCGCCGAAACCGGCGGCCTCCTGTGCGATGCAGGTGCGTGACCTGCGTCCTGGCCCCGAAGGCCAGCCGCCGGTGGTGAAAACCAATTCGCCGATGGTGAAAAAGGCGCGCGAAGGGGTGATGGAGTTCATGCTCATCAACCACCCGCTGGACTGCCCAATCTGCGACCAGGGCGGCGAATGCGACCTGCAGGATCAGGCGATGGCCTATGGCATGTCGGGCAGCCGTTTCCGCGAAGGCAAACGCGCGGTGGACGATCTGGATCTGGGCCCGCTGGTGTCGACCGCGATGACCCGTTGCATCAGCTGCACCCGTTGTGTGCGTTTCACCACCGAGGTGGCCGGCATCACCCAGATGGGCCAGACCGGTCGTGGCGAAGATGCTGAGATCACTAGCTATCTGAACGAAACGCTGGACAGCAACCTGCAGGGCAACATCATTGATCTGTGTCCGGTGGGGGCGCTGACCTCGAAACCCTATGCCTTCACCGCCCGCCCGTGGGAGCTGACCAAAACCGAAAGCATCGATGTGATGGATGCGCTGGGGTCCAACATCCGTGTGGACACCAAGGGCCGCGAAGTGATGCGGATCCTGCCGCGCAACCATGATGGCGTGAACGAGGAATGGATTTCCGACAAAACCCGGTTTGTCTGGGACGGTCTGCGCCGCCAGCGTCTGGATGTGCCTTACATCCGTGAAAACGGCAAGCTGCGCAAAGCCACCTGGGGCGAAGCGCTGGCTGCCGCCGCAGCAGCGATGAAGGGCAAGAAGGTCGCTGGTCTGATCGGTGATCTGGTGCCTGTTGAGGCCGCCTTTGGCCTGAAAAACCTGATCGAAGGCCTGGGCGGCAATGTGGAATGCCGCACCGACAAGGCGCGCCTGCCGATTGATAGCCGCTTCGGCTATGTCGGCAACGCCACCATCGAAGACATTGATGACGCCAAATTCATCCAGCTGATCGGCACCAACCCGCGCGAAGAAGCGCCGGTGCTGAATGCCCGGATCCGCAAGGCCTGGCTCAACGGTGCCAACATTGGCCTCGTCGGCGAAGCCGTTGATCTGACATATGAATACGCCCATGTGGGCACCGATCGCGCGGCGCTGGACAGCATCGTGGGCCGGGACTACGGCGCGGTGAAAGATGCCCCATCGGTGGTGATCGTGGGGCAGGGCGCCCTGCGCGAAGCTGATGGTCTGGCGGTTCTGGCAGCTGCGCAGAAGCTGGCCGAAGATACCGGGTCCAAGCTGATGGTACTGCACACCGCTGCCGCCCGTGTGGGCGCGATGGACGTGGGCGCCGTGACCGAAGGTGGGGTTGAGGCCGCAACCAACGGGGCAGAGGTGATCTACAACCTTGGCGCCGATGAGGTGGAAATCGATGCGGGTGCCTTTGTGATCTATCAGGGCAGCCACGGCGATCGCGGCGCTCACCGCGCCGATGTGATCCTGCCCGCCGCCGCCTATACCGAGGAAAACGGTCTGTTCGTGAACACCGAAGGCCGCCCGCAACTGGCACTTCGCGCTGGTTTTGCACCGGGTGAGGCGAAAGAAAACTGGGCGATCCTGCGGGCGCTGTCGGCAGAACTGGGCGCGGCTCAGCCTTGGGACAGCCTGGCCCAGCTGCGTCAGGCGCTGGTTGCGGCTGTGCCGCATCTGGCCAAGGTGGATCAGGTTGTTGAAAACGAATGGGTCTCGCTGCCGCTGGACAAGCTGGGCAAGGCTGATTTCGTCAACGCGGTCAAAGACTTCTACCTGACTAACCCGATCGCCCGCGCCTCCAGCCTGATGGCGGAACTGTCGGCCGGCGCAAAAGCGCGCGGCGTACAGCAGGTGGCGGCTGAGTGATGATCCGCACCGCGATCATATCCCTGACAGCGGCACTGGCCGTTGCCGGTTGCGAGACCTCGCAGCCTGAGTTGGAGGCCTTCAGCCCCGGCTATCAGGGTGTGGACACGCGGCTGCTGGAAGGCGATCTGGTCAGCTTCCTCGTCGCGATGGACGGGGCACGCGGACCGACGGATGTAGAGGATTATGCGCAATGTGCAGCCGCACAATACACGCTGATCCGTGGATTTAGTTTCGCGCGGCACGTCCGCACGAATGTTGAGCAACAGGGCGGCCTGTGGCGGGCGGATGCGGTTTACACCATCTCCCCCGACTTGCCGCGCGGCGCCAAAACGATCGATGCGGAAACCGTCGTCGATCACTGCGTCGAAAACGGAATACCGACGGTGTGAGGACCTAATGGCAGAGTTTTTTACCACCCCCTTCGGAATAGCGATCATCATCGTGGCCCAGTGCCTGGCCGTGGTGGCCTTTGTGATGATCTCGCTGCTGTTCCTGGTTTACGGGGACCGGAAAATCTGGGCCGCCGTGCAGATGCGCCGCGGACCGAACGTGGTGGGCGCCTTTGGCTTGCTGCAATCGGTGGCGGATGCGCTGAAATATGTGGTGAAAGAAGTGGTGGTGCCCGCAGGCGCGGACAAGCCGGTCTTCTTCCTGGCGCCGATGCTGAGCTTTGTTCTGGCGATGATCGCTTGGGCGGTGATCCCGTTCAATGACGGCTGGGTGCTGAGCGACATCAACGTTGCGATCCTCTTTGTCTTCGCGGTCTCCTCGCTTGAGGTTTACGGTGTGATCATGGGCGGCTGGGCGTCGAACTCAAAATACCCGTTCCTCGGCTCGCTGCGCTCTGCGGCGCAGATGATTTCCTATGAGGTGTCGCTGGGTCTGATCATCATCGGCATCATCATCTCGACCGGTTCGATGAACTTCGGGGACATCGTGCGTGCGCAGGATGGTGACTACGGCTTCTTCAGCTGGTACTGGCTGCCGCATTTCCCGATGGTCTTCCTGTTTTTCATCAGCTGTCTGGCGGAAACCAACCGTCCACCGTTCGACCTGCCCGAAGCGGAATCCGAACTGGTGGCCGGCTATCAGGTGGAATATTCGGCAACGCCGTTCCTGCTGTTCATGGCGGGCGAATATATCGCCATCTTCCTGATGTGCGCGCTGGTCTCGCTGTTGTTCTTCGGCGGCTGGCTGTCGCCGATTCCCTTCCTGCCGGATGGTCCGCTGTGGATGGTCGGCAAGATGGCGTTCTTCTTCTTCATCTTCGCAATGGTGAAGGCGATCACCCCACGCTACCGCTATGACCAGCTGATGCGCATTGGTTGGAAAGTGTTCCTGCCGCTGTCACTGGCCTGGGTGGTGATCGTCGCATTCCTAGCAAAATTCGAAGCCTTCGGCGGCGCCTATGCCCGCTGGGCGATTGGGGGCTAAAAGATGGGTATCGATATTCAGGTTTTCAAGCAACTTGTGGAGCTATCGGCTAAACGTAAAACATCGGTTTCCCCACTTTCTTTGGGACGACAGAGTTTTCATGTCAGGCCCGATCAAGAAGATCTAGCAAATCAGTGTTTGCGGTTGCATGGATATGATGAACTATCTGTCTCGTCGTTACGGCAGCAGGATGGTTTTTCGGAGAGGTTTTTCGAAACGCTAGGTTTCGGTTCAATGCAATCTGCTGATTATAGCGACTATGAGAAACCCTCTTTCGTAGTTGATCTCAACAAACCGGTTGATCAGTCGCTGCATTCAAAATTTGATTTCATTTTTGATGGCGGAACCATTGAGCACGTGTTTAACGTGCCCGTTGCGTTTGCCAGTGTCTTTGACATGCTACAACCCGGGGGCACCTTTGTCACTGTAAATGGCTTGAACAGTTTCTGGGCGCACGGCATGTACCAATTTGGCCCGGAGTTGATCTATTCATATTGGAAACGTGCAAAGGGGTGTGTTGTGGAGCGGTGTCGTGCAGTTCCAACAAACCCTGACTTCCGGTCCATCGATCTTCCGGATCCTGAGGATGTTGGGGGCAGGCTGCAACATCTGCATTCTACGTTTCCCAAAGGCAGCGTCTATCTCTATGCGGAAATAAGAAAAGGTGTTGATACAACGCTGAAAACTCAAACTGAAGCTTATCAAAGCGACTATGTTAGCACCTGGAAAAGCAAAGGTGAGGGTGCATGATTTTGAAGGTGTTCTGGTGAACGGGGGAACTGAACTTGGCAAACGTCGATTACAAACGCGCTGCGGGCTACTTCCTGCTGTCGGATTTCATCAAAGGGTTCAAATTGGGGCTGAAGTACTTCTTCGCACCCAAATCCACCCTGAACTACCCGCATGAAAAAGGGCCGCTGTCGCCCCGTTTCCGCGGGGAACATGCGCTGCGCCGCTACCCCAATGGGGAAGAGCGCTGCATCGCCTGTAAACTGTGCGAAGCGATCTGCCCGGCGCAGGCGATCACCATCGACGCGGAACCGCGCGATGACGGGTCGCGCCGGACCACCCGCTATGATATCGATATGACCAAATGCATCTACTGTGGTTTCTGCCAAGAGGCCTGCCCGGTGGATGCCATTGTGGAAGGTCCGAACTTTGAGTTCGCTACCGAAACCCGCGAAGAACTGTTCTACGACAAGGCCAAGCTCCTTGAGAACGGTGAGCGGTGGGAAGCTGAAATCGCACGCAACTTGGAACTGGATGCGCCCTATCGTTAAGGGCGCCGCGTAAGGGGTATAGATCATGGGCGCTTGGGGCGTAGGCACATTTGAAGATGACACTGCTCTCGACTGGATCGAAGAGGAGTATTCCGCTGCGGGCGTCGAAGCGGTGCGCAGCGCCCTTCAGGATGTGATCGACCTGGAGCCGGGTGACTATATCGAAATGGACCTGGGCACCGCAGTCCGCGCCGCCGCTGAAATTGTGGCCTTGGCCTTTGATGCCGGCGGTGAGCTGGGCTCGGACGTTGCTGAAACGGTTGGCGAACATTCCGAACAGGTTGCCGAACATGACGACCTGCCGGCACTGGCGCTGGTGGCTTTGGCCCGGATCAGCGGCGAGGCCTCGGAATTGGCTGAGCTTTGGGCCGAGAGCGGCGACAGCAGCGGCTGGGAAAATGCCATGGCGGATCTGACCGCCCGGCTGGAAGGGGTCAAATGAGCGACAGCAAATCCCCCTTTGAGCTGATGATGGCGCAGATGAGTGCGCAGGCGCAGACCATGGCCAAGGCAATGAACCCGGCGCTGGAAAGCTTTTCGCCCACCGAAGCCTTCAAAGGGTTTGAGGCGCTTTGGCCCACCATGCCCAAGGAATTCATGGAGATGACCTTTGGCAAGGGGATCAGCACTGACGGTCTGGATGCCAAGACGCGGCTTCTGTTGACGCTGGCCGGGCTGACCATGCAGGGCGCGCAAAACGAAACAGGCTTGCGGATGACAGTGCGCCACGCGCTGGAAGCCGGGGCCACCGAAGACGAAATCGCCGAGACCATCGCCCAGATGTCGATGTTTGCCGGCATACCCGCCATGACCAAGGCAATGGACTGTGCCCGCGAAGTCATGGCTGACAAAGAGGACAAAGAGACATGACGATTGCAGCACTGGCATTCTACCTGTTCGCAATCTGCGCCGTCACCGGCGGGCTGTTCACCGTGATCAGCCGCAACCCGGTGCATTCGGTGCTGTGGTTGATCCTGGCCTTCCTTAGCTCGGCGGGGCTGTTTGTGCTCCTCGGGGCCGAGTTCGTGGCGATGCTGTTGATCATCGTCTACGTGGGGGCGGTCGCGGTTCTGTTCCTCTTTGTGGTGATGATGCTGGACGTTGAATTTGCCGAACTGAAGGCGGAGATGGCGAAATACATGCCCATCGCGCTGCTGATCGGTGTGGTTCTGCTGATGCAGTTTGGCCTGGCCTATGGCGCCTGGGACTATGCGGAACACGCGATGGACAACCGCGCCGCAGTTGCCCCGGCGGATATGCAGAACACCGCCGCACTGGGTGTGCTGATCTACGACAAATACTTCCTGCTGTTCCAACTCTCCGGTCTGGTTCTACTGGTCGCGATGATCGGGGCGATCGTGCTGACCCTGCGCCACCGCACCAACGTCAAACGCCAGAACGTGCTGGCCCAGATGTGGCGTGACCCGGCCGAGGCGATGGAACTGAAAGACGTCAAACCGGGGCAGGGCCTGTAATGGCCTGGTGGGGTTGGCTTGCAATAACTGTGGCGCTGGTCGCCGCAATAAAAACGACCGCTAAGAAAGAGGGGCGGACATGATTGGACTTGAACATTACCTGACGGTGGCCTCGGCGCTGTTCGTCATCGGCATCTTCGGTCTCTTTCTGAACCGGAAAAACATCATCATCCTGTTGATGAGCATCGAATTGATGCTCCTGTCGGTGAACATCAATCTGGTGGCCTTCTCCAGCTTCCTTGGCGATTTGGTCGGGCAGGTCTTCACATTGTTTGTGCTGACCGTTGCGGCCGCTGAGGCGGCGATTGGCCTGGCGATCCTGGTCTGCTTCTTCCGCAACCGCGGCACCATCGCGGTGGAAGACGTTAACGTGATGAAAGGCTGAGCCAGATGGAAAAGATTATCCTCTTTGCACCCCTCATTGGGGCGCTCATTGGCGGTTTCGGCTGGCGCATCATCGGTGAGAAGGGCGCGCAGTTCGTCACCACCGGTCTGCTGTTTCTGGCCGCGCTGCTCAGCTGGATCGTATTTCTGACGCATGATGCGTCGGTGATCGAGCAGATCCACATTCTGGACTTCATCCAATCCGGCACGCTGGACACCGCCTGGTCAATCCGTCTGGACCGGCTGACCTCAATCATGCTGGTGGTTGTGACCTCGGTATCGGCCTTGGTGCACCTTTATAGCTTTGGCTACATGGCCCATGACCATGCCTGGAAAGAGGGCGAGCACTACAAGGCCCGCTTCTTTGCCTATCTGTCGTTCTTTACCTTTGCCATGTTGATGCTGGTCACCTCGGACAACCTGGTGCAGATGTTCTTTGGCTGGGAAGGTGTGGGCGTTGCCTCCTACCTGCTGATCGGGTTTTACTACAAGAAACCTTCGGCCAATGCGGCGGCGATCAAGGCTTTTGTGGTGAACCGTGTCGGTGACTTCGGCTTCGCGCTGGGGATCTTTGGCCTGTTCCTGCTGACCGACAGCATTTCGTTTGACGTGATCTTTGCCCGCGCACCGGAACTTGCAGAGACCACCATCACCTTCCTGTGGACTGACTGGAAAGCCGCGAACCTTCTGGCCTTCCTGCTGTTCATCGGTGCGATGGGTAAATCAGCACAGCTGATCCTGCACACCTGGTTGCCCGACGCGATGGAAGGTCCGACCCCGGTGTCGGCGCTGATCCACGCAGCTACCATGGTAACCGCCGGTGTGTTCCTGGTCTGCCGCATGTCGCCGCTGATGGAATTTGCGCCCGAGGCCACGGCCTTCATCACCTTCCTCGGCGCCACCACAGCGTTTTTCGCCGCGACCGTTGGTCTGGTGCAGAACGACATCAAACGTGTGATCGCCTATTCGACCTGTTCGCAGCTGGGCTACATGTTCGTGGCGGCAGGTGTGGGCGTCTATTCGGTTGCGATGTTCCACCTGTTCACCCACGCCTTCTTTAAGGCGATGCTGTTCCTTGGCGCGGGCTCCGTGATCCACGGGATGCACCACGAACAGGACATGCGGAACTACGGCGGCCTGCGTAAGAAGCTGCCGCTGACCTATTGGGCGATGATGATCGGCACCTTGGCGATCACTGGCGTGGGTATCCCGCTGTCCGGCTGGATCGGCTTTGCCGGCTTTGCCTCAAAAGACGCTGTGATCGAAAGCGCCTACGTCGGCTCCGCTGGTGGCTATGCCTTCTGGATGCTGGTGATCGCTGCGCTGTTCACCTCGTTCTACAGCTGGCGCCTGATGTTCCTGACCTTCTTCGGCACCGCACGTGGCAACAAACACACCCACGACCATGCCCATGAAAGCCCGACCGTGATGTTGATCCCGCTGGGCGTTCTGGCGCTGGGGGCGATGTTTGCTGGTATGATCTGGTACGGCTCCTTCTTTGGCAAAACCAACGAAGTGGTGAAATACTTCGGTGGCCATTACACCGCCCCGGCAGAAGAGCTGGTGAAAGAAGTAGCCGAAGCCAACCCGAAAGCCTCCAAGCTGAAATACGTGATGGATGGTGCACCGGGTGAGGCGGCGATCTACATGGCGCCGGAAAACACCGTGCTGCACGAAGCCCACTATGTCCCGACCTGGGTCAAGCTGAGCCCGTTTGTGGCCATGGTGATCGGCCTTGTGGTGGCGCTGTGGTTCTACATCTGGACCCCGTCGATGCCCGCACGTGTGGCGGCGGCGAACCGTCCGCTGTACCTGTTCCTGCTGAACAAATGGTACTTTGATGAGATCTACGATTTCCTCTTTGTGAAGCCCGCACAGGCGCTGGGGCGTTTCCTTTGGAAACGCGGTGACGGCGTGGTCATCGATGGCTTCCTCAACGGTGTGGCCATGGGCATCGTGCCCTTCTTCACCCGCCTCGCGGGCAAGGCACAGTCTGGCTACATCTTCACCTATGCCTTTGCGATGGTGCTTGGCATCGTTGCACTGATCACCTGGATGACGCTCAGCGGAGGAGCGCACTAATGTCTGATAGCTTGCTCTCTCTGGTCACCTTTATCCCGGCGCTGGGGGCGGTCATTCTGGCCGTGTTCCTGCGCGGGTCCGATGCGCCTGCACAGCGCAACGCGAAATGGGTGGCGCTGGTGACCACATCGATCACCTTCCTGGTGTCGCTGTTCATCCTGGCCGAGTTTGACCCATCCAACACCGGGTTTCAGTTCGTCGAAAGCCGCGAATGGATCCTGGGCCTTAGCTACCGCTTGGGTGTGGATGGCATTTCCGTGCTGTTTGTCATGCTGACCACCTTCATGATGCCGCTTGTCATTTGGGCCAGCTGGGATGTGAAGAGCCGCGTCAAAGAGTATATGATCGCCTTCCTGCTGCTGGAGACCCTGATGCTGGGTGTCTTCATGGCGCTGGATCTGGTGCTGTTCTACCTGTTCTTTGAGGCAGGCCTGATCCCGATGTTCCTGATCATCGGCATCTGGGGCGGGGCCAACCGTATTTACGCTTCGTTCAAGTTCTTCCTCTACACTTTCCTTGGCTCGGTGCTGATGCTGGTGGCGATGGTGGGCATGTATGTGGATGCAGGCACCACCTGTATCGCAGCCTGTGGCGAGGCAACCTCGCTGATGACCCACTCGTTTGAGGCCGAAGGCTTTGAGGTGCTGGGCATCTATGTTGTCGGCGGTATGCAGACGCTGCTGTTCCTGGCTTTCTTTGCCAGCTTCGCGGTGAAAATGCCGATGTGGCCGGTCCACACCTGGCTGCCCGATGCCCACGTTCAGGCCCCAACGGCCGGTTCGGTGGTGCTGGCAGCGATCCTGCTGAAGATGGGCGGCTACGGCTTCCTGCGGTTCAGCCTGCCGATGTTCCCCATCGGCGCTGACGTGATGACACCGCTTGTTCTGTGGATGTCGGCGATTGCCATCGTCTACACCTCGTTGGTGGCGCTGGTGCAGGAAGACATGAAGAAGCTGATCGCCTATTCTTCCGTGGCCCACATGGGGTACGTGACTATGGGTATCTTTGCAGCCAACCAGCAGGGCATTGATGGCGCGATCTTCCAGATGATCAGCCACGGTTTCATCTCGGGCGCGCTGTTCCTCTGTGTTGGTGTGATCTACGACCGGATGCACACCCGTGAGATCGACGCCTACGGTGGTCTGGTCAACCGGATGCCGGCCTATGCGCTGATCTTCATGTTCTTCACCATGGCCAACGTCGGCCTGCCGGGCACCTCGGGCTTCGTCGGCGAATTCCTGACCCTGATGGGTGTCTTCCAGGTCAACACCTGGGTGGCCATGATCGCCACCTCGGGTGTGATCCTGTCGGCGGCCTATGCGCTGTGGCTTTACCGCCGCGTGGTGATGGGCGACCTGATCAAGGAAAGCCTCAAGACCATCAGCGACATGACCGTCCGCGAACGCGCGATCTTTACGCCGCTGGTTGTCATGACGCTGCTCTTGGGGGTCTACCCGCCACTGGTCACCGATATCATCGGCCCGTCGGTTGAGGCGCTGATCAACAACTACCAACTGGCCCTCGCGGAGGCGCCAAGCGCCACCGCCGTGGCCGTATCGCACTAACGGGAGCCCTGAGAGATGATCCAGGCTGATCTGAACATTATCCTGCCGGAAATCCTGCTGTCTGTTTACGCGATGCTGGGGCTGGTTTTTGCGGTCTACACCGGCAAGGACAAGCTGGGCCCGCTGCTGACATGGACCACCGCATTGGTCTTTGTGTTGCTGGCGGCATGGATTGGCATGTCGGGCAGCGGCAGCCACGTGGCCTTTGACGGCATGTACAATGACGATGCCTTTGCCCGCTTTGCCAAGGTTGCCATCCTGCTGAGCGCTGCGGCTATTCTGGTGATGAGCCAGGAGTATATGAGCCGCCGCGATATGCTGCGGTTTGAATATCCGATGCTGATGGCGCTGGCCGTTGTCGGCATGATGGTCATGGTGTCTGCCGGTGATCTGATGGCGCTGTATCTGGGGCTGGAACTGCAGTCGCTGGCGCTCTACGTGATCGCCTCGCTGCGCCGTGACAGCGTGAAATCCACTGAGGCGGGTCTGAAGTATTTTGTGCTGGGTTCGCTCAGCTCGGGCCTGCTGCTGTTCGGCTCGTCGCTGGTCTATGGTTTCTCGGGCACAACGCTGTTCTCGGGCATCATTGAGGCCGCTTCGGGCGGGCATGCCTCGCTGGGGCTGCTGTTTGGTCTGGTGCTGGTGATCTCGGGCCTGGCCTTCAAGATCTCGGCCGTGCCGTTCCACATGTGGACACCGGACGTTTACGAAGGCGCGCCGACCCCGGTGACTGCGTTTTTTGCCACCGCCCCCAAGATCGCCGCGATGGCGCTGTTTGCCCGGGTGCTGCATGACGCCTTTGGAGGTGTGACCAAGGACTGGCAACAGGTTGTGGCGCTTCTGTCGCTCTTGTCGATGTTCCTGGGCGCTGTGGCTGCGATTGGACAGACCAACATCAAACGCCTGATGGCCTATTCCTCGATCGCTCATATGGGCTATGCGATGATGGGTCTGGCGGCAGGCACGGCCTTTGGTGTGCAGGCGCTGCTGATTTACATGGTGATCTATGTCACCATGAACATCGGCACCTTCGCCTTTATCCTGACGATGGAGAAAGACGGCCAACCGGTCACCGATATCAACGCGCTGAACATGTATGCCAAACGTGAGCCGGGCAAAGCCCTGGCGATGCTGGTCCTTCTGTTCTCGCTTGCGGGTGTGCCGCCGATGGTGGGTTTCTTCGGCAAGTTCTACGTGCTGCAGGCCGCTTATGAGGCCGGTCTGATCTGGCTGGCGGTGCTGGGTGTTGTGGCCTCGGTCATCGGCGCCTTCTACTACCTGCGGATCGTCTACTACATGTACTTTGGTGATGAGAGCGAGGAGAGCCTCGACAGCGGTGCGCAGCCGGTGCTCTGGGGGCTGTTGATGGCCTCGGCCGTGATCATCGGTCTGGCCTGGCTGCCCGGTGTGAACCTGCTGGGGGTTGAAGCCTGGGCCGAAGCCGCCGCCGCGACGCTGGTCAACTAAGCGCTGCAGCCTTAAGCCGCAGGGTCAAGATGGCCCCGGACTTGCAAGATTTACGGGCGCGCGCGGGGACACTCGGGCGCGCCGCGTCATTTTCGCTGGGTTTATTGCCGCTGGCGCGGCATGCCTCCGGGGGGAGTATTTTGGGAACGATGAAAGGCAGACCTCATGCAGGATTGGCCGGACGGTTACGGAAAACGGGTGCTGGAAAGCATCGACAGCACCAACGCAGAGGCGGCACGGATCGCTGATCATCTGGCGGGGCCGGAGTGGATTTTGGCGCTGGAGCAGACCGCAGGACGTGGCCGGCGCGGCCGGGCTTGGGTCAATCCGGTGGGCAACTTTGCCGCCACGCTGGTGCTGCACCCGACAGAACCGCCCGAGGTGGTGGCGCTGCGCAGTTTCGTGGCCTCCCTGGCGCTTTATGATGCCTTTGTTGCCGTCACAGGGCGGCCACAGGGGCTGAGCCTGAAATGGCCCAATGACGTGTTGCTGAACGGTGGCAAGGTGGCGGGCATTCTGCTGGAAAGCGTCGGCATGGCGCGCGATATCCGCCACATCGGCATCGGGATCGGGGTGAACCTGAAAGAAGCCCCCGGCGCCGATCAGGTCGAGGAGGGCGCCTTGCGGCCGGTTTCACTGTTGTCAGAAACCGGGATCGCGGTGTCACCGGAGGAGTTTCTGGACGCGCTGGCCCCGGCCTATGCCCATCATGAGGCGCAGTTCCGCATCTACGGGTTTGAGCCGATCCGCGCCCTGTGGCTGGATCGTGCGGCCCGTCTGGGTGAGGTGATAACAGCACGCAGCATGCGCGATGAACGCACCGGCACCTTCGAGACGGTAGACGCGGCGGGCAATCTTGTCCTATCCACCGCAAAAGGTCGCGAAACCATCGCGGCCGCTGACATTTTCTTCTGAAGCATCCACGGGGGGCGTTCATGCTTCTGGCCATCGACTGCGGCAATACAAATACGGTGTTCTCAATCTGGGACGGGGAAAAATTCCTGTGCACCCTGCGCACCTCAACCCACCATGCCCGCACCGCGGATGCCTATTTCACCTGGTATTCGACGCTGATCAATCACTACGGCATCAAAGCCAAGATCACCGATGTGGTGATTTCTTCAACCGTGCCACGGGTGGTGTGGAACCTGCGTGTCTTTGCCGACCGGTTCTTTGGCTGTCGCCCGCTGGTGGTGGGCAAGCCCGATTGCCTGTTGCCGCAAACGCCACGAGTGGATCAGGGCACCCAGCCGGGGCCAGATCGTCTGGCCAATGCGGTGGCAGCTTATGAGCGCCATGGCGGCAATGCGGTTGTGGTTGATTTCGGCACCGCCACCAACTTTGACGTGGTGGCCGAGGATGGCGCCTATGTCGGCGGCGTGATTGCACCGGGGGTGAACCTCAGCCTTGAGGCGCTGCACTCCGGTGCGGCGGCGTTGCCGCATGTGGATGTCAGCCAGCCAGAGAAGGTCATTGGCACCAATACGGTCGGCTGCATTCAATCCGGGGTCTTTTGGGGCTATACCGGCCTGATCGAAGGCATCATTACGCGAATCAAGTCAGAATACGGTCATCCGATGAAAGTCATTGGCACTGGTGGTCTGGCCCCCTTGTTTGAGAAGGGCGATCACCTATTTGACACCATCGAGGATGACCTGACCATGCACGGCCTGACCGTGATCCACAAATACAATAAGGACCAAGGCAACATATGAGCAGCCAGCGCCTGATCTATCTTCCCCTCGGCGGCGCGGGGGAGATTGGAATGAACTGTTACGTCTATGGCTACGGCCCCAAGGATCAGGAACGCCTGATCCTTGTGGATCTAGGCGTGACCTTCCCGGATATGGACGGCACGCCGGGCGTGGACCTGATCCTGCCGGATATCGCCTGGCTGGAAGAGCGCAAGGATCGCCTTGACGCGATCTTCATCACCCATGCCCACGAAGACCATGTCGGCGCTGTGGGCCATCTTTATGAGCGTCTGGGCGCCCCGATCTATGCCCGGGCTTTCACCGCAAATATCGCGCGCCACAAGCTGGCAGAATATGGCTTTTCGGACAGCGTGCTGCGCACCGTCTCGCCCTTGCCGGAAAGTGTGAAGGTGGGTGATTTTGAGGTGGCCTTCCTGCCGATGTCACATTCGATCCCCGAAAGCTCGGCCTTGATCATCGACACACCCAAGGGGCGGTTGATCCACACCGGCGATTTCAAACTGGATAAGACCCCCATCGTGGGTGAGCCTTATGATCCTGACCTCTGGGCGACGGTGGCCAAGAAAGGTGTGAAAGCGCTGATCTGTGACAGCACCAACGTGTTCAGCCCGCAGCCCGGTCGCTCGGAAGCCTCCATCGGCGATGAGATCACTGCGCTGGTGGCTGAGGCGCCGGGCATGGTGGTAGCGACCACATTTGCCTCTAACGTCGCACGGGTGAAAACCCTGGCTGAGGCCGGGGTGCGGGCAGGGCGGTCGATCTGCCTGATGGGCCGGGCCATGCGCCGGATGATTGAGGCGGCAATCACTACGGGTGTGCTGGCTGACTTCCCCAAAGTGGTGTCCGCCGAAGAGGCCCGCGATATCCCGCGGGAAAACCTGATGCTCTTGGTGACCGGGTCACAGGGCGAACGTCGCGCGGCCTCGGCCCAGCTGGCCAATGGCAAATACAATGGCATCAGCCTGAAAGAGGGGGATATGTTCCTGTTCTCCTCCAAGACCATTCCGGGCAATGAACGCGGCGTGATCCGCATCATGAACCAATTCTCGGAGATGGGTGTTGATGTGGTGGATGATCACGGCGGGCGCTATCACGTTTCCGGCCACGCCAACCGCCCCGATCTGATTGAGATGCACAAGCTGGTGCATCCTGAGATGATCGTGCCGATGCATGGCGAACACCGTCACCTGCGGGAACATACCAAACTGGCCCAAAGCAACGGCTACCCTGCCACCATCGCGGTCAACGGCACCATGCTGGACCTGTCGGGGCCGGAGCCTAAGGTTTGCGACTATGTGGAAACTGGGCGCACTTATCTGGACGGCTCTGTGCAATATGGCGCGCTGGATGGCATCGTGCGGGACCGGATCCGCATGGCGCTGAACGGCCACGTGCTGGTCACTGTTATCCTGGATGAAGACAATGAGCCGCTGGGCGATCCATGGTGTGAGCTGAAAGGCCTCGCGGAAACCGGCAAGTCCAACGCGCCGCTGGTCGATGTGCTGGAGGAGGACCTCAATCAGTTCATGGGCCGTGCCGCGCAGCGGACGCTGGATGATGACGACAAGCTGGAAGATGAGCTGCGCAAGATCACCCGCCGTTCCGCCATGGGAGAGATCGGCAAGAAGCCAGAGGTCACCGTGGTCATCTCGCGCCTGTCGGCGTGAGGCGAATACCCTGAGGAAAAGAAAGGCGCTCCGAACGGGGCGCCTTTTTTGTTTGGGTGGAGCAATCACAACAATGCCAAATCTCTGATTTGGCAGCGCCCGAACCGCCCCCACGGGGCGGGCGCTTTGCTTCGCCCCTCGGTTCAGGCGCAGGTGATCGCAAGTGACCAAGCGGGCTTCGTTGGGCTCTACCCGTTGATTGCCACACCACGCCGACCTGCGAGGTCGGTGAAATATTGCCATGCCACACGACCTGACCGGGCCCCGCGGGTGGCCTGCCATTCGATGGCTTCCGCCCAGAGTGTCTCTTCGTCGATCTCCACCCCATAGGCCTTGCAGTAGCCACGGATCATGTCGAGGTAGTCATCCTGCGAACAGGGGTGGAAGCCCAGCCAGAGGCCAAAGCGATCCGACAGCGATACCTTCTCCTCAACCGCCTCAGAGGGGTTGATGGCGCTGGAGCGCTCGTTCTCGATCATATCACGTGGCATCAGGTGGCGGCGGTTGGAGGTGGCGTAGAACACCACATTGTCTGGCCGCCCTTCGATGCCGCCATCCAGAACCGCCTTCAGCGATTTGTAATGCTGGTCGTCATGGCCAAAGCTGAGGTCGTCACAGAACAGCAGGAAACGCGCCTCTGAAGTGCGCAGCAGGTTCATCAGCCGCGACACAGACGGCAGATCCTCGCGTTGAAGCTCCACGATTTTCAGGTCATGTCCCTGACGCAGCACCTCGGCGTGAATGGCCTTCACGATCGAAGATTTGCCCATGCCGCGCGACCCCCAGAGGAGGGCGTTGTTGGCAGGCAGACCTTTGGCAAACTGCAACGTGTTGGCCAGCAGGGTTTCGCGGGTGCGATCGACACCAACCAGCAGCGACAGATCCACCCGGTTGACCTTGGTCACTGGTTCCAGGCGGTCAGGGTCCACATGCCAGACAAAAGCATCCGCAGAGGCAAAGTCAGGTGCAGAAAGAGGCGCCGGAGCCATTCGCTCCAGCGCCTCTGCAATACGTTTTACGGTCTTTTTCACTTGTCGCTTTCCTTAGCGTTTTCTGCCTCATCGGCGTCAAACTCAGCCATCAGCGGATCGTCAAACTCTTCTTCGTCATCATAGTAACCCTCCGCCCGCAGCTGCGCTTCGCGTTTGGTTTCCACCCGGGCCACCAGGAAGATCGAAATCTCATAGAGGCCGTAAACAACGGTGAACAGGATCAGCTGTGTGGTCACATCCGGCGGGGTCACCAGCGCGGCGACGGTCAGGATGCCCACAACCGCATATTTGCGCGTGTTGCGCAGACCGGCGGCCGAGGCCAGACCGGCCTTGCCCATCAGGGTCAGCAGAACCGGCAGCTGGAAACACAGGCCAAAGGCCACGATCATCTTCAAGGTGATGTCGAGGCTTTCGTTAACCTTGCCGTTAAAGACAATGTCGATGCCTTCTTTGGCAGCTTCCATGGAACCTTCAACCTCTTCGCCAACCAAAATGGCCGACACAAAGGAGGGGAAATCTGCAAAGCCCAGGAAGAAGGCCATCGCCAGCGGGATCACCACATAATGCGAAAAGGCCGCGCCCAACAGGAACAACGCAGGCGATGCGATGAGGAAGGGCAGGAAGGCGTTTTTCTCATTCTTGTAGAGACCTGGCGCCACAAAGCGCCACAGCTGGTAGCCGATCACCGGGAAGGCCAGCGCCAGACCACCCACCATCGAGATGCGGATCAGGGTAAAGAAGTATTCCTGCGGGGCGGTGTATTGCATCACCGGATTGGGGTTGCCCAGATCCCGCATGGTTTTCTCAATCGGATCCAGCAGGAAGTCCAGCAGCTGCCCGCCAAAGGCAAAGCAGATCACCATACCAACGAGGAAGGCCAGCACAGACCGGATCAACCGGGTGCGCAGCTCGGCCAGATGCTCGATCAGCGGGGCGCTGGAATCCTCCAGCTCGTTAGAGTTGCTCATGGCTTATCCTTAGGCCTTGGTGTCAGGGTCTGCGTCGGCCGGTTTGGCGGCTTCGGCATCTGCGGCAGCCTCAGCGGCGGCAGCTTCCTGACGTTCTTGTGCCTTTTTGGCGGTGGCGTCGTGGATCTTGCGGGCCGCATCGGCGCGCTCATCAGACAGGGTGCCCTCGGCGTCAGGTTCCCATTTGGTGAAACTGTCGGTGGCTTCCTTGACCTTATCCATGCCGAATTGAGTGGGGTTGGTCGCCGCCTTCAGGCTTTGACTGACCTCTTTCATTCCGGATTCATCTGCGGCCTGATCCATCGCGCGGCTAAACTCACGCGCCATGCCTTTGGCTTTGCCGACGAAACGCCCGACTGAACGGAACAACATCGGCAGGTCTTTGGGTCCGACGACGATCAGCGCCACAATGCCGATCACCAGGAGTTCGGTCATGCCCAGATCGAACATGGCTTAGGCCTTGTCTTTTTCGGTCTCCGGGGTCACGTCTTTGGCAGCTTCGGCCTGGTCTTCCAGTTCCGCTTTGCCTTCGTTGACGCCGCGCTTGAACGAGGTGATGCCTTTGCCAACTTCACCCATCAGCGAGCTGATCTTGCCGCGACCGAAAAGCACCAGCACCACAACGGCGATCAGAAGAAGGCCGGGAAGGCCGATATTGTTCAGCATAGTGTCTCTCCCTTGCTACGGGTCCGCGCTGATCGGCCCCGTCGAAATTCACCTTCCGTATCTAATGGCTCAACCCCTCTGTTGGAAGGACCAATGCGCCGCATGGGCGGATTTTTCCTAGAACAGCGCAAATGCGCGGCCAAAACGCCTGTGGCGCTACCCAGAACTGCGTAGGAAATCGGGGTCAGTATGGCCCGTCAGGCGTTTTGGTGCGGAAAGACAAAGCAGCGGTCGCGGCGGAACATCAGCCACAAGGGGCGCCCCGGTTGCGGCAGGAACACGTTTGGCACCGTCGCTTTCAGGATGGAGCCATCGTAATCCATGCGGATTTCCACCAGGCTTTCCGATCCCATGAAACGGGCGCGCACCACCTCGCCACGGGCCGCGACACCGTTTTGCGGGTCCGGATCCGGGCCGGTGCCATTGCGATCAAATTCGATTTTCAGGTGCTGGGGGCGGATCACGATGTCCACCTCGCCGCCATCGGCCACACCGGGGGCCAGAAACTGGCCAAAGGGCGTTTCACAAAGCGCGCCCTGCACCTTGCCGCAGATCACGTTGATATCGCTGAAGAAAGAAACGGCCTGACGGTCCTTGGGGGCGTTGTAGATGTTATAGGGCGCGCCCTGCTGCACGATGCGACCGCCGCGCATCAGTGCAATTTCATCTGCCATGCGCATCGCTTCTTCCGGCTCATGAGTCACCAGCAGAACCGCCGCGTCTTCGGCTTTCAGCAGCTCCAGCGTCTGGTCGCGGATGTCATCGCGCAGCCGGTTATCAAGGCCCGAGAAGGGTTCATCCATCAACATGATCTTGGGACGTGGGGCCAGCGCCCGGGCCAGTGCCACACGCTGTTGCTCACCGCCGGACAGCAGGTAGGGATAGCCATCGATGAAGCGGCGCAGCCCGACCTTGTCCAAGAGTTCCTCAACACGGGCGCGCTTTTCCGCTTTGCTGCCTGACAGGCCAAAGGCAACGTTGTCGCCGACGGTCAGATGCGGAAACAGCGCGAAGTCCTGAAACATCAACCCGATGTTGCGCCGTTCTGGTGGGATGCGGAACACCGTGTCGCAGATCAGCTCACCATCGACGTAGATCTCCCCGCTGTCCTGCATCTCCACGCCAGCGATCATCCGCAGCGTGGTGGATTTCCCGCACCCCGAAGGGCCCAGCAGGCAGGTCACCTGACCCGGCATCACCGACAGCGAAACGTCATCCACCACGCGGGTCCCGCCGAAACTGCGAATGAAATTGCGAACTTCGAGGCGGGGCGTGGCGGCGGACAAGGCAGTTCCTTGGGCAATAGCGTGAGGCACAGTGGCGATCGGATCAAATAGATCGGCGTTTTTCGACCCTTAGCAACCCGCACGGCTTGGCACAAGGGATCAGCAGCAGGGTGCGGCGCCTTGGGCCAGATCGCGTTCAAACGGGCTTTCACCGCCACAACCTTCGAAGATTCCGTAATGGGTTGAGAAATCCCCGATGAAGGTGAAATGTTCAGCCAGTCGGGTTTCGGCCAGCATTTTCCACGTGTTGCCACAGACGGGGAAGACCTTGCCGGCCTCAATCACATGGTGGTCATCCAGGACGAACTGATGGGGCGCGTGGGGCAGGGTGCCTTTGTAGATCACCGCCTGACCGTAGTCTTCGCAGGCGGTTTCCAGCCCGTCGAGTTTGAACAGACGGTAGGTGGCTGAGGTGAAGGAAAGCGGGGCAACTCGCTCCTCCAGAACCGGGTTTTCAATGGTCAGCGGGCGATGTGTCACCAGACGGGGATCGTCAAAGCCTGCACGGCGGGCAAAGCTGAGGAAATCGTTCCAGTAAAGGGCGCCGGACAGGCATTCGCCATAAAGCACCTCATCCTCGGCCATAGCTTTGGGAACGCGACGATCCGCATAGACATCGGCAAAATACATCTCCCCACCGGGTTTTAGCAGGTGATAGGCGCCGTTCAGCACCGCCTGTTTGTCGGTCGCCAGATTGACCACACAGTTTGAGACGATCACGTCAAAGCTGCCTGGCTCCAGCCCCAGCTGATCCAATTTTTCAATGAAGCCTTCGCGGAAATCGACATTGGCATAGCCAAAACGCTCAGCGTGCCAGTCCTGATGGTCTCGGGCGACGGCCAGCTGTTCTGCCGTCATATCGACGCCGACAACCTCACCCTTGGGGCCGACCAGCTGGGCCAGCGCGTAGACATCGCGGCCCGCACCGCAGCCCAGATCCAGCACCCGCGCGCCTTCCAGACCTTCGGGCATCACCAGACCGCAGCCATAGTAGCGGGTCAGCACCTCATCATGCACGTTGCGCAGCACATCTTTGACGTATTGCGGCATTTCGGCCGGGCTGCAGCAGGCGTTGGTCTGCAGATCATCGCTGCCCTGCAGGACTTTGCCGTAATAGTCCTGAACGTTTTCGTGTTTCATGGTGCTCCCCCGAAAGTCTTGTGCTCAGAAGGGGATAAAGCGGGGACTTGAGGCGGGCAATCACCTGTTGCCGCGCCTCACGCGATTGTGGGGAAATGTCAGACGGGGGGCGGGGGATTAGGCGATCAGCTCAAACCCGGTTTCTGCGATTATGCGACCGTTCACCTGCAACTCCACCCGATGCGGCCCGGGATGCAGGGTGAAGGTGGAGGCATTGCCTTTCAGCTTGTGGGCCTTTTTTAGCACCAGCGGTTTGCCCGCCTGCAATTTGGCCTGCTTCAACTTATGCACCTTGCGCCCGGTTTTGCCGCCGGGGCGGTGGAAGTGCAGCACGTAGTCCACAAGGACCGGCACCGTTTCCGGACTGTTGAGCGTGACCTCCAGCGTGACCGCCGTGTCAATTTTGACCGGATCCGGTGTGGCCGTGATCTGACCCGTGACCGGGGCGTCAGCGCGAAACCCCAGCAGTGCCATGGCCCGCGGATCGCCAGCCTTGATCAGGTTACGCAGCGCATGTTTGGTCAGCCATTCGCGTTCTTTCGGCTGTTGAGCAGCTTGGCCATCCCAGGCCTCAAGCTGATCCATCATTTCTGCAGGATGCAGGGCCGCCAGATCGTTCAGGTGATTGGCAACCGACCGGGTCACATAGCGGGTGGGATCGCTGTGCAGCTGATCCAGAAACGGCAGGGGCCGCAGAGGATCCATTGCCACCTTCTGGCCCCAGGGCAGACGCGGCCGGGTGCCTTCGCTGACCAAGCGGCGCAGGTGATAGTGGTCTGAGGTGACCCAGCCCTCCATCGCGGCGATCACCTGATCCTCCCACGTGTTCAGGAAGGGGCGGATCGCAAATTCCATCGAGAAACGTGTTGTGACCTCCGCCAACATCGGCAGTGAGGTCTGCGGCGCCTCTAGGCCGCGTTCGGCAATGAAATCCCCGATGGGGGCAAAGATGAAATCGCCAAAATCATCATCAGACAATGTGGGATCGCAGGGCGCGGGCAGGGCGGCGGCGATGATATCGTAGCTGTGTTGCAGGTCCGCGGGCAGTTTGGCGCCCAGCACCCGTGCAATCAGCTGTTGGCGTTGCTTCAGCTCCAGCGGCAATAAGTCTGCCATAACGTCCGCCACGAAGCCGTCCCGGTCAAACCCGTCCCAGGCTCTGGCAAAAAGGTCGCCCAGATAGGCGACCTTTTCGGCGTTGAACAAATGGTCTTTCAGCGAAAACGCTTCGGCCATTTGGCCCTCCTCCGTTTTGGGTGGCTTACATCACCTGGTTGGCAGCGCCGCCATCCAGCAGGATGTTCTGACCAATCATGAAGCCCGCGTGCTGCGAACACATGAAGGCACAGGTCTGACCAAACTCTTCCGAGGTGCCGTAACGGCCGGCCGGAATGGTTGCGGCGCGCTGGGCCTTCGCCTCATCCATCGAAATGCCCTGTTGCTGGCTGACGCCAGAATCCAGCGCCACGGCGCGGTCGGTGGCATGGATGCCGGGCAGCAGGTTGTTGATGGTCACGCCTTTGCCTGCGACCTGACGGGCGGTGCCAGCCACATAGCCGGTCAGACCGGCGCGTGCCGAGTTCGACAGGCCCAAAACAGGGATCGGCGCCTTGACTGAAACCGAGGTGATGTTGACCACACGGCCCCAGCCCCGCTCCATCATGCCGGGCACCAGCGCTTTGATCAGCGCAATCGGTGTCAACATGTTGGCATCCAGCGCTTTGATGAAATCTTCGCGGTCCCAATCCGTCCACATGCCGGGGGGCGGGCCACCGGCGTTGGTCACCAGAATGTCGACCTGACCGGCCACCTCCAGCAGCTGCGCCTGACCTTCAGAGGTGGTGACGTCGGTTGCGCAGGTCTCGACCTCAACGCCATATTTGGCGCGGATCTCTGCGGCGGTGGCCTCCAGGGCCTCACTGCCGCGGGCGTTCATCACCAGGTTGACACCAGCTTCGGCCAGCGCTTCGGCACAGCCGCGCCCCAGACCTTTGGAGGACGCGCAGACCAGCGCACTTTTGCCTGCAATGCCAAGATTCATAAAGTATTCTCCCTTGTGCCAATAAAATGGCGTTTCGTGGTACCGTTAAGTATAGTGAAGCCTCCAAAAGGAAAGTGCCAGCAAAAGGCCGTGGGGTTGCACGATTTGCGCCGCATTCCTGACGTAACGCTGTCAGGAGGTGTTTCGGCCCTCTTGGCGCTGCGTCCCCCTGTGGGACGCGTCAAAGGCTATAAAAGTAAGGGCTGCGGCGATGATCGCGGCCTGATCCGGTGTCCCGCCGGTCAGTGAAAGTAGAGCGATATGCAAGATTTTGCCCCCAGTTCGGTATTTACCCTGCCAGCCTATGCGTCTTCGGCGTTACGGGTCAGCCATGGGGCGAATCTGGGCGATGCGCTGTCTTTCGCAGAAGAGCTGGTTCTGGATGACACCTATTTCCTGAAAGGCGGCGCACGATCGGCGCGACTGGCCGTGGTGCCGGGACGTTCGGGCGCCTTTACCATTGCGCCAGCCACCGAGATGGGCACGCCGGGATGTCAGCTGCATCTGGACAGCTGCCTGACCTTTATGTCGCCCGACGGGATCACCACCGAAGCGCTGGTGCTGGTTGAGGTGGATGACGCCGGTGATGTGCTGGAGGTCTATGCGCTGCCGCTGTCGCCGCTGCGGCCCAAAACCGAATTGACGCTGGTGGGCGTGGATACCGAAAACCCGCAAACCAAACTGGCCGAGGTGGCCTGTGTCAGCTTCACTGCCGGCACCCATATCACCATGGCCTCTGGCGAACAGCGCCGGATTGAGGATTTGCAGGTCGGCGACAGGGTTCTGACCCGCGATGATGGCCCACAGGAGCTGCGCTGGATTGGGCAGTCCACCGTGCGGGCGCTGGGCGAATTTGCCCCGGTGCTGATCGCCGCCGGCACCCTGCATAACGCCAATGACCTTGTTGTCAGCCCCGAACACCGGCTGTTTGTCTACCAGCGCACCGATGAATTGGGCGCGGGTCGCTCTGAGGTGCTGATCAAAGCGCGTGACCTGATCAACGGCAGCACCGTCACCCAGCTGGACGGCGGCTTTGTCGAATATTACCAACTGCTGTTTGATGACCACCAGATCATCTACGCCGAAGGCATCGCTGCGGAAACGCTGCTGGCGGATCTGCGCACCTCACCCGCGCTGCCGCCGGAAGTGGCGGAACGCCTGCGCTCCGGCACCCTGCGCCATTCTGACCGCAGCTATCTGGAGTTTTCCCTGTCCAAGGTCGAAACAGGCGAGGTCGATATGACCTCCGTCCTGCGCCGCGCCTCGACGGGGTAGGCTGCGCCTTCACGATCCACCAAGCTGAAGCCGTCTTTATCTGATTGTTCTGCAAGCAGCGATTGACTGCGCAGACTTGACCATATTGCTGGGCAAACTTAAGCACGGTCCTACCCTGAGACTGCACCATGCAGGGACGCCGAAATTGCTTGCGGTTGACCCATTATGAAAGATGATTGCAACGAAATCCGTGGTGTTTCGACCGCGGGGCAGGAACCGCTTGATGGTCCCCAAGCCCAGTTGGTCATGGGGTTCTCTAGCGTTGGCAAGTCCAGCTTCATCAAACATCTGATGCAGACAGACCCCTCTTATCAAAAAGCACGTCAGAGCTTTGCGCGTGATTTTAGAGCTAGCCCAGATGGTTTTCCCCAGGCGGGGGATCTGTTGCATGCTGATTTGTCGACAAATTACGAGTTCACGCGCCGTCCCAACCGCCCGCCTGCGGTGTCGCGTAATCCCTATCTGCGCCAGTTGATAAGATCGGGGCATTTCAGCAAGGCTTTTGTCCTTGTGGCCTCTGAGGATGAGCTGCGCCAGCGGATTGGATCCCGTAAAACAGTCGGTGTGGATTTTGGTCGGGACAACAGTGGCAGTCGATATGCAGCGGGCCGTAAACTGGCATTGCTCAATTTCTTCCCTCTGACTTCTTACTACCAGATCTGGTTGCAAGAACTCTGCGCTGCGGGGGTGCCCTATCAGTTTGTCTACGCTCACAACGGGGACTTCACCTACCTGACGGACGAAGCGCAGGCCCTGAAGCTGTTGTCGCAACATCGCCTGCGACGCTGGCCAAGACGTGTTTTGCGCAGGGGGCGTTGGGGCGTTAAATGGTGGCTTTCCGCGCACTTTCGCTAGTCGGGATTGACCGACTATCCCCAGATTTCCCAAAGCCCCTGAGGCATTTGCACGCAGCTTGATGTGGCGCATATCGAGGTGATTGAAACCCCTTTTAACTGGCCTAGATGTAAGCTGTTTAGAGGGGAGTGATCCATGTTGAAGTCTATTCTTATGGCCACCGACTTATCCCAGCGCTCGGATCGGGCGTTGCATCGTGCGGTGGCGCTGGCGCGTCAATCTGGGGCGAAATTGACCATCCTGACCGTGGTCGATGATGAGCAGCCAGACGACATGCGGGAAGATCAAGTGAACCATGCCCATCGCCAGCTGAACGCCAGCCGTGAGGCCCTGTGTCAGGGCATTGAGTGCACCGTGCTGGTTGAGCAGGGCGACCCAACTGATCTGGTGCTGACCCACGCGCGCAATGATGACCCGGATCTGATGGTGCTCGGCCCTCACCGCGAACGCAACCTGTGGGACATGCTCTATGAAACCACCGGGCAGCGGATTGCGCGGATGACCCATGTGGCGGTTTTGCTGGTGGTTGAGCCAGCGGAAACCAAATACAATTCGGTCTTGCTGGCCACGGATTTCTCGCCCGCCTCGACTGCGGCGGCCCTGCTGGCCAATGAGGTGGCGCCAGACGCTGATCTACATGCGCTGCACGCGTTGCATGTGCCCTATGGGTACATGGGCCGTGCCTCGGGCGGGGGGGCAGACAACAGTATTGAGGCCAGCTTCCGCGCGGATGCGAAAACCGCAGATGCCAATTGGCGGGGTAGTTTTGAAGCCCCGGCCAATCTGTCTGACACCGATATTCAGACCGGATCGGCAGAGGCGCTGTTTAACCAGATCGTGCAGTCCAAACACGTGCCGCTGATCGCCATCGGGGCCCATGGCCGGGTCGGGGCGCATCGGGCTTTGCTGGGCTCGCTGGTCACCAGCCTGATGCGCTATCCGCCCTGTGATCTGCTGGTCTGTCGCCCGCAGTAACCTGCATTCACCAACTGCACGCGAGAAATCGCGCACCAAGGGGGCGGCCTGTGCGGCCCCCAGGAGCGTCCTCCATTGCCAGAGCAGCCAACCCCGGCTATATGCGCCTTCATGTTGGACACCGCTACAAACCGCCCCGAATTGCCGCCTGAGATTGCGCGCCGCCGTACCTTTGCGATCATCTCGCATCCGGACGCAGGTAAAACGACGCTGACGGAAAAGTTCCTCCTTTATGGTGGCGCGATTCAGATGGCGGGGCAGGTGCGTGCCAAAGGGGAGGCCCGCCGGACCCGTTCGGACTTCATGCAGATGGAAAAGGATCGCGGGATCTCGGTCTCGGCCTCGGCGATGTCGTTTGATTTTGGCAAGTTCCGCTTCAATCTGGTGGACACCCCCGGTCACTCGGACTTCTCGGAAGATACTTACCGGACGCTGACAGCGGTGGATGCGGCGGTTATGGTGATCGATGGCGCAAAAGGTGTGGAAAGCCAGACGCAGAAACTGTTTGAGGTCTGCCGCCTGCGCGATCTGCCGATCCTGACCTTCTGTAACAAGATGGACCGCGAAAGCCGCGACACCTTTGAAATCATTGATGAGATTCAGGAGAACCTGGCGATTGACGTCACCCCGGCCTCCTGGCCGATCGGTGTGGGCCGCGATTTCATCGGCTGTTATGACCTGTTGAACGACCGGCTGGAGCTGATGGACCGGGCCGACCGGAACAAAGTGGCCGAGTCGATCTCGATCGAAGGTCTGGATGATCCCAAGATCGAAGAACACGTGCCCGCCGAGCTGATCGACCAGTTGCGCGAAGAGGTGGAGATGGCGCGCGAGTTGCTGCCCGCGCTGGACCCACAGGCGGTGCTGGAGGGGCATATGACCCCGATCTGGTTTGGCTCTGCGATCAACTCCTTCGGGGTGCAGGAACTGATGCAGGGCATCGGCAAATACGGGCCAGAGCCGCAGCCGCAAAGCGCCCAGCCCCGTGAAATGATGCCGGAAGAGAAAAAGGTCGCGGGCTTTGTCTTCAAGGTGCAGGCCAACATGGACCCCAAACACCGTGACCGCGTGGCCTTTGTGCGCATGGCCTCCGGCCATTTTAAACGTGGCATGAAACTCACTCATGTCCGCACCAAAAAGCCGATGGCGATTTCCAACCCGGTGCTGTTCCTGGCCTCGGACCGGGAACTGGCCGAGGAGGCCTGGGCCGGTGACATCATTGGCATCCCCAACCACGGCCAGCTGCGCATTGGTGACACGCTGACCGAAGGCGAGGCGCTGCGCGTCACGGGCATCCCGTCCTTTGCGCCGGAACTGCTTCAAGGCGTGCGTGCGGGCGATCCGCTGAAGGCCAAACACCTTGAAAAAGCGCTGATGCAATTTGCCGAAGAAGGTGCCGCCAAAGTGTTCAAACCAAGCTTCGGCTCAGGCTTTGTGGTGGGCGTTGTGGGCGCGCTGCAGTTTGAGGTTCTGGCCAGCCGGATTGAGCTGGAATACGGCCTGCCGGTGCGGTTTGACCAGTCGCAGTTTACCTCGGCCCGCTGGGTGCATGGGGACAAGGATGCAGTGGAAAAATTCGTCAACGCCAACAAACAGCATATCGCGCTGGATAACGACGGTGACGTTGTTTACCTGACCCGCCTGCAATGGGATATCGACCGGGTGGAGCGGGATTATCCCGACATCACACTGTCGGCGACCAAGGAAATGATGGTCTAAAATCAAAAGGTCAGGCAAGAAATTGCCTGACCTTTTTTCATGCTGCATTTTTTGCTTCCCTTGCAAAGCGTATACTATAACATCTGCCGCAAAAGAGGCAGGAGTTTCCAAAATGCAAAGCAGCCGTTTCGCCCTGATGAGTGCCTTTGGCGCCACCAGCGCCGCTTTCACCGCACCGCCCGCGCTGGCGCAGGTGGATGTCTGGCAGTTGCTGGATCAGATCGAGATCGAAGAGGTGGTGACTGAAACCACCTATGAGGTGAAGAAATCCCTGCCTGCTGAAATCGACAAAGGCCTGCAAGGGGTTGAAATCACCGGCTTTGCGGTACCGACCTATCCCGGCGAAACGGTGACGGAACTGCTGCTGGTTTCAGACATGGGGCTGTGCCCGCTCTGTGGCAGTGGGGATCACGGTGCCACCCTGCAGGTGATGCTGGAAGACCCTATTCCTGGTTTTGAGGCGCCCAGCAAGATCACCCTGCGCGGCGATCTGCAGGCGGTGCGTGACCCGGAAACCTGGCAGGCGGCGATTTTGACCAAGGCTTCGGTGCTGGCACCAACGAAATAAGTTGAAAAACAGGGTCGCGTTGTGAAGGGTAAGCCGGGGAATTCCCCGGCTTTTTTGTGCAAATTATCTAGAGATTTTAAGAACTTTGATGACCAAGACAGATTCCATTCAGGTCGCCTTTGCCATTGATCAGGGATTGATTGAACCGCTCTGTGTCACGCTGCATTCGCTGTTACGGCACCGATCTGGCCCGACCGAGGTGCTGCTGCTGGCCACTGACTTGAGCGAGGTGCAGCTAAAGCCGATCCGGCAGACGGTGGCGCTGTTCCCACTGGCCAGCCTCACCGTGCAACCGTTTGAACTGGAGGATGCCGATTTGGCGTCGATGTCCTCAGGTCATTTGACCGCGACTTCCTTGGCGCGGATTTTCCTGCCTGATTATGTGGCGGGGCGGGTTCTGTATCTGGATGCGGATATTCTGGTTCTGGGCGATCTGGGGCCCCTGTTTCACAGCGATATGGCGGGGCGGTCCCTTGCGGCGGCGCGGGATCTGCCACAACAGGTGCATTACGATATCCTGGCGCGATCGGCGAAAGGCGATGCGGTACTGCCACGGGATCTGCGGAGGGCTGAGAAGGGCGTCCATGGCTTTCGCACCTTTTTGCCTTGGGGAAATCCTGAGCATTATGTGAACACGGGCGTGTTGCTGATGGATTGCGCAGCGATGCGTCAGGACGCCGAACGTTATGTACGGCTGCGCGATGTGGCGCAGGCGGCGCAATATCCGCTGCTGGATCAAGACCATATCAACCGCACCTACGGTGAAGATATCATCAAACTGCCGCTGCGCTGGAACCGTTTGGCTGGCAATGTGTCTGAGGGCATGTATCGCCGCTATCTGGCGGCGCATGACCTGCCGGATGAGGCGGCTGTGTATCACTACGCGGGGCCGCGCAAACCGTGGAAAACCTGGTGGCGCTGGCGCCGCAGTGCGGCCCCGGCCAAGATGCTGCGCTGGCGCTGGGAACGTCACCTCTGGCGTCGGAACCTCAGGAAAGGGGCGGCCCATGACCTTGCAGAACCGCGTTTTGCCAACGGGTGAGATCCTCGCCACGCCTGAACGGGGGCTGATGACCGGCAACCGGGGCATTTTGCACCGCGATGATGGCACCCTTGGGGTCAGCCGCTGGCAGCATCCGCATTGGGTCTGTTGCCAGCTGCAGTTTCGCGGCCGCTACCACGGCCCCATGCCCAATCGCGGCTGGACGGCGCTGTTTTTCCTGGATGAGGCGGTGGCGCTGGCGGCGGGGCATCGGCCCTGTCATTTCTGCCGCCACGCGGATGCCATGCGGTTCAAGGCGGCTTGGGCCGATGCCAGTGGCCCCGCCACAGCCCCTGAAATGGACCGCATCCTGCACCCGGCGCGGGTGACGCGGCAACGCCAACAGGTTCGCTTAACGAGGGTCGCGGCAGGGCTGCCTGATGGCGCGTTTATCCTGCGGGGTGGTCAGGCGGCACTGATCTGGCAAGGGCAGGCCTATGACTATAACCCGGCGGGATATGGCGCTGCCCAGCCGATCCCGCAGGGGGATGTGACCGTTCTGACGCCGAAACCAATCCTTGATGTGCTTTCAGCGGGTTACCGGCCGATGTTGCATCCCTCTGTCCTGGCGTAGCAGGTGGTGAATGGCTTGCAAGGCTGGGCAACTCAGGCCATGCTCTGCCCATGAGTGAGCAGCGCAAAACAACCTATCCCGGGGGCTTTCCGGCCATCCTGACCCAGATGGAGGGGCGGCGCGATCCGTTCACCTATTACGAGGGCGAGGCTTTGGCGCCGCTGGATCAGGATCTGGAGGCGCTGAAACACATCACGATGCAGGCCGCCGCCCCTGAATTGGGCGACAGCCGCAGTGGCTATGCCCGGAAATACCGCGCCCTTGCCGAAGAGTTTGACGGGCAGCCAGCCCTGTTGCACCTGCACGGGCTGTTGGTGGCCCATCTGCGCCGCCGCGCGCAACCAGATCACACCGCAGCGCTGTTTCAACGCCTCTGGGCGGAGGAGGCAGAGTATCTGCTGGGGCGGCTTGATGCGCGTTGGCTGGTCTCCGCGGCGACGACTTTGGGCGATCACGGGGCAAATGAGGTGCAGCGTTCGGTTGGCCATGCGCTGTCGGTCCTCTTTGGCATGATGAAGCTTTATGAGACCGAGCGTCTTTATTCCGCCGTGCCCCCGGAACAGCCACACCCCTGGCGCAAGAAATCCAGCAAACATCTGGCGATGCAGATGGATGCTTTTGCTGTTGGCGGGGCCGGGGGGCTGGATGTCAATATGTTGGGGCGCCTCTGGCAGCAGGGCAGCGAAGATTCGGTGATCGCGCCATTGGTGCAGCGGCTTCTGACGTTGCTGGTGGATGACGACAAAACGGTGTTTCGCCGCCTTCACATCATGCGGGCGCGCAAGGAAAAACAGCGTCAGGCCGAGGGTAAAGAGGGCAAGGCCAAGCCGGGGCGTTCGGTGCCTGCGGACCGGCAGAAGATCATCGCGCCGGTGCCGCAACGTCGGGCCGACCGGGCAGGCAGGCCGCTGCATTGGGGTGTTGTGTCGCTGATCAAGGCCCCGGTGCGCGAGATACTGGAGTTTGCCGCCTACCACATCGATCGCGGCGCGCATCAGCTGCATATCTATCTGGACCAGCCCGATCCGGAGGCCGAGGCCATTCTGGCGCGTCATCCGCGTATCACCCTGACCGTCTGCGATGATGCTTATTGGGACGCGCAGAAAAAGCCCCGGATGAAAACCCACCGGATGCGGCAGGTCTGGGTGGCGACCCATGCCTATAACACGACAGACTGTGACTGGCTGTGCCACATCGATGTGGATGAGTTCCTGCTGCCGGCATCAGGGGTGTCGGTGGCCGATATGTTGGCTGCGGTGCCGGGGGATCAGCTGGGGGCGCTGTTGCAGCCTGCTGAAATGCTGCAAACCGGCGCGTCTGCGGAGGGGGAGGTGTTTAAGCTGACTCATCTGGCCGCTGGCCACAAACGGGCAGTTCTGAATGAGATTTACCCGAATTTCGGCACCCATCTGCCGGGCGGTTTCATTGGCCATATCTCGGGCAAGCTGTGTCTGCGCACCGGCCTTGATGGCTTGCGGTTTGGCATTCACGCCTGTCACTGGCAGGCCGCGCAGGTCGAAAACATCGAAGTGCTCTCAGGCAGTTATTTGGGCCACGCCCATGCGCCGGATTGGGCGCAGTTCCGCAAACATTTGGATTTCCGGATGACCCGCGGGTCGTACCAGCGGCAGGAGGACAACGACCGCCTGCAAATGGGCGATGTGGTCGATCTGCTGCTGGAGGAGGGCGGTGAGGATGCGCTGCGCCGTTTCTATGAGGAAATGAATGGCGGCGGCGATGCGCAGCGGAAAGCCTTGGCGAAACACGGCATGCTGGTCGACTACCCGCTGCATCTCAGCGCACGGGTGGTGCGGGTATTTGGCAATGACGCCAAAGCCTATCTGTGAGGGGCGGTAGATGGCGGTGAAATGGGGCGTTGTTTCAACCATCAAAGCACCTGTTGATGAGGTGCTGGAGTTCTGCGCCCATCATCTGGACCTTGGGGCGCACCGGTTGTTCATCTATCTGGATGACGACAATCAGGAGGCCTTTCGCCTGCTGTCTGATCACCCGAAGATCCGCCCCGTGCTGACCGATGATGCCTATTGGCAAAAACGCGGGTTCAAACGGCGGGAAAAGCATCAGTCCCGCCAGTTTGAGAATGCCAAACAAGCCTACAACAAGGCCTCGGGCCAGGTGGATTGGCTGACCCACATCGATGTTGATGAATTCCTGTGGCCTGAACGACCTTTGGGCGATGTGCTGGCCGAGCTGCCCGCATCCTGCCAATGCGCCCGTATCCGCCCGTGGGAGGCGCTGGCGCCTGAGGACGCGGCGCAGACGGATATGGTTCAGTTCAAAGGGTTCACTGTGGCACAGCCGCAGCGGCGCCAGCAGACTGAGGCGATCTACCCAGACTATGGCGCACATCTGAACGGCGGCTTCCTCAGCCATGTTGCGGGCAAGATGATCTATCGCACCGGGGTGGATCGGCTGAAGGTGCAGATCCACAACGTCTGGGTTGGCGACGAGATGAACCCCGGTCAGCAGGAACTGGCTAATGTGAAACTGCTGCATATGCACGCCAAAAGCTGGGAACAGTTCTATGCCGCCTATCAGTTCCGCATGGAAAAGGGCAGCTACCGCAGTGAGTTAAAGCCGAACAAGCCGCGTGAAGAGGGTGGGTTGAGCCTGCATGAGTTGTTTCAGATGCTAGATGATGACGGCGGGCCGGAGGCGCTGCGGCGGTTTTATCAGCAGGTTTGTGCTGCCTCGCCCGAACTGATCCAGCGGCTGAGCACCCATGGGCTGCATTTCGCGGCGGATCTGATGCTGGCGGACAAACGACAGCGCCACTTCGCCGCCAGCTAAGCCCCTCATCACGCAGGAAAAACGCCAAGAAATTGACCCGGGCGTCAATTTCTGTGGCAAATACGCCGCGCCACACCTCCTCAAATGTCAGAAAACTGGCGAAAAATGCGCTTTCGTTGACCAAGCGCGGGGTTTGCGTTAAACCGCGCCCCATCAAGGATCCAGTTGCGGGAAACCGCCAGGCCATCCGGGCCGATCCACTGCTGCTGCTGCGGGCCCGAAGTGTCCGCAATAAACGGATACGTATGACAAAATTTAGTGATCTGAAGCTCGCCCCCAAAGTTCTCAAAGCGATTGCGGAGGCCGGTTACGAAAGTCCGACACCGATTCAAGCCGGAGCGATTCCGCCTGCGCTTGAGGGACGTGATGTTCTGGGTATTGCCCAGACCGGCACCGGTAAGACGGCCAGCTTCACCCTGCCGATGATTTCGCTTCTGGCGCGTGGTCGCGCCCGGGCACGGATGCCGCGTTCGCTGGTGCTCTGCCCAACCCGCGAATTGGCGGCACAGGTGGCGGAAAACTTCGACACCTATTCCAAACACCTGAAACTGACCAAGGCGCTACTGATCGGTGGTGTCTCGTTCAAGGAACAAGAAGCGCTGATCGACCGTGGTGTTGACGTGCTGATCGCCACCCCCGGCCGTCTGCTGGACCATTTTGAGCGCGGCAAGCTGCTGCTCACCGGGGTGCAGATCATGGTGGTGGACGAAGCGGACCGGATGCTGGACATGGGCTTCATCCCCGATATCGAACGCATCTTCTCGCTGACACCTTTCACCCGTCAGACGCTGTTCTTCTCGGCCACCATGGCACCTGAGATTGAGCGGATCACCAACACCTTCCTGTCCGCCCCTGAGCGGATTGAGATTGCCCGTCAGGCAACCACCTCGGAAACCATCACCCAGGGTGTGGTGATGTTTAAGGCCAGCCGCAAGGACCGTGAGGGCAGCGAAAAACGCCGGCTGCTGCGGGCGCTGATTGACGGTGAAGGCGAGAAGCTGACCAACGCGATCATCTTCTGTAACCGCAAGACCGATGTGGACATCACCGCCAAATCGATGCGCAAATACGGCTATGATGCGGCTGCGATCCACGGCGATCTGGACCAGAGCCAGCGGATGAAAACCCTGGATGCCTACCGTTCGGGTGAGTTGAAGTTCCTGATCGCCTCGGATGTGGCGGCCCGTGGTCTGGATATTCCCAGCGTCAGCCACGTGTTTAACTTCGACGTGCCTGGCCACGCTGAGGATTACGTGCACCGCATCGGCCGGACCGGTCGTGCGGGACGTGAAGGCACCGCGATCACCCTGTGTGTGCCGCGCGATGAAAAGAACCTCGGCGATGTTGAGGCGCTGGTGAAACAGGAAATCCCGCGTCTGGACAACCCGATCAAGGATGTGAAGCCGACCCGCCGTCGCAAAGACAAGGTTGAGGCCGACGCCACGAAAGACGGTGCGCAGGAACAGCCTAAGGCGGAAGAAAAAGCGGCAGAGAAGCCCAAGCGGGGCCGCCGCGATGACCGCCGTGAAGAGCGTCGTGACGACAACCGCCGGGACGATAACCGTAACGAACGCGGTGACCGTAATGAGCGCAGCAACCGTGGCAAACACGGCAAAGGCGGCCGCAACAACGTTGTGGGCATGGGCGATCACCTGCCTAGCTTTATCGCGCTCAGCTTTGATGAGCGCCGCGCCGGCTAAGCCTGACGCTGCATTGACTTAAAAAAGCTCCCGAAGGTCCCTTCGGGAGCTTTTTCATGCCTTGGGGTAGGGGCTGAAGGGGACCTAAACGAAAACAGCCGCTCAGTTGGACGGCTGTCAATCAGTTGCTCTGAGCGATGCACTCGGCGTCAGTTCAGATAGGGCATCGGATCAACGCTGTTGATGCCTTTGCGCACCTCAAAGTGCAGGTAGTTCGATTCCCCTGACCGGATCTTGGCAATCGACTGGCCACGGCTGACGCTATCCCCTTTGGCGACCGAAATGTCAGCGACATTGGCGTAAACGGTCAGCAGGTTGTCGGGGTGTTTGACCACCACGATTGGCACTTTTTCAGCGTTGGTAATGATCGCGGCGACGGTGCCGGCCTCAGCCGCTTTGATCGGGGTACCGGGGGTGGCGGAGAAATCGATGCCCTCATTTTTACCCTTGGAAAACTCGCGGAAGATCGAACCGTTCACCGGCATCGCCAAACGCCCACCTGACGGGGCTTTGCTCAGATCAGGGGTGTTGGCTTTGGCCTGTGCCTTGGCCTGCGCTTCGGCTTCTTTTGCGGTTGGGGTCTTCTCATTCGGCAGCGGTTTGGAGGCCGAGGGCGGTGTGGGCGTCGGGGTACCTTGGCCCGGAACCGTATCGCTGCTGCGCGCGGTCTTGATCTCGGTCGAGGCGGGCACCGGCACCAGCAGGTACTGGCCTTCGCGGATGGCAAAATCGGGGCCCAGGCCGTTCCATTCAGACAGAGACTTCACGCTGACGCCATAGAGGCGCGAAATGGTGTAGACGGTTTCGCCGCGGGCCACCTTATGGCGCAGCGGTTCAACACCGGTCTGGGCGTTGTCCTCTTTGCTGCTGGCAAGCGGTTCCAGGGTGGTGGTTTCCACTGACTGCGGCGTGGCATTGTCGATCGCATTGCCTGCCAGCGCGGCGATATCCACGCCTGAGGGCGGCTGGATCGGCCCTTCACCGGTTTCCGAAACCCGGCGCGGCAGGGCCAGCACTTCATTGTTGCGCAGCAGCGATTTGGTCTCCAGCCCGTTGTAGCTGGCCAGTTCCTGCGCATCGAAGCCGATGCGGTTGGCCACGTCCTGGACCGAGTCACCGCGTTTGGCGACAGCAACCTGATAGTTCGGGTAAGAGATTATGCCGCGATCATCGGGGCGGGGGCGATCTGCGGTGATGTTCTGGGCGGCGTCCGCGGTGTTGAAGGCACCGCCAAAATTGCCGCGCATGTCAAAGTCCAACGGTTGGCTACAAGCGCTGAGAAGCGCCAGCCCGCTGGCCGCGACAAGCCATGTCCGGGGACTTTGGCGAAGTGTGGACATCTCGATTTCCTCTGCCTCTCAGGTCTGCCTCAGGCGATACCCCTGTTTGCCGGGGCCTTGCCAGTTGATCATCAAGCGATCTTAGAACGCGTGCTTTTATTGGTCTTTAACGCCCATTTTACGCGATTGCGCGCAAAACGGCCAACTTCACGCAAATTTGCGCGCCTTTTTGCCTATTTATGCGTCTCGGCCCAGACCTTCAACCAGTGGAACGAAGCGCACGGGCATCAATTCGTCGTAGTCAAATCCATCTTCGGTGCGGGTGACACGGATTAGGCTTTGCACGTGATCTGATTGTCCCACCGGCAAGACCATGATGCCGCCGACCTTCAGCTGTGCCAGGAGCGGTGGCGGCGGATCCTCGGCGGCGGCGGTGACCAGAATACGGTCAAAAGGCGCCTGATCAGGCAGGCCAAAGCTGCCGTCGCCCAGGATGCTGGTGACATTGGAAAGATCAAGCGCTTCAAAGACTTCGCGGGCTTCTGCGACCAGTCGGCGATGACGGTCCACGGTATAGACCCGGCGCGCCAGCTGGCTGAGGACCGCGGCCTGATAGCCAGACCCGGTGCCCACCTCCAGCACCTTATCGCGCGGGCTGATCTGCAGTGCCTGGCTCATCAGCCCAACCACCGAAGGCTGGCTGATGGTCTGCCCGCAGGCGATCGGCAGCGGCATATCCTCGTAAGAACGTTCGGCGAACAGCCCCTTGATGAACAGCCCGCGATCAATTTTCTCCATCGCGCTCAAGACACGCTGATCCGTTACGCCCTTGGAGCGGAGCGCAAAGAGGAACTGCATCTTGCGTGTGGCGATGTCGTCTTCGCTCATCTGTCGCTTTCCAGAGATTTCAGCCGCTCCAGCGCGTCATTTGCGGTCAGGTCCGCGCGCATTGGGGTGACGGAAATATAGTCATCAAGGTTCACCGCCGCATCGGTGCCGGGCAGAGTGGGGCGGCGCTGATCGCCCCCACGGACCCATAGGTAGCGCCGGCCGGTAGGCGAGGTATGTGGTTCCACCGCAAAGCCGGGGCCACGGCGATAGCCCTGCGGCGCCACACGCACGCCTTTCACCTCGGCGGCGGGGCAGGGCGGGAAGTTCACATTGAAGAACAGGCGATAGTCCTCTTCCTGTTCCGGCATCTGTTCCAGGATCTGGCGCAACAGGGGCACGGCATGTTCCGCCGCAGCCTCAAACGGGTTTTCCGCATTAAAGGTCTTTGGCCCTAGATATTGGCTGAGAGCAATGGCGCGCACGCCCTGCAACGCGCCCTCCATTGCGCCGCCCAGCGTGCCGGAGTAGAGCGCGTTTTCGGCCGAGTTGTTGCCGCGGTTCACGCCGGACAGGATCAGATCCGGTGGCGTGTCTTTCATCACGTCATGCAGACCGACCAGCACACAGTCGGCAGGGCTGCCTTCGGCGGCAAACCGGCGTTCGCCCAGTTTGGCGACCATCATCGGGTGGGTGTAGCTGATGCAATGGCCAACACCGGATTGTTCAAAGGCCGGGGCAACCACCCAAACCTCACCGTCTGGGCCGGCCAGTTCAGCCGCGATTGTTTCCAGCACCTTTAGGCCGGGGGCGTTGATGCCATCATCGTTGGTGACCAGAATACGCATGGCTGTGCCCCTTACCCTCAGCCCCGATGGGGCGATCTGCCTTATGTCTTCAGGCTCTTAGTAGGGGAGCGGCGTGAATGGGGCAAGCGCCCGCAAGGGGCACCCGCCATTGGTGTGGGCGCTGTGTTGTTCTTAAGCGACGCCCGGATCGGCCTGATCACCCAGTTCGGCCAGCAGTCGCTTGGCCTCCTCAGCGGGTTTGGCCAATGCGTCGCGGTCTTCGCCGGGGAAAAAACGGGCGCGGTTGGCAGTGGCCAGGGGCTTGGGCTGCAGGATGTGGACCTTGGGGCCGGTTGCGGCTGTTTCCGCCGCCCAGGACCGGGCCATATCGATCTGCGCGGATTTGGTCGCGCCATAGGCACCAAAGAACTTCTGCCCGCCGCGCGCGTCCTCAAAGAACAGTGCGGTGCCGTCTTCACCCAGAAGCGGGGCAACATAGGTGATCAGGCGGCCGGTGGCGGTGACGTTGATGTTGACCGACTTGTCCCAATCCTTGGCGTCGATGAACTGCGCCGGCGACAGCGGCGGGGCATGCACTGCGGCATGGGCCCACAGATCAATCGTGCCCCAGCGGTCATAGATCGAGCGGCAAAGCTGCGCCATGGCATCGGGATTGGTGATGTCCATCGGGGCCAGGGTGGCCTGTCCGCCTGCGGCCTGAATGCGGTCATCCAGCTCTTCCAGCGCGCCGGTGGTGCGCGCCACGGCAACGATGTGGTGGCTTTGGCAGAGCGCTTCGGCCAGGCCTGCGCCGAGGCCACGCGATGCGCCGGTGATGAGTGCGATTTTCTGTGTCATGACGGGGATGTGCGGCCTAATGGGCAAGAGGTCAAGGGCAAAGCGCTGCCCTGCGCTGCTTAGTCGTGTAGCAGATGGGGGCGGATGTCCTGACCGAAGGCGGCGTAGATATCCAGAAGCTGATCAAAGCTGATCCCGTTTTTCTGCGCCTCCGCCAGCTTACCGGATTGGGCAAGCGCGATCGGGCGGGCCTCGGGGCCGGGGAAATGCAGCAGGACCGGCAGGGGATCTTCGGTTTCCCCTTCAAAGCCGGGCAGCTGGTTGACCAGCGTCGCCGGTGCATCATCCACCGCCGGGGCATCCGCGCCATCAAAGGTGTCGAGATAGGCATAGAAGGCCGCTGGTGACACTTCGACCCAGGGCGTAATATGCAGCGCCTCATCGTCGGCGCCTTGGATGGGGAAACTCATGACCACGCGGACAAAGCGCTGCTCACCCGCCCGGCACAGGTCGGCGGTCAACTGATCCTCGCCCTGTTTCACAAAAGGTTGGTCCTCGCGCGCCTCATGCGGCCAGGGGCCGGGGTGATCAAAGCCAATGTCAAAGACACCGGAAAACCCCTGATCGGAGCCCGGCATCACGCGGTTGGGGTCATTGAAACGCCGCCAGCGGGCATCAAGATCAAGTAGGGCCATCGGGCACACCGTTGCTGTCTTCTGTTGGCGCCACGGTATGGGGCGGGGCTGGGCGCTGCAAGGGGGAAGCCTGCACGGGCCGAAAGGTCGGAGCCTCCGGCGGGAGTATTGTTGGAACGATGAAAGGGGGGGCAGGGCTTAGGCGGTGCCTAGGTGGTGGCAGGCAGGCGCATCTGGCGTTGGTCATCCCCGCGAGTCAGGGTCAGCGCGCCGCTGTGGATGGCGGTCACCTCCGCGCCCTCCAGCATGTCACCGGGTCGGACCTTGTGAATGCGTCCGGCCCCCAGATGCACATAGGCGCGCGGGCCCTCAGGCGTCAGGATCGTGCCGAGCAGGCTGGCATGGCCCATCGGCAGCGCTGACCGCTCGGTTGCGGCAGTGTCAATTGTTAGGCTGCGCTCCAGCCGGCCACGAACAGACATCACGGGTTACTCCAATACACCAGGAAAGCTTGGCAAGAACTGTGCCGAACTGGGAAACGGTGCCTCAGAAGTGTTGTGATTGTCTTGCAGCAGACAAAAAAACAGGGGGCACGCGGCCCCCTGAATGCATCGTATTTAGATCAAATTGCGCTTATTCAGCGGCTTTCATCTTGAAGCCTTTGGCGATCATGTCCTTGGGGGCGATTGGGTAATCGCCGGTGAAGACCGCATCGTGATAGGCCGGGGCCTCGGGGTTGCGGCCGGCCTTTTCGCCAACCGCGCGGTAGAGACCATCGATGGAGACAAACTTCAGCGAGGATACGCCAAGGTAAACGCGCATCTCTTCCTCGGTCATTTTCGCCGCCAGCAGTTCCTCCTGCGTGGGCATATCAACGCCGTAGAAATCCGGCCAGATGGTCGGCGGGGAAGCAACGCGGAAGTGCACTTCCTTCGCGCCCGCTTCCAGCACCATATCCTTGATCTTGCGGCTGGTGGTGCCGCGCACAATCGAGTCGTCAATCAGGATGACCCGTTTGCCCTTCATCAGCGATTTGTTGACGTTGAGCTTCAGGCGTACACCCATGTTGCGGATCTGTTCGGTCGGCTCAATGAAGGTCCGGCCGACATATTGGTTGCGCACAATGCCCATTTCAAACGGGATGCCGCTTTCCTGGCTGTAGCCAATGGCCGCCGGGGTGCCGCTGTCGGGCACCGGGCAGACCATATCGGCCTCAATCGGGTTTTCCAGCGCCAGCTGGCGGCCGATCTCACGGCGGACCTCATAGACGGATTTGCCGCCGATGATGCTGTCAGGGCGCGAGAAGTAGACATATTCAAAGATACAAGGCCGTGGCTCGGTCGGCTCAAACGGGCGGTAGCTTTCGATGCCCTCTTCGGAGATGACAACCATTTCGCCTGGTTCAATCTCACGCACAAACTCGGCGCCGATGATGTCCAGCGCGCAGGTTTCAGAGGCCAGCACCGTGCCTTCGCCCAGTTTGCCCATCACCAGTGGACGGATGCCGAGGGCATCGCGCACACCGATCAGCTTGGAGCGCGTCATGGCAACCACCGAAAACGCACCTTCGACCTGGCGCAGCGCCTCTTTCATCCGGTCCGGGATCGAGCGGCCCATGGAACGGGCCATCAGGTGGATGATACATTCGCTGTCGCTGGAGCTTTGGAAAATCGCGCCGCGTTCGATCAGCTCTTTGCGCAGATGTACGGCATTGGTCAGGTTGCCGTTGTGGGCAATCGCCGCGCCGCCCATGGAAAACTCACCAAAGAAGGGCTGAACGTCGCGGATCACCGCGCCTTTCTTGCCTGAGGTCGAGTAGCGCACATGCCCGATGGACAGCGGCCCCGGCAGGGTTTTCATCAGGGACTGGCTGGTGAAGTTATCGCGCACATAGCCGAACCGGCGGGCGCTGTTGAACCCGTCTTCGGGATCATGAGCAACAATGCCTCCGGCCTCCTGGCCGCGGTGTTGCAGGGCGTGCAGCCCCAAGGCAACGAAGTTGGCTGCGTCTTTTACGCCAATGGCGCCGAAGATCCCGCACTCCTCCTTCAGTTTGTCATCATCATCATGGGACGGGGTGGGGCAGTTGGGCATGGACAAGGTAAAGGCTCCGAATCCGTTTGCTGGCAGTTGGCCCCCGTATAGGACCTGAGGGCGCGCCTGTCATCAAAGGATCACAAAAGAATTTGTGCCGAACTGTCGCGTGCTTAAAATGGGGCCACAGCCGCAAGGCAAAAGGGCGGAGGATGAGATGCAGCGTCGCAGCGTTTTGGCTCAGATGATCGGCGGGTTGGGGGCTGGTCTGACCGGCGGGTTTGCAAGGATGAAGACCGCAGCGGCAAAGGCCGCAGAACGGGGTGCAGAACGGGGCGCGGGGGCGTGGTATGTGCCCGCCGAGGAGGTCCCGCATGAGCTGACATTTATGCAGTTCCCGGTGGCCCTGTCGGTCTATGGCGATCGGTGGTTTTTGCAGCAGGCCCAGGCCACGATTGCCGAAATTGCCAATACGATTGCCGAATTTGAACCGGTTGTGATGCTGGCCGCGGCTGGCGATCACGCCACCGCACGGCAACTCTTGTCAGACAAGGTGACGCTCTGGGACATCCCGACGGAGGATCTATGGTGCCGCGATAGCGGCCCGATTGTTGCGGTGGATGGCACCGGCGGGCGGGCTGTGCAGCATATCCAGTTTAACGGCTGGGGCGGCAAACAGCGCCATCGCCGCGATGGCCGGGTTGCGGAACGGGTGGCGGAGCGTTTGGGGCTGCCGCTTTTGCCCACAGGTCTGGTGGGCGAAGCCGGCGGTGTGGAGCAGGACGGCCACGGCCTGCTCTGCGCGCATGAAAGTTCCTGGGTGATTGGCAATCGCAATCCCGGCCTGCATCGCAATCAGGTGGAGGCAGCGCTGCTGGCGGCCTATGGCGCCGAAAGGATGATCTGGGCGCCGGGGGTGAAGGGGCAGGACATCACCGATTATCACATCGACAGCCTGATGCGGTTTACCGGGCCGGGGCGGGGGTTGATCAACCTGCCCGAGGAGCCGGACTTTGACGATCCCTTCCATGTCTCAGCCTTTGAGACCCATGACATCCTGCAAGCCGCCGGAGTGGCGCTGGAGGTGATTTCTGAACCAAACGTGCGGCGGGTCCAGTCGCTGGATTTCGTCGCCTCCTACGCCAACTACTACGTCTGCAACGGTGCGGTCATTGCCGCCGAATTTGGAGACCGTGAGACCGATGCCGCAGCCGAACGGGCGCTGCGCCGTCTTTACCCCGGCCGTGATGTGGTGATGCTGAACGTTGATCCCTTGGGGGAGTTGGGCGGCGGCATCCATTGCGCCACGCATGAGGTGCCCAGCGGTTAAGCCGCGCCGCGCCACAGCCAGAGGGCCAGCGCCGGAAAGGCCAAAAGCTCCAGCAGCAGTGACGGCAAAACGCTTGGGGTCAACGCAGCCTCCATCGCGCCCAGCCGGAACAGCCCGGCCACGGCGATCATCAGGCTGAGGGAAATCAACGCCGGGCGCATGGTGCCGATCAGAAAGCTGCCGATCACATAGGTCAGCCCCGTCACCACAAAGAGACCGCCGAGGAAACGGATGTGATTGTCCTGGATCTGATAGGCCGTTGGATCCGCGATCGCGACATAGCCCGGGTCAACCTGCCAGCCCAAGGTGGCGATCCCCCCAACCGCAAAGTCGAGGCCCAGAAGGCTGATCGCCAGACCCACCAACAACAGGGTGTATTTCAGCAAGCTTTCGGATCTGAGCATCGCGCCGCCCTTCCTAAATTAGAACGCGTTCTAAAATATGCATTTGCTGGTCTCTGGCAAGCGTTTTGTGTAACGTGTGCCAAATAAGTGAGGATGCCATGGCAAAATCCCCCCCCCGTCAGATCGGAAGGCCGAAACGCAGTGATGCTGATGTCGCGCAGACCCGTAAGGAAATCGCGGCAGTAGCCCTGCGCCTGTTCCATGCCGAAGGTTGTAACTCCGTCTCCATCCGCCGTCTGGCGCAGGAAGCGGGCTGTTCACCGATGACGATCTACGCCCATTTCGATGGCAAGATCGACATCCTGCAATACCTCTGGGCGGATGTGCTGGATCAGCTTTTTGAGCAGATCGAAGCGGAGATTGCATCGCTGACTTCTGAGGTTGCGCGGCTGAGCGCGGCGGCGCAGACCTTTCTGCGGTTCTGGATTGAGGCGCCGGAACACTTTCGTCTGGTCTTCATGTCTGACGGGGTCGAACGCAGCGATGTGGGATGTTTTCTGAACCGGGCTGAAACCAAAGCGCAGTTTCAGCGCTTTGCCGAACTGGTGGCCGCCGCCGTGCCGGCGGGTGCGGATGCAACACAGCGCTTTGACAGTCTGCTGGCCGCCCTAATCGGTGCGGCAATGGCGCATAATACGCTGACCGATTACCCATGGATCGCGGCCGATAAAATGGCGGATGACTACGTTGACCTGGCCATTCGCCCGTAACAGTAGCGCCTACGGGCCAAGGCCCCAGAACAAACGGCGTCCGAAGGGGCGCCGTTTCCAGATGTGATTTTGGACTGCCCGCCAAAAAAAAGCGAGGGCTGGCACACTAGTGGCTCGTCGGACAGACGCGAACCTCCAACGGATCTGTCTTGCTGGCTGAATTCACCGCTGCAAGCACATCTTTGGGGCCGACAGAAACAGTCATGCAGCTGTATGTTGCGTCTGCATCACCTTTGGAAACGGACCCGACGAGAACATCGCTGAACAGATGGGGCCCGTTTGGTGGCGTCGTTATACTGCGGACCGTCACCCTAACCGCACCGGGATCAGCGGGATCTGCGTCCGAGGGCGTCACAAGACATACGGACCATCTGTCAATACTGGGCTGGACGATCAGCGCAAGCGGTTCGCGTGGGACGTCATAGTTTCGGCAGGACGTATCGACCCAGTTTCCCTTGTTGCACATCGTGTTTATCCCTGCGGAGGGTGAGACGATTGCACCCTGGCTATACGGCTCACCCGCATAGTCGCATTTGGTGTCATGAGCCTCATCCCAATTTGGGCCTTCGCAAACAGTTTTGGCGCCATCACGGACAATTTGAGCATTTTTGGTGAAAGCCTTACCATCGTAATAACAGGCATTCTGAGGGGGATTAGCATGGGCACCACCTGCCAGCGCAGGGGAGGCCAACAGCAGTGCGCAAAGAAATAGCCGCATTTGAAATTGCTCCTTAAATGAAAATTGTTGCAAAAAATTTGGTGATAATGCTGCTACCTTAGCGCGGTTTTCTATTTTGCCAAACCCTCCCTCAAAAAGCTTGATCCAACAAAAAACGGCGCCTCGTTGGGCGCCGTTTGGAAACTTGCGGGTGGCCGCGATTACAGCTCGCAGCTGCTGACCAGATCTTCGTATTTTGAGGTGATCCAGCCCAGCGACGCGCTGGGGTCGCGGTCTTCGATCTTGCCGGTCATTGAGGCAAAGACCTTGGCCGAGCGGCTGTTGTCCACCATGGCAACGTCCTGACCCACCGCAACGGTTTCGTAGACGAAGAAGGTGATCGCCACCAAGAGCACGCCGCGCAACACCCCGAAGAGGAAGCCCAGACCCTGATCCAACCCGCCCAGGATCGACCGCTGCACCAGCGATGAGAACAGCGGCGTAAAGAGAGACGCCACCACCAGCACCAGTGCGGCGACCACAAAGGCGGCTGACAGCATCGACAGTTCGCAGCTGTCGGCGATGAAATCACCCACAACGGGGATCTCTTTGACCAGCGGTTGCACTTTCGGGGCGAACATAAAGGCCAGCACAGCGGCCAGAATCCAGCCAGCGATCGCCAGCGACTCGCGGACTAAGCCACGCGAATAGGCCAAAAGGGCCGACAAAATGATGACCAGCGCGACAACGCCGTCGATGATGGTGAAACCGTCCATGGTCCGTTTCTTATCCCTGTTCCCTATGTGACGCCTCAGCCAGCGCCGAATATATCACCCACAAATGCGGTCAGGTCTGCATATGAGCGCAGGCTCAACCCATCGCCCCCGGTGATCTTGCCGCCAGACGGAACGATGGCTGAGGTGAAACCAAGTTTTTGCGCTTCTTTCAACCTGTTTTCGCCCTGACCCACCGGTCTGAGCGCCCCGGAGAGCGAGATTTCACCGAAAACCACCGTATCTGCGGGCAATGCTGCGTCTTCGCGGGCCGACAGCAGCGCCGCCGCAACGGCCAGGTCTGCGGCGGGTTCCTTGACTTTCAGACCTCCTGCCACGTTCAGATAGACGTCCAATCCGGCAAAGGGGATGCCGCAGCGGGCCTCCAGCACGGCCAGGATCATCGCCAGACGTGAGGCATCCCAGCCCACCACTGACCGGCGCGCCTGCGCGTGGGGAGAGGGTGCGATCAGGGCCTGAAATTCGACCAAAACCGGCCGGGTGCCTTCGATGCCGGAAAAGACCACCGATCCGGGCGAGGGCTCCCCCCGTTCAGAGAGGAACAGTGCGGAGGGGTTCAACACCTCAGACAAGCCGCCACCGGTCATTTCAAAAACGCCGATCTCATCCGCGGGGCCAAAACGGTTTTTCACCGCACGCAGGATGCGGAACTGATGGCCGCGCTCCCCTTCGAAATAGAGCACGGTGTCGACCATATGTTCGACCACACGGGGGCCAGCGATCTGACCCTCTTTGGTGACGTGGCCGACCATCACGATGGAAATGCCTTTGCGTTTGGCAAAGGTCGTCAACTCATGGGCGGCGGCGCGCACCTGGCTGACCGATCCCGGCGCGCTGTCGACATTGTCGGCCCACATGGTCTGGATCGAGTCGATGATCGCCAGCTGTGGCATCTCGGCCTCCAGCGTGGTCAGAATATCGCGCAGGTTGGTTTCTGCAGCCAGTTTCACCGGCGCATCCGACAGGCCCAGCCGCTGGGCCCGCATCCGCACCTGCGCCGAGGCCTCTTCGCCGCTGACATAGATGGTTTTCAAACCCGCCTGGGCAAACCGCGCTGCCGCCTGCAGCAGCAGGGTGGATTTACCGATGCCGGGATCGCCGCCGACCAGAATGGCACTGGCCGGCACCAGGCCACCGCCCAAGACGCGGTCCAACTCATCCAGCCCGCTTTGGGTGCGCGGTGGCGGGGCTTCTTCGGTCGACAGGTCGGTCAGTTCCAGCGCGGCGCCGCGTTTGCCGCCCAGCGATTTGGACGCGGGACCGGCCGACAGCGGCGTGTCCTCAACGATGGTATTCCATTCGCCGCAGCCGTCGCAGCGGCCGGACCATTTGGTGAAAGAGCTGCCACAGGCGGAACAGCTGAAGGTTTTGTTTTGTTTGGCCATGGGCTGTTGATGCAACAGCCACGCGCAAGGGTCAAACTGCGATTTTGTCTGGCGTTTCCTGTGGCGGGATCACCCGTTCGGGTGAGGTAGCGATGAGACAAGGTTTAATAAAATGCCGCTGATGCCGAAGAATTCCTAGGGAAATAAGCGGTCCGCGGGGCTTAATAGCCGCGCCGGTGACGCGCCCGCGTAGCCTATCAGTGCTGATTTTTTACCGAGACATTTTGAGCAGCGTTGCCCGGCGAATTGTAGGGGACATGCAATGAATTCAATTTTACCTTCGCGGTTGACTGCCGCAACACTGGCGCTGCTGTGCTGCGCTGCCCCGGCTGCCTATGCGCAGTCTTTGGGCAAATTGACCTATACGGCCACCATTTCAGGCACCAACAGCCCGGATGATGGCTGGGTCTACTACGTCGACAACAATCGAGAAATCTCTGCCGGGTTTACCGAGTTCTTGGTCAAACCCATATCCCTTCCACCGCTTAAGCCCGTTGGTTTCGCACCCGCCGGTGGGGAGAAAGCTGCCGTTGTGCTGGATGAACCGGTACCAGTTTTCACGCAGCCTCATGTGCGCGTTGTCAGTGTGAAACACACTGGTGTGCCCTTAAGTGACAGCGATCAGGCGTTCTACTCTATCGCGTCCGAAAGTTACGAGCGGTATGATGGCGCCCTGCGCGGAACCAGGAATTTTTACGTTAGCAGGGTTTCCGAAGGAGATGGTTTCAAGCTCAGATTCGAGAGCGAAACAGATAGCGCCTACATCGCCTTTGCCTCTTCCGAACAATGGGTTGGGACCACCTCTTTTGAATATCAGCTGGAGTTCTACAACCTGATCGTCGAACATCTGCTTGCCGGACCAACAGCGCAGCAGCAGCTGGATGAAACCGGTTCGATCATGGTGCAGACGGGTCTGGGCACGATCCTGATCACCCGAACCAATGTGCGCGATGCGGTCGCGGGCAGCTTTGCCAGTCGGGACAACACCGTCTTCATGTCCACGCAGGGCCGCGATGCTGGCACCGGCACCATGATGGGTGACACCTATGTGTGGATGCGCGTTTCGGGCTTCCGCTCGGAGGATGACGATCGCAGCTTCTCCAGCCCGCTGTTGCAGCTGGGTGTGGATGTTGAACTGAACGACAACCTGCTGGCAGGTCTGTCGGTTGGGCGCGCCAACCTCGATGCGTCCTCGCCTGATTTCAGCTACACCGGTCAGCAGACGATGGTGCAGCCTTATCTGGGGTGGCGCAGTGGCGACTGGCACGGCACCGCATCGTTGAGCCTGGGCAAGATCGACTATGATGAGATCACCCACTCCGGCGGTACCGCCGCGGCGGAGGGCGATCTGCGCGCCTTCAGTGCTGAGGTGAAGCGCGACATCGATCTGGGAAAAGGGCGCACACTGACCCCCACCCTGGGCCTTAGCAAAGGCCGCGTGGAGCTGGCCAGCACCTCTGGTTCGCTGGCAGGCAGCGGCGTGGGCGAAAGCGTTGATTTCACCCGTGCCTCCGTCGGGGCGGAATGGCGTCAGGCGCTGAGCGCAGGCTCACTGACCCTGGGGCTGAGCGGGGACTACACCGACACCAATGCGCCGATCGCGCTCAGCTCGGGCGAATATGACCAGAACGGCTGGGCCGGCACGGCCTCGCTGGGGTTCCAGACGGAACTGGCCAACGGCTTCTCAATCGATCTGGGGCTGTCCCTCGGCGGCCTTGGTCAGGACTTCTCAGAGCAAAGCGCCTGGCTGGAGATCGGTAAAAAGTTCTGATGCGCAGAACTTTATGAGACGGAGAGCGGGGGCGATGCTGCATCGTCCCCGTTTTTCTTGCCGCTGAGGCGCTGGCGTTTTTCGGCCAAGGACAGGCCGAGGGAGGCCAGAATACAGCCGGTAAACAGGTACAGGCCCCAAGCCACCTCAACCGTGCCAAGGCCAATGCCCTTGGCCAGCACAATATAAAGCGCGATCAGGAAGATATCTGCCATCGCCAGCTTGCCCAGGACGGTCAGCACCGGTAGGGCCCGGCGGTCCAGCAGGTGAAACTGCACCAGCGCCAGTCCTAAGGTTTTCACATAGGGTGCAAATAGCGCAAAGAAGGTCACCAGAAGCGCCAGAAACACATCACTGCCCCAAAGGCTCTGCAGGCCGGAAATCACGCTGATCTCACTCAGGCCAAACAGCGGCAACAGCCCTGCGCGCAGCAGCGGGGCAAACCAGGCGACCGGAAACAGCACCAGCAGCAAGAGGTTGAGAATACGGGCCATTTTGCGCGGTCTCCCTATGTCACCAGCGGGTTATCGGCGTGTTGCCTGCGGGTTATCGGTGTGGCTGAGAGGTAAGCAGCAGCGCCACCCGCTGCAAGGGGTCAGCCCAAGATGCCCCAGCCGGTCAGGGCAATCATCGCCGTCATCGCGCCAAGCGCCGGCAGATCGGCGCGGCCCCAGCCATCCTCGCGCCCCAGGCGGAACCAGTCAAACAGCAGCCAGCCATAGATGCCAATCGCAGCAAAATCGCGGAACTGGCGCATCTGCAGCTGTTGCAGCCAGGCGGGCGGCATCAGCCAGAACAGGAACAGCAGCACCGCCGCCACCACACAGGACCACGCGGCGCGCGGCGGGTGCGGGCTGCGCAGGCGCATCAGGGCGGCGATAGCGACCAAAACGGGCAGGGACAGAACGCAGAGGCGCAGCAGCGTCAGAACCAGCGGCGACAGATCCGGCAGGTAGGTGGCAATCAGCGGTGTATCAGACATGTTGTCCCCTCCCTTGTTGCCAAGCCTCAGGGCCTAGCGCACAGCCTCAATCGGGCCATCGGCGCGGCCGTGAATAAACTGATCCAGATAGGGATCGCCTGAGGCATCCATCTGCGCCACCGGGCCCGTCCATTGGATGACGCCATCGTGGAGCATCGCCACATTATCGGCAATCGCCCGGACTGAGGTCATATCGTGGGTGATGGTCATCGCGGTTGCGCCCATTTCCACTACAATCTCACGGATCAGATCGTTGATGACGCCAGACATGATCGGGTCCAGACCGGTGGTCGGCTCATCAAAGAAGATGATCTCAGGCTCGGCGGCAATGGCGCGGGCCAACCCGACCCGTTTTTGCATGCCGCCTGACAGTTCCGACGGGAACAGATCCGCCACATCCGGCTTCAACCCGACCCGGCGCAGTTTCTCAATCGCGATGTCGCGTGCCTCGGCCTTGGGGCGTTTCAGGCTGCCCCGCATCAGGCGGAAGGCCACGTTCTGCCAGACCGGCAGGCTGTCAAACAGCGCGGCGCCCTGAAACAACATGCCAAAACGCGCCAGGAAGGCATCGCGATCCCCGGTGCCGACGTCCTGTCCATCCAGAGTGATCGACCCGCTGTCCGGGGTCACCAGACCCAACACCGATTTCAACAGCACCGATTTGCCGGTGCCCGAACCGCCGATGATCACCATCGATGTGCCCTTGGGGATGGTCAGGTTGACCCCCTGCAGCACTTTCTTGGGGCCAAAGGCCTTATGGACATCTGTCAGCTCAATCATGCGGAAAAGAACAGCTCTGTAAGGATGTAGTTGGCAGCAAAGATCAGGACCGAGGCCGCGACAACCGCCGATTTGGTCGCCGCGCCAACGCCCTGCGCCCCGCGGCCGGAGTTCATGCCGTAAAAGCAGCCCACCGTGGCAACGATGAAGCCAAAGACCGCGCCTTTGATCAGGCCTGAGGTCACGTCAAAAACCTCAAGGAAGTCGACGGTGTTTTTTAGATAGGCGGCGGCGTTGAAATCCAACCGGCTGACGCCCACCAGATAGCCCCCCATGATGCCGATGACATCTCCCACGGCCACCAGACAGGGCACCGCCAGAGTGGCGGCCAGAACGCGGGGCAGGGTGAGGTATTTCATCGGGTTGGTCGACAGGGTGACCAGCGCGTCGATCTGTTCTGTCACCTTCATGGTGGCAATCTCGGCCGCGACGGAACTGGCGACACGTGCCGCCACCATCAGGCCACCAAGCACCGGCCCCAACTCGCGCACCATGCCGATGGCCACAATCGAGGGCACAACCGCCTCAGCCGAGAACCGCGCACCGCCTGCGTAGATCTGCAGCGCCAGCGCGCCGCCGGTAAATAGCGTGGTCATGCCGACCACCGGCAGGCTCAGCCAGCCGATCTGCACCAATGCGGTCAGAAATTCGCGGGTGTAGAACGGCGGGCGCAGCAGGTGGCTGATGGTTTCCGCCGCAAACAGCGTCAACCGCCCCACCATGGCCAGCATCGCCAGCACCTGCGCCCCAAGGCCGCCTATCACCCGCACAACACTCATCCGCCGATATACTGGCGCTGATAACGCCGCCCCATGGAGGTCAGGATTTCATAGCCGATGGTGCCAGCGATATCCGCCAGATCGTCAACCTTCTGCTGACCATTCAGGATCTCAAGCTGATCCGGGGCTTCGGCCAGATCGGTGACATCCACGGTGATCAGGTCCATCGACACCCGACCCACCACCGGGCAGGCGGTGCCATTTGCAAAGACACTGAGCGTTGCACCGTTCAGGCCGTTGCCGATCACACGGTGCAGACCGTCGGCGTAGCCCGCCGCCACGGTGGCGATTTTGCTGGGCCGTTCGGCCACCCAGGCGTTGCCGTAGCCCACGGCCTCGCCCACCGCCACATCGCGGGTCTGGATCACCGGCAGCGCCACGGTTACAACGGACGCGGCATCTTCAAACGGCAACCCGCCATAAAGCCCCACGCCGGGGCGCACCAGATCGAAGTGATAGTCCGGCCCCAACAGGGTTCCGCCGGTTGCCGATAGGGACCGTGGCACGGTGACGCCGGCGGTCATTTCGGTGAAACAGGCCAGTTGCTGGGCATTCATCGGATGATCCGGCTCATCGGCGCAGGCCAGATGGGACATCACCAGCCGCAGATCCCCGGCCTCGGCGCGGGACCGCAGCGCGGCCCATTCCGCAGGTTCCATCCCCAGACGGTTCATGCCGCTGTCGAGCTGCACGCCGTAGCCGCGATGGGGCAGGGCGCTGAGGTGACGGTCCAGTTGCGCGGCGGAGTTCAGCATCGGGATCAGATCCAGATCGCGGATCAGATCGGTATCCCCGGCGCCGTGGCCGGAAAACACGCAGATCTCAGCCCCGTCGCAAATCGCCTCACGCACCGGGATTGCCTCCTCGGCGGCGGCCACGAAGAACCGGCGCAAGCCTGCCGCACACAGGGCCTTGGCCACGCGGCCAGAGCCGAGGCCATAGCCATCCGCTTTGATCACCGCGGCGGTTTCAACCGAGGCGTTGGATTTTGCATCAAGCGCCCGCCAGTTGGCCACCAGCGCATTGAGGTCGATCGTCAGAGTAGAAACAGTCATGGCGCCTGTTTTGCCAGACGCGTGGGGCGGGTCAAGATGAAAGCGCAACCACCCCGCCAAAACGTGGCGCCTTGAGGCGCGGCTGCGCAATGTGAGTATTTGGAGAACATTGAAAAGGGGGTGGAAAGGGGGCGGGTGTTGCCCCCTTAAGATTTGGCAATTGGAAGGGCGGCTTAATAGCCCTGGTCGTCCTGCTGCCACTGTTTGACAAGGTTGCCAAAGCGGGTGAACTGCGCCTCAAACGACAGCTCGACGGTGCCGATGGGACCGTGACGCTGCTTGCCGACGATGACCTCGGCCTTGGCGTGCAGGCGTTCCATCGCCTCTTTCCACTCTTCCATCTTTTCAAGTTCGTGATCGCCGGGTTTTTCACGTTCTTTATAGTATTCCTCACGGAACACGAACATCACCACATCCGCATCCTGTTCGATCGAACCGGATTCCCGCAGGTCCGACAGCTGCGGACGTTTATCGTCGCGGCTTTCGACGTTACGCGACAGCTGGGACAGCGCGATCACCGGGATGTTCAGTTCCTTGGCGATAGCCTTCATGCCCATCGAAATCTCGGCAATTTCGTTTACACGGTTGTCTGACATACCGCGGCAGAGCTGCAGGTAGTCGATCACCAGAAGGTCCAGACCATGGGTCCGCTTCAGCCGCCGTGCCCGGGCGGCCAGCTGGCTGATCGGGATCGCCGGCGTGTCATCGATGAACAGCGGACAGGCCTCAAGATCCTTCGCGGCCTGCACAAACCGGCGGAACTCTTCCTCGGTCATGTCACCCTGGCGGATCTTGTGGCTGGAAATCTCCGAGGCTTCGGCCAGAACACGACCGGCCAGCTGTTCGGCGCTCATTTCGAGCGAGAAGAAGCCGACAACACCGCCGTCCACCGCGCCTTCGGTGCCATCCTGTTTCAGACCGCGCTTGTAGGCCTTGGCGACATTAAAGGCGATGTTGGTCGCCAGCGAGGTTTTCCCCATCGAGGGACGCCCCGCCAGGATCAAAAGGTCCGAGGGGTGCAAACCACCAAGCTGTTTGTCGAGATCGACCAGACCGGTGGAGATCCCCGCCATGCCACCGCCGCGCTGATAAGCTTCGTTGGTGACATTTACCGCTTCAGTGACGGCTTTGAGGAAGGATTTGAACCCCGACTCGGTCTGGCCCTGCTCGGACAGCTGATAAAGCTTCTGCTCGGCGTCAACGATCTGCTCTTTCGGCTCGGAGGCCACATCGACCCGGCGCGCCTTTTCCGAGATGTCACCGCCAAGGCGGATCAGCTCGCGGCGGATGGCCAGATCATAGATCATCTGCGCGTAGTCACGCACCGCAAAGGCCGAGATGGACGCCCCCGCCAGCCGGACCAGATAGGCTGGTCCCCCAAGCGCCTTGAGGCCCTCGTCTTCCTCAAGGAACGCTTTCAGCGTCACCGGCGTTGCCAATTGGTTTTTGGCGATGCGGGCGGCGGCCACCTCGTAGATGCGCTGATGGACAGGCTCATAAAAATGCTGCGCATTAATGACCGAAGCAATTTTGTCATAGACATCATTGTTGGTCAGGATCGCGCCAAGCAATTGCTGCTCGGCTTCGATCGAATGCGGCATTGGATCAGTCGCTTCCGCCTCTTCTTTTGGCGCAGCGCTGTTGATCGGAGCGATTTCGTTCATTGTTTTTACTGTCCCCCAGTGGGTGGAGGTTTTACTCGAAGCGGCGTTTGCCGGGCAAATTGTATGTTTTGGTGGACCACCCTGTGCAAGACCTGTGAATGGCCTGTGGATAGATTGGTCCTACATCATTTTGTCGGCTGCGGCTGGTTTCTGTCAATATCTTGGTGCCTCACAGCCAGTAGGTGGAAAAGGCACGCCGGATGACCCTGTGCGGATCGGCGTGCCTTTGCCTATGGTTGCGGCTCAGCGGTGGCTCTTCGGTGGCTGAGCGGCGATCGCGTCGCGGATCAGCCTTTTTTGTTGGCTTCCTGCCACGCGCGGGGATCGTTCAGGAACGACTCAACCTCGTTGAGCGTTTCTTCATCAAAGGCTTTCTGCGCCTTGGCTTCTGCCAGAACATCCCACCAGGTGCAGAGGTAGTGCAGCTCCACGCCATGATCACCCAGACGTTTCGTCGTCTCAGGGAAAATGTCGTAGTAGAAGATCACCGCAGTGTGGCCGCACTCCGCGCCGGTTTCCCGGATCGCATCCACGAAGGACAATTTGGAGCCGCCATCGGTGGTCATATCCTCAACCAGCAACACGCGCTGGCCTTCGGTCATGACGCCTTCGATGCGGGCGTTGCGACCGTAGCCCTTGGGTTTCTTGCGCACATAGGTCATCGGCAGCGCCATGCGTTCAGCAACCAGCGCGCCAAAGGGGATGCCTGCGGTCTCGCCACCGGCGATGTTGTCAAAGGCCTCAAAGCCAGCATTGCGCATGACGGTGACGGTCAGGAAGTCCATCAGCGTGGTGCGGATCCGCGGGAAGGAGATCAGCTTGCGACAATCCACATAGCTGGGCGAGGGCAGGCCAGAGGCCAGCGTATAGGGCTCACGCGAGTTGAAGTTCACCGCACCGATTTCCAGCAGCATACGGGCAGAGAGGCGGGCGATTTCTTCTTTGGACGGGTAGGACGTTGGGATCATCTGGGCAGCACCTTTTTGAAGCGATCAGCAGCTCGCGCGCTGATAGCCGATCTATGGCGACGATGTCGAGAGGGGTTGCTGTGGAAGGGAGGCTGCGCCAGAAACGGCAGGCGCAGCCTTTTGTTCTCGAGCGTAACGCTTAAGCCACTTTCCAATGCACCGGGAAGCCGGGGTCGAACACGGTGACGGGGCCGTCTTGGGTGTCGATCTGTTCCGGGAAAGCAGTGGGCGTCTCGCCTTTGGTCAGGGTCAGCGTGCCCTGGTTCACCGGCAGGCGGTAGAAGTTCGGACCGTTTTCGCTGGCAAACTTGGCGAGGTTTTCCAGCTTGCCTTCTTCCTCAAACACATGCGCCAGCAGCGGCATGGTGTTGGTGGCGGTGAAACAGCCCGCGCAGCCGCAGGGCTGCAGCTTGTTGGCGTCCGTGTGCGGCGCCGAGTCGGTGCCAAGGAAGAAGCGCGCATCGCCCGAGGTCGCGGCGGCGCGCAGGGCGATCCGGTGCTCTTCGCGTTTGGCGACGGGCAGGCAGTAGTAATGCGGTTTGATCCCACCGACCAAGATGTGGTTGCGGTTGATGATCAGGTGGTGCGTGGTGATCGTGGCGCCCAAATCCTTGTCCTGGCTGCGCACATAATCTGCCGCGTTGGCGGTGGTGATATGTTCCATCACCACACGCAGGCCCGGGGTGGCCTTGCGGATCGGATCCAGAACCCGGTCGATGAACACGGCCTCACGGTCGAAGATATCGATGTCGTGGTCGGTGACTTCGCCGTGGGTACAGAGCGGCAGACCGATCTCGGCCATCTTTTCCAGCACCGGGCGCACCTTGTCAAAATTGGTCACACCGGAGGAGGAGTTGGTGGTCGCCCCTGCCGGGTACAGCTTCACCGCTTTGACCAGCCCGCTGGCATGGGCGGCGGCAACGTCTGCGGCGTCGGTGTCTTCGGTCAGGTAGAGCGTCATCAAGGGTTCAAACGCCATGCCCTCAGGCAGGGCGGCCAGAATGCGGTCCCGGTAGGCCGCGGCATCTGCGCCTGTCACCACCGGCGGCACCAGATTGGGCATGATGATCGCACGGGCGAAATCGCGGGCGGTTTCGGGCAGGACGGCCTGCAGCATCGCGCCATCGCGCAGATGCAGGTGCCAGTCATCGGGGCGGGGAATGGTGATGGAGGTGCTCATGGCCCCGCGCTTACACAAATCTATGCCGAAGCGCTAGAGCCCTAAGAGCGGCTTATGCCTCTGCGCCGCCATCAGGCGCGGGCTGGTCAGCCTGTGATGAGGCAACTGGTTCAATCCCGGGGATGCGGATTTTGCCTTCGCGGGCTGCAGCCTCCAACGCGTCAAGGCGGCGGCGGATCCGTGGGGCGCGCATGCGGCTGGTCACATTGCGGCAGACCATTGCGGCCATCCAAGGCCGTTCAGCCGCATCCATACGTGCGATCAAGCCACGCAGATACCGGGGATAGTCACGGCGGGCGCGGTAGAGGCGGGCGAACTCTTCTTCGCTAAAGCGATCCTCGCCAATCGCCTGCAGGATCGGGAACAGCAGTTCCATGCTCAGCAGATCCGACTGCAACGCGCTGCCCATATTGGGCAGGCGCAGCTTGGTGACATTACGGCGGGTGAACAGCGCGGCATGCATCGCGTCCAGCTCTTCGCGCGGGTCATAAAGCACGTAGCCCTGTTGTGCGGCATCCATCATATCGGGCGCGTAGCCAAAACGATCAGTAAATGACGTGCGGCGCATCTCAACAAAGCGATTGTCCCATTCGGTGACGCGCGGGTCCAGCGTGGCCTGTGGCTGGATCGCCAGCACATGCGCGCCGGGGGAGGCGACCGAGAAGGCTGCGGCGGCATAGCCACAGGGGCCCGCGCCATAGAAAATCACCCGGTCAAATTCCTCAAAAAACCCGTCATCAATCAGCTGGTCAAAGAAACCATAGACTTCTGGCGCGCGGAACCAAGTGTCGCCGTCGCTAATCACGGACAGGTGGGACCAGCCCAGCGAACGGGCGAAATCCCAGCCCAGCGGTTGTGCACTTTCGGAAAGAGCCTGAATGCCCTGACGGGTTTCAAAGGTGACCAAGAGGATCGGCTTTTCATCCACGAAGCCGGCACAGTGGCGCGCGCCCAAGGGTTGGAAAAAGCCGGTTTCTTCGGTGATCTCGCTAAAACGTTCCAGCCATTCAGCTTTCTTCAAGCCGTTCAGCGGCGTGTCGAGCGGGTTGGGCGCGTCCAGCATATACTCAGATCCTCAGTACCGTGCCCTTTGGGGTGCAACCTGCACCCGGGGCTTTTGGGGGGCTTTATGGGCTTTTGAGGAAATTTGACCCGAGTTTGCGGCCAAAATGCGGAGAAACGGCGGGAATCCTAGGGCCTTTGGGGCTTGGAGCCGGAGGATTTGGGCGGAAATGTGTCGCCCGCCCGATGGCATTGGTCGGTCGGCGTTGATCGCGCAGGGGCTGCCCCTACCTAAACAGAGATTGATTGGCGAAGGTATTCTGGCAGGAGAGGACAATGGATCGCAGAGGGTTTTTGAAACTGGGCGGCGCCGGTGCAATTGCGGCGGGCGCGGGCTACGCTTGGGGCCAGTCGACAGCGCGAAAACTGCCGCTGATCCCGATGACCGATCTCACCGCCGGGATTGAGGGACGGATCGCGCTGAACCTGCAATCGGCGCAGCATGACTTTGGCAATGGGGCTGCCAGCGCCACCTATGGCATCAACAATAGCTATCTGGGGCCTGTTTTGCGGGTGAAACAGGGTCAGGTGCTGCCGTTTGATGTGATGAACATCATCGGCGATGTGACAACGATCCACTGGCACGGGCTGCACATCCCCGGGGACGTCGACGGCGGTCCCCATCAGGAGATTGAGGATGGCACAACCTGGTCGCCTGACGTGCCGATTGTGCAGGGGGCCTCCATGAACTGGTTCCATTCGCATATGCACGGAAAAACCGCGCAACAGACCTACAACGGGTTGGCAGGTGTGCTGCTGGTCGAAGACGACGGAAGCCTCGCCGCGGATCTACCCAAGACCTATGGCGTGGATGACTTCACCCTCGTCCTGCAGGACAAGATGTTCGATGCCAGCGGGCGGATGAGCTATTCGCTGACGGGCGACACAATTGAGGAGGGGTTCCAGGGGGAAACCCTCGTGGTCAATGGGGCGATTACGCCGGTGGCGCAGGATGTGCCGACGGGATTGGTGCGGCTGCGATTGCTGAACGCCTGCAACGCGCGGTTCTTGGAACTGTCGATGGCGACGGGCCCGATCACGGTAATCGCCTCCGATGGCGGCTTCCTTTCATCCCCGGTTGAGGTGGAGAACATCGTGATGTCCCCCGGCGAACGCTATGAGATCCTTGTTGATATGGCGGCTGTCGAAAGCAACGCGCTGACCGTCAACCTGAACGGCGGTGATGTGGGCTTCTTTGCCAGCCTGTTTGGCGGCAATCAGACCACGATTGCGCTGCAGCTTAATCGCACGGCGCAGGCAGGCTTCACCGGGGCGATGCCAAACCGTTTGGCTGTGTTGGCGCCACCCAAACGGTCTGAGGCAACGGTGACACGGTCGTTCCAGTTGGACATGGATCTGGGGGCTGATCTGACCGCGCTGGCGCTGGCGTGGGATAATTTCTGCGGCGATGCCGGGGCGATGGCGATCAATGGTCAGCCAATGAAGATGGACCGGATCGACGAAAAGGTGACCAAGGGCACCACGGAAATCTGGCGCATCACGGCAGATGAACAGCAGCATCCTTTCCACGTGCACGGCTGCTCCTTCCGTATCCTGCAGCAAGAGGGCGGTGCAGCCCCCGCCTATGCGCAAGGCTGGAAGGACATGGTGCATGTCGGCGAAGGCTGGTCAGAGATCCTGGTGCGGTTTGATCATGCAGCGCCGGCCGATGCGCCGTTTATGTATCACTGCCACATTCTGGAACATGAAGATTGCGGCATGATGGGGCAATTCACTGTGACGTAACAGTGGTTTAGCAGGGGATTGGTTGCGCTTACTTGCCCGAGGTTTCTGCCGCGTTGACCCGCGCCTTATTGGCGTGATGGGTCAGAAACTTCGCAGCTTGCTCCGGCACGGGCTGGCTGGGCGGGGTCATCAGCAGGCGGGAAAACAGGGCGCGCGATGGCTCCTCTGACAGCAGCGCCTCAAACCGGGCATGGCGCCAGGCGACGGCCTGCTGGTGTAGCGCAGCAAGCGTGTCGTCTGCCTTCAGCTGATCCATCGCTGCCAGCATTTCCGGCGCCAAAGACTGGATCGAGCGGTCTTTTTCCACGTTGAAGTTACGTTCCACCCAGTAATCCAGCCCCAGCCGATCCGCCTCATGCACGGCGCGGCCGCGATCAGCCTTCAACACATAGCTTTCCATCGTGCCCAGCGGGTAGTGGTTCAGCTGCGCCAGCTTGTAGTTTGACTGGCCGTAGTTGGAAAAGATCCGGGTGCGGGCAAACTTCTCAGGCAGTTCGCGACCCTCACCGTCAAACCAACGCTGGTCTTTCAGCCGCTCAGGATCGGGGTTGCGCGGGCGATGCACCCCCAGCTTGCCGTAGGTGCCATCATTGCGAAACAGCGTTTTGAACATTGCGGCACGCCAGGGCCAGTGCAGCACCACGGGGGCAGCGGCAAAGAAGGTCTGGGTGATCGGCACATCATTGTAGCGGATCTGGCCGGCATTGCCGAACAACCGCCAGGTCAGCGGGATCGCCGTCGCCTCAGGCAGGGCATGAAACAGCGCCTCTAGCGTGTGATTGCCCACATGGATGTTAACAAACTCATCAATATCCAGCGTCATCACCCAGTCTGCATCCTGCATCATGGGGTGTTTTTCAGCCAGCTTATAGGCGGTGAACTGAATGCCGCCTTTGCCATAGGGGCCGTCATTTCGGATATGGGTCAGTTCGCCCATGTCCTGCAGCCGGTCCAGCATCTGATCAGTGCCGTCCTGACAGTCATTTGAAAACACAAGGAAATCGGTGAAACCGACCTGTTTGTGATGGGCCAACCATTCCAACAGAAAGGCCCCTTCGTTGCGTAAGGTCAGGATGGCAAGCGCGCGCATCGGGTCAGCTTTCCATATCAAGGGCCAGCGCGTAGGCCACGCGCTCCACCTCGGTCAGTTTCAGCGCCACGGCCTGCTGATAGAGGTCTTCGAACTCCGCCATGCCATGCAATTCGGCCGCTTTGGCCTGATGCCAGGCAAACCCCGCCTCATGCAGGCGCTTCAGCTCTTTATCCTCCAGCAGACGGTCATATTCGGCCCTGAGGCGCGGCAGGTTGCGTTGGATGGTGACATCTTTGAAGTCCGACCAGTCCATGCGGATCCAGTAGTTCAACCCGATGGAGCGATCCACATGCAGGGCGCGGCCACGCTGGCGTTTGACCAGATAGCTTTCGGCGCTGCGCAGCGCGTAGTGGTTCAACTGGATCAGATCGTAGCCGATGGATTTCTTGGAGCTGCGCCAGCCTTTCTCGGCGGCCTCACGGGTCATGTCGATGCCTGATCCGTTGACCCATTTGACGCGGGATTTGAAATCCTCATCCAGTTTGTTTGGCCGGTGGCAGGAGATTTTTTCATAGGCGCCGATGTTTTTGAACATCGTCTTGAAGCCCCAGACAGTGTGCGGCTTGGGGCAGAATTTGGGGGCGCAGGTGTCAAACTGACCCACCACCAGATCATCGGCCAGTTCGGTCACGCCGTTGTGGCCAAACAGCCGCCAGGTCATGGCCACATTGGTGGCATCGGGCACCCGGTCAAAGAAATCCTGTAGCGTGCCATTGCCGCAGCGCACGTTGATGAATTCATCCACGTCGATATGCGCGATCCATTCGGCGTTTTTCAACACTGGTTCTTTCTGCGCCTGATTGAGGGCATATTGCTGGGGCGAGTTGCCTTTCCAATTGTCGTTGTTGCGGTGCTGCAAAACGCCCATCTCCTGCAGGCGATCCAGCATCTCGCTGGTGCCGTCGGAACAGTCATTGGTGTAAATCAGGAAGTTGTCGACGCCCATCGCGCGATGGTAGGCGACCCATTCCACAATGTAAGGCGCCTCATTTTTCATGCAGCCGACGATGATATTGCCGGTGCTGCCCTTGGGCAGTTTGCGCGGCTTCATCGCGGTATAGGGCGCCGTCTCAGCGGTTTCATCAACCCGGCCGATGTCATTGTGCGGCTTGAAGGAAGACCCTTGCAGCTTCTCAAAGTTTTGCACCGCCAGTGGGGGCATGATTGCGCGCGCCGCAGCGGTCAGCCCGGTGATCCCGTCGCCTTCGTCTTCCGGCGCGGGGGCAGGGGCCTCCTCGGTGGAAGCGTTCAGCTTGGCCAGTTCTGCGGCCTTATGCTCCTTCTCCTCGCGGGTGAATTTGTTGATCCGATGCAGGAAGGACAGCAGGTATTGCGTGGCACGATACCCGCGGGTCGGGTCGGCCTCGTCCCAGTCGGGCAGGGCGGTATCCGGGGTGAGGCTGGCCTTGCCCAGGCCCTTGTGCGCCTTGATCAGCACCTTGTTCTGTTTCGCAAACCCGTCTGAGATGGCTGCCAGACTGCCGGGGGCAATTGGATCACCGTCCACCTTGATTTCATTCATGAACTTCCGCCAGAGCTGGCGGTTGATCAACCGGTCTGAGGATTTCAGCATCTGCAGGAATAGATCGTTCATCTGTCGCCCACGGGTCACCCAGGCGGCAGCGGGCTGTTTGGGCGGTTCTTCGGCATTGGCGCGGCCGATGGTCTGGTCGATGTCAAACATCGCGCGGATCTCATCGGTGACGGCCTCGGAATAAAACAGCGCCTCGTCATAGGCGCGGAAGCTCACACAACCTTCGCCAAAGACCGCCTCCCACTCCTGCTGCAGGCGGGCGTAATCCAGCCAGAACGGCGGATGTTGGATTTCCAGAAACTCACCGTTTTCCGGCACGATCTGATGGCCGTCCAGTAGGGCATCGTCCCACCAGTCGGCGGTACCGGCCATGTCCATTTCCCGCGCCAGTGAAGTCGCGCGCCCCTCCAGCACCTGGGCGCTGTAGCGCCGGGCCAGCAGGCGGGCCTGTTCATCCACATGGGCGACAACTTTGATCTCCCCCTCAATCGGGGCCAGCAGGGCCTTCAGCCGCTCCAGTTCGGAGCGTCGCGCCAGGGACGCGCCCAATTGGCTGGCCGACAGGATCAGCTTTTCAGGGCGCACAGCGGCGACATCACGCAGGATCGCCTGCTGCACCAGATTAAACAGGCTGCGCTGTTTTTCGGGATCGATGTAGCCGCGATTGAACCGCAGCGTGTCCACATGATCCGGATCCGTCACCGCCATATAAAGCCGGGTGTGGTTCTTGCCGCCGGCGCCGCGCGGGAACAGGATGCCTTTGGCCTCCAGCTGTTCACGTTTGTTGGCCAGCACGTCCTGAATGCGGGCCGCGCCCACCTGTTCCAAACCGATGTGCAGGTAGATCTGCATCAGACGGCCTCCGTATCCGTATCGCCTGTCGGCGTGTCATTGTCGTGCCGGTCGCTGGTGTCCCGGCCCGTATCATGCCGGTCTGGTGTGTCCGCGCGCACAGGGTTGCGGTTAAGATGCCCCCACCATGGCACGTCCCGGCCGAGAAAAGCGGCCAGTTGCTGACGCGCATCCTCTGCGCCCACATCCAGCCGCAGGAAGTCATCCGATCCGGCAAAGATCCGGTCCAGATGGTCATAGTGCCCCGCAATCCAGCGCTGACGTTCCTGATCAGCCCCGCCAAATCCGCGCGGCAGACCGGGGATTTGATTTTTCGGCAGCCGTTCTGAGGTCAGGTTTGACCAGCGTGACATGGAATCCGAAATCTCAGCCACCGGACGCCAACTGGCAAAGAACTTCACCCCGGGATGGTTTTGACGGATCGCGTCAATCACCGCGAAATCCATCTGCGGCCAGAGCGACAGGCCTTTGCGCAACACGCTTAACTCACTGAAGGCATCAAATTCATCCAAGTAAGCCAGCGGATCGCCGGTGCGGAAGAACGCCTCATAGACCAGCTGACCAACAAAATCGCCCAGGATGTGGTTGTCTTTGCTTTGCCCGGTGCGGATCCGGTAGTCCGCCGTGTGCAGGCTGGCCCGGCGTAGGGCGCGGGCCACGGTGGTGGTGCCGGATTTCGGCAGCCCCAGATTGACAACCCTCAGCCGGCTCATACGGTCAGCCCCAGTTTGCGGATCAGCGCTTCCTCCTGCGGCGGCAGGGTTGAGGCCGCGCGGAGCTGCGCCTGCATTTCCTGATAGGCGGGCTGGGCTAAGAGAGCATCGCGCTTTTCCCGGTGCAGCGCACAGGCCTTGTCATGCAACGCGTTGATCTCAGGATCGGATTTCAGATCGGCCAGCGCCGCCTGCAAATCGGGCAGGTAGCGCTGAATGCTCAGATCCTGCCAGGCGGGATCATTGCGTTCGCGCCAATAGGTGTCATCAAAGGCGCGGTTTTCCCGGTTCACATCGCCGCGGTCGTTTTTCACCAGATAGCTGTCGAGCGAGCGCAGTGCATAGTGATTGAGCGTCGCATAGTCGCGCGCGCCCTGGGCTGGAAATTTGCGGATGCGGCGCGGATTGGCGGCGACCAGAAACTTGTGCTGCACCTTGCGACCAGATCCATCGGTCCAGGAAGGGCGCTTTTTCGGCGGCAGTTTTTCGCGGAAAAACGGGCGGTGGGCGCCAAAATACTGCAGCGGGAAATCATGACGGACCAGCGATTTCACCTCAATCGCGGCTTCCCCACACCACAGGTCAGGATTGTGCGAGCGGGTGAACTGTTCGATCACCGGACGGTCCTCAAAGGTCTCAATCCCATCGCTGGCAAAGAACTGAAAGTTCAGCGAAATCGCCTGAGGATTGCCGCAGGCCTCGACCAGTGCGGGGATGGTGTGATCGCCTACATGGATGTTCAAAAACTCATCCACATCGGCCACCCAGACCCAATCGGCCTCGCTCACCACCTCTTGTTTGGCGGCGTGTTTCAGCGCCTCCATCTGGTAGTTGCGCCCCTTGGCGGGGTTGGGCAGATGCTGAACGATGCCGCGCGCTGCCAGCGCATCCAGCATCTCATCCGTGCCATCGGTGCAATCATTGGAATAAAACAGGTGATCGGTCACCCCGATCAGCCGGTTGAACGCGATCCATTCCAAGAGGAACGGGCCTTCGTTTTTGACGCAGGTGACTGCGGTTACACGCATCTGCCTGCCCCTTTGGGTTGTGCAATGCTCACTTGTTTACTCTCTGCTCTCGAAACGACTGATTTTATTATGGCTTTAGCCGCTTGTTTCCCAATTAACTACAATCCCCCCTGCAATGCGTCAATTGTCCGGCAGGCGCTGGACGCGAACCGCGGCCCGAACCGCAGCCCTTTGGCAACGCCGCCCCGGCCTAGACCTTGGTCGCGCTTGACGGGGGCAGGTGCAGCTGCCCTTCTACCGGGCAGGGAGGACATTCATGCGCACAGCCACATCCATTGGGGATCTGCAGCACCAGCTGGCAGAGCAAAACTACGTTTGCAGCCGCGCCCTGGCCACCGTTGGCTTTCTGTCACTGAAGCTGGGCCGGCCCCTGTTTCTGGAAGGCGAGGCCGGCACTGGCAAGACCGAGATTGCCAAAGCCATCGCCGCCGCGCTGGGCCGCCGGTTGATCCGCCTGCAATGCTATGAGGGGCTGGATGCTTCCTCGGCCGTTTATGAATGGAACTTTGCCGAACAGATGGTCGCCATCCGCACAGCCGAGGCGGCGGGCGGGGCAGACCGTGACGCCTTGAAAAATGAGCTGTTCACCGAAGACTATCTGATCGAACGGCCGCTGTTGCAGGCCATGCGGCCGCAGGATGGCGGCGCGCCTGTTCTGCTGATTGATGAGATTGACCGCACTGATGAGCCGTTTGAGGCCTTCCTGTTGGAAGCGCTCAGCGATTTTCAGGTCACCATCCCCGAGCTGGGCACGATCAAAGCGCCTGAGCCACCGATTGTGATCCTGACCTCCAACCGCACCCGCGAAGTGCATGACGCGCTGAAACGGCGCTGCCTTTACCATTGGGTGGATTACCCTGGCTTTGAGCGGGAGGTGGAGATTCTGCAGGCCCGCGCCCCCGAAGCCGCCGAGGCCCTCAGCCGTGAGGTGGTTGCCTTTGTCCAACGCCTGCGCACCGAGGACCTGTTCAAGAAACCCGGCGTTGCCGAAACCATCGACTGGGCGAAATGCCTATTGGCGCTGGATGTGCTGACCCTCAGCCCCGAGGTGATTGCCGACACATTGGGGGCGGTTCTGAAATATCAGGATGATATCCAGAGGTTGCAGGGCAGTGAGGCGAAACGTATTCTGGATGAGGCAAAATCGAGTCTGGAAACTGCATGATCCTATATCGCCCAACGGGTTACAAAGAACTGTTGCTGATCAAAGAGAGCGGTTGGAGCGCTTGGCCGCCTCGTTTACCCGATCAACCCATTTTCTATCCTGTCACCACCCAACTCTACGCCGAGAAGATTGCACGAGATTGGAATTCAGTGCTCGCCGCACCGGACAATTACGGGTTTGTCACCAAATTCGAAATCAATGCCGAAACCGCAGCGCGGTATCCTGTCGAACAGGCAGGTGGCAAAGCGCATGAGGAACTCTGGGTCCCTGCAGAGGAATTGATTGCGTTCAATCGTGGGATTGTGGGGCAGATTACGCCCATCAGAGCCTTCAAGGACAAAGCCGACTATTCGCTGGATCAGGCTCTGGCAGAAATCGGGGCTGCATGAACCTTGCCCTTGCCGGAAAAACACGTAGGGGAACGCCGCAACCGAGGGGAGGGCAACGCTCCCGCGGGCTTAGGCAATCGCAATGACCCAGCTGCCCGATCTGGACCTGCCTGAGGATCCCAAGCTCAGCCATAACATCATCCATTTCGCCCGCGCCTTGCGTAAGGCGGGGTTGGCGATTGGACCGGGGCGGGTGATTGATGCGATCCGCGCGGTGGAGGCGGCGGGCTTCAGCCGCAAGGAAGATTTTTACTGGACGCTGCATGCTTGTTTTGTGACCCGCCCTGAACAGCGGGCGGTGTTTGGGCAGGTGTTCCGGCTCTATTGGCGCGACCCGCGGTATCTGGAGCATATGATGTCGATGCTGTTGCCCTCGGTTCGCGGGGTTCAGGAGGAACGCAAAGCCCGCGCCGCAGAAAAGCGCGCGGCAGAGGCGCTGCTGGAGGGGCAACAGCCTGATGAACTGCCCGAACAGCCCGAGGCGGATGAGGTCAAGATTGAGGTTGATGCCTCGCAAACAACATCACTGCAGGAAAAACTCCGCACCTTGGATTTCGAACAGATGAGCACCGAGGAGATTGCCGCCGCCAAACGCATGATCGCACGGCTGAAACTGCCGGTGCAGCCGATCCGGTCGCGGCGGATGCAGGCCGCCACGACGGGCCATGCCTTGGACTGGCGGCGGACCATTCAAGCCTCGATGCGGCGGGGTGGTGAGGTGCATGAACTGGCGCTGAAACAGCGGCGCACCCGTTGGCCCAATCTGGTGGTGCTTTGCGATATCTCAGGCTCCATGTCGCAATACAGCCGGATGGTTTTGCATTTCCTCCATGCGGTGGCCAATGAAAAAGGCGCGGGCTGGGCCAAGGTGCATGGATTTACCTTTGGCACCCGATTGACCAACATCTCCCGCCATCTGCGCCGCCGCGACGTGGATCAGGCCCTCGCCATGGCCGGGTCTGAGGCGCAGGATTGGGAGGGTGGCACGCGGATCGGCGAATGCCTGCATCTGTTCAATCGCGACTGGTCGCGCCGGGTGTTGGGGCAGGGGGCGGTGGTGCTGCTGATCACCGACGGGTTGGATCGCGGCGATGCCGCAGCGCTCAGCAAAGAGATGGAGCGGCTGCACCTCTCCTCACGCCGGCTTATCTGGATCAACCCTTTGCTGCGCTGGGACGGTTTTGCCCCCAAGGCGCAGGGGATCAAGGCCATGTTGCCCCATGTCGATGCCTTTCGCGCCGGCCATTCCATCGCTTCGCTGGAGGCGCTGGCCGAAGCAATTTCCGACGCGCAGGACCGCGGTGAAAAGGATCGCTTGATGGCGATGATGGCTGAGGGCTAACAGACCAAAGGTCAGGGATCAGCTGCGGCGCTGGGCCACCACCGCAGAAAACCGCTGTTCGCTGCCCGCAGGGGTGAAATGGCTGAAACGCTGGTTGTGACGACAGGTGAACCTAGATCCCAGAAATTGCATCAATTGCCCGGAATCATAGGGTTCGATCTGCTGACCCGAACAGGATTTGGGGCCATCCGGCGCGAAGGTGGCGATGATTGCATGCCCGCCAACCGGCAGGGCGGCCAGCAGCGTGCGGTGATAGCGGGCCTGATCGCGCGCGCAGGTCAGAAAGTGCAGGGCGGCCCGGTCGTGCCAGATGTCATAACGGCGTTTCGGGCGCCACTCCCGCACGTCAGCGGCAATCCATTGAATGCTTTTTGCCTCTGGCAGCTTCGCCTTGTTGATCGCCAACGCATTGGCCGAAAGGTCCAGCGCCGTCAGATCGCGCCAACCCCGCGCCCAGAGATCCGGCACCAAAGGGGACACGCCGGCGCCGATGTCGATCAGGCTGTTGTCCGGTGTCGCACCGATCTTGTCCAGCAGATCAATGGACTGGCGCGCTTCGGCCTCAAACCAGCTGACGGTTTTGGGGTCTTTGGTGGCATAGACATCCTCCCATTTCTGCTGTTGGCTGGGCGCGGTGTCGGGGCCTGTATCCGAGGCCGTCTGCTGCGCTGGCTGGCGAGGGGGTTGCATAACTTCTCCTAATAATTCGAATTATTGAATTTAAGGGCTGTGCCGGCAAAATGAAAGTCCCCCTTGGGGTTTTCTTCTGCGTGGTGCGGACTACCACCAATGGACAACAGCGGCGGGGCTGCTAATTTGCTATCACCGGGCAGGGAGGCTTGGATGGAACGCTTTGACAATATTCCGGAAATCGCGCTGGGCTGGCACCGTGAGGGCAAAGGCGCTGTGCTGGCCACTGTGGTGGAAACCTGGGGCAGTGCCCCGCGCCGTGTGGGCAGCCAGCTGGCCATTTCCTCAGAAGGGGAGATTGAGGGCTCCGTCTCAGGCGGCTGTGTTGAGGGCGCTGTGGTCGTTGAGGCGATTGAGGCGCTGGAGGCGGGCGAAAGCCGGATGCTGGAATATGGCATCAGCGATGGCGATGCCTTTGCCGTTGGGCTGGCTTGCGGCGGCACCATCCGGGTGCTGGTCGAACCGATTGGCGCAGTCCTGCCTGAGGCAATGCTGGCCGATCTGGTGGCCGCCCGCACAGCCCGCCAGCCTATCGCCTATGTTGTGAACCCCACATCCGGGGCGCGTAGCCTGACCTCCGACGGATATGGCACACGCTTCCGTATGGACCGCTCTGGGTTCGAAGAGGACGGCGAAACCTTTGTGGCCATTCACAACCCGCCGCTGCGGATGCTGATCGTTGGGGCGGTGCATATTGCCCAGGCGCTGGTTCCGATGGCGCGGCTGGCGGGCTATGATCCAACCCTGATCGATCCGCGCGAAAGCTTCGGATCCGAGGCACGGTTTCCCGGTGAAACGATCCTGCATGACTGGCCGGATGAGGGCGTGGCCAGCTATGGGCTGGACAGCCGCACCGCGCTGGTTTTGCTGACCCATGATCCCAAGCTGGACGATCCGGCGCTGGAACAGGCGCTGCGCTCAGAGGTGTTTTATATCGGCGCGCTTGGCTCCAAACGCACCCACGCAAAACGCGTCGCCCGGTTTGAGGAGAAGGGCTACAGCACTGACGAAATTGGCAAAATCCACGGGCCGGTTGGTCTGGATATCGGCGCGGCCAGCCCGGCAGAGATTGCGCTGTCGATCATGGCGGAATGCACCGAGGTCTTGCGCCACGGGCCAAAAAGCGGGCCAAAAAACGGGTCTGAGGCACCGTCGGAAAAGGCGGCAGGATGAAGTTTGGACCTGTCCCCGTGGCCGAAGCCGCAGGCGCCATTCTGGCCCATTCGATGCAACTGCCCGGCCAGAAACTGCGCAAAGGTCTGCAGTTGGATGCAGATCATATTGCTGCCCTACAGGCGGCCGAGGTCACTGAGGTGACCGTTGCCCGGCTTGAGGCCACGGATATGCATGAAGATGCCGCCGCCGATGCATTGGCACAGGCGCTGGTGCCGGATCCGGGGGCTGCGGGCCTCAGCCTCAGCAAAGCTTTTACCGGCCGGGTAAACATCACCGCCAAGGGGCCCGGTGTTGTCTCCCTCAACCAACGAGCCCTGGTGGCGATGAACGCCATCGATCCGATGATCACGCTGGCAACTGTCCCTGCCTATCAGCAGATGACCGAGGGCGGCATGGTCGGCACGGTCAAGGTCATTTCCTACGGCGTCAGTGCGCGCGATGTTGAAAAAGCCTGCGCCGTGGCGCGCGGTGCCTTGCGTCTGCGCCCGCCGGTGCACAAAACCGCCGCGCTGATTGTCACCGATATCCCCGGCGGCGCTGGGTTGAAGGGGGAACAGGCGATCGCTGACCGCCTGACCGCCTTGGGGATGCAGCTGGTCGATACCAAGTTGGTTCCTCATGAGGAGGCCGCGCTGGCAGAGGCTCTGGCGACGGTGAGCGCCGATATGGTGCTGATCCTGACCGCCTCGGCCACCTCAGACGCCTATGATGTGGCGCCACAAGCGGTGCGCCAGGCGGGCGGCAGGGTGGAACGGTTCGGCATGCCGGTCGATCCCGGCAACCTATTGTTCTTGGGCGAAATCTCCAACCGTCCGGTGATTGGCTTGCCGGGCTGTGCCCGCTCGCCGGCGCTCAACGGCGCGGATTGGGTGCTCAGCCGCGTGGTCTGCGGGATTGAGGTCACAGGGCAGGACATCGCCGAAATGGGGGTGGGCGGTTTGCTGAAAGAAATCCCAACCCGCCCGATGCCCCGCCACAGCAAGGCCCGGGGCTAGAGACCTCAGGCGCTTTTGCGCCCCTTCGCGGGCTGGGTCAGCCCCAGCGCCGACGGCAGACTGCGGGCAAAGGGCGTCAGCGCGGCATGGAAATCCTGTTCGGCAATCTGGCGATCGGTCAGGCACAGATGGGCCCGGTCCGGCGCGCCAATCAGCTGCGCCACCGCCGCCCTGACCTGATCGGCGCCTGAATCAGACTGGGTGATCAGCGTTGCATAGGGGGGCAGGGGGCGGCCCTGTTCCAGCAACCACGCCCGCATCGCCGGGCACAGGGCCCCGGCCCAATTGGGCAGCGCCAGAACCAGCGCGCGGTAGTCTGAGGCCCAGCGAAGCGGTGGCGCAATCTCACAGGCCATGCCGCGGCTGGCCTGCCAACGCCCCCAGAGATAGGCCAGCGGGCCGCGGCGCCGATGGCCTTCGCGAATGTCTTCAAAATCCGCATCCAGCCGCGCCCGCAGATCCAGCGCCACCTGCCGCGTCAGGCCGGTGCGCGAATAGCATATGATCAGCACATCCTTCATGGCAGCAACCCTGCGCCCGGGGCAGCGGGCGCACTTTGATCTGGCACAAATCAAGGCGCTTAACCGCTGTGAATTTGCATGAAATTTACCGGGTCCCGTGAAACTACGGCATCGCGATTTTGCGGGGACGCAGGGCTTGGCTTGGCATTGGGGCTGGGTTAGCCTCAACCGGGACGGCCCAGTCACGGGCCCAGTTACGGGAGGAAGATATGAAGTCTATTTTTGCCAAGGCCGTTGTGGCCTCGCTCGCCGTTGGTTTTGCGTCGGAGACGATTGCAGAGGAATGGAATGTATCGCTTTGGGGTAAGCGTCGTGCGTTTACGGAGCATGTTGAGAAGCTGGCGGAGCTGGTGTCTGAGAAGACGGGTGGTGAGTTCACGCTGAACATTTCTTATGGCGGTCTG